>Ga0256829_1000040_pt1 | contig 176272 bp, 154 predicted proteins | sample 131447metaG_FD_185979 | JGI IMG/M metagenome (GOLD analysis project Ga0256829, IMG submission 185979) | Hydrothermal vent microbial communities from Lau Basin, Pacific Ocean - 131-447 | ecosystem: Environmental > Aquatic > Marine > Hydrothermal vents | place: Pacific Ocean: Lau Basin... | reverse complement strand
CGCAACGTTTTTGTAGGAGGCCCGGCAGGGCCGAACAGGGTATGGCCAGGCCGCACAAGGTCACAGCTCCCGCCATCCCCACAAGAGCGCAACGTTTTTGTAGGAGGCCCGGCAGGGCCGAACAGGGTATGGCCAGGCCGCACAAGGTCACAGCTCCCGCCATCCCCACAAGAGCGCAACGTTTTTGTAGGAGGCCCGGCAGGGCCGAACAGGACATGGTCAGGCCGGAAAAGTCACGGCTCCCGCCGTTCCCACAAAAGCGCGACGTTTTTGCAGGAGGCCCGGCAGGGCCGACAGCGGGATCTTCAGCCCCGACGCAGCAGGTTGAGCGGCGCCGTACGGATCACGCGGCGGGTGCCGGCCAGGCCGATCAGCGTGACCACGAGGGTGGCCAAAGCGGCGTATCCCAGCAGCGGCGCCAGGGGCGGCACATAGTGGGCGATGCGAAAGACCTGACGCGCCAGCCACCAGCCGGTGCCAGCGGCGCCCAGCGCGGCGGTGGTGCCGGCAATCAGGCCGAGCAGGACGAATTCGCAGGCAGCCGCCAGACGCAGCTGCGCGCGATGCGCCCCCAGCGTGCGCAGCAATGCCGCTTCGTGTTCGCGTTCACGCGTACTCGATGACAACGCCGCGACCAGCACCAGGACGCCCGCCAGCAGGCTGAAGCCGAGCACCCAGCGCACTGCCGCGCTCACGCGATCCATGATGTTGCGCACGCGGTCGAGCAGGGCGTTGACATCGATCAGGCTCAGGTTGGGGTAGGCCCGGTCGAGCTGCGCCAGCTTGTCGGCCTGCGCACGCGGCAGATAGAAGCTGGCAATCCAGGTGTGCGGCAGGCTGTCGGCGTGGGCGGCGTCCAGCAGCAGGAAAAAGTTCACCTGGAACGAGGTCCAGTCCACCTTGCGCACGCTCGACACCGTGGTGTCCAGGGTTGCCTGGCCAACCTGGAAACGCATGCGGTCGCCAGGCTTGAGGCCGAACATGCGGCTCCAGCGTTCATCGATCGAGACCATCGGCCGGGACGGATGCGCACCCTGCCAGGTGCCGGCCACGATGCGGTTGGATGGCGGCAGGTCGGCCGACCAGGACAGGCGCAGCTGGCGGTCGGCCCAACGGCGTGCATCGGTATCCGCAAGGTGCATGCGGTCGACCGATTGGCCGTTGATCGCGGTCAGCTTGCCCACCGCCAGCGGCAGCATGTTCAGGCGCTGTGCGCCGAGCCGGTGCAGCAGATCTTCAAACCCCGCACGCTGATTGCCTTGCAGGTTGAGCACGAACCAGTTGGGGGTATCCGGCGGCAGTTCCTTGCGCCAGCCCTGCAGCAGGCTGGGTGCGATCACCCCCAGCAGCAGCAGGGCGGCAAGCCCCAGCGACAGCGCCGTGGACTGGATAAGGCTGAGGTTGCGCCGGCGGGCCAGGGCGGCCAGTCCCAGGCGCAGTCCGGGGTGGGCGCCGGGTGCGATCCGCCGGATCAGCAGCAGCAGGCCGAGCCCCAGCAATGTCGCCACCGCAATCACCCCGGACAGGCCGGCGGTGAGGATCAGGCCCATGTTCGCCTGTCCGCTCTGCACGCCGATCAGCGTGGCCGCGACCAGCAGCGGCAGCAGGTACAGCAGGTCGTATCGGCTGCGCCGCATCCGGCGGCGACGAAACACGTCGACCGGCGCCACGTCCGCCAGGCGCGCGAGCGGTGGAAAGGCGAATCCGGCAAGCACCGCCAGCCCCATGGCCGCCGCAGCCAGCACGGGTTGCAGCGGCAGCGTGGTCGGCACGCGGGTCAGCAGGTCGCCGGCCAGGTGCCAGGCCGTGGCGGCCATGCCCAGCGCCAGCATGGCGCCGGTCAGCAGGGCGGGGACGGCCAGCGCCAGAAGAGTGGTGACCAGCAGCCCGAGAACGCGCCTGCGGGGCGTGCCCAGTGCGCGCAGCAGGGCGACTTCGTCGGTCTTGCGCCGCGCATAACGCTGTGCGGCCAGGGCGATGGCCACGCCCGCCAGCAGGGCGGCCAGCAGGGCGGCCAGACGCAGGAAGGCGCCGGCACGGTCGAAGGCACTGCGCATGCGTTCGCGCGTGGTTTCCGGGGTGACCAGGCGTTGCCCCTTCTGCAACTGGCTGCGGATTGCGCTTCGGTATCGCTTGACTGCCTGCACACTGCCGGCGACCAGCACATCGTGGCCCGCGCGGCTGCCGACGCCAAGCAGTCCGGCCGCCTTTGCGTCGGCCAGGTTCATCACCGCCCGTGGCGCAATAGTGACCAGTTGGCCGCCGTCCGGCAGCGAGAGCAGTTCCCCGGCGATGCGCAGATCCTGGCCACCGAGCTGGATGTGCTGTCCGATACCTCGCTGCATGTCGTACAGCGCGCGGGCATCCAGGTAGACCGCGCCGCGCGGCGGCCCGTGCAGGCGTTCGAGGGTTCCGTTGGCCGCCCGCACGCGCATGGCGCCACGCAGCGGGTACGCACTGTCGACCGCGCTGATGTCCAGCAAGCGGCTGTGCCTGCCGGCAAAGGCCACGCTGGGGAATGTGGCGACGTGACTGACTGCAAGCCCGAGCGCCTTTGCCTGGCGGGTGAATGTCGCCGGCAGTGGCGAACTGGCGTGCACGCCAAGGTCGCCGCCGATCAGCTCGGCAGCGCCTGCGCTGATGCCCTGTTCCACCCGCGCGGTCAATGTGGCGACCACGCCCAGCGCGGTCACTGCCAGCACCAGGGCGACGCCCAGCGTGCGCAGCTCGGGTAGCCGCCATTCGCGGCGCAGGTTGCGCAGGGCCAGGCGCAGCAGCTTCATGCCGGCATCACCAGGCGGCCCTCGTCCAGTTCCGCCACGCGATGGCAATGGCCGGCCAGGCGCATGTCATGGGTCACCAGCACCAGAGTGGTGGCATGGCGGCTGTTCAGTTCGAACAGCAGTTCGCAGATCCTTTCGCCGGTGTGCCGGTCGAGGTTGCCCGTGGGTTCGTCGGCGAACAGGATGCGCGGCCCGTGCACGAAGGCACGGGCCAGCGCCACGCGTTGCTGTTCACCGCCGGAAAGCTGGTGCGGGAAGTGGCCGCGGCGATGGCCCAGGCCCACGGCGTCCAGCGCCGCGCGGGCGCGTGGGCGGGCATCGGCCGCCGCGTCCAGCTCCAGCGGCAGCATGACGTTTTCCTCGGCGGTCAGGGACGGCATCAGGTGGAAGGACTGGAACACGAAGCCGACCAGCCTGCGTCGCAGGGCCGCGCGGGTTTCCTCGTCGCTGTCGTGCAGGGTGTGACCGTCGAGGTGGATCTGCCCGCTGCTGGGTGTATCGAGACCGGCCAGCAGGCCCAACAGCGTGGTCTTGCCCGAGCCCGATGCGCCGACAATGGCCAGGCTGTCCCCGTGCTGCACGTCGAGGCTGACTTTCGCCAGGATGTCGATGCGGCCGGCCGGACCGGTCACATGCTTGCTAACATCGCGGGCATCAAGTGCACTGTTTGCGGATGGCATCATGCGTCGTGCTCCCTTGCTGCTCTGGCTGTTCATGGCCTTGTACGTGCTGGCCGGGCCTGCGGTTTGCGCGCCCGCGACGACGCGCACCGTGCTGGTACTGGGTGATTCGCTGTCGGCGGCCCACAACATCGCCGTCGACCGGGGCTGGGTGCATCTGCTCAAGGCGCGTCTCGAGGATATGCGGCCTGCCTGGCGGGTCGTCAATGCCAGCATCAGCGGCGAGACCAGTCTCAGCGGGCGGAACCGGCTGCCGGCCTTGTTGAAACAGTACCGTCCGCGGGTGGTGGTGCTGGAACTGGGTGCAAACGACGGTCTGCAGGGGCTTTCGATCCGGCAGCTGCGCGACAATCTGGCAGTGATGATCGGGTCCAGCCAGGCTGCCGGCGCACGGGTGCTGCTGCTGGGCATCGAATTGCCGGTCAACTACGGTCCGCGCTATCGCGATGCGCTGCGCCGCACCTATGTCGAACTTGCGGCAAAATACCATACCGCGCTGGTGCCGTTCCTGCTTGAGGGCATCGCCCTGGATCCCGCGCTGATGCAGGCCGACGGTCTGCATCCCACCGCTGCCGGCGAGCCGCTCGTGCTCGACAACATCTGGCCCAGGCTCAGGCCCCTGCTTTGATGAGGCTGCGCTCATGTCGGGAGATCCTGCTTCGATAGTGGTGGTTGGTGTTACCGTGGCACCCGCAAGGTTTTCACCCAAGGGGGAAAAGTCATGCATGTTCGATCACGATGGGTTGCGATGGTGCTGGCCCTGTCCGCAGGCATGGTCATGATGCAGGCACATGCGGTTGTCCCCGTGCTGGTCATCCATGGCGGCGCCGGGGTCATCAAGCGCGACATGGATCCGGCCACGCAGAAGGCCATCCGCGCCAAGCTGCGCGAGGCGCTGGAACATGGCTATGCGCAGCTCAAGGCCGGCAAGCCGGCGCTGGATGCAGTGACGGCCGCGATCACGGTGCTGGAGGACGACCCGCACTTCAATGCCGGCAAGGGCGCGGTCTTCACCCACGAGGGCACCAATGAGATGGACGCGGCGATCATGGACGGATCGACGCTGCGCGCCGGCGCGGTGGCCGATGTCGGCCATGTGAAGAATCCGATCCTGCTGGCACGTGCGGTGATGGAGCATTCCCCGCACGTGATGCTGGCCGGCCAGGGTGCGGAAACCTTTGCCCGCGAGCAGGGTATCCCGCTGGTCGATGCCTCGTACTTTCGTACCGAATACCGTTGGCAGCAGCTGCAGAAGGCGCTCAAGAGGGATCGTCTCGGCCAGCACCAGGACGAGGAGGCCGAAGGCCACTTCGGCACGGTCGGGGCGGTGGCGCTGGACACCCACGGCCACCTGGCGGCCGGCACCTCGACCGGTGGCATGACCGACAAGCGCTGGGGCCGCATCGGCGACTCGCCGATCATCGGCGCCGGCACCTACGCCAATGCCGGATGCGCGGTCTCGGGTACCGGCTGGGGCGAGTTCTATATCCGTACCGTGGCCGCACATGCCATCTGCATGCGCGTGGCGGTGATGCACGAGCCGCTGAAGCAGGCCGCCGACGAGGTGATCAACCGGGAGATACCGAAGCTGGGTGGCGATGGCGGCGCCATCGTGCTGGGTGCCGACGGCAGCTTTGCCATGCCCTTCAACACCTCCGGCATGTTCCGGGGCTGGATCGGAGCCGACGGGGTGCCGCACGTGGCGATCTTCGCCGACGAGCATCCGTAGTCCCTGTCAGGCGTCCTTGTCGCGCGGACGTTCCGGCACCGGATGCTTGGCCAGCTTGCGCTGCAGCGTGCGTCGATGCATGCCCAGCCGTCGTGCGGTTTCCGAAATGTTTCCGTCGCATTCGTTGAGCACGCGCTGGATGTGTTCCCACTCCAGGCGGCGCAAGGGCAACGGGGCCTCGGGCAGCGAGGCATCTTCGGGTTCGGCGTCGCGATGCGGATCCCCGGTCAGGGCGTGCACGACGACATCGGCGTCGACCGGTTTGGCAAGGTAATCGTGCGCACCGCGCTTGATGGCTTCGACTGCGGTGGCGATGGACGCGTAGCCGGTCAGCAGCAGGATGCGCACGCCCGGTGCCTGCTGGCGCAGGTCGGCGATCAGGTTCAGGCCGTTGTGCTCGCCGAGCTTGAGGTCGAGCACGCAATATTGCGGTTTCATGCGGCCGGCCACTGCAAGCGCGCTTTCGCGGTCATGGGCGGTTTCCACGTCGAAGCCACGTGAAACCATGGCGCGGGCCAGCACCTGTCGGAAGACGGGGTCGTCGTCGACGATCATCAGTTTGGCGTGGGGTGTATTCATGGTCGAAAGTGTAGCCGATGACAGACAATCAGCCGGCTCAGGTCGTCGAGAGGGGCAGGCGCAGGCGAATTTCGGCACCGTGCTCGACATTGTGCGCGATCAGCTCGCCATGCATGCGTTCGGCAGTGGCTGCGGCAAGCGCGAGTCCCAGGCCGAGGCCTGAACGTTTTTCCGAATAACCCAGTTCGGTCAGCGTGTCGAGGTCCGAAATGCCGGGACCCTTGTCGCGCACTGACAATTCCAGCCAGCCATCCACGATGTCGGCATGCAGGTAGACATCGTCATGGTTCTCGCTAGCAGAGGCATCAGCGGCATTGTTGAGCAGGTTCAGCAGCGCATGGCGAAGCCCCGGCTGGACGCGCACGACCTGCTCTGCGGGTGCCTGCACGTCGACATGCATGTCGGTCTCGGGGCGCAGCAGGCGAAAGCGGCTGCTGCACTCATGCACGAACGCGCCCAGGGTCATCGTCTCCGGTTCCTGTGTCAGTTGTGCCTTGCCGAAGCGCGCCATGTCGCGAAGTCGTTCGCCGCAACGTTCGACCTGGGACTGCATCAGGTCCAGATCCTCGGCCAGCTTGCTGTCATCGGCATGTTCGTTGCGGATTTCGGGAAGCAGCGTGCGCAGGGTGGAAAGCGGGGTGTTCATCTCGTGTGCCAGGCTGGCCGCCTGGGTGGCGATGGCCAGGATGCCCTCGTCACGCAGGGCGCGTTCGCGGATGCGCTGGACCACGGCCTGTTGGGCACGCAGTTGCCGGGCCAGGCGCAGGATGAAGACGCCGAGCAGGATCGAGGTGATGATGAAGTTGACCGCCAGACCGACCACGTCCAGGCGCAGGTCAGTGAATCCATGCGCATGGATGTTCGGCAGCGGCAGGTACCAGCGCAGCAGGGACAGGTACACCACGCCGCACAGGATCGCCACACCCAGCACGGCCTCGATCGACAGGGCCGCTGCGGTCAGTGCGATAGGCACCACCATCATGGTGATGAACGGGTTGCTGGCGCCGCCCGTCAGGTACAGCAAGTAAGCGAGGACCAGGGTATCGACAGCGATATGACCGAACGCTTCGAGTTCGGTCAGTGGCCATGCCTGGCGCAGGCGCCAGAGGGCAAACACGGCAAACAGGACCAGCACGCCGACCCCGAGCAGCAGCCTTGTCGTGGGGATGGCCATGTCCAGTCCATAGGCCACGGTGAGGATAGCCAGGGTCTGGCCGGCGATGGCCGTCAGGCGCAGCCCTGTCAGCGAGCGGGCCAGTGCGCGCGGGCCGATGTGCGAGGACTTGTTTTTCGTGGGCACCTTCGTGTTTTTCCCGGTAGCGCAAGCGTAAGGGCCGAGAAACAAGGGCCACCGGCGATACCGGTGGCCCCTGGCATCAGGCTTTCATGGACGCATTCATTCTTCCGAGCCGATGGTCGGCACGCCCGATTCAAGGGCCGCATCACGCGCATTGTGTTCGTGATGTGCGGTGCTCAAACGGCGCATCAGCGGCAGTACCGCCAGTGCGATCAGCGTGCAGATCACGCCGGCCACACCCAGTTTGAAGAACAGGCTGGTGTAGATCGGCATGGTTTCCAGCGGGTTGGTGATGTCACGCGGCACGCTGGCGAAGTTGGCGACCACGCCGCCCAGGTACTGGGAAATGCCCGAGGCCACGAAGTAGGCGCCCATCATGAAACCGCCCATGCGTTCCGGTACGTAGCGCGCGATCATCGCCAGGCCCAGGCCGCTGACCAGCAGTTCGCCCAGTGACGAGGCGCCGTAGCCCCATACCATCACCCAGGAGCTGGCCTTGCCCGGTTCGGTGGTGAAGTGCGGCGCGGCGCTGTAGATGAAGAAACCGAGCGCCACCATGGCGAAGCCCAGGGCAAATTTCGCGGCGATCGAAAGATCCTTGCCCCGCTTGCCGAAGTGGGTGTAGGTCCAGGCCAGGATCGGACTCAGGATCATGATCCAGATCGGGTTGAAGGACTGGAACTGCGCCGGCGCCCAGGTCCACAGGTGCACGCCGAAGATATTGAAGCTCCAGTCCACGTTGCGCAGTGCGAACAGGTTCAGCGAGGTGGACATCTGCTGGTAGAAGATGAAGAAGAACACGGTCTGCACGGTCAGCACCAGGGCCGCGATCAGGCCTGGACGCTCGCTCTTCCTGCCGCTGGCGATCAGGTACACGAAGATGCCGGTCACTACCAGGGCCGCGGCGATCACGAAGGTACGCGCCACGTTTTCGTAGTTGAGGATGTAGGCCGAGGCCAGCACCGCCAGCGCGCCCAGGCCGAGCACTGCGCCGAGCTTGCCCAGGTGCAGCGGCTGCTCGTCGGGCGGCGAGCCGATGTGATCCAGCGTATGACGCATCAGGCCATAGAAGCTCAGGCCGAGGAACAGGCCGAACGCACACACGGCAAAGGCCGCATGCCAGCCCAGCTCATGGCCCCAGGTCTGGTTGACATAGTCCTTCAGCCAGGGCGTGAGCAGCATCGAGAACGTGGAGCCGACATTCACGGCCATGTAATAGATGGTGAAGGCGCTGTCGATTTTCGAATCGTCGCCTTCGTAGATCTTGCGCACCAGGTTGCCGGCATTGGGCTTGAACAGGCCGTTGCCGACCACGATCACGCCCAGGGCAAAGAACAGGAACCAGACGCTTTCGGTGGGTACCGCCATCAGCATGTAGCCGAGGGTCAGGATGGAGGCGCCCAGCAGCATGGTGCGGCGGGTGCCGAGGATCTTGTCGCCGACCCAGCCGCCGATTGCCGGAGCCACGTAGATCAGGGCTGCGGCGGCGCTCCAGGTCAGGTTGGCGCGATCATCCGGAAAGTCCAGGCGCTGGACCATGTAGTAGACGATCAGCGCCTGCATGCCGTAGTAGCCGAAGCGCTCCCACAGCTCGATCAGGAACACGGTGAAGAAAGAACGCGTCTGCGAGACCGGTGCTTGTACGTTGCTCATGGATAGTTCCGCTTGAAATGGTGATCCCCGACGGCCGTAACCGTCCCCCTCGCGGGCCCTTGGCGGGCACAAGTGCCCAAGGGTACCTGATCGCCTGCGCAGTCTGTACTGCATTGCAGCATACGGGGATAGCAGACCTGCGTCCTGTCGCACGGCTATGGCAAGATGGCCCGATGGCCGCCGCATTCGAGGACCGGGCGAAGGCCAATGCAAGCAGGGGAGAATCATGGCCAGCATCGAACCGCGAGGTCCGCGTCAAATCTGGAAAGCGCTGATATGGTCCCTCAAGGGCCTGGTCGCGGCGTGGCGCCATGAGGCCTCTTTCCGCTTCGAGGCGTACCTGGCGGTTGTCCTGGTCCCGCTCGGCCTGTGGCTCGGTAACGGCGCGGTGGAGAAGCTCCTGCTGGCCGGCACGCCGCTGCTGGTGATGAGCGCCGAATTGCTCAATTCGGGCATCGAAGCCGTGTTCGACCGCATCAGTCCGCAGTTCGATGCCCTGGCCGGGCGCGCCAAGGACATGGGCTCGGCGGCGGTCTTCCTGCTCATGTTGCTGGTGCTCATGACCTGGGGCCTGCTGCTCGGTCCGCGGGCATGGGCGTACTGGATCCACTGAAGATGCCGGCCGGGCCACGAACCATCCGGTGCCTCCCGGATGGCTCGTGGGCGTCAGATTTCACGGAGCCTGTTTGGCTTCCGGTGCTCCGGGGCCGATGTGCTTTTTCAGGAAGGCCAGCAGGCGGGTGTACATCTCGATGCGGTTGTCGACGTTGTAGAAGCCGTGGCGTTCGCCGGACTTGGCCATCCACTCGAACGGCTTGCCCGCCTTCTCCAGCGCACTGCGCATTTCCTCGGCTTCGGCGAAAGGCACCCGTTTGTCGTCCTTGCCGTGGATCAGGAAGACCGGTACCTGGATGCGGTCGACCAGGTTCACCGGCGAATTGGCCGCGCGGGTTTTCTCGTCGCCCAGCACCAGGTGGAAGAAGTTGCGCCCGCTCACGTATTGCGCGGTATCGCTTTTTTCCACCTGCATGTTGAGGTCGGTGACCCCGTCGTAGCTGACGGCGCACTTGTACAGGTGCGGAAAGCGGATCACCTGCATCAGCGCCGAATAGCCGCCGAAGCTGCCGCCGTACACGCAGATGCGTGCCGGATCGGCCAGGTGGTGGGCGATGGTCCATTTCACGGCATAGGCCAGGTCATCCTGGATGCCGGTGCCCCATTGCTTGTAGCCGGCCTGCACGAATCCCTTTCCGCGTCCACCGGAACCGCGGTAGTTGACCTGCAGCACCAGATAGCCGCGATTGGCCAGCAATTGCGCATCGTTGTCGTAGAACCATGTGTCTTCGATATCGTATGGGCCTCCGTGCGGCATCAGCACCATGGGCAGATGGGTTTCGCGCCGTCCCTTGGGCAGGGTGAGGATGCCCTCGATCTGTTTGCCGTCCCAGCTTCTGTACCGGAATGGCCGGCGTTCGGACATGGCCGCGGCCGGAATGGACGAATACACGTCGAACAGCTTGCGCACCTTGTTGGTGTGCCGGTCGATCAGGTAAAAGGTGCCGGGATTGCGATCACTTTCGGTCGAGAACAGCAATATGCTGCCGTCGCGGCTGAAGTCGATGAAGTTCACGAACTGTCCGGCGAAGGCCTTGCTCAGGGCCATGTAGAGCCTGGCCGAGGGCAGGTTGCCATCGATGTACAGCGGCTGCGGAATACCGGTCATGCTGGCCACGGCAAACAGCTTGTACGGCTGGGGTGAAGTCTGGATGCGTCCGAAGCTGGAGAAGGGGTCGGCCATCAGGACCTGCGGCTGACTGGCATCGGCGTTGGCCAGGACCAGGCGCCTGGGTCCCAGATCGTGGCTGGACCAGGCGTAGATCTTCTTCTCGTCGGCGGTGTACAGCAAAGGCTCGAAGATCGACCCTACGGTCTTTTTCGGCAGGCTCACCCACCGTCCCTCGATGCTCCGGAAGGCCTTGTATTCGAAGCGGGTGTTGGAACCGAAGGCAAAGGTCGCCTGGCCTTCACGATTGACCAGGAAACTCATGCCACCCTGGTCGATATCCACCATCAGGTGGCGGGTGTTGTTCACCGTGTCGATGTCGTACAGGGTAGTCAGGTCTTCCCGACCCCACGGTTGCACGTCCACGTAGACATGACCGTTGTCGGTGTAGGGCAAGCCGGCGACGAAGCCGGAACCTTCATCCCGTGCGCGCGTTTCGGTGCGGCCTCCGCGCGCGTTGTAGCCATACAGGTAGCGCTGGTTCTTGCCGTCAAAGTCCGCCGAAAGGATTTCTCCCGTCAACGTCGGAATATCCAGGGGCCCGGTCCCCTTGGCCTGCTCGACCACCAGCCGCCGCGGGCCGACCCAGGTGATGCTTCCCGGGATCTCATAGGCCGGCATCTTCAGGATGCCCGCAATGGTCATGTCACTGAGCTGGTAGGTCACGATGGCATGATGGATGCCGTCGGCATCGTCCATGCGCAGGGCCAGGTATTGGCCGTCCGGCGACAGGGCCGGGTCGCCCACCAGCGGATGCGCGGCGAAGTCCTTGATCGGCACCGTGCCGGAGCTGGCCTGAGCGTGGGCTGGCGCGGATTGCCAGAAACCTGCGAGAAATGCTGCGCCGAGCGCCAACATGCACAGCCTGCGGTACGTTGTGGACATGGTCCCCTCCCTGAACATGAAATGAATAACCCCAGCCCGAGTATATACATCGCCGGACGCGTGTTGGAATCGCGCCATGCCCGGTGTTCGATTGGCGTGGGCTACACTTGGCGCTTCGTCCTCGCGAGATCGCACCATGATCCAGCCCTTCGTCGACCGCCTTGATCCGGTTGCCCTCAGACTCGGGCCCCTGGAGGTGCACTGGTACGGACTGATGTACCTGCTGGGCTTTGCCATGGCCTGGTACCTGGGCGAGCGACGCCGACGCAAGGGTTACCTTCCGGTCACTGCAGGCGCGTACAGCGACCTGCTGTTCTACCTGATGCTGGGCGTGATCATCGGCGGGCGCGTGTGGTACATGGCGACCTACTACCGCCCGGTCGACTGGTTGTGGACCGATCCGCTGGCGCTGTTCCGCATCTGGGACGGTGGCATGTCCTTCCATGGCGGTCTGCTGGGCGTGCTGCTGGCGGGATGGTGGTGGTCGCGGCGGCACAAGGTGCATGTCTTCGATACCGTCGATTTCATCGCGCCGCTGGTGCCGATCGGACTCGGGCTGGGTCGGATTGGCAACTTCATCAACGGCGAACTGTGGGGCAAGCCCACACGCATGCCCTGGGGAGTGATGTTTCCCGGCGCCCACAACGAAGACAAGGAATTTCTGTTGCACCACCCCGGCTGGCAGGATCTGTGGCAGCGCTACGGCATGCTGCCGCGCCAGCCATCGCAGCTTTACGAGATGTTCCTGGAAGGCGTGGTGATGTTCACCGTGCTGTACCTGTATTCGCGCAAGCCCCGTCCGCGTTTTCGCATCGCCGGCCTGTTCGCGCTGATGTACGGCTGCTTCCGCATCGCGGTGGAATTCGTGCGCATGCCCGATCCGCAGTTCGGCCATCACGGTCTGCCCGGGTACCTGTTCGGGACCGACTGGATCACCATGGGGCAGGTGCAATCGGTGCCGCTGGTGCTGGTCGGACTCTGGCTGTTGTGGCTATCACGCAAATCACCCGTGCCTGCGCGCGTGCCGCCGCCCGACGACAGGGGCGACGACAAGTCGGCTGCGTAACTGACGTATTCCCAGCATGCCGCCACGGGAAACGGAACCCGTGGCGCGGGTCAGGACGCGAGCTTGATGGGAAAGCCGATTCGGCTATGCTTGCCGCATGCAAACCTATCTCGACCTGCTGCGTCATGTGCTCGAGCACGGCACGCCGAAAAACGACCGTACCGGCACCGGCACACTGAGCGTGTTCGGCTGGCAGATGCGCTTTGACCTGCAGCAGGGCTTCCCGCTGCTCACCACCAAGAAACTGCACGTGCGTTCCATCATCCACGAGCTGGTGTGGTTCCTGCGCGGTGACACCAACATCGCCTACCTGAAGGAGAACGGGGTCAGCATCTGGGACGAGTGGGCCGACGCGGACGGCAATCTGGGTCCGATCTACGGCAAGCAGTGGCGCGCCTGGACCACGGCAACCGGCGAGACGGTGGACCAGATGGCCTGGGTGGTGGACGAGATCCGCCGCAATCCCGATTCGCGCCGGCTGCTGGTATCGGCCTGGAATGTGGGCGATCTGCCGCGCATGGCGCTGATGCCTTGCCACACGATGTTCCAGTTCTACGTCGCCGACGGCCGGCTTTCGTGCCAGCTCTATCAGCGCTCGGGGGACATTTTCCTTGGCGTGCCATTCAACATCGCAAGCTATGCGCTGCTGACCCACCTGGTGGCGCAGGTGACCGGTCTGCAGGCAGGCGAATTCGTGCATACCCTCGGCGATGCCCATCTGTACAGCAACCATCTCGATCAGGCGCGCGAGCAGCTGACCCGCACACCACGGCCCCTGCCACGGTTGTGGGTCGATCCCTCGCTGCGCAAGCTGGAAGACTTCCGCTTCGAGCATGTCCGCATCGAAGGCTATGACCCCTGTCCGGCGATCCGGGCACCCGTGGCGGTGTAATCGGGCAGCATGCGAAGGTGTGCGCATGTCCGCGTCAGGCTAGACTTCACGCAGGCACTACAACCCCTCGACAGGAGAACGCATGTCCATATCCCTGATTGCCGCGCTGGACAACGACGGCGTGATCGGCAAGGACGGCAGGATGCCCTGGCACCTTCCGGATGACCTCAAGCGCTTCAAGGAACTGACGGTCGGCAAGTACGTGCTGATGGGCTACAACACCGCGGTATCCATTGGCAGGGCGCTTCCCGATCGCAGCAATCTGGTACTCAGTCGTCGCCACAAGGCTCCGTTCCCCGGACAGGAAACCGTGCGTTCGCTACCCGAGGCGCAGAGCCTGGCCGGTGGAACCGGACTGATGGTGATCGGCGGCGGCGAGGTCTACCGGGAAACCCTGCCATTCGCCATGCGCCTGCACCTGACCTGGGTCGACACCCATGTCGAAGGCGGCGACGTGTATTTCCCCGGCATCAATTTCAAGGACTGGGTGGAAGTCTCGCGCGTGCATCATCGCAAGGACGAGCAACACGCCTTCGCTTTCGACATGGTCGATTACGTGCGTGAATGATTCACCGGCCGGCGTTCGGCCCGGATCCGGGACGCGCATGCTGCACGTGGTGGCCGGGCTGCTGCGTGACCCGGGCGGCCGGGTGCTATTGAGCCGACGGCCGGCCGGCAAGCATCTGGCTGGCATGTGGGAATTTCCAGGTGGCAAGTGCGAGCCGGGCGAGAGCCTCGTCGAGGCACTGGTGCGCGAACTGCGGGAGGAACTGGCCATCGATGCCGAACCGACCAGTCTGCTGATCCGGGTTCCCTGGAGCGATGCCGACCAGGATTTCTGCATGGACGTGCTGTACGTGCCGCGATGGCGCGGTACCCCGGTACCCTGCGAAGGGCAGGCCGTGGACTGGTTCGATCCCGACACTATCGACCCGCAGTCCCTGGCGCCCGCCGATCGCCCGGTGCTGGATCTCGTACGCGTTCTGGGCGTGCCCTGAACGCACCGGGATCTGCATTTCCGGACCAGCCTGTTCACAGGGCGGGGCGTATCGCCGGCGAGTGGATTGAGGCGTGGTCTGAACTCAGGCCCGAGGCAAGCCAGCCAGCATCAGGTAGCGCCGGTGCAATGCATCCACGGCGGCATCCAGCTGCGTTTCGTCGCCTCCGTTGTCGATCACGTCGTCCGCCAGTTGCAGACGGCGTTCGCGGTCGGCCTGTGCTGTGAGCATGCGCTGCGCCAGTGCGGTGTCAATGCCGTCGCGGCGCATCAGGCGCTGCATACGCAGATGCTCGGGAGCGTCGACGACCAGCACACGATCGACCCAGTCGAACTGCGGCCAGGTCTCGACCAGCAGGGGAATGTCCAGCAGGCAATAGGGGCCGTTTTCGTGCTGTACCCGCTCGCGCAGCCAGGCATGCACCGCAGGGTGCACGATGGCTTCCAGTTGCGCACGCGCCGCGGCATCGTCGAAAACGCGTTGCCGCATGCGCTTGCGATCCAGTGCGCCGTGCGCATCGAGCATGTCGGACCCGAAGTGTTGCACGATGTCTGCAAGCGCCCGGCTGCCGGGCGCCACCACTTCCCGCGCCGCCTGGTCGGCGTCATGGACGTTCACGCCGTGCGCCCTGAACCGTTCGGCAACCGCACTCTTGCCGGCCGCCACGCCACCGGTCAGCGCCACCACCATCGGTTTCCGGTGCGGATGATCGGGTCCGTTGCCGGCATGTGTTGCGGACACGTCGTTCTCAGCGCAGGCCGAAGAACTGGAAATAGGCGTGCTGCAGCCAGGGGCCGGCGATGAACCAGACCCAGCCCGCCGCGGCGATGAAAGGGCCGAACGGCATCGGCACGTCACGCTGGTGTCGGCGCAAGGCGATCAGTGCCAGCCCGGCCAGTGCGCCGATCAGCGAGGACACCAGCATGATCGGCAGCAAAGCCACCGGCCCCATCCAGGCACCGAGTGCGGCAAGCAGCTTGAAGTCGCCGTAACCCATGCCTTCCTTGCCGGTGGCCAGCTTGAACAGCCAGTACACCGACCACAGGCTCAGGTATCCGATCGCGGCGCCGAGGATGGCGCCTTGCGGCAGCACGAACATCGGCAGCAGCGACAGCACCAGCCCCAGCCAGAGCAGGGGGTAGACCAGCGAATCGGGAAGCAGCTGGGTGCGGAAATCGATGCCCGAGGCGGCCACCAGCATCCAGGTGAACACCAGACCGGCCAGCCCCGCCCAGCCCGGACCAAAGCGCAGCACAACGACCGCACTCGCCAGGGCGGTCAGCAATTCCACCAGCGGATACTGGACCGAAATCGGTTCCCTGCAGTAGCGGCAGCGTCCGCGCAGGGCCAGCCAGCTCAGCACGGGGATGTTGTCCAGTGCGGACAGGCGATGCTTGCATCTGGGGCAGTGCGAGGGCTTGCGCACCAGGTCAGGCGGCGGCGCGTCCCCGGCTGGATCCAGTTCCAGGATCTCGCGCGCCTCGCCGCGCCAGGCATGCATCATGCGCTCGGGAAGGCGCAGGATCACGACGTTGAGGAAACTTCCCACCAGCAGGCCCAGCACGCCGGCGACGACGCTCCAGGCCCAGAACGGAAGCACGGCAAGCAGATGCGGCATCAGCATGTTCGAAACAATCCCCTGTGTCGCGCACTGGCCTCGACGCAGCCAGGCGTGCGCCTGTCCGCGCTCGCCGCCATCCCGCGTCGTGCGGTTGAAAGGCCCTTGTTCAGACGGTTCCGGCGAGCTTGAAGATCGGCAGGTACAGCGAAATCACCATCCCGCCGACGATCACGCCCAGGATCACCATGATCAACGGTTCGAGCAGCGTACTCAGGGTGTCCACGGCATTGCTGACCTCTTCCTCGTAGAACTCGGCCACCTTGAACAGCATGCTGTCGAGTGCGCCCGATTCCTCACCGATGGCGGTCATCTGGATCACCATGTTCGGGAACAGGCCGGTCTGCCGCATCGCCAACTGCATCTGGTGGCCTACCGAGACATCGTCACGCATCTGCTTGACGGCCTCGCCGTAGACAATGCTTCCGGTGGCGCCCGAGACCGCGTCCATGGCTTCGACCAGCGGCACGCCGGCGGCAAAGGTGACGCCCAGGGTGCGTGCGAAGCGTGCCAGTGCGGACTGGCGCATGATGTTGCCGATGATCGGGAAGCGCAGCAGCATGCGGTCGAGGAAGTGGGCAAACCTGCGTGAGCGCTTGTTGGCCATCACCAGCGCCATGACGCCACCGATGATGACAATCAGGATCGCCCACCACCAGGCCTGGACGAATTTCGATGCGTTGATCACGACCTGGGTAGGCGCCGGCAACGCTGCGCCGGCATTCTTGAACACATCCTGGAACACGGGCACCACGAACAGCAGGATGATCAGGCTGACGACGAAGGCCACGGCCAGCACCATGATCGGGTAGAAAAGGGCCTTCTTGATCTTGGCCTTGATGCCCTCCATGCGCTCCTTGTAGGTGGCCACCGTGTCCAGCACGGTGTCCAGCACACCGGCCGATTCGCCGGCCTGCACCAGGTTGCAGTACAGCTCGTCGAACTGGATCGGGTACTTGCCCAGCGCCTCGTGCAGCGAGGCGCCGCCCTCGATCGTCTGCTTGATGTCGATGAGCATGTTCTTGAAGCGTACGTTTCGCTGGCCGCTGGCAATGATGTCGAAGGCCTGTACCATCGGCACGCCGGAGGCCATCATGGTGGCGATCTGGCGGCTGAAGATCGCCACATCGCGCGGTTTGACGCGACTGCCGGCCGATCCGAACAGCGGCTTGGGCTTTTCGCGCACGGTTTGCGGATTCATGCCCTGGCGGCGCAGCTCGGCCTTGACGAGCGATGCATTCTTGGATTGCATCTCGCCTTTCATCTTCTTGCCGCGCTTGTCCAGGGCGACCCATTCGTACACCGTCATCTTGCTGACGCTGGCGCGGGAACTTGCGGTACTTGTCACGGGTGCGGTGGCGGTAGCCATAGGCGCGTTCATCCACGTGGTTGGTGCATTGACTGCGCGTCAATGATCGGATCCATTGCGCGCAAGCGGTTAGTCCTTGGTCACTCGGTTGATCTCGGCAAGGCTGGTGACCCCATGCTTGACTTTGCGCAGTGCCGAAGTGAACAGGTCGGGAATGCCGGCCTCGCGTGCCACTTCGCTGATCTGCATGGCGTTTCCGCCTTCGAGGATGATCTTCTGGATGTCGTCCAGCATCGGCATCACCTGATAGATGCCCACGCGGCCCTTGTAGCCTTCGTTGCAGCCGTCGCAGCCCGCGGCATCGAAGATGTGCAGGCCTTCCTTCACTTCGGCCTCGCTGTAGCCTTCGGCCAGCAGGGCCGTGGACGGAAGATCCAGCGGGGTCTTGCATTCGTGCAGGCGGCGCGCCAGCCGCTGGGCAATGACCAGGCTCACCGACGAAGTGATGTTGTAGGGCGCGATGCCCATGTTCATCAAGCGCGCCACGGTTTGCGCGGCATCGTTGGTGTGCAGCGTGGACAGCACCATGTGGCCGGTCTGCGCCGCCTTGATGGCGATCTCGGCGGTCTCCAGGTCGCGGATCTCGCCGACCATGATCACGTCCGGATCCTGGCGCAGGAACGAGCGCAGCGCGGCGGCGAAGGTCATGCCGCGCTTGACGTTCTGCTGCACCTGGTTGATGCCGTCGACGCGGATTTCCACCGGATCCTCGACGGTGGAGATGTTGCGGCCTTCGGTGTTGAGGATGTTCAGGGCCGTGTACAGTGACACGGTCTTGCCCGAGCCGGTGGGTCCGGTGACCAGCACCATGCCGTAGGGCTTGTGGATGGCTTCGAGAAACAGTTCCTTCTGTTCGTCCTCGTAGCCCAGCTTGTCGATGCCCATCTTCGCGGCCGAGGCATCGAGGATGCGCAGCACGATCTTCTCGCCGAACAGGGTCGGCAACGTGCTGACGCGAAAGTCGATGGATTTGGACTTGGACAGGTTCAGCTTGATGCGCCCGTCCTGTGGCACGCGGCGCTCGGCGATGTCCAGGCCGCTCATGACCTTGAGGCGCGAGGAAATGCGGCTGCTCAGTGCCGTCGGCGCCTTGGCCGAAGCGCGCAGGATGCCGTCCATGCGCAGGCGCACCCGGTACTGCGTTTCATATGGCTCGAAGTGGATGTCCGAAGCACCGCGACGAATGGCGTCCAGCAGCACCTTGTTGACGAACTTCACCACCGGCGTGTCGTCACCGCCGGCATCCACGCCGCCGGTATCTGCTGGTTCGCTATCTCCTGATTCGGTGACCAGGGCGTCGAGATCTTCGTCGTCGTCGAGGCCTTCGATCGAGGTCGACACCGCGGCCAGCGCCTGGTCGATCATGCGGGTTAGCTGGGTGCTTTCGACCAGGATCGGTTCGACACTGCAGCTGGAATGGAACTGCACCTCGTCAAGCGCATGCGATTGGGTCGGGTCGGCAACGCCCAAAAACAGGCGCTTGCCACGCTTGAACAGCGGCAGCACATGATGCTTGTTCATCAGCGTTTCGCTGACCGTGGACAGCGGCATCTGTCGCACCGGTATCGCGCTGGCATCGACCAGTGGGATGCCGAATTCGGCACTGGTCACCCGCGCCATTTTGGCGCTGTCCACCAGGCCCTTCTCGATCAGCCAGCGCGACAGGGGGACCTTCTTTTCCGCTGCGTTGGACGCAGCCGTACGCGCGTCGGCTTCCTTGAGAACACCGTCGAGGACAAGCCTCCGCGCCATGCCGGTCAGGCCGGTCAGCGGAGGGGGCTTCATCTGAGTTGCCATAAGGAATGTGCCGTAATCCCCCGAATATGATACGAATCTACCGCAAATCCGGCCGCATGGGCAGTCTTTGATGGCAGATCCGTCCATGGAAAGGCCGACCGTGTCGCGTTTCCGGCCTGCAGGATCGGGTTCAGTCTGCCCAAGCCATGACCGGCGCGGTGCGCGGTATGCTCTGTCCACCAACCAGGGGAAGTTCAACTTGCTCAGCATCATACTCCCGGCCAAGAACGAGGCGAGCGCGCTGGCCGACCTTCTGCCCAGCATCCGCCGAATGCATCCGCAGGCCGAAATCGTGGTGGTCGACGACGGTTCCAGCGACGGCACGCCGGCGGTCTGCGAAAAGCACGGCGTGACCTGCCTGAGCTCGCCCTATTCGATGGGCAACGGGGCTGCCATCAAGCGCGGCGCCCGCGCGGCCAGGGGCGATATCCTGGTCTTCATGGACGCCGACGGGCAGCATGATCCGGCGGATATCACGCGCCTGCTGGCCCGGCTCGACGAAGGCTACGACATGGTCGTCGGTGCCCGTGACTGGGACGGCCAGGCCGGGGTCGGGCGCGGGCTGGCCAATGGCTTCTACAACTGGCTGGCCAGCCGCATCACCGGGCACCGGGTCCAGGACCTGACGTCGGGCTTTCGCGCGGTGCGCGCCGACCGGTTCCGTCAGTTCCTGTACCTGCTGCCCAACGGCTTCAGCTACCCGACCACCAGCACCATGGCCTTTTTCCGCAATGCCTACGGTGTGGCCTACCTGCCCATCCGTGTCGCCCAGCGCGAAGGCTCGACCAGCCACATCCGTCCGTTGCGCGATGGCCTTCGTTTCCTGCTGATCATCTTCAAGATCGCCACGCTGTATTCACCGTTGAAGCTGTTCGTGCCCGCCAGCGGCGTGTTTTTCCTGCTCGGCTGCGCCAATTACGCGCGTACCTACTTCACCGACGGACGCCTGACCAACATGAGCACCCTGCTGTGGAGCGCCGCCGTGATCGTGTTCCTGATTGGGCTGATTTCCGAGCAGGTGACGGCCTTGATGTACCAGCGTGATGACTGAGCCCCGGATCCTGGTCCTGGTCGGGACCAAGGCGCAATTCATCAAGACCGCGCCGGTGTTGATCGAAATGGATCGGCGCGGCATCGGCTACTGGCTGGTCTACACAGGACAGCACAGCGAAACCTTCGACCTGCTCGAGTCGGCATTTGGCACGCGCAAGCCCGACGAGGTGCTGGTGCCTGGCTATGAGGCGGCCACACACATGAAATTCATGACCTGGACATGGCACTTCTGGAAAGCCGTACTCGGCCGGGTGCGCTCCCCTCGCTGGCAATCCTGTCGTGTGGGCCTGGTGCACGGTGATACGGCATCGACGTTGTTCGGCGCTCTGGTGCTGCGCCTGGCAGGCATCAAGGTGGGCCATGTCGAGGCGGGTCTTCGCTCCAGCCGTCTGCTCGATCCCTTCCCCGAAGAGATCGTGCGCCGTCTGGTGTCAAAACTTTCAAGTGTACATTTTGTGCCGGGCGAGACCGCCAGGCGCAACCTGACGGGTATTCGCGGCCAGATCGTCGACACGGCGGGCAACACCCTCAAGGACGCCTTGCTGATGGCCCTGGACGCTGCCGGTCCGGTTCCTGGATTGGACACCTCACCATATGCGGTGTTTTCGGTGCATCGTAACGAGAACCTGTCCCAACGTGCGGTTTTTGAGCAGTTGATGCAGGTGGTGGTGGACACCGCGGCGATCATCCCGGTGCGCTTCGTGCTGCACCCGGCCACTCGCGAGCGTATCCGTGCCACGGGCTGGCTGGAACGGTTGCGGGCGACGCCCGGCCTGGAGTTACTCGAGCGCATGAACTACCCCGATTTCGTCGCCCTGCTGGTCGGCAGCCGTTTTCTTATGACAGATGGCGGCAGCAACCAGGAAGAGGCGGCCATGCTGGGCATCCCCACGCTCCTGCTGCGACGCACGACCGAGCGCGATGATGGACTGGACGATTGCGTGCAGTTGTCCGGACTGATGCCTGCGGTGATCACGTCGTTTGTTCGCAAGCACGCGCATGCACCCTGGCAGGTCCAGCGCCCGGACAGCGAATCACCATCTCGCCTGCTGGTCGACGCATTGGTGCCGATGTTGAATGAGCGCGATGATGGCTGAATTCACGACCCCTGGGTTCGGTGCGAGGGTACGAAGTGTGTTGGGCAACTGCGAGATGGTGGTGTAATGGAAGTTCATGAGACCAGTGATCTGCGAGGTGGACGCTGTGGATGTGGTCGACAGCCGCCTCATTCGCGAGGGCCACCGCTTCCAGTTTGTGACGGACATACGCCTGCATTTCTCGGAACACCGTTTCAACATGGTGCTGAGCAACCTCGTCATCGAGCGTGTCGGCGACGAAGCTTCACAGCGCGATCATCTACGCGAAATCCGCCGAGTCATGGCTCTGGTCGGTGTCGGCTATCTGGCTGTTGTTCCCAATCGCTGGATGCTGGTCGAGCCGCACTACCGGTTGCCCTTCTTGAGCTGGTGGCCACGTTCCTTGCGCAGCCCTTACCTCAGGCCGCGGGGCATGGACCGGCTCTACGACTGCGAGCCGCTTGCCATGCGCCCGCTGGAACGCATGCTGGAGGAAGCCGGCCTGGTCTACCGAAACCTTTGCATCGAGGCATGGCGTGCCACGCTGGAGATCGAAAAACCCTGCTCGATGGAGCACCGGATCTTGCAGGGCGTCCCCAATACCCTGCTGAAGCCGATGCGAGGGGTGATGCCGGCCGTGATCTACAGGTTTCACAGAAACGGAAGATGTACAATTTGGTAACAGCCGTAGAAAGTACGAGCCCATGCCGGATTTCACATCGCGGAGATCCGGAAAAATGCTTTTATGCAACTCAGAAAAATCGGTGCGGGAAGTGAGAATTCTGGTCTTGAGCAAGCGCCGTTATATGAACAAGGATCTTTTGAGTGATCGGTATGGCCGGTTCTATGAAATTCCCAATATGCTCGTGCGGAAAGGGCACGACGTAAAAGGCATTGCGCTAAGCTATCGCAAGAGTGAGGATTCTTTTTGTCAATGGAGGAAGTTCTCTGGTTGCGAATGGCTTGCCCTGAGCGCGATACCCTGGGGCGCTTTGCGATATGCATCACTGGTAAAGAAAGCCTTGGGTCCGTGGAAGCCGGATCTGATATGGTCTGCATCGGATTCGATTCATGCCGGCTTGGGGGTGTGGATGAAAAGGACTCTCGGCTGCCCTCTGGTTATTGATCTATACGACAACTTTGAAAGCTATGGACTGAATCGTATCCCCGGGGTGACGCGACTCCTCCGGTACGCCTGTCGAGTTGCAGACGGTCTGACAACGGTCAGTCAATCGCTGAAATGTTATGCGGCAGAAAATTACCGGGTATCCTGCCCCATGGCTGTGATTGGAAACGGCGTACCTGAGGAAGTCTTTTATCCTAGAGACAGACGTCAGTCCCGATCCATGCTCGGTCTTCCCTTGGATGCTATGCTGGTGGGTACGGCCGGAGCCATCATGAGCAACCGGGGAATCGAGGATCTATTTCGCGCGTTCCTTATGCTTGCCGAGAAAAAAAAGAATGTATGGCTGGTATATGCAGGCCCACGTGACGCAACGCCTGCGCGATATGTTCATGAACGGGTGGTGGACCTAGGCGTTCTCTCGTACGACAGGATTCCATTTCTTTTTTCTGCCCTTGATGTTGGCGTTATTTGTAATCAGGATGCCTCTTTCGGGAAGTACTGTTTTCCACAAAAATTTTATGAAATGCTTGCATGCCGATTGCCGGTAGTGGCGGCAGCGACAGGTGATTTGGCGGGAATGCTGCGGGATTATCCCGTCCATACATACAGGCCAGGCAATGTTCAAGAACTTCATGAACATGTCGATAGTCTTCTGGAGCGTCCCTCATTGCCGCCTATTGCGGTTCGTTCCTGGGAGTTTGAGGGCCAAGGCCTGGAGAAGTTTCTGCATACAATAGATGGTTCCTGAAGAAGATCCGGGTGTGACTAGACAGCTATCCAATGTTATCCCGTACTTCATGAAGAAGGTGATGATAAGGATATGAGGCATGGCAAAGCGGGCGTGAAGGATCTTCCTGTTCCCATTTATGTCATCAGCCTGGAGCGCGATTCGGGGCGTCGAAGCGTTCTGGAGTCCAGGTTTTCTGGCTCGTGGAACCAATTCCAGGTGGTATGGGCGGTCGATGCGCAGGAGTGCGGCATGGATCTGGAATTGCTTCCGGAGAGGTTCCCACGTAATCCGATGACGTGCGCGGAAAAGGCTTGCGCACTTTCACATCTCAAAGTGTACCGCCTGTTTCTGCAAAGCGGTTCCTCCTCGTGCATCATTCTTGAAGATGATGTGGAAGGTTTGGACAGTGCCTTGGCAGAAGCTATCAGCGTGGCAAGATCCCTCCCGGAAGGAGGCATGGCGTTGCTCGGTGGGCTGCAGGGCTTGCGGAACGTCCGATATGTTTATGGCAGCCCGCAACGCATTGCAGGAGTTCCGGCCTGGAGGATACCCAGGATCTGTCGCAGGTTCATCTCAAGAGCCTGCTGTTATGCCATCACTCCGGATGTAGCGCGACTTCTGATTGCACACCAAGAGAAAATACTGCATCGCGCCGACCATTGGCACGAGCTCGCGCGAGACATAAAAGACTTGTTTTGCCTTGATCTGTTTCGTCATCCTGAGGACTTTTCCTTCAGCAGAATTGAACCGGGAAGATTGGTTCTTAAGCAGCGGTCGACGATACGCAGGATTTTGGCGGATGGTATTTTCTATACAACGACGACAGCAGTGCTGAAACTTTTCCTGATGCTGTTTTCCCGTTGGCTTGGTATGACGCGAGTAAAGATATGAATTCGGTACGGAAGGTGATAAGTCCCATCTTCCCGAAAACAAGTATCTCTGCTGGACCTGCGTACTTCCTGTTGCTGGGCCAAGGGTTATCGGAATGGATCTCCGGAGTTTCGTGATGATCAATATCTCCTTGGTTCCGCAAGCGTGCTTTGGCCGGGTGAGGGCGCTGATGGTCTGATCGCATAGTTCCGGGTTTTGCTCACGTCTGGATTTTCTGTGTTTTCCAGAGAATAAGCAGGCCTAGCAAGACCATTGCATACTCCGCTCCCGCAAGCGCCAGCGCCATGCCCCGCTCGGCGTGTCCGCGCAGCAGGAAGGCAGCGCCCCCCATCGTCAGGAGACCGCCGATTTCTATGCCGAAGCGCATCCAGGCGTGGTTGTGGGTCAGCAGAAGATTGCTCACGACATTCCAGAGCGCGAGGCCCGGCACCGCGAGTGCAAGCCAGTGCAGGGTGGTGGCAAGTCCGGCGTAGCGGGTGCCGAACAGCCAGACGAAGAACGGGGCGGCGAGCCACAAGGTGACGGCAGCGAGCATGCCATACAGCAGCGCCACCAGCAGCGTGGCCCGGAAAAGGCGTGTGGAATGTGTGCCGCCGGCGTGCTCCCGAAACAGGCGAGGTAGCGCCGAAAGCATCATCGCCAGCACCGGCAGGACCAGGGGGCCAAGCACGCGCGTACCGGCGGCGTAGGTGCCGGCGGCCGTGGCGGGGATCAGGCGCATGGCGACCGTCTTGTCCAGCTCGCTGGGACCCATGGCCGAGAGGTTGAGCGCTGCAAAGCCGCTGGTTTCGCGCCACTGCGACAGAGATGGAAGTCGCCATTCGCGCCATGGGGGCAGGCCATGCGGCAGAGTGCGCGCGGCGATGGGCAGGCAGGCCAGGGCCGCCAGGGCATATGCGTGCGCGTACGCCGTCAGCACATCCGCCGGCTGCCATACAAGCACGGCGCAGGCGGCCACGAGCCGCAGACCCTGCGGTAACACGATCAGGAGTTGCGACCGCGCGATCTGGCCCATTCCCTGCCTCATCGAGGCGGGAAGTAGCAGGAGCGGCAGGGCGAGAATGTCGGAGATCCCGATGGCGACCAGTGCCGAGACCTGCATGCCGGGTGGGCGCAGCCAGGGCAGGGTGAGGGTCAGGTACCCCAACAGCAGCAGCGTGCCGCAAACGAGCGAAGTAGCCAGCGCACGCGCCAGCCAGACAGGGGGTGCGTCCGGTGCCGACGAGACCTCGCGCAGTAGTAGCAGATGGGTGCCGAAGGTGGTCAGTGCGCCCAGCACCACCGCCAGCGATGCCATGCCGGCAAAGGCGCCGAACGATGCAGGCCCCAACATGCGCGCTACGATCAACAGTGTGGCCGCCTGCGCCACCAGGCGCAGCCCAAGCACGGCGCTGGTGCGCACGGTGGCGCGGGCGATCGGACCCTGGCTCAATCCGTGCAGGCGTTGCAAGATGCCAGTCATGCGCCGGATGCCCGTTCCTGTATTACCTCGCGTACGGAAGCGATCACCCGTGATGCGTCCCGATCGCTCAATCCCGCCGACAGCGGAAGGCTTACCGTCTCGCGCCCCACCCGCAGGGCCGCCGGCCACGATGCAGCCCGCCAGCCGAATCGTTCCCGATAGTACGCATGTTCGGGAATGGAAATGTAATGCACCCCGGTGCCGATACCCCGCTCGTGCAGCGCTTCGATGAAGGCGTCGCGCTCGATGCCGCAGCGTTGCGGGTCGATGCGCAGGGTAAACAGGTGATGGGCGTGGCGCGTGTCGGGTTGCGGTTGGGCGGGCAGGTTGACGGGCAGGTCGGCGAAGGCGTCCATGTAGCGGTTCCAGATCCGTTCGCGCTGTAACCAGTTTGTTTCGATCCGCGCCAGCTGGTGGATCCCCAGCGCAGCCTGGATGTCCATCATGTTGTACTTGAAGCCGGCCTCGACCACCTGGTAATGCCGGTAACCGGAATCACTGAACCGGTGCCAGGCATCGCGGCTCAGGCCGTGCAGGGCGAGCATGCGCGCGCGGGCGATGCGTTCGGGGTCACGGCCGGTGATCATGCCGCCCTCGCCGGTGACCAGGTTCTTGGTCACGTAGAAGCTGAAGCAGCCGAAGTCACCAAAGCTGCCTGCCTTGTGGCCGTTGTACTCGGTTTCGATGGCATGCGCGCAGTCCTCGATCACGACCAGATGGTGTTTCCTGGCGATGGCCATGATGGCATCCATGCCGCACGGCCGACCGGCAAAATGCACGGGAAGGATGGCACGGGTGCGTGGAGTGATGGCATCCTCGATCGCCGCCGGGTCGATGTTCATCGTCACCGGGTCGATGTCGGCCAGCACCGGTGTCAGCCCGGCATGGATGATGGCATTGACCGTGGCGCAGAAGGTCAGTGGCGTGGTGATCACCTCGCTGCCCGGCTCCAGGTCGGCGGCGATCATGCTGACGTGCAGCGCGGCGGTGCAGGAGTTGACTGCGGCGACATGGTCGGGCGTCAGGCCCTTGTAGGCGGCGAAATCGCTTTCGAAGCGCGCCACGCGCGGGCCGGTGCCGAGCCAGCCCGAACGCAGGCAGGCTTCGACTTCGGCGATGTCTTCCTCGCCGATCTGCGGCGCGCCGAAAACCAGGTACGGGGTCTCGGCATGCCCGGTGTCGCGATCGGAGGGTGAGTTCATGGCATGGGGCTCGTTCCGGATGTCGACGGCAGGCTGTCCGGGCTGCAGTCGCCCTGGTCGCATCGGGCGCGACGAATGCGCTCTTGCAGTTGTTCGATGCTGCCATTGAGCGTACCGCCGATGTTCAGCTTTTCCAGCGCCTGGACCTGTTTTTCTGCGGCATCGAGTTTTCCGAGTTCGATCTGCATCCGTGCCAGCGTGATGTGGTAGGCCGACACGCGCGGGGCTGCGGCCACTGCCCGTTCGGTCAGCGCCAGGCCCTTGCCGGTGTCGCCCAGCACGTTCCACGCATAATCACCGTAACTGGCCCACAGCCGCGCGGAAGTGTCCGGATGGGAAACGGCGGCATCGAAGGCTTCGACCATGCGGGCCTGCGGCAGCGGGCACAATTTTTCGCGCGCGCATTTGGCGAGTGCGGCCAGGGAGCTTTCGTCCTGCACCCCGGGCGTGCGCCGTTGCAGGCTGGCGATCATGCTGTCCCACCAGCCTGCCTCGATCGGCCTGTGCATGCGCGCGTTGAAGAAGATCAGCGCCTGCTGCGGCAGGATGGAGGAATCGGGAAGGCGCGCGGCGCGTTCCAGCGGCGCATACACCCGCGGCGTATACGGGGAATCCGGATCGTAGTGCGAGGCGAGTATGTAGCTGCGCCCCAGCGAATACTGCGCGCGCGGTGAATCCGGAGCGCGCTCGGCCAGCGTGCGCGCCAGACGCAAGGAGTCGCCCCAGGCGTAGGCGGTACTTGCCGTCAGGGTCGCCCATGTCAGTAACGCCAGGCCAAGCACGGCACGCCGCAGGCTTGCCCAGCGCCAGCGGGCGGGGGCCGCGAACCACGGCACCAGGGCCAGCATCAGCCCGTAGCTGGCGAAGTAGTTGCGGTGCTCGTAGACCAGCTCCAGCGGCAGAATGGTGCCGGTCAGCAACTGGCAGCCCAGGAACAGTGCGATACCCAGCGCGATCAACGGTTGCCTGCGTCGGAGCACGAAGACCGACACGCTCAGCGCGGCCAGCAGCAGCAGGCTGGTCAGCGTGGTCCATGGATGCAGCAGGCCGGTCGAGACGCGCACATCGTCATGGTAGAAGCTCAGCCAGTGCGGCAGCGGCACCAGCGTCCAGACGATGTAATCGACCACGATGCGCGCTTCGCTCAGCAAGCGCGTCGAAAGCGTGAAGTCGCGCGCGGCCCAGCTCGCGGGCGACAACACCTGCGGCAGCATGAATGCCAGTCCGGCCAGCATCGGCAGCAACAGCACCAGCGCAAACAAGAGCAGGATGCGGCCATCCCGGGCCTCGCCCGCGCGGCGGCGAAAACGAAACACGATCCATTCCATCAGGAAGGCATAGAACGGCAGCATCACGGCCGTTTCCTTGGCCGTCAGGCCGATGGCCGTGGCCAGGACCAGGCTGGCGGCGCACAGCAACAGTCCTGCACGTTCCGGGTGTGCGCCGGCATCGGCCGCGAGCATGCGTGTGCGGCCGCGGACATAACCGATCAGCCCGAGCAGCACGAATACATTGGCCAGGCTTTCCATGCGCTGCACCACGTACAGCACGGCGGTGAGGTTGATCGGCAGCAGCATCCAGGCGGCAGCGACCAGGACCGCGGCGATGGCTCCGTGGCGTTGTCGGTCCGGATCATTGACATCTCGGCCAGCGGCGGGCATGGCATGACCAGGGTGGAGAGTCCGGAACGGGCCCACCCAGCTCAGCACAATGCGCGTCAGCAGGTAGACCAGCACCCCGTTCAGCAGGTGGATCAGCACGTTGACCAGTTTCCAGCCGAAGGGGTCCAGGCCGCCGGCAAGGTAGTTCATGGCAAACGTCAGCGATGCCAGCGGCCGTTTGAAGATGCTCGAAGGCGACGACAGCGCCGCACGGGTGAGGCTGGTCACGCTGATGTCGTGGATATGCAGGCCGGGGTTTTCGACGATATTGGGATAGTCGTCGAACAGCCAGCCGCCCGAGAGGCCGGGCCAGTAGACGAACAGGGTGACGGCAAGGGCTGCGGCCAGCCACCAGGGTCCAGGGTGGGTGCGAACGTGGCGAGCGAAGTTCATCCGGGCAGACTATGTTGCAGCAGTGAACGGGCGCAACTGCGGATGCGTGCCTCGCCGGTTCAGTGCGTGCTGCTGGCCGCCGCCGGGATGGCCGGTTTTTGTTCGCGCGCCTGAACGGTCTTGCGTTGCATGGCTTCGATGCGGGCGATGTCCGCGGCGTTGATGGCGCGGTCGTTCACCAGCAGGCGTCGCAGCAACGGCAGGTGCCGGTAGTCGGCATGGCGCAGGGTGGCGATGGCCTGGTCGTACAGTCCCGCGCTGACCAGGTATTTGGCCTCCAGTCGTGGAATCTCGGCGTTCGGGTCCGTTCGGTTGGCCATCTTCAGTTCATGGATGGCCATGCCCAGGTCGCCCTGGTGCACGGCCCACTCGTGTTTCTGGTAGTGCAGGAAACCCGAGGCGATGCCGTCACGGGCGTATGCGGGGTTGGCCAGCAGGGTGTCGGTCAGTTGCAGCCAGCTTTGCGGGTTCAGGGCCGGGCAGCTGCCACCGAAGGCCAGCTTGCGTAGAGCTTCGATGTTTTGAAAGCCGCCGCGATCGAACGGCGCATGGGCAAGGGCCGCCTCCAGACGATGGATGTCTGTCGGTTTGAGTTCACCCTTCAAACATAGCAAGTACACGCGGTATTCGGCCAACATGGCGTTTTCCGGGTCCTTGTGCGCGAGGGTAGTGATGACCGTCATCGCCTTGCCGAGCTGGCCGTGCTTGACCAGGCGGTCGGCCAGATAGGTCTGTGCGCGCACCGAGTTGGGCTGCGCGCTGGCCCAGGTCAGCGCCAGCGCATCCTGCGAGGTGTACACCCGCGCGCTCAGCGCCGTGGTGATGCCGCAGGCGACCAGCCACAGCGCGAGCAGGCCGGTGACGAGCCGGCGTCGGCTGCCCGGCGCCATGCGCATCAGCGCCAGGGCCAGGGCCAGCATGATGCCGATCAGCGGCGTGTAGTTGCGGTGCTCGAAGTACAGCTCCAGCATCACGCTGGAACTTTCCAGCAATTGCCCGCCGAGGTACCAGAGCACGGCCAGCGCGAACAGGGGCCAGCGGCGGTGTTTGAGCAGGGCCGTCACGCCCAGTCCCAGTACCAGCGCCAGCGCGGGCAGGGTGCTCCACGGGCTCAGCAGGCCGCGTGAAACCACATAGCCGTCATGGTACAGCCCGTAGACACCGAAACGCGGCAGGAAGATCTTTTGCAGGTAGTCGAGCAGGACGCGTGGCTCGCTCAGCAGGCGCCCGCCAACGGTAAAGTTGCGGCCTGCATCCAGCCCCCATTGCGCGGGCACCATCCACAGCAGATACCCGAACACGAACAGCACCACCGGCCAGATCAGCACCCGACGCCACCACGCGAGTGCTTTCGGAAGCCGTGCCACGTGGGCGCGCAGCACGGTGGCGTCGAGCACCAGCGCATACAGTGGCAGCAGGATGCCGTTTTCCTTGCTCAGGAACGACAGGCCCATGCACACGCCCAGCCCCAGCAGCATCCATGCGCCGCGGGAGCGCGAGGTGGCCTGTTCGTCGAGCAGCCCGCGCAGGTAGGCCAGCAGTCCCAGCAGCAGGAACAGCGCCATCAGCAGGTTCATGCGCTGCACCACCAGGGTCACCCCCGCCAGCTGGACCGGGGCGATCAGCCAGATCGCCGTGGTCAGGGTTGCGGGCAGCCAGATGCGCGGTTTGCCGGATGGCGCCTGTGGCATCCAGGCGCGCGCCACCCGCAGCATCAGCAGGTAGACCAGCAGGCCGTTGGCAAGATGCAGGCCGAGGTTGACCAGGTGGAAAGGCAGTGGGTGACCGGGCCAGTCCGCCTTCTGCAGCAAAAAGCTCAGCATCGCCAGCGGCCGGCCGGGAAAGCCGCGCGGCTGCGAGAGGTAGATGCCCAGGTCGCGCCAGCTGTCCACGTGCGCAATGGAAGACAGCGCCGCCAGGTTCGGCAGGTCGTCGAACAGGAAGGGGGCATGCAGTGTGGGCAGGTACAACACGGCCGTGATCAGCAGCACGGCCAGCAGGGAAGGGATGCGCCAGTTCATCGGGGTCGGTGGGTCATGGCAAGCCAGCGGCGATCCTGACACATCGCGGTGCCCGTCGTCGCATGTCTCCTGGCCGGTTGTCTCAGCGGCACGCTTGCGGCAGATAGGTGGAGCCGACGTTGCTGCTGCACGACCAGCGTGCGGTGGAAGCGAGCGGGTCGAGACGGAAGACCACCTGCTTCCCGCGCAATGGTCGTGCGATGGTACCGCTGCGCATCAGTACGGTGATGGTGCACGTATTGCCCAGAGTGCCCGCCGTGACGCTGGCCACATATTGACCGCTGTAGCTGGCAGGGGAGGCGATGCCGCCGGTGCCGGGAGCCGGGCATGCACCAGTCTGGTGCTGGTAGTCGGCTACTGCGGTCTTCAGTCCGTCGCCGAGGCTGAAAGCCTCGGAAAGCTGTGCCTTGGCCGTGGAGTCCTGGTAGACGCTGATGGCAATGGTCGACAGGATCGCGATGATGGCGACCACAATCATCAGTTCGATCAGGGTAAAGCCACGGGTTGATGGCATGACATGCTTCCCTCGATGGCATGGACAAGCACGAAGTCAAGCAAGTTCTATGCCTTCAAGCTCCTCGGAGATCTAGGAAAAACCCAAAAAAAGCCCCTCGTAGTGAGGGGCTTTTGGTGCTTATACAAACGCAGTGCGATCCGATCTTACGGACGGCAGGCTTGCGGCTTGTACTTGGCGGCAAGACCATTTGGGGTCGAGCATACCCAGCTGAAGGTGCCGCCATTGTCGGTTCCCGTGAACAGCACGGTTTGTCCTACCAATGGCTTGGAAACGGATCCAGCGCCCTTGAATGCTATAGAAATCGTACACGGGCCAGTACCGCCAGCAGTTGTAGCAGTTGCGACGTACTTGCCTACATAACTGGTTGTTTGCTGGATACCGCCAGTGCCGTTGGTCGGGCAATTTCCAGTCTGGTTGTAATACTCCACGATCGGCGTCTTCAGGCCGTCCGCAACGGTCTGCGACTCGGAGAACTGCGACTTGGTGATGTAGTCCTGGTACTGCGGAATGGCGATGGCCGCCAGAATGGCGATGATCGCGACCACGATCATCAGCTCGATCAGCGTGAAACCCTTTTGCATTTTCATGGTGATTCCTCTTTGTCAGCTAGCTTTTGGTAGGTCTGGTGATGCCCCCGAGCTCCGGTCCCGATTCCCCCATGGCGGGAACGGCCCGCATCAACGTCAGGAATGACCAGTGTGCTCACGGAAGCTTCTGCACGAAGCGTGCCATCGCCCCCTGACCCCTATTGGCGCATGTCGTGGGCAAAGGGATTGTGCCTTCGGTCACGCTTTGCCACAAGCCATGCGGTGTGAGCGCATGCCGTTGCGGGGCGTTTCGGGTGGCGTTGCAGATGACTGGCTACGGCAGACAGTGACCTTCAGCGTCACTTTTTGCTGCGCACGGCTTGCGTGCCGTGGCTGCCCACCGTACGGTGCGGCTATCGAAAACATCGGGCCCGGGGAAGGACCATCATGCTGAAACAGGCGTTCGTCGCGTTGCTGGTGTCGTGTGCATGGGGAACGGCGTTGGCCGCAGCGCCCGGCATGCACCCGTTCACGGTCAAGGATCTGGTGATGCTCAAGCGGGTCAGCGATCCGCACCTGTCGCCGGACGGTCGCATCGTGGTGTTCACCGAGCGGCGTACCGACTATGCGGCCGACAAGGGGGTACACAGCCTCTGGACGCTGGATCTGGACCGCGCCGGGGCGCAACCGATGCGGCTGGTGGACCGCGCATCCAGTCCGCGCTTTTCGCGCGACGGCAGCCGTGTCTATTTCCTGTCCTCGCGTTCGGGGCGAACACAACTTTGGTCGATCCCGACCCAGGGCGGCACGCCTTTGCAGGTGACCGACTACCCGCTTTCGGTGGGCACGTACCGCCTGTCGCCGGACGGCATGCACGTGGCGCTGACCCTGGACGTGTTCACCGACTGCAAGGACCTGGCCTGCACCCGCAAGCGGCTGGACGCGCGCAAGGCCGATCAGGCCACAGGTGTGCTGTACACGAAGTTGTTCGTGAGGCATTGGGACACCTGGGCGGACGGTCGCCGTTCGCAATTGTTCGTGGCGCAGATCGGCGCCGACGGGCGCGTGCACGGGGCGCCGGTGCGGGTCAGCCGCGGCATCGACGGCGACATTCCTTCCAGACCCTTCGGCGACGCCGGGGAGTACCGCTTCTCGCCGCACGGCGCGCGCCTGTATTTCGGCGTGCGCATAGCCGGCCGCAGCGAGCCATGGTCGACCAATTTCGACATCTACACGGTGCCGGCCGACGGCTCGACGCCGCCGCGCAACCTGACCGCCGCCAACAAGGCCTGGGATGCCTGGCCGGTGCCCTCGCCGGACGGCAAGTGGCTGTACTACCTGGCGCAGAAGGTGCCCGGCTTCGAGTCCGACCGCTTCGCGATCATGAAAATGAACCTGGCCAGTGGCAAGACCGAAGAGCTGGACCCGGACTGGGACCGCTCGCCGGGCAGCCTGTCCATTTCCAGTGACGGCCGCACCCTGTACGCGACCGCGGACGACGAGGGCCAGCATCCGCTGTTTGCCATCGACACCGGCGACGGCAGTGTCGACAAGCTGGTGAGCGACGGCAGCGTGGCCGGCTATGAACGCGCGCTGGGCATCGACCGCATCGTGCTGGTGCGCAGCAGCCTGACCGCGCCGGGGGACCTGTACACGGTACGCACCAACGGTGGCGGCCTCACGCAGGTGACGCACGTCAACCAGGCCGCGCTGGCCACGGTGCGCATGGGCGAGCCGCGCTGGTTCACCTTCAGCGGCTGGAACGACGAGCGCGTGCAGGGTTACGTGGTGACGCCGGCCGATTTCGACAGCGACAAGCAATACCCCGTGGCCTTCATCATCCACGGCGGTCCGCAGGGCGCCATGAGCAACAGCTGGAGCTACCGCTGGAACCCGCAGACCTACGCCGGGCAGGGCTATGCCGTGGTCACCATCAACTTCCACGGCTCCACCGGCTACGGGCAGAAGTTCACCGATTCGATTTCCAGAGACTGGGGCGGCAAGCCACTCGATGACCTCAAGGCCGGCTGGAAGGCCGCGCTGGACCGCTACGATTTCCTCGACGGCGGGCGTGCCTGTGCGCTGGGCGCCAGCTACGGCGGCTACATGGTGTACTGGATCGCCGGGGTGTGGAACACGCCGTGGAAGTGCTTCGTCGACCACGACGGCGTGTTCGACACGCGCATGATGTACTACGCCACCGACGAGCTGTGGTTCGAGGAACACGAGAACGGCGGTCCGGAGTACCGCAATCCCGCTGCCTACGAGAAATTCAATCCCATCCGGCATGTGGCCGACTGGCGCGTGCCGATGCTGGTGGTCCACAGCAGCCACGACTACCGCATACCGCTGACCCAGGGACTGGCAGCCTTCACCGCGCTGCAGCGGCGCGGCATTCCCAGTGAATTGCTGACCTTCCCGGACGAGAACCACTGGGTGCTCAAACCGCACAACAGCGTGCAATGGCACGACACCGTCAACGCCTGGTTGAAGCGCTGGATCCCGCCCGTGCCCAAAGAACAGAAGAAAAAGGGGTTCTTCAGCCGCCTGCCATGAGCAACCGACACCGCAACCGCGGCACCGCGCCGTAGGGCGGGCACCGTCCGCCAAAGCTCTGTGCGGGATCGAGACGGCGGACAGTGTCCGCCCTACGAAGGTCGGTGTCTGGTCTGGGCTGCGCTGGTCGACGGGGAGCAGAAGAAGGGAATGTTCACCCGCCACAGCATGACCCCGTAGGGCGGGCACCGTCCGCCAAAGCTCTGTGCGCGACCCGGACGGCGGACAGTGTCCGCCCTACGGAGGCTGGCGCCCGGATGGTCAGGTTTTTGCCCGCGTCCGGGCCGCGCGGTGCCCTCTGCGGGTGGTGGGATGCAAGCTAGGACGATGCGAGAATGACGCAATGAATCTTCTGGCCCTGGAAACTGCCACCGAATCGTGTTCGGTGGCCCTGTTGCGCGGCGGGACGCTGTTCGAGCGCAGTGAGATCGCGCCACGACGTCATGCCGAACTCGTCCTGCCGATGGCCGAGGCCGTGCTTGGCGAGGCCGGCGTGTCGCGCGGGGAACTGGAGGCCATCGCGGTCGGACGCGGCCCGGGCGCATTCACCGGGGTGCGTCTGGCGGTGTCGATGGCGCAGGGCCTGGCGCTGGCGCTGGACATCCCGGTGGTCACCGTTTCATCCCTGGCGGCACTGGCCATGGAGGCACCGGAGGATGCAGCGCCGGTACTGGCCATGATCGATGCGCGCATGGGCGAGATCTACGCTGCGCTCTACCGTCACGATGCGCAGGGTCTGTTGCAGGTGGTGGATGAGGAAACCGTCTGTCCGCCGCAGGCGCTGCAACCGTCCCTGGACCTGGCGACCTGTCACGTGACGGGTAGCGGCTGGAGCGCGTACGGCGGGGAACTCGAACCACGACTGGGCATCCCGCGCAGCGTCAACGCAGAAGCCTTTCCGCAGGCCCGGCATGTCGCACGCCTGGCTGCCCTGGCATTTGCCCGCGGGGCTGCAGTACCGCCGGAACAGGCCTTGCCGGTCTACCTGCGCGACAAGGTGGCGCTGACCATGGCGGAACGCGCCGGCACTTGAGGCGTGGTTTCTGCATCGCCGGTCGCGGCTGCCGCCGCTCCCACGGGGATGGGGCATGCCGTGGCAGGAGCGCCGGCAGGCGCGAAGGTGCTTGCCGAAAACAGGTACGACCCGCGCGCCTCAGGGAGTGGATGGGGCCGTTTCAGAGCCAGCGCGCGCGCTTGAGGGCCCAGAATACCCCGCCCATCAGGCTAACGGTCAGACCGATCATGGCCGGGTAGGCCCAGGGCTGTTCGAGTTCGGGCATGTGGCGGAAATTCATGCCGAACCAGCTGGTCAGCAAGGTGGGCGTGGCCAGCAGGGCAGCCCAGCCAGCCAGTTTCTTCATCACCTCGTTCTGCCCGAGGGTGACCAGCGACATGTTGACGTTGATGGCCGCGCCGAGCATCTCGCGCATGGCATTGGTGGTTTCGTTGACGCGGAAGACGTGGTCATACACATCGCGGTAGTAGACACGGGTGTCCTCGTGGATCAGGTCCTGGTGCTGGCGGGCGAGCTGGCTGGTCACGTCCTGCATGGGCGCCACGGCCAGGCGCAAGCTCATCAGTTCGCGTTGCATGTCATACAGGCGCTTGATGGTATGGCGCTTGTAGGACTCGGCGAACACGTCCTGTTCCAGGGCCTGCAACTGTTCACGGAAATCGCGTACTACCGGCATGTAGTTGTCGACGATGAAATCGAGGATCGCATACAGCCCGTAGCTGGGGCCGAGGGCGAGCAGTTCGGGTGAGGACTCGCAGCTTCGCCGCACGGAGGCATAGCTCAGCGATGCGCCGTGGCGCACGGTGATCAGGTAACGCGGTCCGAGGAAGATGTGCGTCTCGCCGAACACGATGCCGCCGCGCACCGGCTGCACGGTCTGCACCACGATGAACAGGGCATTGCCATAGGTTTCGATCTTGGTGCGCTGGTGTGCGCGATGGGCGTCCTCGACCGCAAGATCGTGCAGCCCGAACTGGTCCTGCAGGCGTTCGAGCAGGGTCTCGTCCGGCTCGTGCAGCCCGACCCACACGAACGTGTCCGGCTCGGCCATCACCGCGTCGATGCGGTCCAGGACAATGTCACCGATGCGAGTCCCGTCACTTCGGTAGGCGACGCAATTGACCAGCGGCGTCGGGGTGTCCGCGGCATTCGTGTGGGGATCATCCATGGCCGCATCATGCCCGGACGTGTCCGCACTGCGCAATGACGCAGCGCGTTTTGTAATCCCGTACGAACGCCGGCAAGCGTGACCGAAGGGAATGCCCGTGGTATGACCGAAGGGAATGCCCAAGGCACGAAATGCTTATGCAGGAGCAGCCGGATATTGTGGTACATCGGTCGCGGCTTCCGCCGCTCCTCCTACGGTCGGACCGAGGGCAGCGGGGTAGGAGCGCCGGCAGGCGCGACCGGTAACGCGTCGAACTGTATTTTCGATCGAGGTTTCCGCCGTTCCTACGCAGTGGCGGCGCGGCGGCGCAGGATGTGCAGGATGGCCAGCCAGACCGGCAGCGCCATCAGGATCCACGGCAGGTTCTGCTGTGCGAGGTACTGCGTCAGGTTGCCAGCGAGGGCGAGTGCCGCCAGCAGGGTGATGAGCCAGGCGGTCAGGTGGGCGCGCCGCGTGGCCCGGTGCCGCCAGACCGCACCCAGCAGCAGGAAGGCCAGCGGATTGAACAGCAACAGGTTGGCATTGGCCCAGCCGGCCACGTGGTCGGTCAGTGCCCACAGGGCCAGCATCAGCAGTCCGGCCATGCCGGCAAGCAGCAGCCACACGCTGGCCAGGGCACCGAACACGATCTGGAAGAACGCATGGTCGGAACGGCCGAGCAGCAGCAGGACCAGAGCCATCACCAATCCGGCCAGCGCGAGGGGCGGTATCAGGTTCGGTGCTGTCGCCGGTGGTGGCGGTAGACGGTTGGGCGAGAGCAGGGTGTCGGAGGCCACCAGGAGGTGACTGGTCGTGGCGCCGGTTTCGTCCTGCACGCGGTTGAGCGCATGCGAAAGTTCGACCGGCAGGAACGCATCCTGCCAGGCATTGAGCGGACGGTCGGCATAGCCGGATAGTCCAAGGTCGAGCAGCAGCATCAGCCAGGGCTGGCCGGCCATCAGACGATCGGTCTGTTCGCGGTAGGTGAATGGGCTTGGAATCGCCGAAAGCTGCTCCTCGAGATCGCCGTCGAGCACGCGGTTGAGGGCGTCACGTACCTTGGTGGCGCAGTTGTTGGTGTAGTAGTTGTAACGGTAATGACGGTGGGCGGGCTGCAGGTTCCACAGCAGGAAGTCACGCAACCGGGCGGCTTGCTGCGGCGACAGCGCCAGCACCTGGCGGCGCACCGAGCGACCCTGCTTCACGTACCAGGCGATCTCCGGCGCGCTGGCCTCGGCGTCCATCATGTAGTTCATGCGCCCACGTGCGAAATTGAACAGGAAGCTCTTCTGCGCGAAATCGAACACGCCGTAGTTGAAATTGACTGATTCGCCGCTGACGGTGTCGCGGATCTGGATGGCGTCGTGGCCGAAGCGCTCCCAGTAGATGGCGCCCGGGCCGTAGGTGACGAGTGCAACCTGCAGATTCTTGCCCGGCGCATCACGCACGCCCGCTGTTGCAGGCAGCACACATGTAAGTCCCGCAAGCAGCAGGCCCGCCAGGGCCAGCATGCGCCGGTGGAGACTGACGGGGTTCAGGCTGCGCATGGGTGTCAATCCGGATCGGCGGGCGCGGGTTGCACGCGGAACTGGTGCACGCGACGGTCGTCGGCTTCGGTGACGTGGAACAGCAGGCGGTCGATGACGATTTCCTCGCCCTGTTCCGGCAGATGGCCAATTTCTGCCGTGACCATGCCGCCGATGGTGTCGAATTCCTCGTCGCTGAAGTACGTGCCCAGGGTGTCGTTGAAGTCGGTAATCGGCGTCAACGCGCTGACCAGGTAGCCGCCGTCGGGGAGGGTCTGCACCAGTACCGGGGGCTCCTCGTCGTCGTGCTCGTCGTCGATGTCGCCGACGATTTCCTCCAGCACGTCCTCGATCGTCACCAGTCCGGCCACGCCGCCGTATTCGTCAACCACGATGGCCATGTGGTTGTGGCTGAGACGAAATTCGGCCAGCAGCACGTTCAGGCGCATGGACTCGGGGATCAGCACCGCCGGGCGCAACAGGCTGCGGATGTCGAAATCGTGGCCGTTACCGAAGTGCTTGAGCAGGTCCTTGGCCAGCAGGATGCCGAGGATGTCGTCCTTGTCCTCGCCGTGGACCGGAAAGCGCGAATGGCCCGATTCGACCACGGTGCCGATGATGTCTGCGAGCGGTGCGCTGGCCGGGATCATCACCATCTGCACGCGCGGAATCATCACGTCGTCGACGTCCAGTTCCGTGACCTTGAGCGCGCCTTCGACCATGGCCAGCGTCTCGCTGGTCAACAGCCCGTTGCCCTGTGCTGCGCGCAAGGCTTCCAGTAGCTCGTCGCGGTTGCTTGGCTCGGCGGAGAAGAGATGGCCCAGGCGGTCCCACCATGACTTGTGGGTCGGGCCGTGCGTACTTCCGGGGTCCTCGTTCATGACTCGCTAACTGGCAGCCCTTGGGGCAGGGAAATCGAGTTTACCGGAAACCGGTGGCTCGATCGTAGGGCGGACACTGTCCGCCGGAGGCCATGGCGCATGGCTTGACCAGTTGGCGGACAGTGCCCGCCCTACGCGAAGGGCGTATACGGATCGGCGATGCCCAGGCCGGCCGGTATGCGGACTTCCAGGGCTTCCATGCGTTGGCTGGCAGCCCTTGGGGCAGGGAGATCGAGTTTACCGGAAACCGGTGGCTCGATCGTAGGGCGGACACTGTCCGCCGGGTGCCATGGCGTATGGTTTGACAAGCTGGCGGACAGTGCCCGCCCTACGCGATGGGCGTATACGGATCGGCGATGCCCAGGCTGGCCAGTATGCGTATTTCCAGGGCCTCCATGCGCTGGGCCTGGACGGTTTCGAGGTGGTCGTGGCCGAGCAGATGCAGCACCCCGTGCACGCTCAGGTGGGCCCAGTGGTCACGTGCGTTCTTGCCCTGTTCGGTGGCCTCACGGGCCACCACCGGTGCGCAGATCACAAGGTCGCCGATCAATGGCAGGTCCACGCCTGGTGGTAGTTCGACCGGGAACGACAGCACGTTGGTCGCATAGTCCTTGCCGCGGTAACTGCGATTGAGCGCACGCCCTTCCGGGGCATCGACGATGCGGATGGACAGTTCTGCGGCGCGGCGGCGACCGGCACCGTGCAGTGCGGCGGCGACCCAGCGGCGAAAACTCGACGCAGCGGGCACTCCTCGACGCGGCGCGGCATAGCCCACATGGACCACGGGTTCGATCATGTCCCGTTGTCCGGATCAGCGGCCTCGTAGGCGCGCACGATGCGGGCGACCAGCGGGTGGCGCACCACGTCGCGTGCGGTGAAGAAGGTGAAGCTGATGCCGTCCACGCCGCGCAGTACCTCGATGGCATGGCGCAGGCCCGAGCGCGCGTTGCGCGGCAGGTCGACCTGGGTCACATCGCCGGTGATGACCGTCACCGAGCCGAAGCCGATGCGGGTCAGGAACATTTTCATCTGCTCGGTGGTTGTGTTCTGCGCCTCGTCCAGGATCACGTAGGAGTCGTTGAGCGTGCGTCCTCGCATGTAGGCCAGCGGAGCGATTTCGATGATGTTGCGCTCGATCAGCTTGGCCACGCGCTCGAAGCCGAGCATCTCGTACAGCGCGTCGTAGAGCGGGCGCAGGTACGGATCAACCTTCTGGCTGAGGTCGCCGGGCAGGAAACCGAGTTTCTCGCCGGCTTCCACCGCCGGACGCACCAGCAGCACGCGCTGTACGCGACCCGCCTCCAGCGCCTCGACCGCACTGGCCACCGCCAGGTAGGTCTTGCCGGTGCCGGCGGGACCGACGCCGAAATTGATGTCGTGGGTGGCGATGGCGTGCAGGTAGCGCTTCTGGCTTGGCCCGCGGCCGCGGATCACGCCGCGCTTGACCTTGATGGTCACGTCCTGGGTCTGCGCGGTCTGTTCTTCGACCAGCGCATCGACGCCCGACTCGGTCAGATGCAGATTGACAGACGCGCCGTTCAGGGACTCGTTTTCGGTGGATGCGTACAGCGCGTGCAGGACCTTTTCCGTGGCACCCACGGCCGCTTCATCGCCGATCACGCGAAACACGTTGCCGCGGTTGTTGATTTCCACGCCGAGGCGCAATTCGACCTGGCGCAGGTGTTCGTCGAAGGGGCCGCACAGATTGGCCAGTCGGGCGTTGTCGAGCGGATCGAGGGTGAAGTCGTGCTGGGTCAGTTCACTCATGGCGGGAGGGTAGCGCGCCGCGCGGCACTGGGCCATACCGGCAGGACGGGGCAGGTCCACACGGTTGTGGCAGGTGCCGGGCTTGCATTCAATTAAATGTTGAATTAAATATAAGGCATGACACCTGCTCCAGTTGCGCCGGGTCGACGCCTCCGTCGCGCGGGCCGCCCCCGCGCCAGCGACCGCGACATGCGCGAGACCCTGCTCGACACGGCTCTGGGAACCTTCGTTGCACAGGGCATCGCCGCGACCCCGCTGCGCCGGATTGCGCAACGGGCCGGGGTCACGCCGGCCATGCTGCATTACTACTTCGGCAGCAAGAAACGTCTGGTTGAGGTACTGGTCGGGGAGCGTCTGCAACCGGCGCTGGAACCGGTGCGCGCGCGCATGCAGCAGGCCGGCGAGGACCCGGCGGGCTGGATTGCAGGCTTTGTGCGCGGAGTCGGCGAGGCGGTCGACGCGCATCCCTGGCTGCCCGCCCTGTGGGTGCGCGAGGTATTGAGCGAGGGCGGTGCCTTGCGTGAGGTGGTGGTTGACCGCCTCGCGCCGCGTGTGCCGGTGCTGCTTGCCCGGCAGCTTTCCTCAGCCAGGGCGCAAGGGCGGTTCCCCGACGACCTGGATCCCGGTCTGACCGTGGTTTCGCTGCTCGGCCTCACCCTGTTCCCGGCTGCGGGGGCGCCGATCTGGAGCAAGGTATTCGGCATGGACATGCCGGGCACCGGGCGCATTACGCAGCATGCGCTGGCCCTGCTTGAACACGGTCTGCAGATGGATTTCGGAGACGCATCATGATGGCATCGGTATCCAGGACAACGCGCTGGCATGTCGTGGCATGGGCAGCGATCGTGCTTTCCATCGGGGGCTGCGCAAAGACACCGCAGCAGGCATTGGGAACGCTGGAATACGACCGCATCACCGTGCCTGCAGTGCGCTCCGAACGCATTGTCTCGGTACATGTGAAGCAGGGACAGCAGGTGAGAAAGGGACAATTGCTGCTGCAGCTGGACCCTTCCCTCGTGCAGGCCGATCTTGCCGCTGCCGAGGCCCAGATGGCGCAACGGAGGGCCATCCTGCAGGAACAGGTGGGCGGACCGCGCAAGGAAACCGTGGCGCGTGCGCGTGCGGACCTTCGTGCAGCGCAGGCGCGTGCAAGGGTCGCGCGGGAAGACTATGCGCGAGTGCGTACGCTGGATGCGCCTGATGTCGTGTCGGCAAGCGCGATTGACCAGGCACGCGCCGCATTCGCACAGGCCGAGGCGCAGGTCGCGGCAGCGAGTGCAGCGCTGGATGTTCTGCTGCACGGCTCGCGGCCCGAGGACATCGACCAGGCGCGGGCCGCGCTGCAGGCCGCCGAGGCGCAGGTGAGCGCTCAGCGCATCCTTCTCCGGGAGTTGCGCGTGACGGCGCCACGCTCCGGACGCATCGACAGCCTGCCCTACCGGCGCGGGGACCGGCCGCCCCGCGGGGCACCGCTGGCGGTGCTGCTGGTCGGCAAGGCGCCCTATGCGCGGATCTACGTGCCCGAACCGATGCAGGTGCATTTGCGCCCGGGGCAGAAGATGCGCGTCGAGGTCGTGGGCGGCAAGCGCTACACCGGCACCCTGCGCTGGGTGCGCAGCGACCCGGTCTATACGCCGTATTACGCACTGAGCGGGGAGGACGCCGCGCGCCTGAGCTACCTGGCTGAAGTGGTGCTGGGGCCAGACGCGGCTGGCCTGCCTGCAGGGCTTCCGGTGCGGGTGCGACTGGCGGATACGCGGCCGTGAGCGCGGACACGGACACCGTCATCCGTGCTCGCGGACTGACGCGCCGCTTCGGGGATCTGGTCGCGGTGGACCGGGTGGACCTGGACGTCCCGGCGCAGCGGGTGTACGGCTTTCTCGGCCCCAACGGCTCGGGCAAGTCGACGACTATCCGCATGCTGTGCGGCCTGCTGACCCCCAGCGCGGGGGAGATCGAGGTGCTGGGCCTGCGCATCCCGTCCCGGGCCGAGGAACTGCGCCGTCACATCGGCTACATGACGCAGAAGTTCTCGCTCTTCGACGACCTCACGGTACGCGAGAACCTGGAATTCATGGCCGCGGTGCAGGACGTGCCGCGTGCCCGCATGCGCGCACGCATCGATACGCTGGTCGAGGAATACCGTTTCGGCGCCATGCAACGCCAACTCGCCGGCACCCTGAGCGGAGGCCAGAAGCAGCGCCTGGCGCTGGCGGCGGCGGTGGTGCATGAACCGCAGCTGCTGTTTCTCGACGAGCCGACCAGCGCGGTCGATCCCGAGTCGCGCCGCGACTTCTGGGAAAAACTGTTCGAGCTGGCCGACGCCGGAGCCACGCTGCTGGTGTCCACCCATTACATGGACGAGGCCGAGCGCTGCCATCGACTGGCGATCCTCGACCATGGCCGTCTGGTCGCCGACGACACACCCCAGGCGCTGACGGCAAGGCTCGCCGGACGTACCTACCGGGTGCATGCCTCCCGGCCGGGCCGCATCCAGCAGGCGCTTTCGCAGCAGGATGCGGTACTGAGCGCGGCGCAGATCGGCGCATCACTGCGGGTACTGCTCGTGGAGGCGGCGGCGCAGTCCGCCGGGGAAACCCTCGAAGTTCTGGCAGGTGTGGTGCGTGACATCGACGCCGAGGCCTGTTTCGAGGCGACCGAGCCCAATCTTGAGGACGTATTTGTGGCGGTCACGCACGGTGGCCGCGCGCGGCGGGAGCAGGCCGCATGAACATGCGGCGCCTGCTCGCGGTGATGCGCAAGGAACTGCAGCAGTTGCGGCGCGACCGGGTCACCCTGGCGATGATCCTGGGTATCCCGATCGTGCAACTGGTGCTGTTCGGCTATGCCATCAACCTGAACCTGCGCAACCTCGATGCCGGGATCGTGGACCAATCCGGGACCCAGGCCTCGCGGGCGCTGGTGATGGACATGCTGGCCACCGGCATCGTGCGCGCGAGCGAGCGCGCCCACACGCCGCGACAACTGATGCAGGCCCTCCAGGCCGGTCGCATCAGCGTGGGCATCGTGATTCCGCGCGACTTCGAACGCCGCCGCGCCGAGGGCCGCGCGGTGGCGCAGATCCTGGTCGACGGCAGCGACACCGCGGTGCAGTTCGCCGCCGCGCAACTGGCGCAGACGCCGATCGCAAACAGTGCCCTGCCGGATACGCGTGCACCACCGGACAGCACCCCGCGCCAGGGACGCATCCGGGTGGTGGCCTTCTACAACCCCGAACGGCGCTCGGCGATCAACATCGTGCCGGGCCTGATCGGGGTGATTCTGACCATGACCATGGTGCTTTTCACGGCGGTTTCGGTGGTACGCGAGCGCGAGCGCGGCAACATGGAACTGCTGATCGCCACGCCGCTCAGCCGCAGCGAGCTGCTGGTCGGCAAGGTGCTGCCCTACGTGGGCATCGGTCTTCTGCAGACCACGGTGATCCTGCTGCTGGGCGTCGTGCTGTTTGCCGTGCCCGTGCATGGGCTGCTGGTGGATGTATACCTTGCCGCCGGCCTGCTGATCGTGGCCAACCTCGCCCTCGGGCTGCTGATCTCGACCCGGGCAACCTCGCAGTTCCAGGCCATGCAGATGATGATCTTCGTGTTCCTGCCCTCGATTCTGCTGTCGGGGTTCATGTTCCCCTTCGCGGGCATGCCGATAGCGGCGCAATGGATTGCCGAGGTCCTGCCGCTGACGCATTTCCTGCGCCTGATCCGTGGCGTGATGCTGCGTGGAGCGGGTCTGTCGCAGATGTGGCCGGACGTGCTGGCGCTGGCCGCTTTTTCCGTGCTGATGCTGGTCCTGGCCATTTCGCAATTCCGCAAGCGGCTGGATTGAAGGAAGAGTCCGCGTCACGGGATTTTGTCGCCAGATGAATGACGGGTGGTGGTAGGCACTCGGTTTCATGCAGATCCCGGTCACGGCTCCCGCCGTTCGAAGCCGCGCCCCGCTTTTGTAGGAGGCCCGGAAGGGCCGAACGGAATGCCCGGTGTGGCAGACCAGTCACGGCTCCCACCGTTCCCACAAGAGCGAAACCGCGCCCCGCTGTTGTAGGAGGCCCGGAAGGGCCGATCGGGATGCCCGGTGTGGCGGACTAGTCACGGCTTCCGCCGTTCCCACAAGAACGAAACCGCGCCCCGCTGTTGTAGGAGGCCCGGAAGGGCCGATCGGGATGCCCGGTGTGGCGGACTAGTCACGGCTTCCGCCGTTCCCACAAGAGCGAAACCGCGCCCCGCTGTTGTAGGAGGCCCGGAAGGGCCGATCGGGATGCCCGGTGTGGCGGACCAGTCACCGCTTCCGCCGTTCCCACAAGAACGCGCCGCACTTTTGTAGGAGGCCCGGAAGGGCCGACCGCACTCCCCGAAACGGGCGGTCAGGCTCAGGCCGCGACCCGGCCGCGTAGCGAGTGCGCCATGGCCTGGGTGATTTCCACGTCCACGAAATGCCCGATCATGCGCGGGTCGCCGGGGAAGTTGACGAAACGCATGTTCTCGGTGCGTCCGGCCATTTCCTTCGGGTTCTTCTTGCTCGGTCCTTCGACCAGTACCGTCTGCACGCTGCCGACCATGGATGCACTGATTTTCCGCGCATGGGCATCGATGGCCGCCTGCAGGCGTGCCAGTCGCGCACGCTTGGCGTCCAGGGGCGTGTCGTCGGGAAGGTTGGAGGCCGGGGTGCCCGGGCGGCGCGAATAGACGAAGGAAAAACTCTGGTCGAAGCCGATGTCCTCGATCAGTGTCATGGTCTGCTCGAAATCGTGCTCGCTCTCGCCAGGAAAACCGACGATGAAATCTGAACTGATGGAAATATCCGGGCGCACCGCGCGCAGCTTGCGGATGCGCTGCTTGTATTCCAGCGCCGTGTAGCCTCGCTTCATTGCTGCGAGGATACGGTCGGACCCGGCCTGCACCGGCAGATGCAGGTAATTGGCCAGTTTCGGCACGTTGGCGTAGGCCTCGATCAGCGAGTCGGAAAACTCGACCGGATGCGAGGTGGTGAAGCGGATGCGTCCGATGCCGTCGATCTCGGCAATGGCATGGATCAGCAGGGAAAGGTCGGACACTCCGCCATCGTGCATCGGGCCGCGATAGGCGTTGACATTCTGCCCCAGCAGGTTGACTTCCTTCACGCCCTGCTCGGCAAGTGCAGCCACCTCGCCGAGCACGTCGTCGAACGGGCGCGAAATCTCCTCGCCGCGGGTGTAGGGCACCACACAGTACGAGCAGTACTTGGAGCAGCCCTCCATGATCGAGACGAAGGCAGTCGGGCCCTCGGCGCGGGGCTCGGGCAGGGCGTCGAATTTCTCGATTTCGGGGAAACTGATGTCCACCTGCGGCTGCTTGTCCCGGCGACTGGCCTCGACCATCTCCGGCAGGCGATGCAGCGTCTGCGGACCGAATACCAGGTCCACGTACGGCGCGCGCTGCAGGATGGCTTCGCCTTCCTGACTGGCTACGCAACCGCCGACACCGATCACCACCTTGTCGTTTTTCGCCTTGATCTGCTTCCAGCGGCCGAGCTGGCTGAATACCTTCTCTTGCGCCTTCTCGCGGATTGAGCAGGTGTTGATCAGGATCACGTCCGCTTCATCGGCACGATCGGTCAGTTCCAAGCCGTGCGAGGCCTGGAGCACGTCGACCATGCGGGCCGAGTCGTACTCGTTCATCTGGCAGCCGTGGGTCTGGATGAAAAGCTTGCCGCTCATGGCGTTGCAACAGGTAATCAGTGAACCCGGCAGTTTACGCCGGGGGCGAGGCCGCTGCCAGTGCAGGGAAAACGGGCACAACAGACCTCGGCGAGTCGCACGTTCCCGATTGGACTCGTTTCCGGTTGGAATCGTGACCCCGCGCACTTGGCAAAACCTCAATGCTGGCGCACACTTGGCGCATGTTCCTGATAGCCGCTCATCGAGGGGAGCGGGGTGGCAGCCCAAGGTGGCGGTTCGGGTCCCCCCTTTCCACACGCTTGCCATGGCTTGTGCTTGCGCTGCTGCCGTGGTCGCTGCTGCCTGTGCACGCCGAGGGCATGTACCGTTGTGTGGGTGCCAGTGGCGAGACCGTATTCAGTTCCAGTGCCGCGGGTTACCGCCACTGTCGGGCGCTGCATCTGGATGCCTCATCGGGCATGCAGGCTGCGAGTACGCGCCAGGATGCACGTTCGCATCAGGCGCCGTCCGCGGCTCGCAGCATGGGTGCGCCTGAAAAGGCCATCTACCGCCAGGGTACGGCGTCTGGTCCGCCGCGCCCGGAAGCGGATGAGCGCAGCGTACGCGGCAGGGTGTTGCGCGGTGCCGTGTACAAGGTGGTGCATGCGGACGGCAGCATCGAATACACCAATGTACGTCCCCGTGGAAAGCGCGCGCGCGGGGCGTCCACCCGGACATTGTTTACCTACATCGCAACATGCATGGCGTGCGATGTGCGTTCTAAGATCGACTGGGCCCATGTACCCCTGCGCATGGATGCCTATGCCCCGGCGATTCGAACGGCGGCAGCCAAGTACGGTGTCGACCCTGCCCTGGTTCGAGCCGTGATCCATGCCGAGAGCGCATTCAATCCACATGCCCTGTCGGCCAAGGGGGCGCAGGGCCTGATGCAGCTGATGCCGGCGACGGCATCGAGCATGGGCGTGCGCAATGCCTTCGATGCACGGCAGAACATTCGCGGCGGTGCGCGTTACCTAGCACGACTGCTGAAGCGTTTTCATGGCGACGAGCGCCTCGCGGCGGCGGCGTACAATGCCGGTCCGGACGCCGTGCAAAAATACGGAGGCGTGCCGCCATACGCGGAAACGCGGGTATACGTGAAGCGGGTGACCCTGCTGCACCGGCGTTATCGGCATGCCATGCGGGACAGCGCATCGGCGTGGCTGCCCTCCGGCACGGTTGGTGCCGCCGACCCGTCCCCCGGTTCAGGGAGATGAGCGGGCGCCGAGCACGCTCAATGGAGGGCGCTGCACGACAGTCAGGGTGGTGTTGAACGGGGTGCCCGCGCGCAGGCCGGAGATGTGGACCTGCGCCCCCGGCTTGAGTGCAGTTTCGTCATCGCGCAGCGATGTCGGGCCGTTGATGCCCTTGCCATTCATCCGCAACAGCACATCGCCGGGCTGGATCCCTGCCTGTGCCGCCGGGCTGCCCGGGTAGACCGCTGTCACCCAGACACCACGCGCCGCGGCTGGCAGCCCGCTGTTGGCGTTGACCGGCACACTTGTGTAGGCGATGCCGAGCCAGCCGCGCACCACGTACCCGCGGGCGACGATCTGGTCGAGCACGTTCTTGGCCGTGGTCACGGGGATGGCGAAGCCGATGCCCTCGGCGCCGCTGGCGCGGCCAAGCAGAGCCGTGTTGATGCCGACCAGGTTGCCGTTGGAGTTGACCAGGGCGCCGCCGGAATTGCCGAAATTGATCGCGGCATCGGTCTGGATGAATGCGTCCGGGCTGTAACTGCTGAGCTGGCGCCGGGTTGCACTGATGATACCCATGGTGACGGTCTGGCCGATGCCGAACGGATTGCCGATGGCCAGGACCACATCGCCCACCCGCGGCGGGTGCCTGGCGATATGGATCACGGGCAGGTCCGTGGCATGGATCCTGAGCACCGCAAGGTCCGTGTCCGGGTCGGCGCCGACCACGCTCGCCTGTGCCACGCGGCCGTCGTAGAGCAATACCTGGATGTTCTGCGCCCCCGCAATGACATGGTTGTTGGTCAGCACATACCCCTTGCTGCTGAAAATCACGCCCGATCCGAGGTTCTGCTCGCGTTTTCGCTGCGCCGGGCCAATGGGCACCTCGCCCAGCAACTGCTGCATGACCGGGTCGTTGAACCGTTGCACGGGTTGTTCGGTGACCACACGGTTGGCATAGATGTTGACCACCGACGGTGCAGCGCGATCCACGGCACTGGCATACGATACCGGTGCGCCGGTGGCTGCAGGGGGCATCGCGTGCGTGGTACTTGCGGGCGCTGCCGGCGCGGAAGGAGCGAGCCCCAGCTTCTGCCGCAACGCACTTCCGCTCTGCGGCCAGACCAGGGCGATCACGAAGGCCAGGGCAAGGCCGATGACGATGAAGCGGACGGTAAAGGCGGTCGCGGATAACAGGCGATTCATGCGGCGGGCCATGGCTCCGTTCGGATGGGGAAGTCTGGTCGCGTTGCCGGCGCGGAGCAACCGTGCCGCATGCAGGCGGACTGATGCAAGTTTCAATTGTACGCATGCAATCCTGACGCTACACTAACGGGATTTACGGTGCGCAATTTGGGGTGCGCTCCGGATCTCGCTAAGGTGCATTCACTAACGGAGAACCTGATGGCGAATGAAGACGTCGATCACGGTCGCCGACGGTTCCTGACCTACACCACGGCTGCCGTGGGTGGGGTCGGGGTCGCCGCCGCTGCCGTGCCTTTCATCAAGTCATGGGAGCCCAGCGCACGCGCCAGGGCGGCAGGGGCGCCGACCATGGCCGACATCAGCAAGATCGAATCGGGCCAGATGGTCCGCTACCCGTGGCGCGGGGTCCCGGTATTCGTGGTCAACCGCACCCAGGCCCAGGTGGCCACCCTGAAGATGAAGGATGTCATCGACCGCCTGCGCGATCCTGACAGCAATGAAACCAGCCAGCAGCCCGCCTACGCGAAGAACTGGCATCGCTCGCTCAAGCCGCAATGGCTGGTGATGATCGGCATCTGCACCCATCTGGGCTGCGTACCCGACTACGTGCCGAAAATCGGTCCCGAGCCCTTCGATCCCGACTGGAAGAGCGGCTTCTTCTGCCCCTGCCACAAGTCGCGATACGACATCGCCGGGCGTGTCTACCAGGACGTGCCTGCGCCGCTCAACATGGTCATCCCGCCGTATCACTTCGTCGACGACACCCATGTGCAGATAGGCGTCAATCCACCCGGGGAGAAGTCGTGATGGCCGGAGCAATCGCACGCTGGTTCAATGAACGCGCGCCCGGACTCGGGGTCATGTACCGCAAGCACCTGACCGAGTACTACGCGCCGAAGAACTTCAACGTCATGTACTACTTCGGGTCGCTGGCGATGCTGGTGCTGGTCAACCAGATCCTCACCGGCATCTTCCTGGCGATGTTCTACAAGCCCAGCGCGCTGGAAGTCTTTCCGGGTACCTCCGAAGCCTTCGCTTCGGTGTACTACATCATGCGTGATGTCGACTGGGGCTGGCTGATCCGCTACATGCACACCACGGGTGCCTCGATGTTCTTCGTGGTGGTCTACCTGCACATGTTCCGCGGCATCATGTACGGCTCGTACAAGCGTCCGCGCGAACTGGTGTGGATCCTCGGCATGCTGATCTTCCTGGTGCTGATGGCCGAGGCCTTCATGGGCTACGTGCTGCCCTGGGGCAACATGTCCTACTGGGGCGCCAAGGTGATCATCTCGCTGTTCAGTGCGGTCCCGGTGGTCGGGGAGACACTGACGCACTGGATCATGGGAGACTTCAATCCCGGTGACGCGACCCTCAACCGCTTCTTCTCGCTGCACGTGGTGGCCCTGCCGATGGTGCTGCTCCTGCTGGTGGTGCTGCATCTGGCCGCCCTGCACGAGGTCGGCTCCAACAACCCGGACGGCGTGGAGATCAAGAAGCACAAGAACGAGCGCGGCATTCCGCTGGACGGCATTCCGTTCCACCCGTACTACACCGTGAAGGATCTGTTCGGGGTCGGCGTGTTCCTGCTGATCTGTGCCTTCGTGATCTTCTACGCACCGGGCATGGGCGGCTGGTTCCTCGAGCATGACAACTACATGCCCGCCAACCACCTGGTGACGCCTGCGGCGATCAAGCCGGCATGGTACTTCACGCCGTTCTACGCCATCCTGCGCATGATTCCGAACAAGGAACTGGGCGTGCTGGCGTTGTTGCTCTCGATCACGCTGCCTTTCCTGCTGCCGTGGATCGACCGCGGCAAGGTGAAATCGGTGCGCTACCGCGGGGTGCTGTACAAATGGGCCCTCGGCCTGTTCGCGCTTTCCTTCATCTGCCTGGGACTGCTTGGCGGTGAAGTGACCCACGAGGCGATACCCGCGATCTTCGGCCCGAACGTCGATGTCACGACCGTCGACAACACCTTCGGTCGGTTCTGGGTGGCCGTGTATTTCGGCTTCTATCTCTTCCTGTGGGTCTACACGTATTTCGGCTTCGAGAAAACCAGGCCGGTACCGGAACGGGTGACGACACATGACTAAGCGCATCCATATTTTCCTGGCACTGACGCTGGCACTTCTGGTCGGCGCCGTCTCCGTCCAGGCTTCGGAGGGGGGCGCGGGCCTGATGAGCGCAAACATCAATTTGCGCGATCAGGCCTCGCTGCAACGCGGTGCGAAGCTGTTCTTCAATTACTGCTCCGGTTGCCATTCCCTGCATTACATGCGTTATTCGCGCATGGCCCGCGACCTGGGCCTCACGAGAAAAGAGGTCATGCAGAACCTCAATTTCACCGGCGCAAGATTCCAGGGCCATGCCATAGCCGCGATGCCCGAGGCCGACGCGGAGAAATGGTTCGGCAAGGCACCACCCGACCTGTCGCTGATGGTGGCGCAGAAGGGGCCGGACTACGTCTACAGCTACCTCAACAGTTTCTATCTCGATCCCACGCGCCCGGTCGGCTGGAACAACACCGTGTTCCCCAATGCCTCCATGCCCAATCCGCTGTGGGAATTGCAGGGCTTGCAGGTGGCAAAGCTGTCCACGCCCGACAGCAAGGGCAAGACCGAGGTCATCGGTCTGGATCTGGCCCGTCCGGGCAGCATGACGCCCGCGCAATTTCATGCCGCCAGCAACGATCTGACGGCGTTTCTGACCTACGTGTCCGAGCCCGTTGCCGTGGAGCGGCAGTCCCTCGGCATCTGGGTGTTGCTGTACCTTGCGGCGTTCACCCTGCTCGCCTACATGCTCAAGCGCGAGTACTGGAAGGACGTACACTGAATCGCCGCTGCCATCCGTCGCGGAAAAGTGGCACGATGGCAGCGCTGCCTTCCGGGGGAAGGACCTCATGCTTACAAGTGCTCGCAATCGAACCGTGTTGACCCTGTTCACGACTGCAGACGACGTGCAGTCCCATCGTGTGCGCATGGTGCTGGCGGCCAAGGGCGTGGTCTATGACCGCGTGCTTTGCAAACCGGACAAGCTGCCGGAGGATCTGTCGGACCTCAATCCGTACGGTACGCTTCCTACCCTGGTCGATCGTGATCTGGTGCTGCACGACACCGCGGTGATCTGCGAATACCTGGACGAACGTTACCCGCACCCGCCGTTGATGCCCATCGACCCGCTTTCACGTGCCCGTCTGCGCCTGGCGATGGTGCGGGTGGAACATGACTGGCTGCCGCTGGTGGACACCATTGGCAAGGGCGGGCGCAAGGCCGAAACGGCGCGCAAGCATCTCCGCGAACAGCTGCTTGCCGCACGGCCCCTGTTCAAGGCATCCACCTTCTTTCTCAATCCCGAGTTGAGCCTCGCCGACTGCCTGGTGGTACCGGTGGTCTGGCGCCTGCCGATGCTTGGCGTCAAGCTTGGCCGGGAAGGCAAGGTCATCACTGATTACGGCGAGCGCATTTTCCGCAGCCAGGGTTTTGCGCGCAGCCTCACCGAAGACGAGAAGGTCATGGTCGCGTGAGTACTTCCGGCGAACAACACGGCATGAGTTCCAACCGCCCTTACCTGTTGCGGGCGATCTACGACTGGGTCGTCGACAACGGCCTGACGCCGTATATCCTGGTCGACGCCACCCGTGAGGGTGTGGAGGTTCCACCGCAGGCGGTCAAGGACGGGCAGGTGGTCATGAACATCGCGGTACAGGCCGTGGCCGACCTGGACCTGGGCAACGACCGGGTTTGCTTCAAGGCGCGGTTTTCCGGAGTCAGCCGGCAGGTGAGCATTCCGATCGTGGCTGTGTTGGCGATATACGCGCAGGAAAACGGCCAGGGCATGATGTTTCCCGAAGAGGTCGGGCCGTCGCCGCCGGATGGCGGTGAAGCGAAGCCGGACGATGCCGGGGCAGACGACAGGGGCCCAACGGAAGATCCGGGTACGCGCAAGGGCGCCCCGCACCTTCGCGTCGTCAAGTAGAGCCGTTGCGGCGCATCCGTTCGAGCAGGCTGGTCACATTGGATGGGTGAGTGGCGGATTCGGCATGCCCGGGCGGCAAGTCCATGCGCAGGCCGACGACGTGCCCCTGCACCATCCACAGGTGCGCGCTGTGGCGGTCCATGCCGTTCATGCTGATTTCGAAATCGTAACGAAGCCTCAGGTGCAGGTGCCCGTCGAGGCGGCACGGGCGCAAGGCAGACAGGCCCACGGTTTCGTCCAGCAACTGCACCTCACGCGTGCGGCAAAGTTCGCGCGCAGCAAGCAAGGCGCGGTCGCGGCCACGCAGGGCAGCGAGCCACAGGCCGATGACAAGCATCAGGCCGAGAAATGTGAGCCATTGGGAAACCATGTTGCCATACTGGGGACAAGGTGCACGTCTGGCAAGACGTTCATTCTCCACCCGCTTTCGTAACGAGACGAAATGACAGATCCACTGCCTGGACATGCTTGGTGATGGCGCCCACGGAGATGTAATCCACACCCAAGTGCGCGATTGACGCCAGGGCTTGCAGGTCCACGCTCCCGGATACTTCCAGTTCGACCCTACCTGCGGCGAGGGCGACGGCTTCGCGCATTCGTTGCGGAGAAAACTCGTCGAGCATCACGCGATCGACGCCGGCGGCAAGCGCCTGCTCGAGTTCGTCCATGGTTTCCACCTCGACTTCCAGCAGCAGGTCGGGGTGCCTTGCCCGTGCCGCCTGCACCGCGGCTGTCAGGCTGCCTGCCGCTGCGATGTGGTTTTCCTTGATCAGGATGGCGTCGTACAGGCCGATGCGATGATTGCAGCCACCACCACAGCGTACCGCGTATTTTTGTGCAAGACGCAGACCCGGCAGGGTCTTCCGGGTGTCGAGGATCCGTGTGCGCGAGCCGGCGAGTGCCGCCACATGTTGCGCTGTGCAGGTAGCGGTACCGGAGAGGGTCTGCAGAAAGTTCAGTGCGGTGCGCTCGGCGCTGACCAGCGCGCGTGCCTGTCCGGATACCCTGCACAGGAGGGTGCCGGCCCCCACGCGCTGGCCCTCGTCCACGAGCCATTCGATGCGGCACTCCGGATCCAGGTGCAGGAAACAGGCATCGAACCAGGGGCGGCCGGCAATCACGGCCGTTTCCCGGCACAACAATTCGGCATGCGACAGTGCGTCTGCGGCAAGCAGGTCCGCCGTGGCATCGCCGGGCCCGAGGTCCTCGGCCAGTGCCCGCTCGACATCGCGCACGATCAATTCGCTTGGCGGCAAGCCGGGGGTCGAAGAGGACACGGCCTCGCCAGGGTGGATCATGAAGCGGGCGGTGTCGATTCGCGATCGGTCTGGTTGGCGCGCAGCCGTTCGACGATGGCGTCCAGGGCGCGGTCGAACAGCGGCAGCTCCTCCAGCAAGACGGTCTTGCCAGAGGCCAGCTCGGCGGCAAGCTGCTCGCGGGTCTTGTCGGCGACCTTCAGGCCGCGTCGATTGACGAACAGGTACTTGCCGCTGATCGGGCTGATCCAGGAAAGTTTCGCACGTTCGGGACGTTCGCCGTCAGCGGAAAATTCGACCCAGTTACCGACCTTCATGTTGCGCACGCGCTCGAGATCCGGGCTCTCCCCGGTTGCGTTGCGGGCTGCCGGCGGAACCGGGCCGGCCTCCTCGAGTGTCTCCGGGCTGGCGATGACCTCCATGCTTTCCGGAATCGGAACCGGCGCGTCCACGTCGGCTGCAGCCGGGGCGGCAGAGTCGGCTTGCATGCCCAGTTGTGCATCGTAAAGGGCATTGAGCTGGCGCATCAGGGTTTCGACATCCGAATCCTGGAACGCGACCGTGGCCAGGCCGTGGCGAAGGGACTTTTCGAGCAGTGGCATCAGCTGTTCGAGCCGTTGACGCTCGGCCGCGCTGTGCAGTGGTCCCACGCTCCAGACGAAATCATCGACGAAGCGCAGGCCGGTGCGGAATTCGCTCGAATCCTCACCATGTCGCAACAGGGTCAGCACCAGATAGTTGGCCCATGCGCGGGTAAGGATGCCGTTGACGAGCGCAGGCAGGTCGCGCCCCTCGATGCGGGAAAGGATTTCCTGTGCCGCGCGGCGACGGGCCTGCTGCAGCTTCTCGCGCCCACGCGTGGCCTCGGCGGCGCGTTGCTCGGCAAGTTGCGCCCTGCGGTTGCTGCTGTCGAGGAACTTGCGGAAATCCTCGAGCTGGCGGTTGAATACATCGATGTCGTCGTCGAATTCGGCCAGCAGGGTCTCGACGACACTGCGGACCTTTTTCAGCAAGGCCTGGTCGCGGTCGGATTCGGCAGACCAGCCCTTGGCGGCATCGGCCAGTTCGTCCAGCAGTCGGCGGGCAGGGTGGTTGCCTTGCGCGAACAGGCGGCGATCGAGGATGGCGACCTTCAGGTAGGGAATCTGCAGGCGGGCCAGCAGGACCTGCATTTCCATCGGCAGGTTGTGGTCCTGCAGGATGTATTCGAACAACATGCTGACGAGGTCGATGGTGTCCTCGTCGGCTCCGGAAACGTGGGTACGGGCTTCACCGCGCAGGCGCTGGATCTGGCCGACCAGTTGTTCCTTGAGCACGCGGACGTCATCGGTCGACAGCGAGGCGGGGTCGACCACGTCCGAAGGCATGGCAACCGTATTGCGCGAGACTTCGTCCTGCAGCACGGACAATGCGCCAAGCAGCTCGGCCGGACTCAGTGATGGGCCGGTTGCGGCATGCGTGTAGGCATGGCCCTGGCGCCGCTCGGCCAACAGCGACTGCAGGGTTTCCACCAGTTGACCACGAAATGCGGACTGCTGGTCCTGCCCGTCCTCCCCGGTCGATGCGTCCAGTGAAGGGGCGGTGCGCGTACCACTGCCTGCCGCATGCCGCTGACTGCGGGCCAGGCGCAGATTTGGCAGTACACCGGCTTGTGCCAGGAGGTGGTTGACCTCGTTGTAGAGCGGGTCGAGCGCGCTCAGGACATAGCGCTCGAAGAGCTTGTAGACGATGAGCTTGACGCGAACCTCGACGTCCAGCTCGCCCAGCGACCGGCCAAAGGCGCGAGCAAGTGCATCCGGGCCGACGGGATTGTCCGGATTGTCAACGCGTGTGCCACCGCAGATCACGGCCAGACGCTGATTGACGGCAAGCAGGTTGCCCGCGAGACGGGTTTCGGCCTTGGCCGTCATGCTGGTGACCGCCAGCGATTCCTCCAAGTCCTGTTCCTCGACCAGGGACAGTTCCGGCGGATTGGCGGCTAGGGACCGGTTCTCGGACTCGGCCTTGCCGCGGGCATGGCGGCGCCCTGCAGCCAGTTGCGCGAAATTCTCGGCGATCGCCTCGGAGAAATGGCGCTCGACATGCGGTCGCTGTTTGCGCACGCTGCGCATGCCGTCGAAATACTGCGTCTGCACGGCGTTGTTTTCCGCCTTTTCGGCGAGATCGAACAGCGCATCGTCAACGTTGTCGAACATGCCTCCCACCAGCGCCATCACATGCCGCCTGGCAAGGTCCTGCACAGTGGACAGCAAGGTGCCCACGTGCTCGCTGCGTGGGTCGGCGTGACTTGCGTCGGTGCCGGACTGTCGCTTGTGGAGTTCGACGATCCTGGAGCGGTCGTTGGTGTTGTTCATGGCAGGTCCCCGGCGGCCACCCGTGCGGATGCCGGATAATCATTGTCGCCGATCCACCACGGCAAACCGTGCGACCGGTCACGTTGCAGGCTCATGCCGACCCCGCATGGGGCCCGAGGCCCTCGGCAAGCTGGGTCGTGCCAATGCCCTCTTCGGGCAGCATGACGGGAATGTCGTCGCGTACCGGGTACACCACACGCATGTCGGTGGTGACCAGGCCGGCCTTCAGGGGGGAGCCTACACGCACGCCTTCCACGGTTTCGACCTCACCGCGGGAGATGGCCTGGTTCAGGCGCTCCAGTTCGGCCTTCTGCAACGGCCGGACGGGGGTCTTGCTGACCGGGCAGCAGAGAATATCGAGCAGGTGTTTGTCCATGCCTTTACAATAGCCTCTTTTGGATGGATCAACCATGAATTCGAACCCCTCCGTGCCGCGCGTGGGTGTGGTCATGGGCTCGCGCTCGGACTGGGAAACCATGCAGCATGCCGCCGAGCAGCTGGTGCAGCTGCAGATTGCACACGAAGTGCGCGTGGTGTCCGCACACCGCACGCCCGATCAGCTGTTTGCATATGCCGAAGAGGCGGTCGGGCGGGGCATCCAGGTGATCATTGCCGGTGCTGGCGGTGCGGCGCACCTGCCGGGCATGCTGGCGGCCAAGACGCGCTTGCCGGTGTTCGGGGTTCCCGTGCAGTCGAAGGCGCTGCGTGGCATGGACTCACTGCTCTCGATGGTGCAGATGCCTGCAGGGGTGCCGGTCGGCACCCTGGCCATCGGCCGTGCCGGAGCGATAAATGCGGCCCTGCTGGCGGCCGCTGTGCTGGCTCTGGCCGACCCTGGGCTGGCCGAAGTCCTGGACCGGTTCCGGGCCAGCCAGACGCAGACGGTGCTCGATCACCCCGACCCGAGGCAGGCTTGAGCATGGGCCGCGAAAACACCGTTGGCATCCTCGGTGGCGGGCAGCTGGCGCGCATGATGATTCTGGAAGGTGCACCACTGGGTGTGCAGTTCCGTATTCTCGACACGGCCGAGGCGCCCTGCGCATCGACACTGGCGCCCAGCCAGTGTGCCGACTGGCGTGACGAGTCCGCACTGGCACAGTTTGCCGAAACGGTCGATGTGGCCACCTTTGATTTCGAGAACGTGCCGGCCGAAACCGCGCAGTGGCTTGCCGGGCGCGTGACGGTGCATCCGCAGCCGCGGGCCCTGGCCGTGGCCCAGGACCGTCTGGCCGAAAAGACCCTGTTCCGCGACATCGGGCTGGATACCGCCCGGTTTGTCACCGTGGATACCCGCGAGGACCTTGAGCGCGCCGTGCGCGAGATCGGCCTGCCGGCCATTCTCAAGACCCGCCGGCTGGGTTATGACGGCAAGGGCCAGTTTCGCCTGCGCCGTCCCGGCGACGCCGATGCAGCCTGGCAGGCGCTCGGTGCGCAGGCAGCGCGGCATGGACTGATCCTGGAAGCGTTCGTTCCGTTCGAAGAGGAAGTGTCGGTGCTTGCAGTACGTGGCCGTGACGGGGATTTCCGCACCTGGCCACTGACGCGCAACTGGCATGCCGACGGCATCCTTTCGCTCAGCCTGGCGCCGGCACCTGTGTCCGACGCGATTACCGGGCAGGCGTGTGACCATGCGCGCACACTTGCCGAACGGCTGGAATATGTGGGCGTGTTTGCACTGGAGCTGTTTGTCAGGGACGGCCGTGTACTGGGCAACGAGATGGCGCCACGGGTGCACAATTCAGGACACTGGACCTACGACGGTGCCGTCACCAGCCAGTTTCAGAACCACGTCCGCGCCGTGCTGGGCCTGCCTCTGGGCGATGTGTCCGCACGCGGCCCCAGCCTGATGTTCAACTGGATCGGGTCCATGCCCGATCGCGAGGCGGCTCTTGTGGTGCCGGACCTGCATTGGCATGACTATGGCAAATCGCCACGTCCGGGGCGCAAGGTCGGTCATGCCACGCTATGCGCCCCGGACATGGAAACCCTCCGCGAACGGGCCTGCGCAGTGGCTGCGGCACTGGGGCGTGAGGACCAGCTTGCCCCGATGCTGGCAATGTCCGACGCACCCGCGTGCCCGTGACGGCGTGAAGGCCTGTGTTCGGGCTGCTTTCGAACATCTTCGATATGCTCGTGCAAGCCATGGGCGCCCCTCCCCGGGAAGCTTGCATCGGGGGAGGGGCCTTGCCGTGACTGGCTTGCGCAGCAGGCTTCTCGGGCATGCATTGCGGTGCACAGACACGGTCATGGCGAATTTCACGCCATGTTCGATGCCGCAAAGTCCCAGTTCACCAGGTTCCAGTAGGCCTCGATGTATTTCGGCCGTGCGTTGCGGTAATCGATGTAGTAGGCGTGTTCCCACACATCGATGGTCAGCAGCGGCGTGTCGTCGCCGGTGATCGGGGTGGCGGCGTTGGAGGTGTTGACGATCGCCAGTGAACCGTCGGGGCGCTGCACCAGCCAGGTCCAGCCGGAGCCGAAATTGCCGGCTGCCGAGTTGCCGAACTGTTCACGGAACGCATCCACCGAACCAAAGGCCTTGCCCAGGGCATCGGCCAGCTTGCCGCTCGGTTCACCGCCGCCATCGGGGCTGAGCGATTGCCAGTAGAAGCTGTGGTTCCAGGTCTGTGCGGCATTGTTGAATGTGCCGCCGGAAGCCTTGCGGATGATGTCTTCGAGTGGCATGTCGGCAAACTCGGTGCCTTCGATCAGCCCGTTGAGCTTGTTGACGTAGGCCTGATGGTGCTTGCCGTAGTGATACTCCAGCGTTTCCGCCGAAATGTGTGGTTCAAGGGCATTTTTTGCATACGGTAGCGGGGGAAGTGCAATAGCCATGCGGATACTCCTTTTGGCTGCTTGGGGTGAGTGAGGGCCCGGATGCGCAGGTGGCATGCGGGCGCGGTAAACTCTCTGGCCGGGGCGCCGCGCGCCTGCCTCTCGACCATTGTAAGGCTAACAAACCTATGGACGTTCTCGAGCGCATCAAGGCCATCGTCACTGCACACCCCTTCGTGCTGTTCATGAAAGGCACTCCCGAGTACCCCATGTGCAATTTCTCCAGCCGCGCGGTGAAGGCGCTGGAAGGTGCCGCTGCGCCGCTGCATCCCGTCAATGTACTGGAAGACCCTGCGCTGCGGGCCAGCCTGCCGCAGTTCGGCAACTGGCCGACCTTCCCGCAGTTGTATGTCCAGGGCGAATTGATCGGCGGTTGCGACATCATCGAGGACCTGCATGCATCCGGACAGCTGGCGCGCATGGTGTCCGACCTGGCCATGGATGCGGATGTGACGGCATGATGCCGTCCGCGGCCTTGCCGCGCGCCTGGGAACCGTCAGGACACGATCTGGATGGCCGCGTGATCGCCATCGCCGGCGCCAGCGGTGGCTTGGGTAGTGCGACTGCTCAGGCGGTGGCTGAGGCAGGAGCGACGGCGGTATTGATCGGCCGGCGCAAGAAGGCGCTCGAAGCGTGTTATGACGCCGTGCGGGCATCCGGCGGACCCGAGCCGTTGATTGTCACCCTGGATCTGGAAACCGCCACCCCCGATACCTGCGCCGCCATGATCGAGGCCTTGCGCGGGGAACTGGGCCGGCTCGACGGCCTGGTGCATGCCGCGGCGATGTTCGAGGGCCTGACCCCGTTGGCGGTGCACGCGCCGGATGAATGGCTGCGTGTCATGCAGGTCAATTTGTCGGCGCCGTTTGCGCTTACCCAGGCAGCCCTGCCGCTGTTGCAGGAAGCCGCAGATGGGGTCGTGGTGTTTGTCACCGACGATCCTGAGCGCCTGGCCCGCGCGCACTGGGGCGCCTACGGGGTAAGCAAGGCGGGTGTCGAGCGCATGGCGGCGATCCTGCACGAGGAAACGCTCGATTCCAGTGTGCGCGTGCATGTGCTGTTGCCGGGGCCGATGCGCACGCCGCTGCGGCGCATGGCGTGGTTTGGCGAGGACACGCTGAAGCAGCCCACGCCGCAGGCCGCGGCGCAGTCCCTCGTGTACCTGCTGGGTCGCCAAGGCGCTGCCGCGCGGGGCCACACACTGGACTTGCGGCCGCCGGGCTCCAGCCGCCGGAATCCGGCCCGCTGACGGTTGCCGCGGCAGACGCGTCGGCGCATCTGCCGTATCCTGCGCGCATGCCGCGTCGGCATGTCCGTCCATTGCAGCGCCGATCCCCATGCATGCCAACATGACCCCCTTGTCCGCCGGCCTCCTGCTGTTCCTGATCATGGATCCGCTGGGCAACATCCCGTTCTTTCTCAGCCTGCTCAAGCATGTGCCGCCGCAGCGCCGTCGCTGGGTGGTGGTGCGCGAGCTGCTGATCGCGCTGGCTGTCCTGGCGGGATTTCTGGTTGCGGGCAAGTACATCCTGCGCCTGCTCCAGCTCAAGCAGGAAGCAGTCAGCATCGGCGGCGGCATCGTGTTGTTCCTGATCGGCATCCGCATGGTGTTTCCACCCGCCGACGGAGGTATCTTCGGCAAACCGGGCGAAGGTGAGCCGTTCATCGTGCCCATGGCCATACCCGGCGTGGCCGGACCCTCCGCCATGGCGGCCTTGCTGTTGCTGGCCAGCAATCAGCCGGGGAGGTTGGTCGAATGGGGGCTGGCACTGTTTCTGGCCTGGCTGGCCACGGCTGCCATCCTGCTCAGCGCCACCTACCTGTTCAAGTGGCTGGGCGAGAGCGTGCTGACTGCGCTGGAACGGCTGATGGGCATGTTGCTGATCGCATTGTCGGTGCAGATGTTCCTGGCTGGCCTTGCGGCCTATTTCAAGGCGGCCGGGTTCTGAGGCAGCATGAAGCCGGGCATGGACAATGCCATTTTGCACAGCGATATCCTGCATGAGTCGCACGGGGGCTGGGCACACGCAAGCTTCCCGCGGAGGTCCGAACCCGGTGACTTGAGCCCGCTGGATGGCCCTTCGGACTGAATTGCGACATCCGTGCGGATGGCGGTGGCTGAATGCCCACGATGCGATTCGATGGCTGCCTGTCGAGCTCCACCTTTGTCGATATCCTGTAACAATCGGTGGCCACAGTGTGCTTGCAGACCGGGAGGTAGCATCATGCTCAGTGTCGATGAATCCCTTAAATCGCGCGTGCCATGGCTGGCCGACGTACCGCGCATCCGTAAGCCGGTGGCGAACCTGCTGAGCAGGCTGGCGGCCGAGCACGATTTCAACCATACGCTGGTCCAGCTCGAAGGTCTGGAAGGCTTCGATTTCGTCGAGCGTGGCCTGACGTTGCTCGGGGCCGATGTGCAACTTGCCCCGCGCGACCTGGAAAACATTCCCGTCGAGGGTCCGCTTCTGGTGGTGGCCAATCACCCGCTGGGCATGATCGATGCACTGGCCCTGCTGCAACTTGTCGGCACCGTGCGCAAGGATGTGCGTATTCTGGCCAATGACGTGCTGTCCATGATTCCCGCCTTGCAACCCCTGCTGCTGCCGGTGGATGTGTTCGGCAAGGGTGCGGCATCGCGTTTGCGCGGCGTGTATCGTGCCCTGGATGCCGGACAGGCCCTGATCACCTTTCCTTCCGGCGAGGTCTCCCGCATGGGGCCTGCCGGTGTGCGCGACAGGGGCTGGTCCGACGGGTTCGTCAGGATGGCCATGCGCAGCGGCGCGCCCGTGTTGCCGGTGCATATTGCCGCGCGCAACTCGGCAACGTTCTACGGTGTATCGATGCTGGCCAAGTCGCTGGCCACGGTGATGCTGCCACGCGAGGCGATCCATCCACGTCAACGCGTCCGCTTCAGCTTGGGCAGGCCGGTGGCGGCGGACGAACTTGGTCAGCGCAGTGAGGGCGATCACCATCGTGCCGCGCGCCTGATGCGACGGCATGTCTATCGCCTGGCACACGGGCGAGGTCTGGTCTTCGGCGGCCAGGCGCCGCTGGCGCCAGCCGAACCGGCCGAAGCGGTGTGGGAGGAACTGCAGCGCCGGGGCGAGTTGTTGTCCGAGCTGGCCGACGGCAAGCAGGCCTGGCTGCTCAAGGGCGGGACCGATAGCGCCGTGCTGCGCGAGATCGGGCGCCTGCGCGAACATACCTTTCGCCGTGTCGGTGAGGGCACCGGGCAACGCAGCGATCTGGACCGATACGACACGTGGTACGAGCATCTGGTGCTGTGGGACCCCGAGGCCGCCCGTATCGTCGGTGCCTACCGTTTTGGCCATGCCGGTCGGATCCTCGGGGAGCGCGGTATCGACGGCCTGTACAGTGCCAGTCTGTTCGATTACAGCAAGCACAGCCTGGCTGCCCTCGCGCGGGGCCTGGAGCTGGGCCGCAGCTTCATTGCTCCGGCCTACTGGCGATCGCGGGCGCTGGATCAGCTGTGGCGGGGCATCGGCCTGTACCTGAGGCGTCACCCGGAGCTGCGCTTCCTGTTCGGGCCGGTAAGCCTTTCGGTAAACCTGCCGCGCGAGGCGCGCGAGTGGATCGTGGCCGCCCATCGGCATTATTTCGGGCGTGAAGGCCTGGCCAGTGCGCGGCGGCCGTTCCAGGTATCGCCCCGGGTGCTGGAAGTCGTGCGCAAGGAGCTGCAGGGGCTCGAACCCACGCATGGGCTGGGCCACTTGCGCGAGCGCCTGGACGCATTGGGCGTCACCTTGCCAGTGCTGTATCGCCAATACGTGGATCTGGTGGATCCGCGCGGCGTGCAATTTCTCGATTTCGGCGAGGATCCTGGGTTTTCCGGTTGTGTCGACGGCCTGGTCATGCTCGATCTGGAGCACCTCAAGCCGGCCAAACGCGCACGTTACCTGGGGCACGACGGATCGCCCCCTGGCCGGAAGCACGATGACACCGAAATGTCATGAATTCGGTGTTAAAGTATTATTAACCCGCGCGCGCTCGATCACGGCCTGCGCCGGTTGGATCACGAGGGCAAAGTACAGCTGCAGCGCGCGGATCGGATGCGATGATGCCGCCGGGTTGCGCATTGCGGCATGAATTGAACAACGAGTTGGGGACAATAACCATGACGAGAAACATCAAAGCGCGCATATTGCCGCTGGCGATTGCATCACTGTTGGCGACCGCGCCGGCGCTGGCCCAGAACGTCACCTCTTCCGGTGTCAGTGGCCGTGTGCTCGATGCACAGGGCAAGCCGGTGGCCGGCGCCACGGTGCAGATTGTGAACGAGCCTACGGGAACCACCCGCGTGGTGACCACCAATGCGGACGGCCGCTACAACGCGCAGGGTCTGCGCGTGGGTGGTCCATATGACATCACCGTATCCAAGTCGGGCATGGCCCAGTCCGAGCGCGGCAACATCCATCTTCGCCTGGGCCAGGTCGCATCCGTCAACCTGACCCTTGGCGCGGGTGTGAGCAATGCGCAGAGCCTGGGGGCTGTCACCGTCACCTCCACGGCGCTGACCGACATGTTCAACCCCGACAACAAGGGTCTGTCGATGACGGTCTCGCAGCGCGAACTGCAGGCCTCTCCGGAAGCCAACCGTTCCATTGACGATATCGCACGCCTGGATCCACGCATCAACGTCACCGACCAGGGCAACGGCTCGATCACCCTGGCCGGCTTGCCGAACCGTTACAACAGCATCCAGGTGGACGGTGTTTCCGTGGGCGACCCGTTCGGTCTCAACGCCAACGGTCTGCCGTACCAGAACACGCCGATTTCGGTCGACACCATCGCCCAGTACAACATTGCCACTTCCGACTATGACGTGGCTTCGGACACCGTGGGTGCCGCCATCAACGCGGTCACCAAGTCGGGCACCAACCAGTTCCATGGCTCGGTGTACTACGTCTACCAGAACGCCAAGAGCATGGTGGGTGATGCCGGCTGGCTCGATCCGAGCAACCCGGGCTACAAGTACAACGGCTTCAAGAAGAACACCACCACCGGCTTTACCCTGGGCGGCCCAATCATCAAGGACAAGCTGTTCTTCTTCCTGGCTGCCGAAAAGCAGAAGGTCACCGGCATCGGCGCCGACTCGGCCAACGGCCTGGATTACGCGCTGGGTAATGGCCCGTCGACGTCCAACAAGCTGTCGCCGGGTGACGTGCAGCAGATCATCAACATCGCCAACAACTACGGCATCAAGACCGGCGGCTTCGGCGGTTCCAGCGCGGTGACGCTGGAGGACAAGCGCTACCTCGGCAAGATCGACTGGAACATCAACGACAGCCACCGCGCCACGCTGGCGTTCAACAAGACGCATGAAACGCTGCCGAACCTGCTGGGCAATTCGTCCCGCTCGATCGGCACCAACAACTTCATGTACGTCAAGGACATCAAGACCACCAACCTGTCCCTGGAGTTGTACGACGACTGGAGCGACAGTTTCTCCACCCAGACCAAGGTCGGCTACCAGCACTACGTGCAGAACACCAACGTGCCGACCCAGGCGCCGCAGATCCAGGTGTACATCAACGGCTACCGCAGTCCGTACGTCTACACCGGTGAAGAGCAGTACCGCCATTACAACAAGATCGACACCAAGAAGATGACCTTCTTCTGGGCCGGTACCTACTACGTCGGCGATCACACCATCAAGGGCGGCATCTACGCCGAGCGCAACAAGATCTACAACCTGTTCGGTCGCACCGAATTCGGCGCCTACATCTTCAATTCCATCGCCGACTTCCAGTCCGGGAACTACTACCGTTACGACCTGTACCAGCCGGCTCCGGGTTACACCATCAATGACGTGGCCGCGAAGTGGACCTACTCGCAGTACAGCCCGTTCATCCAGGACACCTGGCAGGTCAACGACAACCTGTCGGTGCAGTACGGCGTGCGCGTGGACATTCCCAAGGCGAACAAGAAGCCGCCTTACAATGCGGCCTTCCAGCAGGCGTTCGGTTATCCCAACAACAGCTCGCTGGGCTTCAGGAACAAGGTGATCGAGCCGCGCTTCTCGTTCAACTACACCTTCGACACCGAGAAGCTGACCCAGTTGCGCGGTGGTTTCGGTCTGTTCCAGACCTTCCCGCCGGCGGTGTGGATGACCAACCCGTACCAGAACAACGGCCTGACCCAGGCATCCTACCGTTCGTACAGCCCCTCTTCGGCACCATTCAGCCCGGATCCGTTCGCGCAGAACATCCCCACGGGCGGCGGATCCTCGCTGATGAAGGTCGACGCCATCACGCCCAACTTCAAGCTGCCGACCGTCTGGAAGTTCAGCCTGGCGCTGGATCGTGAACTGCCGTGGTGGGGCATGATCGGATCGATCGAGTACCTGCACACCCAGGCCAAGGACGCCATCCTCTACCTGGCGCCCAACATCGGCACCCCGTCGGGCATGCTGCCGGACGGTCGCTACCAGTACTGGGCCAATCCGGTGACCGGATCGGGTCGTCCCAACAGCGGTTCGAACCCGAGCTTCACCTACGACTCGACCATCCTGGCCAACACCAGCAAGGGCAAGACCGACAGCATCACCTTTGCCCTGGATAAGCCCTTCGCCAATGGCTGGTCGGCCAACGCGGCCTTCACGCTGAACCATGCCACGGAAGTCAACCCGGGTAACAGCTCGCAGGCCTCGTCTGGTTACAAGTACGTCGCGCGCGTGAACCCGAACACCAACGTGGCCACCACGGCGGACCGCCAGATCGCCAAGAGCATCAAGCTGGGCGTGACCTGGAGCCATGCCTTCTTCGGCAGCTACAACACCATGGTGTCGGCCTTCTACAGCGGACATACCGGTCTGCCGTACACCTGGATCTTCTCCGGCGACGTCAATGGCGACGGCATCCGCTACGAGGACCCGGTCTACATCCCGAAGGTGAACGATCCGATCGTGTCCTACGGTTCGGCCAATGCCCAGGTGATCCAGCAGTTCCAGGATTTCATCAACTCCGACGCCTACCTGCGCAAGCATCGCGGCCAGATTGCCGGCCGCAACGCCGCGCACTATCCGTGGGTCAACACCCTGAACCTGACGCTGCAGCAGGAAGTGCCCGGCTTCTTCAAGGGCAACAAGGGCATTGTCCGCCTGGACATCTACAATTTCCTGAACCTGCTCAACAAGAACTGGGGCTGGACGCGGAACCTTCGGTACAACACCCGCACGCTTGCCGGGTACAGCGGCATCAACGCCCAGGGCCAGTACGTGTATTACCTGCCCACGGACCAGTACGGCAACTACCAGGCCAACCCGCTGCAACAGCAGGATGCCGGCAGCAACCCCACCCGTGTGGTCTCGCGCTGGTCGGCCATGCTGACCCTGAAGTACACCTTCTGATTCTCGCCATCAGGAGCCATGCCGCCGGCGTCCGCAAGGGCGCCGGCTTTTTTGTGGATGCGGCGTGCACGTAATCCGTCACACGGCCGGGTCGGCTTGACCCGGTGATGCAATACCGCAAAGCTTGTCGGGCCAGTGCGGGCATTCCAGCAGCCCGGCTGGTCGTTCAAGGAGACCATGCAGTGAGAAATCCCCAGGCCGGCCCGGCCGGTGCCCCCGTCAATGCCCGGATCTCGCCTGCCGGCGGGCTGGACATACTTTCACGCAGCGAAGTGGCAAGACTGCGCGATGCCAGCAGTTCCGGCCTGCACGGCTTGCTGAGACGCTGCGCGCTGGCCGTGCTGACCTCGGGGACGGTCAGCGACGATCCCCGCGGCATGCTGGCGAAATACCCTGACTTCGACATTCAGGTGCTGCAGCAGGAACGCGGCATCAAGATCGAACTGACCCAGGCCCCGGCGCAGGCTTTCGTTGATGGCGAAATCATACGTGGCATCAACGAGCTGCTGGTCGCGGTGGTGCGCGACATCGTCTATGTCGCCACCCAGATCGAGCCGCGGCGGTTCACCGAATCCGGGTCGGAAGGGCTGACCCAGATCGTGTTCGAGATCCTGCGCAATGCGCGGATCCTGCGCACCCATGTCGACCCGAACCTGATCGTGTGCTGGGGCGGGCATTCCATTTCACGCGAGGAATACGATTACACCAAGGCGGTTGGTTACCAGCTGGGCCTGCGCATGCTCGATATCTGCACCGGTTGCGGCCCGGGTGCCATGAAGGGACCGATGAAGGGCGCGGCCATCGCCCATGCCAAGCAGCGTCGCCGGCGCAACCGCTACATCGGCGTGACCGAGCCGGGCATCATCGCCGCCGAGTCCCCGAACCCGATCGTCAACCACCTGGTCATCATGCCGGACATCGAAAAGCGCCTTGAAGCCTTCGTGCGCATGGGGCACGGGATCATCGTGTTTCCCGGCGGCGTGGGCACGGCCGAGGAAATCCTCTATCTGCTCGGGATCCTGCTGCATCCGGACAACCGGGGCATCCCGTTCCCACTGGTGTTCAGCGGACCGGCCGGATCGGCGGACTATTTCACCCAGATCGACCGGTTCCTGCGCCTTTCGCTGGGTGATGACATCGCCGAACGCTACGAGATCATCATCGATGATCCTGCAGCCGTCGCACGCAGCATGATGCGCGGCCTGGATCGCGTGCTCAATTACCGCCTGGACACCAAGGATGCCTTCTTCTTCAACTGGTCGCTGGCTGTCCCCTATGCTTTCCAGCAGCCGTTTGAGCCGACGCACCAGGCCATGGCCGCCCTGCGGATCCACCGTGACCGCCCGCACCACGAGCTGGCGGCGGACCTGCGTCGTGCCTTTTCCGGTATCGTCGCCGGCAATGTCAAGGAAGAGGGCATGCGCGCCATCGAACGTGACGGCCCGTTCCACATCGACGGCGACCCCGAGATCATGCAGGCGCTCGACGCCCTGCTTCAGGCTTTCGTCGACCAGCAGCGCATGAAGTTGCCCGGAGGCAGCGATTACCAGCCCTGCTACCGTGTGGCAGGCGCGGGTGCCGCACGCCCGGCTTGACACGATTGCGCAACGCGGCAAAAATGCCCAGCTCGCTGCCCGAACAGCTCAGCTGGTCGAGCATTCGGTGCTTGCGACAGTCCGGTGGACTGTCGCACCGAAAGCGAGGGTGAGGCATGGATGCCGAACGGGATTTGCTCCATGGACGGATACAACGCGCATTTTGCAGATATGCCCGAATAGCTCAGCTGGTCGAGCATTCGGTGCTTGCGACAGTCCGGTGGACTGTCGCACCGAAGGCGAGGGTGAGGCATGGAAGCCGAACGGGATTTGCTCCATGGATGGATACAACGCGCATTTTGCAGATATGCCCGAATAGCTCAGCTGGTTAGAGCACCTGACTGTTAATCAGGGAGTCGTAGGTTCGAGTCCTACTTCGGGCGCCATATAAATCAAGGCCTTGCGCGGTGCGCATGGCCTTTCTTTTCGCTATGCGGAAAAAGGTGCGGAAAAGTCATCCATTTGTGGATTCGGTGGAATCTGCGTGAAGATAGGTCCAGTAACGGAAGACCATGACCTCCCATTCGTCTAGAATGAACGCCTCCATGCGGCGCGAGCCAGTTGTGCATATAGGTTCGCCGTGCTGGACGAAGAACCGCTCTTCACCATCGATCCACTCCACCCATCCGCGCACAGCCTCGACGCCACAGTTGGGGCACGGTGCCGGGCGATAAGGCATGGGACGATCCAGCGGTTGGTAGATCTTCACTCCGCCGCACCGATTGCGCCACACCCGCTGCATCCAAGCCAGCTTCCCTGAGCCTAATGCTCCAAGACGGACCGGGAACCATGCGAACCAAATGTCGGTGATTGGCGGACGCTGCATGGCGCGCAGGGTTATCTTGTCCATTTCAAAATCCTCAGTCGATGCCGGCCGGCTTCACCAGCGGCAGTTCGTGGTCGTAGACGTCGAGCATGCGGGCTTCCTTGTGGCCTGACGCCTGCTGCTTGACGTCTCTGGTGCCGGCGGTGTCGCTGACGCCGCGGTGCTTCATGGCATGCATGCCGAAGCGCTTTTGCAGCACGCCCTCGGCCAGGGCCAGGCGCACGCCGCGATCCCACGCACTTTTGAGCGCCTCACGCTGCAATGGCTGACCGGCCTGGTTGACTACCAGCACGCGCCGGGATGCTTGAATCGGGATCACGAAGCCCGGGATCCGGGCCCATACCTCGCGCCGCCATTCGTGCAGCGCATCCCACGCCTCCCGTAGTTCCGGACACCAGGCAACGATGTTGTCCCGGCTGCCCTTGCGCCGCTCCGTGCGCAGTCCCTCCTTGGTTTCCAGATCATCGGTCAGGTTGACCACTTCAACACCGCGTAGCCGGCACCGGTAGGCGATCTCCGTCAGCGCCCACAGATAGGGTGGAAGACTTCCCTTGCGTCGGGTTTGAATCGCGCCATGCGCGCGCAGGAACGTGATGTAGCCCCGCATGGTGGCCTTGTCCGGTATGGTTGGTGCGCGGAGCTCCTTGGGCGCGTCGACGGCCGCGGCCGGGTTCTCGCGCTCCGCGCACTCGCCATGCTGCATGCCCCACTTGATCAGGCGCCGCAGGTAGCGCAGCACGTGCGCGGCCTTCGAAGGGTGCTCCGCGCCGATCAGGCTGACCAGGCGCTGGATCAGCACACGGGACAGCCGGTCGACCTCCAGCGCAGCTACGGGCTGCCCGTGGCGTGTTTTCTGGCGCTCCAGGACCTGCAGGCAGTAGTCGTAGTCGTCCTGCGTGGACTTGGATAGGTGCTTCCAGACGTCGGAGCCGCAGAACTTCGCGTGCAGTGACCGTATGGTGCCGGCATCACCGTTGCGCCGAAGCTCGATCAGGCGATGCAGGTCGGCCAGGCTTGCCTTCGGGCCGGCGAGACGGCGTGGCTGCGAGAGGCGGTTGTACCAGATGCGATCGCGCGCGTCCCAATAGACCCCGTCTGGGATCTTGCGCTGGTCGATGTGAGCGGGGATGGTGTCGTCGTATTTGCGTGGCCGGCCGCGCTTCACAGGATAGTCGCTCCGTACATCTCGCCTGCATCGTTCCCGGCCGGTCGCAGGCCACCGGCGGCTTCGATCAGTCCGATCGTCGTCCAAGGTCCATCCCTCCCCTCGAAAAACCGCACTCCCTGGCGCTGCAGGCAGCTCGCGAGATCGGCTGGCCGCTTGTAGCCAGTCGCCTTCAGGAGCTCAGCGGTAGAAAGGATCCCTTGTGCCATGGATAGCGATGCCTCAGCAATCCTCGGCCATGGCGACCGCAGCCATGACGATCGCTTTGCGGGTGGCGGCGTACCGATCTGTTCCGTGCAGTTCCTCCGTCGGACTCGATTCGAAGCTGAGATTCAGCATCACCGCCAGGCGCAGCGCGTCGCCGTCATCTTCGAGGGGATTCCAATACCGCTCGATCGCGGGAATCCATAAAGCGGTATGCAGTCCGTACCGCATCACCAGCCAACCGCCGTCTTCATAGCCTTCGGATTCGTACCCCGCAACTTTGGCCGCGAGCTCGATAAGATTCCTGTCTTCCCAAGCGGGCGGCTGTTGCATTCCGACTTTCGTCAGCGCCGCCGCAAGCGTCGTCTTGCCGTGGTCAACATGACCGATCGTTCCGATCTCGTCCCGGTCGGCCGTGACCATACATGTCAGATCATCGGATCCGTGGTCGACGCCTACGAAGCGCTTGGTCAAGGGCTGGAAGCTGGCCAGCATGTCCAAGGACGGAAACGTGCCGTCGAACAGCAGCGCGCGATCGTCGATGCTGACCGTAGCCGGCGGCTTGTGCTTGGCCCACAGGATTTCCCGGCACACGTTCTTTGCCGCCCAGATCACCTCTTCGGACCACGGATCCGCGAAGGCCGTGCGCGCGACACGCCGGTACCACCAGTCCGGGGCCTCCTGCGGGGTGTTAGGCGACAGGTCGATCAGGTGCTTGAGCAGCCACGCCCGCATGGCCTGGCGTCCGAACCAGGTCCGGGACCGGCTCGAGTAGATGGCCACCTGGAACCGGTCCAGCGCGGCCACGATGAACTGCAGCGCGCCAGGGACCGGGGGGTCGGGAATGCGAGTAACACCTTTCCAGCCGCTCGTGTAGGCGTGGATGACGCCGTCGAAGTCGAGGCACAGGATGGGTTTGCGGTCAGTCATCGTCTAAAACTCCAAGAATGCGGTAGACGGAATGCATCAATGCTCCGATGGCGATCAGATTGTTGGGTGCAGTCGCGGTTTGGAAAAGTTGTGGTTTTCGTCCGTCGTTATGGATTACGACCATGAGCACCGAATCAGGGAGATCGATTTCGCCTGAGTCGATCCCAGTGGCCCAAATACGAAGCATGTCAGCGTGTGAATCGAGATAACGGATCGGTCTGATTTTGGGATCGTGAGCCTGTGGCGATATACGGGACTGAAGGCGTTCGATCTCGGCGGCCATGGTCCGAAGAGCTTCCTTGGCGATCCATGAAGCCGGGCTGTCTTGTTCTGCGATGGAAAAAGCTTTGGTCAAATCCATCAGTTGCATCCCCGTCCGATCGCGCCGCGGTCGCCATCATTCACGGCAGTGAAAACACGCCATGGCACCCAGCCACGGTCGGGGCAGTGGAAACCCCAGTGGCGCCAACGCCAGCCAGTGAAGAACAGGCTCATGCAAGGCGCGCGATTGATCAGTTCCACGCGGTGCGCAGTTCTGGCGAAGCGGAACTTCACCGATCCGCGCGGGCGAAGCGTGCGGACATGGATGCCGCCGGCGCGGATGGTGTGTTCGATGTAGCTGCCCAGGAGCACCCAACTCACGTTGTTCCATGGATGATCGTGCAGCGCGCGATCGTCGTCGTCGCGCAGGAAGACGTGCAGGTAGATCGCCGGCAGCCGCGCGACCAGGCGAAACCACCAACTGCGGTCCTTATCCGGGACGTCCCGGCGCCAGGCGGTCCACGGCGTGATGTACCAGCGCAACAGATAGGCGTCGTCGAGACCTCCGATGATGAAATCGGGCATTCGGGTCTGGACGTAGTGGAGCTGGAAATACAGGGCCAGCTTGCGCTGGATCGCTTCCTTGATCATGGGTCCTCCGGGAAAAGGATGTCGTTCGCATAGCAGATGCTGTCCCGATCCGTGATGAGGCCGTTGCGGCGAAGATCGGACAGGTACGTGTTGAACGTGCCCCCGCTGGCCGTCATGTCGACGGCCAGGGCCAAGTCCTGGCGGCTGATACCCGCCGGACCCGCGGCAACGATGCTGTGCAGGATCCGGAACGCGCCGGCACGCAGCGCGCGCTGCCACTGCGCCATGACGTCGTCGTGGCTCTTCGGCGCGATCGGCACATCGGCGCCCAGCGCTTGGATGCCGTACACCGAGGCAAACAGCAGGCCGTCATGCTCGTCCAGGAAGCCACTTCGTCGGAGATCCGACAGGTAAGTGTTGAACGTGCCTCCCTTGTGGCTGAAACGCGTCAGAGCGCCTACTTGGGGCTTGCTGTAGCCGGCTGGCGCGCGCGCGGCGTCCATGTAAGGGTCTGTGAGTAGGTCACACATCGTCAATCTCCTGTGGCCGCGCCGGTTAAGGCGGCGTTAGGTGCTAAGGCCGGTATGAACCATTACCACTATTCAGCGCCTCGCATATCGGGTCAGGGTATTCGCGCACCCCTGCATCACGCAGCATCCGCGCAAGATGCTCGTCATCGGTGTCAAGCCAGTCGCGTATTGCTTTCGCGCAATCCGCCGCCGTCTGTGCCTCGGCGGTGTAATCATCGGCGTTCATTCTGTCGCTCTCGCGCACACAGATATTATTCGCCAGCGTTAGCGCCATGCGCCATATTCCGCGTTCCCGTTCAGTCAGTTTCGGTTCGTATCCCATTATTTTCTCCCGGCAGGAAATACCCGCGCTCTTTGCACCAGGGGCATGGCTCAATCCATGCTTTCCGCTGGTCGTCTGGTATTCGCTCATTCTGTCCAGTACCGCCACAGGCCGAGCATTCAATCAAGTCGTTTATTCGTGCCCAGTCAATCATCGCACCTAACCAGCTAATTAAGCCGACCGCAAAAAGCGCGGCGGCTTATCGCAATCGTTATGCGTCACTTGTAGCGTTCGGCGTAGGTGCCGTCTTCGAGCCATTTCAGTCGTTGTTGTGCCCTGCGCAATGCGGCTCCAGGTGTTTTGCATTTGTTTGGCGCCCCGCAAAACTCGTGCCTCTTGCCTTTGTGGGTGATCGCGAAGCGCCACGGGTACGGGTGCACAAAATCGTCGTAGTCGTCGCGTATCAGTTCGATGGATGTTGCACGGTCATCTTTCATTTCGTTTTCCGGTAGGTGGCGCATAACACTGCGTCCGAGATCGTTAGAGGGCTTGCAAGTCAACGCGGATTAAAGCGTCCATTGCGTCGCCATCGCAGCGGCCAAGGCCGGCGACAATGATGGTCGGTTTCATTCGATATCCTCGCGAAGGGCATCGATGGCGTATTGCGGTACCCGGTAGCCGAGCGCCTTGAGCTGCTCTAGGCGGTCAGCGCATGCCGCAGGTGTCGGTTCGTTGAAGGTCTCGCCGTCGTGCGGAAGGTCGATCGTCTCTAGCGCGGCCACATTGGTCATCTCGCGCACGCGCTCATGCCAGGCAAACCATTCCTTGAAGTTTCTCTTTGTGTAGAGGACGGGATCAGGAAGCGGATCCTTGAAGACGTAGCGCGAGGCGGCCACATGCACCATGAAACCGCTCATACCGCCCTCGTAGACGTAGACGTCGCAGTCGGTGGACCAGCGGCAGTAGCTCATGGCTGGACTACCCTGGGTCGGCGCGCGCGTCGAGCGCTCGCCAGGCCATTCCAGTCGCCATGCTTTCGCGCCAGTTGACGATCTCGCTCGTAGGCGGAGTTTGCTGACCGGCACGCATCACACCGGCAGCCACCGACGTATTTCAGGCGCGTACCGTGCGGCCGGACTTTGGCCAACTCGGCCGCCGGCTTAAGGCCACGTGAAGGTAGCCCACGGGCACCCATTTCAAGCGCCTGCAGCATCACGGTCTGCCTCCTCTTGGTCATTGGCTGCGGCGGCCTTACCGCCGGTGACATTCTTGCGGCGCGGCTTCTCCTTCTCGCGCAGGGCCGGTGGCAGCCAGCCAGCAGGGCGGGCTTGGAAATCGTGGCCAGCCAGTCCTCGGTAACCTTCCATTCTGCGGCCAGGTCGGCGCCGGTGGCTTTGGCCAGCGCGACGATGTCGTCCTTCTGACCGGCGCTGACGTCGACGGCCTCGATCTCGTGAGCGCCGCGTGAGCCTCGGTGCCGATGAAGGTCTCGAGCTGGCGCACGCGCGCGCCGAGATCGTCGGCGATGGTCTCGGCGCCGCTGGTGTCGAGCTGGTCCTCCACCACGTCGAAGAGCTTGAGCTTGCGCACGGTCAGGGCCTCGTCCAAGACAAAGCCGAGGCGCTCGTCGAATTCGAGGCCCAGCTGGTAGACCTGCTTTCCGGCGCGCAGGTGCTCGCGGATCTCGTCCGACTCCAGCTCCTGATGCCGGCTGCGGGTGACCGCGCCGCCGGCGTTGGCCGCGTCGCGCAGCTCGCATTCATCGCCCAGCACAAGGCCGGGCGGCAGGTCGCCGGTCTGCAGCCAGTGGGTCAGCACCTGGCGCACGGAGCGCTCGGGCGCCAGTGGCACCGCCGGGAAGCTGCCCAGGGCCTCGCGCACCATGCTGATTGCCGATTCGGCGGCCTTGCGGCTGCTGGTATCGATCGCGGCCCATCCGTTGGTGAGGTCCAGCCAGACCTGCAGACTGGAAGGCTGGGAGAATGCGCGAGGCATGAGCTCGTCGAAGACGGCTTGCTTGATGCGCTTGCGCTCGCGGCTGCCGACGCGCCGGCCCTCGGCCTCGGCGATCTTGCGGACCTTGTCGGCCACGCCTGCGTTGACGACCGACGCCGGAAGGATCTTGTGGTTGCCGCCGGCACGATCGCCGCGGAGGACGGCTAAGCGCACGTCGATCCATGGGCTTTTGTGCGCGCTTCGGACATCGATTTCCGATAACCCGAACTGGTGCAGATCGTCTGGGTCAAGCATGTCGATCACGTCAGACACATCGACGTCGACTTCGACTGAAATGGACTTGTACATGGGCCTTTCCTTGCGGTGGTGAGGTTCCGGCTATGCAGTCGGCTGCCGGTGCCGGCGAGGGACGGCCCTGATCGCCCTCACATGCATGCTGCATTCATCGACTGCCCATTCGTCGGGGGGGGGGTTCGCTGGGCAACCGCAACCACGGGAGGTATGGCTGGCGTGAAAAAAAGGTGTTGTCCGACGCGGCATGTCATCCGCATGGACCGGGCCCATGCCGGGCGCGGGGCCCGGGAAGGCAGCATTCGTGTGGTGGTCGTGCATCCCCGGGTACCAAACGAGTAGTCGTCGCTGAGCACTGAATCGGCCACGTCCATCGCATGCATCCAGCGTTGAGGGTGCGCCCGCCAAGGCGGCGTATCGTCCAGGTAAGCCGCTATGCCGGGCACGAGGCCTGGCTGACGGATCGCTTGACATGGGGATGCTTGATGGTGGGCGCGCGCGGCATTGATGACGGTGGATGCGATGGTGGCCTGTTCCAGCCATCCCGCATGCGGTGCTTCGACGTACACAGCCAGCGCAACGCAAGCGCGACCCATCAGCACGGGTGCGCTGCGCGTGGCGGCAAGCGGGAGCCCAGCCACGGCCGGCTGTGGGTGCGCGCGCAGGGATGGTGCCGCCGGTGCGGGCAAGGAAAGCGGCGTCTGCATCGTGCGCGGGTGTGGCCACAGATCCACACCCATCATGACAAACAGGACGGAAAGGAAGATACCGAACGCGGTCCTGTTCACCATGCTGTGCTTCTTGGCTGTATTCATGCCTCTTCCTCCCGTAACAAGGCCTCGTACGCACCCGTGAGGTCGCGCAACAAAAGTTCCTGATATTTGGCGGTTTCGTTGAGCTGCAGGTTCGGCCAGGTGCGCAGGGCGCGGCCGTGCAGGTCGTTCAGATCCCCTTGCGACAACGTGCCTGCACGCAGCCGCACCAGCTGACCCATGGCACGCCGGAATTCGCTCTTGGCGCGTGCCACAGAGCGGGCGTGTGCGGCATGGCATACCGCGTCGGCAGTGGTCATTGGTGCAATCATGATGCTCGTCGGTTGGTGTTGTTCTGTGGCCAGCATGGGTAGCCCTCCCGTCTTATCGAGCACATTAGTGTTCGATACGGACGGTGTCAAGCACAAATGTGCTCAAGCCAAGCGAGATACTGCACAGATCGGATGTGAAGGGAGCAGATCATGACGATCAGAGCGGTTTGCGCGGTCCTGGCGCTGCTGACAGCAGGCGCTCATGCCGGCAACATCTACCAGTGCAAGGGCAAGGATGGCGTCCCTGTGTACCAGAACATCCCCTGCAAAAACCCACGTGCCCAGGTGTCACACAAGACCTTTCGCGATGGCGAAACATCAACCGAAAGCTCGTGGAAGCGCGCTGTCGAGGGATTTGCACAGGTCCACCCAGAGATCCTGATGGGATCGAATCTGGGACTGCTGCAAAAAGAAATCCACGCAGTCGCGAGACCGGATCTTGGTGATTGGGAAGTGCTGCGCATCGCCTATGATCGTGCGCGCGCGAGACCAGATTGGCAGACACGAAAGGTAGCCGCCCGCTCTCGTCGGCCGGCGATCGGCAAATCAGGATCAGTGTTGCCGCATGACCCGGGTCTGGGCGCATCGGCGTATGCGCGCGGCGAGATCGTCGGGATGCGGTGCACGCGGCCGTCCGGAGCGGTCTACTACGCGGAGGGTGAGTGCTGGACGAGCACGGTGCCGACCGGGAAGTTGATCGCTTACGACGCGCAGACAGGGCGCGAGATCCGCGAGAATCTTCCAGACCGCGGCGCTCAGGTGTTCGACCCGGTGCAGGGGCGCTACCGGGATCCGTCGGAAATCCGGTGGGAGAGGCAGTACAGGGTGGTCCGTGACCACGGCGTTAGCGTCAGCGCGGATGCCGCCTGTGATGGCGCCCAGGCCTTTGCCGAAAAACATAACAGCGCGCGCGCGCGTAGGGCGGTGGAGCGATTATGCGAGCAGGGTCGCTCGCTTCAAGAGACCAGACCGAGTCGGGGCAGCCTGTATTACACCCCATCCCAAGGAAAATAAGGCCTGCCCCCGAACCTGGCCGTCCCTGGCTATCCTGCTTTCCTAACTGAACCGTCACCGGTATTCAGTCCTTTTTGCAAGGTGGCAGACCGCACCTCAACCTCCGTAATGCGATCGACAGCCTCTCTTCCCTCTGGTCCTACCTGCATGTAATCCATGGTGTGCTTTTCGAGCTGCTGTGACAAAAGCAGCTCGAGTGGGGCATCGGGAATCATGAGTTGCCAGGCTCGAATGGAAAAGGCCTTGGCTATTGCCTCGACCGTCGAAGTGGTGGGATGTCGATCGTTCATGTCCGAATAGCGCAGAAGGAAACCGACTGCGCTCTGTGAGATCCCCGCCTCCTTCGCAAGTTCGCGCTGCGACATCCCCCTGTAATCCATGAGTCGCCTGACGTTGTCGCGGAGCGCGAGAGTGGTATCACTTGCCATCAGCGAAGCGTAATTCTCTTGGTGAGTACAGTTGTGTTGCCAAGATGAGCACAAATGTGCTCCAATCTCGTGCATGCCCAACGACATCGCCATCCTTCGTTCCCGCCTCCGCTGCTTCAGGGGCCGATATCCGGAAGTGAGCCAGGTATCGGGCTTGAGCACCTCGTGGATCAGCAAGTTCGCCAACGAGAAACGCGGGAAGCGTCCCAGCTTCACGACTGTCAACGCCCTCGAGAAGGCCATCATGGAACTGGAGTGCTCGGCCACGCCTGCAAAAAAGGCGCTTGATACGAAGCGTGAGGTCGGCTCCGTTCCATCGCAATCCTTGGGTCCAGCACCCGAGAGGACAGATCACGAGGAGGTTTGACGCATGTGGCTTGACAATTCCTGGATGCAGGCCGGCCTGGAAGCACTGCGCGATACCCTCGCTGTAGATCCACGCCTGCGCAAGCAGATGATCGAGTTCCTGCTGGAAGAAGGGTTGTGGGACGAGGAAAAACTGACCTGGGACGCGGCGATCGCACGCTGGAATGCCTGTCTGAACCCACGCCGTCCGGAGTTCTTCAAGATCGTCGAGATCTGGGCCCTGATGAAGCGCTTCCATCGCTTCGGTTTGTTCGAGGCCATGGCCCTGGATCTCGGCTTCCGCGCCACTGCGATACCGACCGAGGAACGCCTCCAGTACATCCTCGAGCGCATCGCTGAGGCCCATGAGCGCTCGGCGGCCGTGATCGAGGCGCTGGGCCATGAGCTGTCGCGTCTGGATGACGGCGCGCCGCCGCGCCACCTAGGCCCGGCGCCGGACGGATATCCCGCCGTGCGCTTCCGGCTGGAAGGCGTCGATGACGTACAAGGCGGCGGATTCTGATGCCTCTGCTGGTGATCCTCACGGTAGTGATCGTGCTGGCAGCTGTCGCCGGCACGATCGCGCATTGGCGGGAACATCGACGCGAGCATTCCACGGAGAGCATCCGCCAGGCGCTGCTGTTCTACGCCGACCGCAGCCACTGGACGCGCAATCACTATCACGGCCGACGCTGGAGCTTGCCGGCCGCAGTCAAGGATCGTGGCGCGCGCGCGCGCCGGGCACTGGAAGGCCTGCCGATACCTCGTCATACGCATAGGGAAGATTCCTGATGGCTCGATCGCGTGCGCGCTTTTACCAGACCCCTGCGGTGGAAGTGGCCTATTGGATGGGCTCACTCAGGTATATACCGAGCGTTGGCGAAATCAGGGCCAGGACCGGATGCAGTCGGGCAACTGCCTACCGGTGGCGAGCCTTTGCCGAGAACAAAGGGCGTGGACATGTGTGCCCAGTCAAAGACCTGGGAAGTCAAGAGAAAGTGGAGGTGACATGAAAAAGTGCAAATTTCCGCGTGGCAGCGTGTTGTATTGGCTGGTTTTCGACCCGGATACGGGAGAGCCGGCCATGAAGTGCAAATCACGTTCAGAAGCTCGACGCATCGCCAGCCAGTGCAACGCGAAAATAGCTCGTGTGGTGGTCAGCGACTGATGAACTTCTACCCGCGTTACCCGGCCCACTACCTGGTCAAGACCGCGCACCTGACGATGGAGCAGGACGGCGCCTACGGTCGGCTGATCGACTGGTACTACGGGAACGAGCGGGCAATCCCGCATGCCCAGCGATACATCATTGCCAGGGCGACGAAAGCGAGCGAAAAACGGGCCGTGGATTTCGTCCTGAACGAGTTCTTTTCGCACACCGAATGTGAAGGGAAAAACGGTTCCAGTTCTGAATGGGTAAATGAGCGCTGCGAGGCCGAGATTGAGAAGGCCAAGCCGAGGCTAGATGCCGCGCGCGCCAACGGCTCCAAGGGTGGAAGGCCGAAGAAAAAGCCGGCGAATCAAAAACCCAACGGGAAACCCAGTGGGTTTACAGAAGAAACCCAGCAAGGAACCCAGAACGAACCCGGAACGAAACCTCCCCAATCCCCAAGAGCCAATGAACTAGGAGAACCTACTGCGAGCCCGCAATGTACGGGAGGCGATGCGACCGCGCCGCCCGGCGCGCAGGATCCACCTGCCGAAGCCTTGAGCCACGAGCAAGTGGACCAGACCCACACGGCGGCCGTGAGCGCCGCCAAGGCGCTGCGCGAGCTGGGCATGGTCGACGTGCACCCCAGCCGGGTCGAGCTGCTCGATGCCCTCGGCGAAGGGTTCACGGTGCGCCAGCTCACCGACACCGCGAAGGAACTGACCAGCCGGAAAAAGGGCCGGCCACCGAATCTGCGCTACCTGCTCAGCACGCTGCAGGGCCGGCGGCGTGACAACGCCACGGTCGGAAACCTTGCCGCAGACGCGTCCGGACAGATGCGATCGGACTACTACGGAACCACCTACCAGGGCACCAACGATGACCAGCTACCCCAAGCACTGCGCTGACGAATTGACACCGCAGATGACCGGAGAAGCCCTGATCGAGGCTCGCAGACGCGAGGATGAGGAGGCGATCCATCGACGCGATGCCGAGCACAAGCGCCAGCTGCGCGCCCGGGAGCTCGAGAAGCGAATCGGGTCGTCGCTGATGCCGGCCCGCTTCCGCGAGTACAGCTTCGATAGTTTCCCCATCCATGCGATCGATGACCCCGAAGACCGTGAGCGCGCGCGCCTTGCCAGGCAGCGCTGCGAGCGCTACGCGGAGAACTGGCCCAGGATCGAGAAGCGCGGGACGAACCTGTTGCTGGTAGGACCGATGGGTTCTGGAAAGACCGGCCTGGCCTGCTCGATAGGGGATGTCCTGATCCGCACTCACAACCGCACCGTCCTGTTCATGACCGCATACGCGGCCATCCGGCACCAGCGCGATACCTGGAAACGCAGAGACAAGACCGAGACCGACGCGCTGCGCGACCTGATCGACGTGGATCTGCTCATTCTGGACGACGTCGGAGCTCACCGCGGCAACGAGGGCGAGATCCTGATGCTGTTTGAGGCGCTGAACGGACGCTACGCGGCACGCAAGCCGACGGTCCTAATTTCAAACCTGCCTGCGCACGCCAGCAAGCAGGAAGACGGAACTCAGGTGGATGGCCTGGACACGTTCCTCGGGGGACGAATCTGGGACCGCCTGACCGACGACCAGAGCGTGGTGATCGCCTGTGACTGGCCGAGCCTGCGCCGCAAAGGGGGTTCGGCATGAGATCGGAGAAGCTCAATCAGATCGTGCTGGCCGCGCTGCACCGGTCAGGAAGGCCGTCCACCAGCGAGGCGCTGGAGGACATCGCACAGGGACTGGCTGCGGGGCATGGTTGGCCAGCTGGGGTGATCGAACAGCTCAGCAGGATGTCGATCGCAGCGCGGCTGCGGCACATGAGCAAGACCGGACTGGTCGAGGTTGTCGGGGGCAAGAAAGATACGCACGGGCGCCAGGCATCCGCCTTCAGACCGGTGGGCGGGTTCGATGCCCGCTTTGAAATGCCTGAACCGCATATCCGGGCCCAGGACAGTACCTATGCCGACCTGAACCGCGAGCAGCTGGTGGTGATCCTGCGCGTACAGGATGAGATATTGAGCGAGACATCACGCTTCATCGAGGCCATGCAAGGCCTGACAGCGCGTGCGCGTGAGCAACTTGCTACCGCAGGACTGGAGGTGCCCAAGTGAGCCGGGGCCTGCGTTACAGAAGCCTGGATGCGATGCCGCCGGAGATGCGCAGGCGCTTGCAGGAGGGTGAAGACCACAAACAGCAGAAGATGGGCAAGAGCGCCGATGGAGATCAGGGATTTTTGATGCAGCCTGGCCATGTCGGCGGCAAGAAGGCAACCAACGCAACGGCCCGACGGCAAGAGGAAGAGCACGAACAGCAGGTGATGTTCTTCGCGAGGATCTACGACCTGTCCTGCACCGACCCGGACCGCTACAAGATACCGGCAGAGCGCACCTACGCCATTCCCAATGGGGGCAGGCGTGGCAAACGCGAGGCCTGGCATTTCCAGCAGGAGGGTGTGAAAGCCGGCGTGTCAGACATTCACTGCGCGATCGCGCGCGGGGGCAAGCATGGCCTCTACATCGAGATGAAGTCTCGAGTCGGCAAGGCCAGTCAGGCCCAGGTGAAGTGGCTGCTCGATTCCGAGCGTGAAGGCTATGAGGCACATTGCTGCAGCTCGTGCGACGAAGCGCTCGAGGTCTGGAAGGCCTATGTGGACAAGGCATGACGAAGGCGTTTACCCAACCTGAGCGATTCACGGCACGCGGGCAGGGCCTGACACAACGCAAGCGTGTCATTCGGGATGGTGGATGCAACTACTGCACACGTCGCGCGCACATCTTCGCTACTGTGGGTCGGCGCGCGGTGTGTGGTCTGCAGCCGCCAAAGGCTTTCCCGGCGTGCGTGAGCCAGAGCCGCGGATTCGTCTTCGACGAAGAGGCGTACCGAGAAGCTGTAGGGGAGAAAGCTGATGCGCCAGAGCAATGATCTTTGGGGGCGCGCGCGCCTGGAGCCTGCCGAGATTCTCGAACGCCTGGCCGGCCGTGGTTGCTATGTCGTGCCGCATGGCGGGCGCGGTGGCAAGCCGTCGCCAGCAGGTACGCCGGCGGACATCGCCCACGCGCTGGCCAGTTCGCAGCACACGATTGGCAAGATGGTCGCGCTGGCTATCGTATTTCAGAGTTCAGCGAGCTTTCAGAGCATTATCGATCAGACGTATGCCGAACACCTGCGGGCACTGCAGCACGCGCCACAGTACGCGAAGATGCTCGAAGGGCCCCGATGCGCACGATTGCGCCTGGTCATCCAGTTCGTGATGAATGATTTGGTCTGGCCCAAGCGTGCCGAGCGCAATGCGACCCGGGCCAAGGCCATGAAGATGCGCAAAGGGGACTTCGGCCAGATTTACCGATATGTGGTCTCCTATCTGGAAGCCGAAGCGAAGAATGCCGCCAGCGATGCGCGTGACTTTCTCTACGGGGACTGAGGACCGCACTTGACCCGCAAGTAAGCCGCAGTTGACCCGCAGTTGACATTGGGAACCGGAGAGGTCTGAATGTTCGCGTGCGTGTCTGGGATTGCCTCCCAAGCAAGTACATCGTGATTTCATCTCCCCTGTTGGTAAGCTCATGAAAGAGCCGGCATCCGCCGGCTTTTTCATGCGCGGGACACGGGCGCCATTGACCCGGTTCCATTCCAGACTGCGCGGCAATAAGGACATCCCATGAATCTACCCATCGATTTACCCCGGCGCCTGCGCGCTTCGGGCTGGCTGGCGCTGGCCGTCATCGGCGCGTTGCTTGTCGGACTGCTGTTCGGCGGTGTGCAGTATCTCGTGGCCTGGGCCGGAGCCTGCGCGAAGGTTGCCAGCGGCGCATGGGGTGGTTACTGGATCTCGCGCAACGTTGCAAGAACCGACCCATCAGAACGTGCGACAGCGCTCGAACGCTCGGTGGACAAACTGACACTCGGGGTCATCGTGGCCGCCACCATAATCGGCGTGAGCCTGGCGGTATGAATCGGCGGTTCCTTCGCCTACTGGGTGCGCTGGCGCTTGCGCTGCCGGTGGTGGTGTTGGCGGTGACACCTCCATCCGGCGCGCAGCGCTGGCGCCGTACGGTGGTCACCGTAGCGCATCAGCAATTTGGTCTGAACGCGCCGATTGCCACGCTTGCAGCGCAGTTGCATCAGGAAAGTGCCTGGAAACCCGATGCGCGATCACATGCCGGTGCGCTTGGCATGGCCCAGTTCATGCCGGCGACCGCCCGCGACATGGCCCGACTGCATCCGACCGCCTGCGCTCCAGCACAACCGTTCGATCCTCGATGGGCAATACGGTGCGCGGCGCGGTACGACGCGGATCTGTACCGCGCGATTCGAGCACAAACACTATGCGACCGGTGGGCCATGACGCTATCTGCATACAACGGCGGCTTGGGGTGGGTGTACCGGGATCAACGGACTGCACGCGATGTGCAGCTCAATCCTGGTAGATGGTGGGGCAATACTGAAGTGGTCAATGCCGGACGATCAATCTCGGCTTGGCTTGAGAATCGTGGATACCCACGAAGGATTTTGCATACCCTGGCACCGCGTTATGTACAAGCAGGATGGGGCAAGTCTGCTTGTCCATGCACCGCGGGAGTGGTTAATGAGCATGGATATTGAACGCCACGATGATGGCCATTGGCACTTCAAGCTGGGGCCGATCGAAAAGTGGGTCGTAGCTGCCGCAGGCACCACTCTGATGGGACTTGCATATCTGACATACCAAGGCATCTCCGACACACAGCTCAGACAGGGCAGTGATCTGCAGGACATCAAAACCCAGCAGGCAGTGACCAATGCCCAGCTCTCTGCCCTGAGCAAGCAGCTTTCCGATGTTCCGGTCATGCGACAGACCACGGCAGAGATCAAGGTCCAGGTGCTGAGAAATACCCAAGACATTCGCGATCTTCAACACACGAACAGCACCAAGAAATGAATATGCGTACCGATGGTGTCCCGGAGAAATGCTACGGCGTCGTGGTCGACAAGAGTGGCGTGCGGCCGGCATACCTTTGCCGTACACGTCGAGAGGCCGATCGGCTGGCCATCGAGCATGTGCAAGCGCATGGCGGGAGTGCGGGTGTGAAGCAGTTGTCCATTGCCATCACCATCGTTGATCCGCAATGACCCTGGCCAGGAAAATTGTCATCGCGATGGCCGTGTTTGTGCTCGGGTTCGTCGTGGGTTGGAAGGTGTGCGGTTGGAAGCACGGCAGCGATACGCGCCGACAGGCGCAGCAGCAAACGCAGGAAATTGCACATCGCGCCGGGTTACAGATCAAGCAGCGTGCCAAGGAAGAGAAACGCGAGCAGGGTCTGTCTGCGAATCTGCTGGACATGCATCACACAATCGACACGCAGGGTGATGCCCTGCAGGAGCAGATCCAGAATGTTCATTTCCATCTGCCAAAGATGCAGCCGGTATCGGCTGTTCCTGATCTGCGTGGCACTGATCCTGCTGGTACTCGCCAGTTCATGCAGCTCTATGACGAAGCCGCCCGCGGTGGCGCCCCAGCAGCTGCCGCAACCGCCCAAAGTCAAACCCGCTGAATGCATGCCCAAGGCCTTCGAGCGCTTTGAGAAGTGGCTCAGCCAGTTGCCCGCCAATTACATCAGCCTGTCGCAGGACGAGCGGGCAAAGGTCCTGCTCCAGCTCAAGGGCACCGACGCAAGGGAGTATCGAAAGCTGCGCGCGCAGGCGATCCGGTGCGCGCAGTGATCCTGAACATTTCCGAACATGGCCACCAAAAAAACTACCGCCAAGAAAACCGCCAAGGCCGTCAAATCGAGTAGGGCCAAGGGTGCACGTCCTGCACCGGTGAAGAAGCGGCCTGCGGCCAAGCGTTCGCCGGCCAAGAAGACCGCCAACCACACTGCCAAAACCACAGGAAAGCAGAAGCAGCGAGGCATCTCCAGGGTCGAGGTCTTCGTGCAGCGCTACCTGGTGCACCACAATGGGCGTCAGGCTGCGATCGAGGCCGGGTACAGCCCGCGCAGCGCCCGAACCCAGGCATCGGACCTGCTTGCTCTTCCGGAGGTCCAGTCGAAGATTCAGGAAGGCATGCATGACATCGCACAGCGCAACGGTATGGAGGCAGATGATGTCGCCGCCAGGCTGGTGGCCATCGCCACGGCCGATGCACGTGAGCTGACTGAAGTATGGCGCTGCTGCTGCAGGTACTGCTGGGGCGATGGTCATCGGTTCCAGCGCACGCCACAGGAGATGGTCGAGGCCAGGAAGAACTGGGAGAAAGAACTGAAGGAAGCCTGCAAGAACCCGTCAAAACATCAGAAGGAAGCCTGCAAGAACCCGTCAAAACATCAGTTCGATGAAGAGGGGGGAACCGGATTCAACCCGTATCACGACCCGAACCCAGACTGCCCGGAGTGCTTTGGCAGGGGTATCGAGGCGGTCCTGATCAAGGACACTCGCGATCTTGGCCCTGAAGCCAAGCTGCTGTTCGCCGGCGTGAAAATGACCCAGCACGGTATCCAGGTGCTGACGCACGATCAGAAGGGTGCGTTGATCGACTACGGCAAACATATCGGCATGTTCACGCGTCGGTTCGAGGGTAAGGTAGACCACAACCATCGAGCGCTGGAAGACATGCTAAGTGCCATCGACGGGGCCGGAACCGGGATCCCTGGCGATGCGACCGAGTAGCCATGAGATAGATCAGGCAAAGATCGATCGTCTCAAGCGGCTGTTGCAGGATCGGGAATGGCGCCTGTCGAACCTGTACAAGATTCTGGACAAGCATGGGCGTGAGATCGTCTTCAAGCCCAACCATGTGCAGAGCGAGTTTCTCGCCAACATGCACATACGCAATATCAAGCTCAAGTCCCGCCAGCATGGCATGACCACGCTGGGTTCGATCCTTGCGCTGGATACCGCGTTATTTCGATCCAACACCGCATGCGGCATCGTGATGCACCAGGCTTCGGAGGCCGAGAAGGTTTTCCGCACCAAGGTGCTGTTTGCCTACGACCGGTTGCCAGGGTGGCTCAGGGACGTGCGTACGCTGGTCAGGCGCGATATGACCGGTGAGATCGAATTGTCGAATGGAAGCCGAATCACCGTCGGTCTCAGCCATCGTGGTGGCACCCTGCAGTTTCTCTGGGTGTCCGAATACGGGCCGATGGGAGCGTTCTGGCCGCTGCGCGCCGGCGAGGTCAAAACAGGTGCACTGAACACGCTTCCCCCGGACTGCCTGTGCACGATCGAGAGCACGGCCCATGGAAGGCTGGGCGATTTCTACCGGATGTGCACGCGTGCACAGAAGCTGCAAGCCATGGTCGAGGCCGGAACGGCCAAGCTGAGCAGCATGGATTACCGGTTCAGCTTTTCCGCGTGGTTTGAGGATCCCGTCAATGTGCTGGACCCCGACGGAGTGCCCATTCCGAGCGAGCTTGAAGCCTACTTCGAGACCTTGGCCGCTGATCACGGCATCGCGCTCAGCGCGCGACAAAAAGCATGGTACGTCAAAAAGTCTGAAGAGCAGGGCGACAAGATGAAGCAGGAGCACCCTTCCACGCCTGAAGAAGCGTTTGCGGTGCACGTGGAGGGGGCGTACTACGGCAAGCAGCTGACCAAGGCGTACAAGGATGGTCGGGTCTGCGATCTACCGGTCATCCCGGGCGTGCCAGTAAACACGTTCTGGGACATCGGCATGAACGACACGACGGCGATCTGGTTCCACCAGCAGGTCGGTCCCTGGCATCACTTCATCGACTACTACGAAAACAGCGGCGAACAAGCCGCTTTCTACGCCCGCAAGCTACAAGAGCTCGGCTATCACTACGGCCGCCATTATCTGCCTCATGACGGGGTCAATACCGACTGGGCAGCCGAAGGCAACATGACGCGCCTGCAGGTCCTGGAAAGCCTCGGGGTCAGGCCAACAGTGATGGTGCCGCGCATCGAGAACATCAACGATGGCATCGACATGGTGCGCCAGGTGTTCGGACGGTGTCGATTTGATGCTACCCGGTGCGGAGAGATCATCCCCGGGGAAGGCAGGGGTGGACTGCTGGCGCTGGCAGCCTACCAGCACAAGTGGAATGACACGGTGCAGGCCTGGCACGACTATCCGCTGCACAACTGGGCCTCGAACGGTGCGGATGCTTTCCGCCAGTTTGCACAGGGCTATCCGCTGCAGGGTGTCAATGACCAGTCCACAACAAGCCGGCGCCGAGAGCGCCATCGAGGATGGAAGACCGCATGAAACAGGAGACCCACACGATACCCATGCACAGGATCCTCGCCATTGCTATTCGAGGTGCGTTGTACGGCCATGGATCACAGGTTGTAGCTCGAATGATTCAGCACAATGCCTGGGTTCGCACCGCGCGAGAGGGTGAGCAAAAATCATGAGTGCCATCATTGTCCCATCGCATCTCGCCGAGGAACAGCATGCCGGAAGTGTGTCTCGCAGGTACTCGTTCGTGGGGGGCAAGGGCGACCTGGTCATCGAGCTGCATTACGGCGATTTCGGCACACCAAATCATCGTCACGAAGCAGCCTTGTGGTTGTGCCGACGCGGAAATCCACAAGCCGGGGTCTATGTGAAGCTGGGGGACATGTGGCGATTCGCTGAGCGCGATGCGCTGAGCGAGATGGTGCCACCACTGGCTCGTCAGATATGGGGGTTTGTGACCAAGGATGACTGTTTTCGGCTACTCGACGCGATCATGGATTTCATGGAAGACCTGAAGAATTCTCCGCCGGATCCAGACATGTTCAAGGACCGGAGCTTGGATGCATTCATGGAGCGCTGTGCCCAGGACGGTCTCGATTTCTTTGTTGAGCGCGGCGGCAAGCGCGTGGTTGGCTGATATGGACATCAACCTGATCCAGTCCAAGGATGCGTTCTCCGAGCATGGGGGAGGCATCACGCTCGACTCGCTGACCACGCACAGGTACGACGCGCAGCCCTATCGAGAACATCTTGCCCAGTTCGAAGCGTGGTGGGCCGAAGCGCTGAATGGCCATGCCGACAACCGGGCTGAAATGTGGAAGGATCACGACTACTACGATGTCGAACAATGGTCCCCGGAGGACGCCAAGGTCCTGGAGGATCGCGGCCAAGCACCCCTGACATTCCCCATCATCACGATGATGGTGGATTGGGTGGCCGGAACGGAACGGCGCACGCGTATCGACTGGGATGTGCTCCCGCGCGAAGACGACGACGTGAAGGGTGCGCAGGTCAAAAAGGAGGTCCTGAAGTTCGTTTCAGATCAGAACGGCGCAGGATGGGAGCGCAGCCGTGCCTTCACGGATGCTGCCATCGTCGGCGTGGGATGGATGGAGGAATACTACCGATCCGACAAGTTCGATTTCCCGGTGGGTTTGCGCCACGTGGACTGGAAATCGATGTGGTGGGACCCATTTTCCGTCCGCAATGATCTGAAGGATTGCCGTTACATCCATCGACCAAAGTGGCTGGATCTTGACTACGCCACCGCGCTGTTCCCGGATCGTGAGCAGGCGCTGCGCAATCAGACCGTGGCGATGTACGGGCTCGAACAGGAGCAGATGGAGCTGGACGGGACCATGCCCCAGATGTTTTACGGTCGTGGCTCCCGGATCATCACCCACGGCAGCATGATCAACGGCCTGGCTATCCAGGGCGCGCGACAGCGGGTGCTGGTCATCGAGACGTGGTACCGCAAGATCAAGCCGACCAAGACCATGGTGGCCTATGGGGAAGATGACTACCACGGCAAGACCTATGACCCGGAAGATCGGGACATGGCCGAGGCCGTCAGCACGGGTGTGGTCAGTCTGGTCGACAGCGTGGCGGAAGAAGTGTGGGTGGCGTTCTGGACGCCCGGAGCATTGCTCAAGGTCCAGAAAAGCCCATACAAGCATGGCGAGTTCCCGTTCACCGCAGTGTGGTGCAAGCGCCGGCACCGGGATGGCATGCCGTACGGACTGGTGCGGCCTGCTCGTGATGCGCAGGACGAATACAACAAGAGGCGCTCGAAGATCCTGTTTGATCTGAGCACCCAGCAGGTGATGTATGAGTCCGATGCTGTCGATGAGGACTCAGAAGAAACTGTGCTGGATGAGGCGCATCGCTCCGATGGCGAGATGCGGCTCAAGCCAGGGGCCCTGAGTTCCGGGAAATTCGTGATCCGCACGAATGAGGCCAAGGCCAATGGCCAGATGGAGATGTTGGCCGAGGCCAAGAACAACATCTTCGAAGCCAGTGGGGTAACGCGCGAGAACACGGGCCAGAGTGTAGGCGACCAATCCGGGCGCGCGATCTTGGCCAAGCAACAGCAGGGCGCCGTGACCACGGCCGCGCTTTTCGACAATTACCGCCAATCCATCCAGATCAGTGGGCAGAAGACCGTCAGCCTGACGGAGCAATTCATGACGCTCCCCCAGGTCATCCGCATCTCTGGGCCTGATGGCGGCCTGGAATGGATCAAGATCAACCAGCCCAAGCTGGATCCGGTAACAGGGGAGGTCGTGTTTGAAAACGACATCGCCCGGCAGCAGGCCGATTTCATCGTCGACCAGATGGACTATCGCGAGACCATCCGCATGGCCCTGGCCGAATCTCTGTTCGAGTTGATTGGGCGCCTGCCAGGCGATGTGGCTGTCCAGCTTCTGGATATCGCCATCGACATCACGGACCTGCCGAACAAGAACGAGCTGGCGGCGCGCATACGCAAGATCAATGGTCAGGTGGCACTGGGCAAGGAAAATTCGCCCGAAGTGAAGCAAGCTGAAGAGCAGAAGGCAAAAGAAGCGGCGCGCCAGCAGGGCCTGCAAGATGCCAGCCTCAATGCCGAGGTCAATCTCAAGATGGCACGCGCCGGAGAAGCGGCTGCACGTGCACGGCAGATCACGGTCGCTGGCAAACGTGACGCCATTGATACCGCATCGATCCTTTCACGTGTTCTACCACTCGCACCAGCCGCTGATCGGCTATTCCACGGGCCGGCCGTGCAGACCACGGATGCCCACAAACCGCAACTACCGGACATGTCGGAGACACCATGAGCACCGAAAACAACCGCGACGAAAACGACATCGAAGACGACGTCAACAATGGCTTGGAGCCTTTGGAAGAAGAATCCAGACTGGCCGGCGAGATTGATCAGGACGACAAGGGTGAGGCCGAAGCAGGCCACGCGGACGATGCCGATGGGTCGGAGACCGAAAAGGACGCCAATGCGGACGCGAGCGGCGCGCAGGATGGCGGGGACGATGGTGCGGATACAGCAGGTGATGACTCGTCTGGCAAACCCGATGCCGGTGACGAGGACCAGGACCAGGGCAAACCCGCGGGTGATGATGCCGATGCTGCCGATGAGACGAGAACCGCGCGCGCGGCGGAGCCCGAACCCACTGCACCAAAGGATTTCGATGCCGAATTCAAGTCGCTGGCTGAAAAGTACGATAACGGCGATCTTGACACGTTCGAGTATCAGCAGCAGCTGCGCGAGCTCAACCGCGAAGAATCCCGCTACGTGGCGAGGCATGAGGCGTGGGAGAGTGCTCAGAGCGAACAAGCGGCAGAGGCACAGAGCAATTTCGAGGCCGAAGCCAAGCAGTGGGAATCCAAGAACCAGCATTTCATGGCCAATCCCATCCGTGCGCAGGCCATGCAGAACGCCATCGCGCTCATTGATCAGCAGACCAATGGCACGTTGACTCCCGCTGCCCTGATCAGGCGCGCCGAAGAGACGGCTTTCGAGGCCCTCAACTACCAACAGCCAGGTGCCGGACAGTCACCGGCGCCAGCGCGCAAGCATGAGGATTCGCGCAAAATCACTGAGGCGGTCAGCAAGCGGCAGGACAAGAGTGAGAAAACACCCGACCTGGAACGCGCGCCCGCCGCTGCCGACGTGGATTCCCGCGGCAACGCGACCTATTCCCAACTCGACAATGCCGACATCAGCGACCTGGAAGATGCCATGGCCAACATGAGCGAATCCGAGCGCGAGCGGTATCTGTCGAGCAGCCCGGGCTCGGATATCCGAGGCCAGTAACCGATGGCGTTGAAGCTTGATCTTGCCCCGGGCGATGCCGTCCGGATCGGAGACTCGGTGATCAAGCTCGAGGAAAAATCCGGGAAGCGGGCGCGGATCAGCATTGACAGTAACGAGGATATTCAGGCGTACAAGGCAGGTGCGAAGATCCCTTCGAGCAAGGCCCTGTCGCGCGTTTATCCGACGGAAAGAAGCGAGAAGCCGCACGCCGGGCGACCAGTCCTGCAGCGCACACCAATCACGGCCTGACCTGGCCGAACCCGCGGGCGCATGAGCACCCGCGTTCCATCATCAGGCGCATGAGTGCCGAACCCCTGAAAATCAAGAGGAAAGACTCATGCAGACGATTGTGGGTATCAATGATCCAGTCGCAGTCAAGCGCTGGTCGGCCGCCCTGTTTGTGGACATGGCGCGCGAAAGTTACTTCGGCGCACGTTTCTCGAGCAAGGCAGTCGATGCGCCGACACCGATCCAGGTGCTGACCGAACTCGAATCCGAAGCCGGTGACTCCATCACCGTCACGCTGTTCGGTCAGTTGACCCAGAAGCCGACGTACGGCGATGCCGTGCTGCGCGGCAAGGAAGAGGCATTGCAGCCGTTCACGGACAAGGTCAACGTCGACCAGATCCGCTGTGGCGTCAATGCCGGTGGCCGGATGTCGCGCAAGCGCACCCTGCACAACCTGCGCACCGTGGCCCGGGCACGCATGGCCGAATGGTGGGCGCGCTGGGACGACGAATGCCAGATGATCTACCTGGCAGGCGCCCGCGGCATCAACGATGACTTCATCGAGGATCCCGGATATACCGGATATGCGGGCAACCCGCTCCAGGCTCCCGACACCGGTCATATCGTGTACGGCGGCAATGCCACGGCCTTCAACAACATCGGTGCCGATGACGCCATGGATCTGCGTGTCGTCGATCGCTGTGTGACCAAGGCCCAGACCAGTGGTGGTGGCGCATCGGGCAAGATCCGTATCCGGCCGATTCGCATCAACGGCGAGAACAAGTACGTGATGTGCATGCATCCGTTCCAGGAGCATGCCCTGCGTACGAACACGACGACGGGTCAGTGGCTGGACATCCAGAAGATTGCCAGCCAACGCGGCAAATCCAACCCGATCTATACCGGCTCCATGGGCGAGTACCGCGGCGTGGTGTTGCATAGCCACCAGGCGATCATCCGGTTCAACGATGCCGGCGTCGATTCGCTGCAGCCTGCCGCACGCGCCGCATTCATGGGCCGGCAGGCGCTGCTCAACGCCTATGGTTCACCCGGCCAGGGTCTTCGTTTCGACTGGTTCGAGGAGACCGAGGATCGCGGCAACCAGGTGGTAATCACGTCGTCCACGATCAAGGGCACCAAGGCCGCGTGGTTCAAGGGCGCGCGCTTCGGCGCCTATTCGGTCGACACGTACGCGCTCGATCCGAACTGATACATCAGACCGGTGAACTGACCCTGCCGGCATGAGCCGGCAGGGCATTTGCCATTCAGTGCAGTTCCATCTTCCAAGAGGTACCTTCTCATGCAGTACGACAATGCCAAGCAGAAGCCACGGGTCACCCCGGAGACTTCCGGTGCCGTGTACGTCGATCGTCAATCTATCGATTTGTCTGGCGCGCCGGCGTACCTGAACGGTGATGTGATCCAGGTCGGCGTAGTGCCGGCAGGCAGCAAGCTCATCCCACACCTGACGCGGTTGAGTTTCCCGGTGCTGGATTCCAATGCCACCCCAACCGGCACCTACAACGTCGGCACGTTGGTCACGCCAACCGCACTGGCCACCGGCCTGACAGCAGGGACGGCCGTTACCCGCAACGTGGGTTCGCTTCCGGATGTGGCCATCGGCGATCCCGACGTGGAAGTGCCGATCTATCTGACCTTGACCGCCGCGCTGGCCACACAGGCTGCCGCCGGCAAGGTGCAGCTGGACCTGGCCGTGCGTGCCTGGGATCACGCTGTCGACTGATCCATGGTCGAGGTAAGCAGACCATAGGATCGACCCAACCCCCGGCGTGATGCCGGGGGTTTTCATTACCGTCACGGGAAATCAAAGATGAAACTTGTAAGTGCGATCAAGCCAAAGAATGTTGATGTGCGCAACGTCGATTACTTCGGATCGCGCTACGTCTTCAAGCGTGACAAAAATGGCGAATTTGTCAGTGAAGTACCGGACAAGGATGCCAAGGGGCTGATCGAGACCGGACACTTCTACCCCGCGGGCGCAAAGTTGCAGCGCAATCCGCCACCGCTGCCGAATGATCAAGACGAAGACGAAGACGATGACAGTCTGGGCCTGGCCAGTTTTGCGCAGGAAGTGCGTGATGAAGCCGAATCACTTATTTCGGGAACCGCCGAGGAAATCAAGGGCTTGCTTCGCGCGGTCAGCAGCATCGAAGTGGTCAAGTGTGCCCATGCCCTGGAGCAGACCAAGGATAGCCCGCGCAAAGGGGTTTCCGATCATCTGGCCACGGTCATCGAGCACGCCAAGGTGGCCGGACAGGGTTGATCATTCATGATCCTCGCAGAACTTCTGTCCGCCACGCGCAGCACGCTTGACGATACGGTTCAGCCCTACTTGTGGGGCGACGATGAGCTGACGCGATGGATGAATAATGCCGTTCGCGAAGTCTGCATTCGGGGCCGAATGCTGAAGGTGGATGCCGTCAGCGATCCAAAACGCTGTCTTCTCCCTCTGCAGGCCGGTGTGGCATCCATCTCTCTGGATGCGAGCATCCTGGTGCCAGGCTCGGGCATGCTCACCGGGCAGGACAAAAAGCTGCATGCGGTGACCGCGGCATCGATGGACAAGATCAATGATGCCTGGGACAACGGGAACCAGACGCCAGCCACGCCTGAATACATGATTATGGATCTGGCGCAAAAGAGCATCCGGCTTCATCCGGTGCCGGATGTGGCCTACGAACTGCGGCTTCGATGCTGGCGTGTGCCTGTCGAGCTCGAAGAAATGGAAACCTCTCAGGACGAGCCGATAATCCACCTTTCCAATGCTGAAGACCTCAAGCACTGGGCCTGTTATGAGGCCTATCTGAAGCAGGGTTCAGAAACCTACGACACGGCTAAGGCCGAGACGCAGCTGGCGATCTTCGAATCACGATTCGGATCGCGGCCCACCTTCCACGACATGGCGCGCTGGGCCGACAGCCCACCGCGCGTGCGCAGGGCACACATGTACTGATGGCCAGACAATTCGGAAACTACAGCCCGGCTGTCCCGCTTGGCGTGACGTGGGAAGAATCACTGCAGATCCTCGATGACGCCAATCTCCCCGTGGATCTCACGGGGTATGCCGTTCGAGCCCAGCTTCGCGAGAGTGCACCGCTTGTTGATGCTGTATCTGGCACACCTATCTCCGACCCCATTTTCGAAATCACCAGCACCGGCTTCTATGCCGTGAGTCCGGTATGGCCGGTTGTGGAGGGATTCAGCGTTCCAGTGCCGTCCAACGGCACCATCCTGTTGTCCGTGGCGGGTGCAGATACCTGGAAAGGCAGTCCCACCAACATCAAGACCAAGTTGCGCTGGAGCTTGGTGCTGGTCAATCCGGTTACCAAGTATGCAATTCCGGTGGTGTCCGGAAAGGTAGCTTTTCTGCCTGCGGATACGGTGTGATGAAAGTGAATGTGGTCACCAGAGACCGCGTGCACACGAAGGTATCAATACCCAACATCAAGCCCAGAGCAATACCCATCGGACGCGATACCAAGGCCTTGATCGATCACCATCGACCCAAGAACTCAGGCCAAAACGTTCGCCAGGGCAGAGGATAGTACGGTGGCCGGTATATCTGAAAAGAATCTGCGCCGTCGATCCGGATGGCCAGCGGGCATCGACAACCAGCACCAGCCGCACGAACTTACCATCAACGACAACGGGAACGCGCAAGCAGCGCTGCTGCAGGCAGAGAACGTGGATCTGGCCACCGGCGCGGGGAAGCCGCACCGTCGCAAGGGATACACCCTGCAGCACGCCGGCACGCGCATGCATTCGCTCTGGAAGGCACCGTCCATGTCCTTCGCGCTGTTCGTGGAGAACGGTACGTTGCGCGCGCTCGATCCCGATGGCAGCGTGTTCGACGTGCAGGCCGGCCTGGAGCCGCGCAAGCGTGTCAGTTACGAGATCATCGGGGATCGCATTTTCTGGTCCAATGGCGTGCGCAAGGGCGCGGTGCTGGTGGATGGTACGCCGGCGCCATGGGGCTGCCCGAACCCCGCCGGCCAGCCGCAGCTGGTCGCCGCGGATGGTTCGCTGGCGCAGGGCACCTACCAGGTGGCCATCACATACACGCTGGCCACCGGCGAAGAATCGGGCACCGGCCTGGCCGCGACGATCGATCTGCCGAACGGCGGCGGCATCACGCTGGCCAAGATCCCGCAGCCGGCATCAACGGACGTGACCGGGGTTCGGGTCTACCTGTCGCCTGCGGACGGCGAGACGTTGAAGCGCTCGATCGACGTCCCGGTGGGCCTGCAGACAGCCTATATCGGCGGTGGCCGGCATGGCCGCCCGCTCGACACCCAGTTCCTGGAGCCGATGCCGCCCGGCCGCTACATCTGCCTGCACACCGGCCGCCTGTTCGTGCTGCAGGCCGATGGCACGCTGGTATGGTCCGAGCCGCTCCGCTACGGGTTGCACCATCCGCGCGACAGCCGTTTGCGCCTGTCAGGGTCTGGCGACCTTCTGGCCTCAGTGGGCCAGGGAACAGCCGGTGCGGGCCTGTTTGTCGCCAGTGGGAATCGCACCTACTTCCTATCCGGGGATCCATCCCAGTTCTCGCCTCGCATTGTCTACCCGTATGGCGCTGTGCCAGGCACTTTGGCGCGCATGCCCGGGAGTGTTTTCGGCATGCAGGATGCCGAGGAAGTGGCCTACTGGATGGCCAGCAACGGCATCGGGGTTATCGGCGTCCCCGGGGGCGGCGTTCTTCCGCTACGGGAAAAGCAGACGGTGGCGCCCACCGCAACAACCGGTGCATCTATGTTCCGCCAGCACGATGGCCTGCATCAGGTGGTAACCACGCTCGCCGGCGGCGGCCAGGCGCGAGGCCTGGCGATTCAAGATGTAGCCAAAGTCACCGTCATCAGGCACGACCAATGAAAAATCTTCTTGAGAAGGTCACCCCGGACGTGCGTGAAAAACGCCTCGGGATCTGCAGGGAGTGTCCGCACAAGCGGATTCAGCCCATCACGTCTTTGGAACTGTGCGGCAAGTGCGGTTGCCCCGTGCTGTCCAAGACACGTTTCCAACGGGCCGCGTGCCCAATCGGCAAATGGTAGGAGCCCGACATCATGTTGAACCCATCACTTCGCAATGATCTGGCGCGCGCGCTGCGCACTCACCGATATGAACCGTCTGGCGATGGCAGGATCCTGCTGCCCGCCGCAGGCGCGTTCGTGGGGGGTGCCTTCAAGTCCTCACTCAATGGTGAAGATGCACGCATTTCACCAAACGTTCTGGTCGATCAGGGCCTGATCGACATCCTCAAGGTGTATCTGGCCCAGGGCGCCCAGCGCACCGCTTTCTACATCGCGCCATTCGCAGGCAACGTGGTGCCGGACGGTACGGCGCTGACCGCGGCCAACTTCGATGCCACACAGACCGAGTTCGTCGACTACAGCGAAACCACACGACCGGCATGGACACCGGATGCCATTGCCACCAAAACGGCAGCCAATGCGGCAACCCCGGCCACATTTACCATTTCGGTGATCAACAGCACCGTCTGGGGATTTGCCATGCTGACCGCGTCGGCGAAGAACGCCACGACCGGCGTCCTTTTGTGCTGTTCGAAAGACGCGGCCGCGCGGTCAAATCTCCAGATCGGTGACAAGCTCAACGTCGAGTACGACATCACAGCCCAGGACGTGCCCTGATCGATGCGGTTCACGGGATGGATGCGCCGGCGCCGGTCGGCGCAGACCACGCAGGAAATGGCCGATCTGCATGCCGATACGGCACGCAAGCTGCTCGGCACGCTGATGCGGCAACTGGAACTGAGCGGCAATCGACAGGGACGCATGCAACGCACATTGCCCGATGGCACGGTCATCATCGCGCGATACGACGGGACGACACCCATTGTAGAGGTGGACCGGGAAGCCGCGCGCGACTGGGTACACACAGGCAGAGCGGCGATTTGGGCGCCACGCGGCTTCGTCGTGCGACCGGCAGATGTATCGGCCACGCACGGCCGAGGACTGCCGATCGTGCCGGTGGGCACCAACCCGTACAGCGCCGGAAACCTTCGGCCTGGACTCGACCCGACGCGGTGGACGCCCGGCGGTGCCTGGAACCAGGCCTTGATGACGCCCGATCGCGCGGCCGGCTATCCCCCGGAAGATGCCACGGTTGCGCCTATGTTCTACAGCAATCTTGGACCGCGGCCATTTCTCAGTCCGAGGCATGATGCTCGGCCTACGGGGCCCACGTGGGGAGGATACCGGCCCGAATTCGTTGACTTTCGACCGCGCAGCGAAGCCGACAACATCGGCGCCAGACGCACGGTATTTGCGCAGGTCAATGCCTATCGGATTGCATCCGGGCTTGATGGCGCCTATTTGATGCCGCGGGGGTATTACAGGCCCGCGCAGGAACTGGCCATTTTGCTTGCCCAATTTGGCGCGCGCCAGACCAGCTTCCCGAGAGGTTACACCACGGCCGTCGAGCGCCGTTCCAAGGACGGGAACGGGTACAGCGCATCCGGGCCGTACACGGAATTGGTAGCGGTAGGCGGTTCGGTGACCTGGGTGATGAATGCCTGGACCACACAACATAGCGCCGAGCTCCAGATCACGGCAGGCAAGACGCCACTTTTTGCCGATGTTGGTTCGCATGAGGCCCGTACGACGCTCACCATCGAGCCGCGCGAGGACTGGATACTGGCGGGCCGGCGCACGTTTCAATCGGCGGACGGCGGCCTGCCGCCGATCAGCTGGGACGGGCCGCCGAGCCAGAACATCGGGTTCCTGACCTGGCCGATCACCTACCACAACCATACGGTGTACGCGCCGCTCAGCCTGTACGACAGCAATGGTGAGTTCTACGTCCGGTTTGCCACGGGCACCTACGGCACACGGCCGGCGCTGGGTCCACATGTGTATTGCCGGGGCCGGTTGCTGGGCACGGTACCGGATGGCCTGGTGCTGGGCGCCGGGATTCAGGTACTACCAGATCGCGATCGGCTGATCGTTCTTGCCCATCAACCTTCAGACAATGTCGGTTTGACGTCAGCAACCCAGGGGCTGACGGCCGTAGCGCATGTCTGGTACGCAGATTTCAAGAACAAACCGAAGCTGCGGCTGCATGCCGAGCAACCGGTTACGGTGTGGAAGGATGCCGGGACGATCTCTGTGCCAGGCATTCATTACCTGAGTCTGTGGTCATTCGCACCAGATGGCTCCAAGGCCTGTGCATTGCGCGATTATGCTGATGCGCAGGCAGTCGCTGATGCCATGGCCTCTCGCTATGCGAGCGCACAGGCCGCAGGCAACGGCTTTTGGACCTGGTGCACCAATGACAACCTGGCCGGTGATGTACGCGCGCTGGAGGTGTTCATCGATGCCGCTGTGACCGTCACGGTGCAGGCCACAGCGCTGGGGTATTCGAGCGCGGTCGTGTATTCCGATGAGCAGCTTGCCCATCACCCTTCGGGTTTTCCAGCGGGTGTGCCGGTCGTGCACAACGGTCTGGTGCCTCTGGCTGCTGACTACAACGCCCATGGTTCGATACGCATTGCCTATGCGGCCTTTGCCGTGGCCAATGTGCGTATCGGCCAGCAACCGGGCTATGCCGACACGTGGCAGTACCTCTACGACGGCATGGCCTATCAATACGTCGGCATCGGCGGGATGGGTGCGCAGTTCGAACGCGATCTGGAAGAGCTGGCGCTTTACTACACCGACAATGCCGTTCCGGAGCTCGATTTCAAGGCAGCTGGGGTTCAGGTGCTGGATGTGTCGTCCGCGACCTTTGTCGTCAGTGGCGCCCGCAACGTGCGCGCGATCGATTACGCCCAGATGTATCAATTCGGGAGCTACCCTGGCGCCCCATGGCGCGCACCTTTCACATTCTCTGCTGCGCGACCTGGATGCCTTCTCAGCACGGGTGAGGCATCCCATCGGGTACGAGTGTATCGCAAGGGCGCGCTCATTGATGAATCGGCCTGGCCGCATCCATACAACGATGTGTGGCATTTCTACTACATGTGCACGTACACGGCACCGCCAGCCGTGGCGACACCTCAAGGCTCAGACATCCTGGCCCAGTTTCCTGTGGTCATGGATCAGTTTGTACAACCCTTCTATGCCGAGCGATTCGGAGCCGTCATCTATGGCTACCAGGTCGGTCGCTATGCAGCCGGAACCGGCTACAACACCGGAAAATGCATGCCTGGACCCAATGACTACATCGCAGCAATCAATGCAGGGTCGACGGCCATCACAACGCAGGAAGGGCGGCCCGTGGTCGGCGGTAAATGGTGGTCAGATGCATCGCTCCCCAAACTGCATGCAGACTGGCTGGCTGAGGCGGTAGCGGTATGAGCGGAAACTGTTTCTGGACCGATCTGGTGCGCTGCCGTGAGGACTGTACACTGCCGGTGCTGGCGCCAGCACTCAATCTGCTGGCACTGGGAGACCCGGCCAATCCAACCCGAACGGTGGCATACCCCACGAGCTCTGACCTGGATGCCAATGGCGACCATTATGTGGGATCGGTGGATGTGGTGGCTTCGATCGGCCCGGGTCAGCCGGCCATCGTGGTGTCTTTGCCGGCTGATGCGATCTTGCGTACACCGGCTGCCAACGCCTGCAGTTTCTGTGGTCTCGGGCCGCACAGCGGAATAGCACGGCTACGCATTACCAAGCCTTCGCCGGTGCCGTCCTGGGTAAGCTCCGAAGTGATCAATGTATCGGGGTCGGTCTACAGCATTCCATTCGATATCACACATGTCACCCTGCGCGACGCGGGCGGTGCCGTACTGAAAGACGCCAACACCGGCCTGACCTACCCGAGCGGTGGCGGCAGTGTCGATGAAACTGCAGATCCTTGGATATACCTGCTGCAACCAGTGGATTTTGACTCGGCATTCAGCACAGGTACCGGCTGGGTCGACATGACAGGCGGAAGCATCGAGCTGACGCTCAGCTACGACGGCAGCACGCCCAGCGGCACGCCCCTGCAGTTGCAGGGTGTTGATTTGATTTCCGGCATTCAGTGCTACTGCTGAGGACACAGCATGCTCATCGTTTCATCCGGATACAAGCGATCGATTCTCGGGACGAAAAGTTTCGCCGATCTTTTCGATGGTGGAGAAATCCGTCTGTTCAGTGGCCCCAGGCCGGCTAGTTCCGACATGGGGGAGCCTGCGGCACCGATGGCCAGGATCAACACTGTCGGTCTTGCCAGTCCTGGATTGCGTTTCGTGCTGGCCGACACGTACGTGGTCAAACCACTCAATGAGGTATGGAATCTTTTCGCCAACAAGCCCGGGCAGGTGCTGTGGTGGCGCCTTGTAGGGCCTGTGGACGATGGGCTTGATTCGATCACTGCGGCGCGGATTGACGGCGATGTCGGATCGACCGCATCACCCTCTGACCTGACGCTGACCAAGACCACATTCAATGCAGGAGACATCCTGCAGATTGACAGTTTTCTCTACACCCTGCCTCCAGTAGGGATCTGACGCTATGAGGATAGTGACATGCTGAAATTGTCCACCGAACTTCTGAACGCGATGCTGGCCACCGGCAGCCTGAAATCATTGCTCGATACCGGAAAGATTTACATCTACTCCGGACCCACACCGGCCTCGGCCGATGCGGCTATCGATCCAAGCAGCACGCTTCTGGTGACCATTACCAACAACGGCACATCGACGGGCCTAACTTTCGATGGCGCGGTAGCCAATGGCGTGATCAAGAAAACGGGCACGGAAACCTGGTCGGGCACGATCGGCACATCAGGGACGGCTGTCTTCTACCGGTACTGCGTCGGCACCGATAACGGATCTGCAGCAGCGGTGGCCGGTGATTATCGGGTGCAGGGCACCATTGGTCTGGATGCTTCCTACGACCTGCAGCTGTCCAGTGTCAGCCTGGTGGCGGCCAACGTGCAGCCGATCGACAGCTTCCAGCTGTACATGCAGCAGTAATGAGCCTGATCAAGCTGCCGGTAGTCCGGCAGATACCAGGGCAACCTGCCCAGCCGGCGCAAGCCTACAGCCGCACGTGCCCGCAGCCCCCTGTAAGCGGTGCGCCGGCCAGTTCGGGAGGCGCTGCAGGTTGCCATCAGGTTCCTGTTTACGGCTGGCAGTTTGTGGCCAGCACGAGTGCATCATCCAACCTTGGATCGGGTACGCCAAGCAGCTACACCCCAGGAGGCACCTTCGTGTACACGATTTTGCGTTATAAAACGGTGTGCTTCGGATGAGCCGTGGGTGCTATTTCGACAGCGCGGGGTGCTATGTCTGTCCGCAGTATCCTGCTACTCCCTACATTGCGCCTCACACCCAGGTGGATCCAGATATCGGATGGACGGCCGGTGCCGACAGCATCATTGAATTGCCGGGTGACGTGCGACTGGCTTGGAGTCTGGATACCTTGCCCGTCGGGATCATCGTGGGCCTGCGCGCGAATCGAGCACAGCCACTGTTTCCTAGCACCATCCTGCACGGCTGGTACGTCTATTCGCAAGCAGATATGGGGTATGCCCAACAGCTCGAGAAAGGCGTGTTGGTCGGCTCACCGGTGTCCTACGGCGTAGGCCAGTTGCTTGAGGTGCGCCGGCTCGGTACGCAGGTGCAGTATTGGCTGCAGGGTCAGCTGATGGCCACCCGACCCGCGCTGCACAGTGGCGTGGTATTTGCCGGCAGCTGTCTGTATGCCGCCGGTGACAGCGTACCGAGCGCGGCCTGACCATGGCATCCATCCAATTCACCAATTACCGATCAGCCTCGGGATCAGCGGCGCTACCGGTACTTCGTGGGCGCGGCATGGATGCACCACAGTCGGCCGTGGGTATCGGAAAGCTGCCCGTTTTTGCTGGGTCGGGTCGTTCCGGCGCCGCGGGAAGAGGGCAGCTGCCGCAGATTCGTGGTCTGGGCGGTGTACTTGGCAGCGCGTCAGGACTTGGGCAGCTGCCCATGCTGCGCGGTCGTGCCGGGATCCTCTCGCATGGTAACGGGGCACTGCCACCGTTGCGGGCGCGGGCATGGACCGGAAGCCAGTCCGTCATGTACGGGCAATTGCCGATCCTGGCCGGGCTGGCCTATCAAACGACCATCACGCCACCCGCCAGCATCGGCTCGGGTGCGTTGCCGCTCCTGCAATCATCGGGGTTCAGCTATTCGATTGGATCGGGTGCAGCCAGCGGAAAATTGCCGTCCCTGCTGGGCATTGGACATGACGTACCGCGCTCCTGGGCTCGGGGAATACTCCCGCCGCTATCAGGCTTTGCTTTTGCCTCCGGGCCCATCGACAACCTGCTGTATGCGGTGCAATCGCCTGGCTTTCTTCAGATCCGCGCAGTGGGCGCCGTCGGGACCAGGTATGTGCAAGGACTTGGGCTGACCGGGTTGGCGCAGCCGGACTGGGTCATGCTGCGCAAAGCGGTACTCGGTCTGGTGTCAACGCCGCCGACCACACTGCTCGATGGTCTTCAGCACGCCGCGGAAAAACTCGGTTTTGCCGATGTTGTCGGGATCGTGCTGCGCCTGCTGATGTCCGAAAAGATCGGCGTCAAAGGCACACCCAGTGCCTGGGGCTCGTTGTTACTTGAAGTGCGTGATGTCCTGGGCCTGCTGGCAGGGCCAGGATCCCTGCTTGATGCGCGCAATGCACTGGTGTCAGCGCTTGGACTGGCCGACCAGACCGGGTTTGTCTGGCCAGCCACGGTGCTGGCCAAGCTGGGAGTGAAGGCATCCGATGCCAATCACCTGACGGGCTATCAGGCCCTGATGGATACTCTCGGCGCGCATGCGGTTCCGTACGGCAGAGCCACCTTCACGGCCCTGGTCGATGACACCATGGGCTTGCATGACGGACCGCTCACCCGTGCCGACCTGTTCACGTTGATACGTGATGGTCTGGGCGTGCTGGCTACCTTCCACCTCCCCGACGGCGTGCACACGGCTTGGGTGCTGCATGCCGAAACGCAGGCATTCACCAGCTACACCAACTTCCCGTTCAATTCGTTCGCGCGGTTCGGTGACCGGTATTTTGGATGCAGCGATACCGGCATCTACCTGCTCGAAGGCCCAGATGACGCCGGTGTACCCATTGAGGCGCGGGTCCGTCTCGGCCTTGAAGACTATGGCACCAGCGCGCTCAAGGGCGCCGAATCGATGTATCTGGGCTATCGCGCTGATGGCGGCATGCTGCTCAAGGTCATTGTCACCAATGATGCCGGTGACCTCGAGGAACATTGGTATGCGCTCGAATCTCGGCCGGCGCAGGAAATTACGTATGGCAGGGCGAAGATCGGGCGCGGTCTGCGAAGCGCGTACTGGGGCTTTGAAATAGCCAACGTTGCCGGGGCTGATTTCAGCCTGGACGGCTTCCGGTGGTTGCCGCTCGTCAAGGATCGGAGAATCAAGTAATGGCACCGAACATCACGCAAACAGGGTGTGCGATCCAACTGGGCGACCCGGCCGTGAATATGGTCGCTCTGGCGTATGACAAATACACCCAGTTCGCCACCGAAGCCTACAAGCTGGCACGAGATGAAATATCCAGCCTGGATGGATTTCAAATTACACCTGTGAAGTTCAATGTCGGGTTCAATTTCAATGAGGACCTGTTCTCGATCAAACTGCCGCCAGCTCCGGCTGAGCCCAAAGACCTGACATTCAGGGATCCTGGCACACTGCCCGATGCCCCTTCCATCGCCCTGACACCCTTTGCGTTTGACCCGGTCCCAACAGCTCCGGTCAATCCGTTGCCGGCGCTGAGGAACTACACTGAGCCGGCGCCATTGAGCGCGCAGCCACCTTCGGACACGGTGGCTTTGGCGCCTGTACCCACGTCGGTTCGACCTACACTGGTACTGCCGGATGTCCCGGTGTTGGACAGCCTCAATCTTCCAACCCTTCCAACCATCACATTCGAACCCTTCACGGCGAAAAAGCCGGATATATCAAGCATTGAGGCACCGCTTGAGACCTTCGCTTTCACGCCGGAGAAGTACACCTCCGACCTGCTCAACCGCGTGAAAACGCGAGTTGGTAGCATGCTCGATGGGGGTACAGGCTTGCCGGCGAATGTTGCGCAGGCTCTGCGCGACCGTGCTTTTTCGGCGGTCGATGCCGAAGAAGAGCGTGCCACCCAACAGGCGGTCGACGAGTACGCGGCGCGCGGATTCTCCGAGCCAAGTGGGCTCCTGAACAAGCGCTTGAGCATGGTGCGCCAGAACAGCCAGAACGAGCGCAACAAACTGTCGCGTGACATCCATATCCAGGACCAGCAGATTGCGATCGAGAACCTTCGGTTTGCGGTTACCGAAGGTGTGGCGCTTGAGTCAAGGATGATGGAAGACCACGCCGAGTTCATGCGTGTCAGCCTGGCCACAGCGCAGGCGGTACAGGATGTGCGCATCCGGATCTTTGATGCACGCGTTTCCCTGGCGACCCTGGACCTGCAGGCCTACCAGACCGAGGCACAGGTATGGCGTGAGCAGCTGCAGGGGAAATTGCTTGAACTGGAGAAATACCGCGCGCAACTGGAAGGTGAACGTCTGAAAGGGACGCTCAATGAACAGAAGGTGCGTGTCTACAATGCCCAGTTGGCCGGCGTCCAGTCGCTGATTGACATGTACAAGGCGGACGTTCAGGCCGCCAGTGCGGTGATTGAGCAGAACAATTCCCAGATCCAGCTCCAGCGCTCCCGGATCGAAGCCTATGCCGAGCGTGTCAACGCCTACAAAACCGAATGGGATGCCTTCCGCAGCAAGCTGGAGAGCAACAACACCCGTGCCCAGCTGTACGGGCTGGTCGAGCAGGGCTACGCCACGCGCATTCAGGCATGGGGGAATGCCCAGGATCAGAAAGTGCGGCGATCGCAGCTGGAGATCGATCAGAACAAGCTGCGCCTGGATAGCTGGCAAACACAGCGCGACAAGCTGCTGGCAGACCTTGAAGCAGAGAAAACGCGTCTGACGGCGACGGCCGACATCTACCGCACCCGGCTCGGTGTGTATGAGACCTCAGCCCGGGTTCAGGGTATTGCCAGTGATGCCAACCTGCGCAAGGTGAGTGTTGGCCTGGAAGCCGAGCGCGCGCGGGTGGACACGCAGCTGAAAAATACCGAGCTGGCGATCAATCAAGTCGTGGAACTGGGCCGGGTCATCGTGGCCAAACTGCAAGGTATCGCCCAGACCTCCACGCAGCTGGCCGCTTCGAGCATGAGCGCCGTGAACTTCTCTGCCGGCGTGCACTCGGGACGCAGCGAGTCGTCCTCGTGCGGCACAAGTTTCAGCTATTCCGGCTCGCTCGATGACACGACACCCCTGGTGTAACGGAGAACGCAGATGGCACTGGTACTTCCCGATGACACGCGCAGCGATCCGAAAAAGATGCGCGAGGCATCCAAGCTGACCCGTCCTGCACCGGCGCCCGCGCCACGGCAAGTCAACACCGACCCGAACATGGGTACCGTGGGTCTGCCAAAGGACGATATGGCCGCGGTCAAGGCCAACATCCGCGCACGTTATGGCGAACCCATGCAGGGAGCGCGCGATTTTCTCAACCTATCGCACCGGGTACAGGGGTGGGCACAAGGCAAACCCACGCTCGACGTCAATGGGCGTGTCGTGTTTCCCACCTTCAATCCCACAACGTCTGATCTGGAAAATGCCGGTGTCCTCAAACCAGAACAGGCCCCACAAGCCACAGGCACGCCGCCACCGACGGCCATGGTGGTGCACCCGGGTCAGGATACGAATGCATCCCCACCCCAAACGGTCGACCCATCCAAGGTAGTCGGCAGCCCGGCGTACCAAAAATTGGCCGGTGATATCAGCAAACAAACCGATACATATCTGCACCGAAACCTTGCACCCGTGCAGCAAACCAATGCCGACGGTACACCGGTGGCTGTGTTCAGCGATGGAAGTGCCGGCATCAAGCGCACCCTTACACAGCAAGACATTGCCGATGCCGCGAAGCAGTTGAATGTGGCTCCGGCTTCCAACCTGATGCGGCCGCTGGCCAGCGACGTATATGGAGGCACGCAGTCAAGCAGCGACATGGCCGATCGCATCCTTCGCGCAAGACAGGGACCGATGTTCGACAACACCAGCCCGGCCTGGCAACGCAAGCTGGATCAGTCCGATGCCGTGTCGATAGCCAACCAGGATTGGAGATCTCCACTGGGAACGGCAGCGCACAACCTTGGCGTGGAAATGGACGCAGGAACCGTACGCCAGCGCCGGTCGGCTGAAAAAGGGCTGGCGCAGCTCGCACGAAACCAGGCTGCATCGGCCCGTCAACATGCTGCCGATACGTCTGCCAGTGCGCGCCAGAGTGCTTCGGATGAGAGTGCCCTGCAGCGTGAAATGGTGCGCGCCGAAGGCAATCAAAGCCGCGCACTGCTGTCACGCCAACCCAAGGAAGTCACACTCGATGATGGCTCTCTGGGCCTGATTGGTCCCAATGGCACCGTACGCCGTGCGCTGGGCGCTGATGGTAAGCCGGTACGCTTGCGGATCACCAAGGACTCGCCGGGGCAAAAGCGAGCGCAGACGGTTCTCGACAATATCACCAAGTATGCCAATGATGCCGTGAAGAATGCAGCGCTGTCTGGAAAACCGATGGCGATTGCCGATGCCAGGCTGCAGTCGGCACAGCTGATGGGCCTGCCCGTGGCCGCCGACAAGCAGGGGCATCGAATCGTCAACGTCAATGGACAATGGATACCGCTGTGACTGACCTCCTTGCTCCGCCATCCGGGTTTCGTGTCCTCGATCCCGTACAGCAAGACAACACTGATACCAGCGCCCGCACTTCGAAGCCTTCTGCATCGTCGCCACCTACGCTCAAGCGTCCTACGCCACCTCAAGGTTTCACGATGCTGGAGTCGGGCTCGCCTGCATCACCATCGGTCGATGAGTCGCGCTCGAGTGGGTTCGGGACATCCTTCAAGCGCGGGTTGCAGCAAACCATTCCACAGGACCAGGAATTGCTGGGTGCGGCCGGTATCGCGGCCGGCCAGCTGATTGATAGCCCCAAGCTCACCCGCTACGGCGCGAGTCTGTACCGGTACGGGAAAAAGCAAGGCGAGCCATTGGCTGGCCCCAGCCTGGAAGATGTGTTCAAGGGCAAAGCAAAATTCGGTGACTGGGCCGGATCGACGCTTGGCAACCTTTCCGGTCAGGCCCTACAGTCAGCTATTACGGCGCTTGGAGGAGCAGCCATCGGAGGCACAGTTGGGTCGGGTGTGCCAGGGGCGGGGAATGTCGCCGGCGCCATCACTGGCGGAGCTGCGGGTCTGGTCGGGAAAAAGGCTCTTTTGCATGAGGCCAGGCAACTTGCCGAACGCTATGTCGAGAATCAACTGGCCAAGGGTGTCAGCAAGGATGTGGCAGAGGCAGGAGCCGCAAAGCTCATCCGCGATGCCGGAACCGCCGAGGCTCGAAAGCTGGGCGGTGTGCTTGGCGCTACCGGACTCAATTCAGCGCTGGAAACGGGTCAGGCGGTGGAAAATCGTCTCGATCAGGGTGTGAACCCGCAAGACATATCGCGCGGCCAGGCCGCGCAGGCAGTCGGGGCTGGCATTGTTGCGGGCTCCATTGATACCGCTGCCGAAGCCATCAATCTCGGGCGCTTTCTGCATGCCAGCCCGAAGGGCGGCAGCGTCTTGCGACGTGTGGCGCGCGAGGCACTTGGCGGCGCTGCGCGTGAGGGCAGTACGGAGGTGGCCCAGTCGTACCTTGAGCGTGTGGGCGGCGGTGCACCAACCACGGGCCCGGATGCCTGGCGCGATTACTTCGAAAGTGGCGCAGCCGGTGCGCTGGGTGGTGGTGTCTTCGATGCGCCGGCAGGTGTTTTGCATCGCACTTCGCACACCCAAGATCATGCCGGTGAACCCGTTGTTGAACGCTTCCCTGGCGCCGCACCGGGCAGTATCAGCGATGTGGCCAATCAAATCGATCCACTGGCCGAAGCAGCCTCAAAGACAGCAGCTGAGGGTGCAAAGGTGACGGGCACGGTGGCCGGCCCAGACAATCAGGCTGGCGAAACAACCCGCCCCGCAGCAAATTCAGTCAAAGCTGAGAAGCCGGCCCTGGTAGAGCCGCTACCGGCCGCATGGATCGATCAAGACACCGGAGAAGCCCATGCTCCGCATCCAGGCCAGCTGGTGCGGCAGCTGGCCCACCAAATCGATGCGCAGTGGCGCGCGCATCGGTCCACCCGCATCAACGTGCCCGAGCTGGCCAAGGCATGGGGCGTATCCGAATCCGAAATCAAGAAAGCCCGTCGCCCGGCAAGTCGCATGATGGGGGAGGCCTTGCAAGCAAACCGTCCGCTTGAGCCGGCGACACGGAACTTCGACGAGATGCAGGCAGATTTGCAGTCCTCGCCCGATACCGCCACGGCGGCCACCAAGGCCGAGCAGTCACAGGCGGTAGCCGCAGGCACAGAACAGAGCGCGGCGCCGGAGGGAGCCACGCTGCAGAACCGTGACCGATCGAGGGCAGCCAGCGTCGTCCAGATGCAGGAAATCGCCAAGAACCCGGACCCGACGCGTCTGTCGTTCTCGCGCGACGCCAACTCGGGCGCGCCGATGGTAGCGTCGAAGACGCCTGACGAGGCCGTGCCGGCCGAGGACAGAGGCAAGACCGACCAGGTGAGGCTGGCTGATGGCCGATCCATTCCGGTGCAGTACGCGGTCGTCGACGCCAACACTGTGGCCGCATCCCATCACGCAGATGGCACCGTCAACAGCGATTACGCCAATGCTCCACTGCAGGCCCTGAACAACGGCCGCACCGCAGGCATCCAGGCCGCGTGGAAGCGCGGAAACGGCAAGGACTACAAGCAGGGCCTGATCGACGATACGCAAATGCTTGGCATTTCGCCGTCCGCGATCCAGTCCAAGGAACGGCCGATGGTCGTGCGTCTGTACGACGCCAAGCACAACCAGGGCGACATGGGTGCGGCATCGAATGCCTCGACGAGCCTGGGACTTTCCCCTACCGAACAAGCGCAGACCGATGCGCGCGCGCTCCCAGACCTGGCCGACCTGCCGCTGACAGCCGATGGTGGAATCTCCACCAACATGAGCGCCACCTTCCACCGCAAGTTCCTGAACGCGCTTGGCCCGGCCGAGCGCGGACAACTGGTCACGGCCGACGGCGCGGCCAACAAGGCGTACTTCGACCGGCTCCGCGCCGCGATCTTCGCCAAGGCGTACGGGGATCCGAAGCTGATCGCCGCGCAGGCCGAGGAAACGAACCCCGATGCCAGGAACGCACTCAACGCACTGGTCATCGCCGCGCCGACGTGGGCGAAAATCGACCCGAAGGGGCCGATGGGCGATTACGCGCAGCGCTTCGCTGCGGCGATGAACGTCATCCATCAGGCCCACAACAATGGCCAGAAGGTCGGGAAGCTGCTCGCGCAGGGCGATCTTGTCGGGCGCGACACGTCAGGCGATGCCTGGGCCGAGTTCTTCGCGGCGAACGCGCGATCGGCCAAGCGCATGGCCGAAGGCTTGCGGTATGCCGGAGAGATTGTGCAACGCCACCAGCAGCACGCCAGCAATGATGATATGTTCGGTGCACCGAAGCTCGCGGCCGCCGATGTCATCGACATGGTCCGCAGGGACCAGGAGAAACGGTATGGGAGCGAAGAAAGCGCCCCGAAGCAGGCAGGAACCCTCTTCAACGCGGCAGGCAAACCAAGCGAGCCCCGAGCTCGACAGGGCCATGATGCAGGCCGTGGTGTCGGCGGGGAACAAGCTCGACGTGCAGGAACCCAAGCTGGTTCTGCCGGCGGCGAGAAAGCCCGGGAAGTAGCCAAGCCCCCGATTCCGGAGAAAACGCCGACACCGGCGCCGGCGCCCGAGGAAGCCAAGACGCAGTCGTCCGAGAATGCCGCGCCTCAGTCCGCCGGCCAGTCGTTCAAGATCACGCAGAAGGGACCAAAGGGGCTGGTCGTGCACGGCGACCCGGCGGCGATTCGTGCCGCGCTCAGCAAGGCGGGATTCAAGAAGAAGGGCCGCGCGCTCAAGGCCGGAGGCCTGCGCTTCGATGCCAAGGACCATGCAGCTATTGAGAAGGCGCTCAATCCGGCCCAGCCTTCCCCTAAAGCGCAGGCTGCGCATGCCAGATACCAGGAACAACAGAAAAACCCGTCCCAGGCCAGCCAAGAGCTCAGCGCGCGCGCTGAGGCGCTGCGTCCGAAGGTGCAGGCGCTCAGCGATGAGCAGGCACGCATAGCGCTGAAAGCGATCGGTGAGACAAAACCGGCGCAGCTCAGGGATCCGCAATCCGTCCTGATGCAGCAGCACCCGGACGATATCGAACAGGGCCTGAAAGCTGTGCCGGAAACCGAGATCAAGGCACCGGCCAAGGAGAATGCCAAGCCAGCTGACACGGCCGCGAAGGTCGAATCGGCAGCCAAAGAAGCAGCCTCATCGCCGAATAACGAAGCGCCGGAGCCCACGGATGCCCAGAAGGATGCGGGCAACTACAAGAAAGGCCACGTCTCGGTGCAGGGTCTGGACATCAGCATCGAGAACCCGCGCGGATCCACGCGCAGCGGTGTGAGTGAGGACGGCAAGGCCTGGTCGAACACGATGAGCGATCACTACGGATACGTGAAACGCACCGTGGGAGCCGACAACGAACAGGTCGACGTCTACGTGGGCCCGAACCCGGACAGCGATCGCGTCTATGTGGTCGATCAGATCGACCAGAAGACTGGCAAGTTCGACGAGCACAAAGCCATGATCGGCTTTGACAGCGAGAAACAGGCCATAGCTGCGTACCTGTCCAACTTCGACAAGGGCTGGAAGGTCGGACCCGTGAACGACATGTCCATGGCCGAATTCAAGGACTGGTTGCACAACGGCGACACATCGAATCCGGTCAGCGAGCGCGCGCCGGATGCGAGCGCGGCCGACCCTTCGGCACAAACCGAGCTCGAACGGCACGAGATACCCAAGTACAACCCCATGCGTCCGGCGGACAAGGTCACCACGGACCTGTACCGGGAAACGAACGCGCATGGCGCCGTGGAGCTTATGGAAGGCATGCGCAGGAGCTCCGGCCCCGGGCTAAACGAGAAGTTTGCCGCCAGCACGCGGGATCTGGCTCTTGGCCAGGGACAGAACCGTGGTGTGATGCTGCACCTGGATCCGGCCGGATTTGATGCGCGGCTTAACCTTTCCATGCCCACCGCACGGCGCATGATCGAAACAAGCGGTCAGGCCGAGCTGTTGATCTTGCCAAGAGAAGGCGAGAATTCGGGCGATTTCGTCCGTTCTGTCATGCTCAAGAAGGGTTGGAAAGAGGGCAATAGCAAGGGCGATACAAATCGCCTGCTGTACGCGCTCAAGCGCCGGCAGGCCCAAGACGGATGGACGCGCGCCGAAACGCCCGATGGCATCATGTACTCGCGGCCGTCAGAGAAATACGAGAAGTCGCTCGACAACGCCACCGCCCCCGAGCATGTCCATGTCGGCGCCGACGATCGCGAGCTGGGCCAGATCGTTCAGGAGTTCAATCAGGCTCAGAAGAGCATGATGGAGGACGGCCAGGCGGTAACGAACATCTTCAAGCCGCCGGCAAAATCCGAGATTGAACGCCTCGACAAAAAGGCCAAGGTCTACACGGACGAGCACGGCTGGATGTCGGTCAAGGAAGCCAAGCAGAAGATCGCCAAGTGGCGAGCGCACGCCGCCGCGCAAGGCGCGGACACGGAAATACGCAACGAAAACAGCCAGAAGATCGTGCTGTCGCTGTTTGACCTGACAGGTCAGTGGTCAAAGCCGTGGGAGGAAGCCGGCTACCAGGTCTATCGCTTCGACATCCAGGACACCGGCACTTTCACGGATGCGAACGGCAAGGAACGCAAGGTCGGGGACATCCATAACTTCAGCGTGGATTTTTTCAACGAACTGTTCGGAAGCTTCGACGGCCTTGACGTGCACGCCATTCTTGCGGCATGCCCGTGCACGGACTTCGCCGTGTCCGGCGCCCGCCATTTTGCGGCGAAAGACGCTGACGGCCGCACCGTCTCAAGCGTCAAGCTGGTGCATCAGACCCTGCGGACCATCGAATACTTCAAGCCTGCGGTCTGGGCGATCGAGAACCCGGTCGGGCGCATCGAAAAGCTTGGCGGCCTGCCGCCGTGGCGCCTGTCGTTCAACCCTAACGATCTGGGCGACCCGTACACGAAGAAGACGTTGCTGTGGGGCCGCTTCAACGCGGATCTGCCGATCGCGCCCGTGGAGCCCACCGAAGGCTCCAAGATGCATCAGAAGTACGGCGGCAAGAGCCAGGCCACGAAGAACGCGCGCAGCGTGACCCCCGAGGGCTTTGCCTATTCGTTCTTCATGGCGAACAACGCGCACGACAACATGGCCATGACCCTGGCCAACAAGTACGACCGGCTTGACAGCAGCCTGATCGAGCGCGCCGTCGACGCCGGCGTCTCGGCGCAGCAGATCGCGGCAGCCGTCGACGACCTTTACTACATGCACATGGACGACAAGGCCGCGAACAAGGCGATCAATGCCCTGATCCCGGCCGGCAACAACAAGGCCGCGCCGCAGCAGACGGTGAAGGACCCCGGTACCGACAAGACAGCGACCGAAAAGGGCGAAAAGATCGAAGATTTCGGCCAGACCCTGCACGGCGCGCGCAAGCACTACGGCACCGAGTACGTCGATGCCTTGAAAAGGGCTGGCGAAGCAGACATTGCCGAAACGCCTCTCTCGGAGAGCTGGCCGGCTCCGAAATACGAGAAGTTGCTCGAGAACGGCGTCGATCCCGAGGTTGTGTCTTTCGTACACGCCATCCGCGACGAAATTCCGCGGAAGCCGCGCGGCTGGAAGCTCAGGGGATGGGTTGATTCAGTGAAGCTGCTGCGTGGGTTTGCCCAAGACCTTCTATCTGGCGATGTGTCGTGGGAGCGCGTGCGGGAGGAAATGAGCAAACCCGAACGCGAAGTCTTGAACCGTGGCATCCGAGGCCGAATGGAGCTGTACCAGGAAATCGGACACGACATATCGCTTCAGGGGGTGACCTTCCAACAGAACCATTACGCCCTATTCAGGGGGGAGGAGAACGTCTCGAAATGGTCCATCGAGAAGAAGGGACGCAGCAATGTCTTCGGCAACTGGCCCAACCAGATGGCCGTCGGAAACACGCGCGAAGAGGCCCTGGCGGAATTCAAGAAGAAGCTGCCGGAGCTGAAGCAGAAGAAGCAGAAGGCCAAGCGTCAGCCGCCACTGATCATCTACGCCAGACCGGGAAAGTTAGGATACTTCATCGGCCTGAAGATCCCGCGCGACGCGATCGACATGGAGCATTTCGACGATGCGGATAAGAGCGTAGCGCTGAAGAAGGCTCGCGCCTATCTGAACGAAAATCGCGAAGCTCTCATTGAGCGCGTGGCCAAGATGCGCGAGAAGCCGGCCGTGCGCCGCGCCGAAAACGAGACCCGCATCGGCATTGATCACCGCGATGGTGCTGACGTCACGCCGCAGCAGTTCAGCGACACCTTCGGTTTCCGTGGTGTCCAGTTCGGCAACTATGTGGAGTACGCGCGTAGGCAGCAGGACCTCAACAATGCCTACGACGCGCTGATGGATATGGCCGGTGTCTTGGAAATCCCCCCGGCCGCGCTCTCGCTGAATGGTGAGCTCGGTCTGGCCTTCGGGGCGCGCGGCAAGGGCGGAAAGAACCCAGCGGCGGCACATTTCGAGTCCCGTGCCGTGGTGATCAACCTCACCAAGCATGGCGGTCCGGGATCGCTGGCGCACGAATGGTGGCACGCCCTGGACAACCACTTCCAGAAGCGCCGAACCGATCGTCGATCCCCCGATGGATTCATGACGGAGTCCGGCCGCCAGTCTGTCCCGGGTGTGCGCGACGAGCTCACGCGCGCATTCGTGCGCATCAAGAACACGATCGCTGAAAGCGACGTGCGTCGGCGCTCCGAACGCCTGGACAAGATCAAGAGCAAGAAATACTGGTCGACCGGGCGCGAAATGTCGGCGCGGGCATTCGAATCGTACGTGATTGGCAAGCTCAAGGACCAGAACGCTGCCAATGACTACCTGGCAAACGTGGTAAGCGGAGAAGCATTCGATCGCAACGGTGATTACCCGTATCCCACGGCCGACGAAATCCCCGCGATCCGTGCGGCCTACGACGAATTCTTCAACACCATCGACAGCGAGAAGACGCCCGAAGGAAACGTGAAGCTGTTCTCGCTGAGTCGTGACAATCTCTCCGGGGTCGATGCGGAGGCACGCAATGCACGTGCCGCGCATGCCAGAAAGGTGCAGGACGTCGTCGCACAGCAGACGCGCGCGTGGGGCAATCAGCAGCCCAAGGTTCACGTGGTCGATGATGGCGAGGCACTTCCGGGCTCGGCGAAGACGGATCCGCGCTACAAAGGCGCCAAGGGCTTCTACGATGGACGCACGCTCTACCTGGTCGCATCCAACCTGTTCGACAAGGCCGACGTGCAGCGCACGCTGGCGCACGAGGCGGTCGGCCATTACGGAGTCGACCGTATCATCGATGACGAGCTGGGCGCTGGCGCATGGGACAGGGTCGCCACCTCGGTGCAGGGCATGCGCGATCGCGTGCTGCAGAAGCAGGAACAGAACGCTGCCGCCGGCAAGGACATCAATCGAGGTCTCAGCCGCATCGAGAGTGTGATCGCCGAGGTGCAGAGACGGTACGGTTCCAGCACAGGATCGTCTGAATTCGCCGCTGAAACACTGGCTGTTTTGGCCGAGTGGGGTGTGCGAAACGCCTGGCTGGATCGGGCAATTAGTGCCATTCACAAGTTCATCCGCAAGATCATGCCCAGCTGGAAGGTCGGGCGGGCCGAGCTCGAGCAGCTCCTTGTGCGCTCGAATCAGTACCTGCGCGCGCGCGATAGCTACCACACCCGGGTCTCCCGTATCCAGGCCATGACCTTCTCGCGTGATGTCCGAGCATCTGGTTTCCCCGACGCCACCACCACGCTACCCGCCGGAGGCGCATCCTATGGAAAGCTCAGCAAGGTACGGCAATCTGGTGTATCTGAATCTACCGCTCCGTCTGGACGGCGGGCCGGAAGCCCCGTACCTGGTCAGCTCGACCTATTCGCCCAGAGCGGAAACCCCGAGTCCGAGGCCGCAACCCGACGCGGAGCACTCGAGCTCACCCAGCACGTAAAGCAGGTCGCCACCGGCCAGTTCCGGTCGGGCATCAAGCGCATCACGCGCTGGGAAGATGCCGCGCACATCATCGCGCCCCTGCGCAAATCCCCCCAGGAACAGTTCCTGGCCGTCGTGGCCGATGCCGACGGCCGGCCCTTGGCTGTGCTCCGGCACACAATCGGAATCGCGGACGGCGCCACAGTCAATCCCGGCCTGGTCTTCGGTTCCGTGGCAGAGATTCCCGGTGCCACTGACGTCTGGTTCGCGCACAACCACCCCAGCGGAAATGTGGACCAGAGCCGCGCCGACAAGAACATCACGGACACGTTGATCGACTTGATGAAAGGAAGCGGGATCACTGCGCACGGTATGATTACCGTGGCGCCCGGGGAAACCGATGCGTCGTTCTATCAGGAAGGTGGCGCGGTGGGCGGCTTCCGGTCCAAGATCACGACTGCGGCGCGCACCGGGACCGTGCCGCGCCTGGAACGCCGATATCGCCGGATCACCAAGCAGTTCGGAGCGTTCAAGATCACGTCGCCCGAAGATGCGCCCCAAATTGCGCGCAAGTTCAAGGAACCCGGGGTCATCCTGCTGAACAACAGGCACAACGTCATCGGGTTCATGCCGGTGTCGATGAGTGAAATGGCGAAGCTCCGGACCGGCCGTACCGATTCGGGCAGCGCGCGGATTGCATCCATTCTGACGCAGGCGAATGCCAGCGCCGGCATCATCATGGCCGACAAACTCGAGCCCGCCCAGAATCTCGGTCGGTTGATCAATGACATGGGGATTCGTGCGCTGGACGTGTTTACCCCCGAAGACGGGAAGACCACGTCCACGACCAAATTCTTCAATTCCGCAGCTGCACGTGGCCAGCAGACAATGGCCGGTCACTTCTACAGCTTCCAGGAGCCCAGCGAGGCGCAACAGGTGGGTGTGGCTACGGCTCCGGTCGGATCGGACACCTACAAGCGCGCGCAAGCGGCGGTCGACAAGGTCACCGAGAAATGGCGCGGAGACATGCCGAAGGTGCACGTCCTGGAAAGCGCGCGCCAGCTCCCGGCCGATGCCAAGACGGATCCGCGTTGGCGTTCGGCCGAGGGCTTCTATGACGGCCGCACCATCTACCTGGTCGCGCCGAACTTGAAGAGCTCCGAGCGCGTGCACCAGGTACTCGCGCACGAGGCGATCGGCCACTATGGCATCGACCGCATCGTCGACGACGCGCTGGGCGCCGGCGCTTGGGACAAGATTGCGCAGTCCATCCAGGATCTTCGCGAGCAGGGCAAGGGAAGCAAGGCCATGCGGGACGTGCTGGCAGAGGTCAGCCGCAGGTATGGCGACGTCGACCCCGGCACCTTCGCGGAGGAAACCCTGGCGGTCATGGCTGAAAAGGGCGTGCGCAACGGCATAATGGACCGGGTCGTCGCGGCCGTGCACGCGTTCGTGCGCCGCTTCATGCCCTCACTGAAGCTGTCCGAGGATGAGCTGCGGCAACTGTTGGTGCGCTCGGAGCGCTTCCTACAGACCGGCGATACCATCGACTCGCGGCCGGTCGCCGGCGGGGGCGCCATTTCGTTCGCGCAGGCCGAGCCCACGTCGTCGCCGGCGTTCCGCAAGTTCTTCGACGGATCCAAGGTCACGACGCCAGACGGTCAGCCGAAGATGGTCTATCACGGCACATCCGAGGGCTTCTACACCTTCGATGACGCAAGCCTTGGCAACAATACCGGGCACATGACAGCGCCACTCGGGCATTTCTTTGCCGAAAAAAGGTCCAGTGCTCAGCGCTATGCTGAAACCGCAAGCCAAGGCGTACCGGCAGATGAGCGCGTGATTGACGCCTACTTGTCGATCAAGAAACCGAAGTCCATGACACTCGACGAATTGATGGCAATCGACAGCCAGAAAGAGGCGCGGGCGCTGAGAGACAAGCTTCAGTCCCAAGGCTATGACGGCATCCACATTCCCGAAGCCAGGCAGTGGGTGGCTTTCAAGGCCAATCAGATCAAGAGTGCAACGGAAAACCGCGGGACATTTGACTCCAATAATCCGGACATTCGATTCTCCCTGCCAGACCAGACCCGGTCCAAGGGCATCCCGGACGAGGCATCAGATCCGATAGCCCTGTGGCGGAACATGCAGCCACTCAAGCGAAACCCACACTATGCCGCTGCCAAAGCCGGCGATATGCAGGCAGCCGTGGACCTAGTAACTGAGGTGGCTGCACCGTTGGCCAAGCAGGCTGAGAAGTTTGGCTCAGATGCGATCTTCGTGGCGCCCCATGCCGAGGAAGCGACGGGCAAGAACGCCATACCCAGAACCCTGGCTGCCTACCTTGCAGAACACACAGGTGGCACCGATGACACGGAAATCGTCCAGACCAACAGGACGCTGCACACCGGTGCCAACGCCATGGAGCGAATGATTGCGCGTTCCACTTTCTCTGGTCCGGTGAAGGAAGGTGGCCGTTACGTGCTGGTGGATGACGTCACCACGATGGGCGGCACGCTGGCCGACCTGGCCAGCTACATTCAGGCCAATGGCGGAGAGGTCGTGGGTACCGCCGTGCTGACCAATGCCAGCCGATCCGGTACACTGCGGGCCGATGCCAAGCTGAAGCAGCAAATTGAAGGGAGGTACGGCGATGAAATCAGAAACCAGTTCCACGTCGACCCCGCCGCGCTCACAGCCGATGAGGCCCGCTACCTCATCGGCTTCCGATCAGCTGGCGAGCTCCGAAATCGAGCAGCTGCGGCAGCACGGTCGCGCAGTGAGCGCATACGCGCGAAAGGCCTTCGCAAAGAAGCGCCACAAGACATCCTGAGCACGACTACCGAGACCCCGCCGAATGGCGGGGTTTCTGGTTCTGGGCGCCGCAACTTCAGCCTACCCGATGCCAGCGTCAACACCATGTCCTCGGTGCTGGAGACGCCGGACCAGTCCGCCTGGGAGCGTGCGAAGGGTTGGCTGACGGGAAAATGGGAGGACATCAAGCCGGCCACCCTTGGTGCGCTGCAGTTGCGCCACGTCCTTGAGCTTGCCGAAGAGCACCCGGCGCTCAAAGGCGCCAGGCAATATGCCGACATCAACCAGCGCATGGATGCCGATCGCAATCAGTTGATGACCGGATCTCCTGATGCCAGCGAGCATCCGAACAGCATGCTGATGAAGGGCGTGGCGCCGATCGCCGACCAATGGCGAGGATGGGCCTTCCACAAGGGCATCAAGGGCATGCGTGGGGGTTTGACCGAACATGCCAAGCGCCTGAACAAACTGATGCATGACGCCACGATTCTTGGACTGGATCCGTCCGAGGAATACACGAGACTGTCGATGGAGGACAGCCGTGGTGAACTGTCCGAATGGACGCCGGAGAAGATCAAGGACCGCATTCGCGCCTTGCGCGGCCAGATGCGCGGTCGGCCGGGTGACGACAAGACCCTGATGATGGACGAGGTCAAGCGCCTGCGCGCCATCCCTGCGCGCGAGAAGCTGCGTGAAAAACGCTGGCCAACCTTGGTGGCGCGTTGGAATGCATTGCCTGAATCAGCCAGGGAAACATACCGTCAAGTACGCAATTGGTACCGCGAACATGCCGATGCCACCGAGCGCGCGTTACTGGAACGCATCGATGCCATGGATGTGCCGGAAACCTATCGACGCAGCATGAAGGACCGCATTCGCTTCCAGTTCGAATCGAACCGGCGCGAGGGTGTGTATTTCCCGCTCGATCGCAACGGAGATTACTGGTTGTCGGCAACCGATTCGAACAACCAGTACGCGTTCAAGATGTTCGAGTCGGCTGCGGAGCTGAAGGCCGCTGAAAGTAAGCTGCGCAAGGCCGGATTCACGATCGAGGCCACCGGCCGGCGTGACAGCTCGGCACGCGCCAAGGATGCACCATCAGGTACGTTCGTGAAGGACATCATCGGGATGCTGCAGAAGGCGCGAGTCTCGGAGAAGGTGCAGGACGATATCTATCAGATGTTCCTGAAGAGCCTGCCCGAGATGAGCATGCGCAAGCGCAGCATCCATCGGCGGTCTGTCCCTGGTTTCAGTGACGATGCGCTGCGCGCCTTCGCCAAGAACGGGTTCCATGGAGCGCACCAACTGGCGCGCCTGCGCTACAGCCAGCAGATGAGCACCGTCCTCGAGGCGATGCAGATCAGCCTGGACAACTACCGCCGGAGCAGCGAATTCGGCGAGAGCACGAAGGCCGAGGGCCTGTCCGCGGCCAAGGGCGACGCGCTGCTCACCGAACTGAAGCGCCGGCACGACTGGATCATGTCGCCCAAGGACAGCCAGCTTGCCAATATGGCCACTTCGATCGGATTCATGTACTACCTCGGCGCCAGCCCGGCCTCGGCCCTCGTGAACCTCACGCAGGGCGCCCAGGTGACGCTCCCGGTGCTGGCCGCCAAGCACGGCTGGGGCAAGGCCTCGCGCGAGCTTGGGCGCGCCACAGCGGCCGCGCTGCGGACCGGCGGCAACATCATGCGCACACTCAATGAGGAGGAGAAGCGTGCCTACAAGGTGCTGGAGCGCCGCGGCGACATCGACCGGACCAATGCGCACACCCTGGCCGGAACGGCCGAGGGCAACGTGCTGACGTCGAACCCTGGCTGGGCCAAGGTCATGAATGTCATGTCGTGGATGTTCCACAAGGCCGAGGTGGTCAACCGCGAGGCCGCCGGCGTGGCGGCGTTCCGCTTGGCTCGTGCCGACGGAAAGAGCTTCGATGAAGCGGTACGGCATGCCTCGGACACCATCAACGGGACGCATTTCGACTACAGCAATGCAAACCGGCCTCGGTTCATGCAAAACGGTGTATCGAAGGTGCTGCTGCAGTTCAAAAACTACTCGGTGGGCATGACCTGGCTGATGTACCGCAATCTGTATCAGGCGGTACGTGGCCAGTCACCGGAAGTCCGGCGCTTGGCCAGGCGCACCCTGACCGGCATGTTGGGGATGACGGCCTTGCTCGCAGGCACGGTAGGCCTACCCCTGTTCAATCTCATGAAGATGGTGGCCAATGCAGCACACGCCGCGGCCGGCGATGACGATGAGCCGTGGGATTTCGAGACCGAATTTCGGCAGTGGCTGGCTGAGCATTTCGGTCAAACTGGTGCTGACGTCATCGCCGATGGCGCGGTTGATCGTCTCGGACTGCATATTTCCAGTCGAGTTTCTCTGTCCAACCTCTGGTTCCGTGACGCAGATCGTCAGTTGGAAGGCAAGGATGCCTACTACAACATGCTCGAGTCGATTGCCGGACCCATGGGTGGCATGGTGAAAAACTGGTTTATCGGCCAGCAATATATAACCCAGGGGCATATTTGGCGTGGCGTTGAGCGCATGATCCCGACTGCAGCAAAGAGCGGCATGAAGGCACTCCGTTACGCGGCGCACGGAGTCAACACGTTGCGCGGCGACCCCATTCTGGAAGATCCGAGTGCTGAAAATGCTTTGGTCCAGGCCCTGGGATTCACACCGACCAACCTTGCTGACCAGTACCGCATAAACAGTGCGCTGTACAACTATTCGGACCAGATAAAGAACCGACGCACTTCTTTGATGAATGCTTTTGCCATGGCCGTGCATGAACACGATGACCAGGCACGACAGGTAGCTCTGAAAAAGATCCGGTCTTTCAACGCGAAAAATCCAGCGATTGCCATCACCACGAAGACCTTGGTTCAGTCCTTGCGGCAACGTGCGCGCCTCAGCGCACAAGCCGAACATGGCGTGGTCTTGAGTCAACGTGTGCGCCAGATGGCACAGCGAGAGGCCGGTATTTCGGTAGTGCATTAACTGACACCAAGTACGAAAATAGTTATCGGATAAAACAGATTTTGAATACTGGCCTAACGAACGATTTTGGAGTCCTATAAATGAGCTCAACAAGCGGATCCATCACCGTTGTTTCGAAACCGTCGCTTGTGAAAGTCAAGACGGGGTCAACGAAAGTAGAGGCAGGAACACCAGGGATTATGGGAAAGCCTGGTCCTGACGGTGCGCCAGGTTCTGCGCCTGACGTGTCTTTCCCAGCGGGTGCAACCGTGCTCGCCATGTACGTAGTCCGCGCATCGGGCGGCAATCTGTATCCAGTAGACACGTCGGTAAGCACCCACGCAGAGCAGGTAGTAGGCGTCGCCCTACAATCCACATCCACTGTAGGTGCAAGTGTCAGTGTGCGCCTAGGTGGCTCCGTGAATGACCCTGGTTGGAGTTTTTCCGAGGGTCCAGTCTTTTGTGCTGCCAGTGGAGCACTCACACAATCGCCACCGACTACCGGATGGCTTCTTCAGGTTGGCGTCGCGTTGAGCGCGACGACTGTTAACATCAATATCGAGCAACCCATCCACAGAGGATAACGATCATGGCAAACTATCTTGGTCTCATCGCAAACAAGATCAATGAAATTGCGGGTCTGGTGACAAGTGCAGGAGCGGCAGACGCCGGAAAGATTCCGGCACTTGACGCTAACGGAAAGCTGGATACCTCGTTGCTGCCAACTGGCGTAGGCGCGGACACGCAGGCCATTGTTGCAAGCGAGGCCCTTGCCGCAGGCGATTTCGTGAATGTCTATGACAATGCCAGCACTCCGAATTGCCGCAAGGCTAATGCTACAGACAGCACTAAACCTGCTCACGGCTTCGTACTGTCAGCGGTTGCGGCTGCGGGCACGGCTACCGTGTACTTCCGTGGCACAAACAACCAAGTAGCTGGGCTGACCGCCGGGACTTATGTGCTATCGGCCGCCACCGCAGGCGGCGCGGTGCCATTGGCCAGCGGGCCGACTGCTACCGGCAATATCCGTCAGATCCTCGGAGTGGCCACGGCTGCCGGCGCGCTAGAAGTGTCGATCGACGACCCCATCACCCGCGCATAATGGCTATCGGCATCCTCTCGTCGGGCAAGCTCGGCCAGGTATCGAGTGGCAACGTGCTTGGCATCGACAGCACAAATCGCATTGTCGAGGTGCCAAGCACGAACCCGTATGTACTCGATATTCTGCCGTCTGGCATGATAGGCGAGGTATCCACCGCGCTTACGTCACTGTCAGGGACAGTGACATCCATATCGTACACAGGATCTCCTGGGGCGCGCGCAGCAAATTCACTGACCTACTTGAACGGAAAGGTCTACATGTATGGCGGCGCGAACGGTCCTACTGGCTCGGCTGCGCAGATGTGGGTCTACGACGTAGCGACACAAGCATGGACGCTGGAAGCTACCCGTACAGGGTACGAGCGTGTCGCGCATATACAGTTCACGGATGGATCCAAGATCTACATCATGGGCGGTAGGGATGGTGGAGGGTATTATGTATCCACCGTTTTTGCCTATGACCCTGTGGCGATGACATTCACTGATTTGGCCCCGATTCCATATGGGTACTCCCAAGCGGCTACGGGAGCCTATTGTGACGGCACGTGGGCATATGTGTGTCTCCCCCCGCCAGATAGCCTGACTACATTCCAGACATTCGCTTATAGACTTTCTGACGGAGCATACGGTGCCACAGGCAATAGTACAGGCGGGGTTTGGGGCGGGGCGCTAGCACGTACATCGGACGGGAATCTGTGGATAGTTGGCGGGAATGTACGTTCGGGCGGGACAAGTTATCAAGTGCAAAAATATAAATATACCAGCGGTGCAGCGCCCACATACGTTTACGTTTATCTTACCGAATTGCATGCTTTTGGGCAGAATGGTGCAGTCGCAATAGGCACTGATGTGTATTATTGGGGAGGTAAGGACGGAACGACCTATAATGATAGAATCATGAAGTACGATACCATAGCTGGCACATTTAGCTTGGTCGCATACTGGAATCCCTCATACATCTTCAACTTCGGGACCTGCCAGCTACCAGACAACTCAGCATTGACATACGGCGGGGAAGATAATTATGCGAACATTTCTTCCACTCTTTATCACATAACATGAAAAATAAGTCATATATTATGGCACTTCTGCTCGTCCCTGTTGGTAGCTCCGCTCAGGTGCGGCCTGTTGTTGGCGTCGGCTTTGCCCACGCGACCGCGCGCCACGATGGGACGTGGTATCAGCGCGCTTTCCCGCACAGCCTCAAGCTCAACCATCCCGAGGTTTCTCTGGGGCTTCGCTGGGATATCAACCAGCACTGGACGACAACCGGGAAGGCCATATGGTTCGGGCATTACAGTTCCGATGCCTACGCAGTCCCGGCGGACAGCAACTACGACCCTGCCACGCGCTCATGTGTCGGCCCGTGCCTGCCACGCGCCCACTACATGGGCAGAGGCTGGATCGGCGCGCTCGCGCTCACCGCAGGCTGGCACACATCGGGACCGTGGCAGTGGGGCGTGCGTGCAGGCCCCATCTACTACCGGCAGGCATGGCGGCTGCGCGTACCGGACTGGTATCTTCCCGTCCTGCAGCCGGACGGCAGTTACGTCGTCAAGTACCGTGTCCCCGTCAGCACGTCAGACCTGCGCTGGGCCTTCGGCTACACGGCAGGCACGTACATCCGCCACGGCCAGTGGTCCGTGTCGCTGGACTGGTACAGGGACGGCGGCGGCTTTCCCGGCCACGCTGGCGCGTGGCCTCCGATCTGGCGCTGGCATACCACGCTCGGTATCGGCAGATCCTTCTGAGTCACCCGGAAAAATAAGTATCATCGACGTTTCAAATCAAGCACTTAATTCAGGTCATGCGGAAAAAAATGTGCCATAGGTTTTTGTATTAAAAGCATAAATTACCTGACTGTTAATCAGGGAGTCGTAGGTTCGAGTCCTACTTCGGGCGCCATCTTTCAAAGGCCAGCAAGTTATTGCTGGCCTTTGTTTTTCTGGCGTCACCGGAATTGTCCGTGTGCCCGGGTCCGACTCTGTGATTTGCCCAGAGCTAGAGTTTCGGTACACCGCCGAGACTGGAGTGCCTCCTGGCAACGATTGTGCGAACGCCTTCGGACACGTGGAAGGCTGTCATCCGCAAGCAGGGATGGCCGACCACGGCCAAAACTTTCCGCACCCAGCGTGACGCCAAGGACTGGGCGCGCCGCATCGAGGGCGAAATGGTGCTTGGCGGGTCTCTGGGCGCTTGTCCCAGTTGCACCCCACCGAGGGAGCGGTCCTGAAACTCAGGTTTGCGGCGCTTCGAGCCGATTTGAATGGCTGCGGGTAGTTGACTCGGCGTGTTTGATGGGTTGCCGTACAGGGTTTGCATTTATTGATATATATATCAATAATATCGGTGTTCAAGCCGAAACTTGATGTAAATATCATATGCAGACCCTTGCAGAACTTGGTGAAGCTGCCGCCACCCGGCGCAAGGCGCTGGGCCTGAAGCAGGGTGTTGTCGCCAGCAAGGCAGGCGTCACGGCGGAGTCGTTGTCGCGGTTCGAGCGGGGACGCGCGGCAGAATTCGGTTCACGCAAGCTGCTGGCGGTACTGGCCGTGCTGGGCATGGAATTGCAGTTCACTGAGACGGGCACGTCCGGGTCGCTGGACGAGTTGCGCAAGGAGCGTGGTGGCGCATGAAGCTCTCAGTCTACGTGTTGGGTCGCGATGTCGCGGTGCTGGAGCCGATCGGTGATTTTCGTAGCGTGCTCAGCTATCACGCGGGCACTGCGCCGGACGATTTCGTTTCGTTGACCATGCCGGTGCGCACCGAGTCCTGGGCTTGGGACGATACGCTGCCACCGGTACTGCAGATGAACCTGCCCGAGGGCTATCTGCTGCAGGTGCTGCAGGAGCAGTTCGGGCCGCATGTCGGTGCGAGCCCGATGGCTTTGCTGTCCGTCGTGGGGCGCAACATGGTTGGTCGTCTGCAGGTAGCTGCACCTGGCGCCAAGCTGGATCAACTGGCCGAATCCGTCGAAGTGTCGGCACTGCTGCAGGGTGACAACTCTGAAGAGGCGTTCGCTGAACTGGTGCGTCGGCATGCGGCCAGTGGTGTATCGGGCGTGGTACCGAAATTTCTCGACGCTCAGGATGAGCGCGTCGCTCTGGGACCGCACAAGAAAGCTACGCTGCTGACCCGTCGACACATCATCAAAGGCTCCTCACGAGCGTTGCCATATGCAGCCTTGAACGAACACTTGTGCATGCAGGTAGCCTCCAAGGTATCTGCCACGGCGCGTACCGAGATTTCCAGTGACGGCCAGGCGCTGGTGGTGCATCGCTTCGACGTCGACGAGCAGGGGCAATCGCATTGGGGCATGGAGGATTTCTGCGCGCTGCTGGGCCTGCGCCCATCGGCGAAGTACGAGACCACGTGGGAGCGCATTGCCAAAGCCGTGCGCGACCACGTGCCGGGTGCGCGTCGGCTCGATACTTTCCGCCAGCTGGCGACCACACAGCTGCTGACCTACGCGCTGCGCAATGCCGATTGCCACGCCAAAAACATTGCGCTGCTCTATACCTCGCGTGCTGACGTCCACCTTGCGCCGGTGTACGACATGCTCACCACCAGCGCCTATGCCGGTTATCAGAACAATCCGCCCGGCATCGCCTTTATGGGCAAGAAGACCTGGATGCCTGGCAAGAGCCTGCAGAAATTCATCGCCGCCACCTTTGGCATCGCGGTGAAGGAGCAACTGGAAATCGTTGAAGCGATCGGGCAGGCCGTCAGCGAAGTGGCGCCGACCGTGCGCGCCGCCATGAACGAGCATCCGGGATTCTCCGATGTCGGCAAGCGCATGCTGCAGGCGTGGCAGGAAGGCGTCGATGGTCTGCGTGACAAGCGCGTTTATGCGCTGGGCGTATTGCCTCTGGGCAAGGCCTTCGGTGGCTTTTCCGATCCCCCAAATCTGGTGAACAAAAAAACCGTTGTTGGGCGATCTGAACTACTTGGATCAAGGAAGTGATGCAGTCATTCGCTGCCGATGTGCAACAACCCCTTGCATCGTAACTGACATGGCGCAATACACGAGGGGTTCGCCACCGATTTCACGGATGCTCGATGCGGCAAGAGTGGATGGGTTCGAAGACATCGAGCGACACCACAACCCAAGGATGCGGCGAAGGGCTGCCTGAGAGAATTTGAAGTTTTCCACCCTTTTACAACCGTCCGTGATTTCGGGGTAAAGCCCAAGCCGCTCTGGTGCGGTCAGGCGGATCATGGACAACGTGTTGCCTTGACCTGCGTCACGCGCACGCGCCCGGCGTTCGACACGATCAATGCATCGACGGTTGCCGAGGCCCGAACCGTCGGGCATACGCGCAAGCTGAGGTTGCTACCCGGCGCGCTGCCATCGGGATGGTAGACGATGCGCGTACGGCCCCGGCTGGAACGGATGAGCACACCGGAGAGCTTTGCCTGTATCAAGAGGGGTGTAGCGTCGGGCTGGCCGTCGTGGTTGCGGTCGATGCCGACGATCCAGCCCTGTTCCCACCGGGTTCCGCCGCTGCAGTGGCGCCCGTCCAGGCTGGGGCACAGCAGGGCACGGCGCTGGTGTCCGATCGACAACATGCGCGTGGCGTGGATTGCCTGGGACAGGGATTGCAAGGCGGCATTTGCCTGGTTGCGTAGCAGCATGCCCTGCAGGGAAGGGATGGCCAGCCCGGTGACAATGGCGAGTACGGTCAGGCTGATGATCAGCTCGACCAGCGTAAATCCGCGACAGTAGCGGGGCGACTTGTGCATGCAGGTATCCGCAAGGGTGTCCCGTTCATGCTGGCCCGGCTCGTCAGCCGGGTATATCGGGGCACGTATCGCGCCTGTGTAGGCTCTGGCGGACAGGGGCGTGGGCGTGAGGCCCGTATACTTGCCTTCTTTCCCCGCAGTTGCGCACGCATGAGCGAACGTTTCCAACTGGTTGCACCCTACCGGCCCGCCGGCGACCAGCCGCAGGCCATCGATCGCCTGGTGGCGAATTTCGAGGCCGGGCTGGCCGCGCAGACCCTGCTGGGCGTGACCGGCTCGGGCAAGACCTTCACCATCGCCAATGTCATCGAGAGGGTGCAGAAGCCGACCCTGGTGATGGCACCCAACAAGACCCTGGCCGCGCAGCTGTACGGTGAATTCAGGGAGTTCTTCCCGCACAACGCGGTGGAGTACTTCGTCAGCTATTACGACTACTACCAGCCCGAGGCCTATGTGCCGGCCTCGGACACCTACATTGAGAAAGACGCCTCGATCAACGACCACATCGAGCAGATGCGCCTGGCCGCGACCAAGGCGCTGCTGTCGCGCCCGGACGCGCTGATCGTGGCCACGGTGTCGGCCATCTACGGCCTGGGCGATCCCGAGGACTATCTCAGCCTGCGTCTGATCCTGTCGGTCGGCGAGCACATCGACCAGCGCAAGCTGCTGCGCCAGCTGACCGAACTGCAGTACACCCGCAACGAGATGGACCTGCGCCGTGGCACCTACCGCGTGCGTGGCGAGGTGATCGACGTTTTTCCCGCCGAATCGGAGATCGAGGCGTTGCGCATCGAGCTGTTCGACGGCGAGATCGAGAACCTGGCGCTGTTCGACCCGCTGACCGGCGAGGTACAGCGCAAGCTGCCGCGTTATACCGTCTACCCCAAGACCCACTACGCCAGCACCCGCGAAAGCGTGCTCAATGCCATCGAGACCATCAAGGTCGAGTTGAAGGACCACCTGGAGGCGCTGTACAAGGCCAACAAGCTGGTCGAGGCGCAGCGGCTTGAACAACGAACCCGCTTCGACATCGAGATGATGGCCGAGGTGGGGTATTGCCAGGGCATCGAAAACTACTCACGTCACCTGACCCGCCGCGCGCCGGGCGAGCCGCCGCCGACCCTGTTCGATTACCTGCCCCCCGATGCCCTGCTTGTGGTGGACGAATCGCATGTGACCATTCCGCAGATCGGCGCCATGTTCAAGGGCGACCGTTCGCGCAAGGAGACCCTGGTCGAGTTCGGGTTCCGCCTGCCCTCGGCGATGGACAACCGGCCACTTCGATTCGAGGAATGGGAGCAGCGTGCACCGCGCAAGATCTTCGTTTCAGCGACCCCGGGTCGCTACGAAGAACAGCATGCTCCCGATGCCGTCACCGAACTCGTCGTTCGCCCCACGGGGCTGGTCGATCCCGAGGTCGAGGTGAGGCCTGCGCGCACCCAGGTCGACGACCTGCTGGGTGAAATCCGTGAACGCACGGGCCTGGGCGACCGTGTGCTGGTGACGACGCTGACCAAGCGGATGGCCGAGAACCTGACCGATTTCCTGGCCGAGCACGAGGTGCGGGTGCGTTATCTGCATTCGGACATCGATACCGTCGAACGGGTGGAGATCATCCGCGACCTGCGCCTTGGCGTGTTCGATGTGCTGGTGGGCATCAACCTGTTGCGCGAGGGGCTGGACATGCCCGAGGTGTCCCTGGTGGCCATCCTCGATGCCGACAAGGAAGGGTTCCTGCGTTCCACCGGCTCGCTGATCCAGACCATAGGCCGCGCAGCGCGCAATGTGCGCGGCAAGGCGATCCTGTATGCCGACGAGGTGACGCGTTCGATGCAGGCGGCCATGGACGAGACCGCGCGACGCCGCGAAAGGCAGGAGGCCTACAACGCCGAGCACGGCATCACCCCGAAGACCATCGTGCGACGCATCGCCGACGTGATGGAGGGGGCGCATGGCGGCGAGGGTGGCGCACGCAAGCGCGGGCGCGACCGCGACGCGATGCGTCGTGTCGCCGAGTCTTCCCCGGATTATGCAGCCATGAGCGCATCGGAGCTGGCCGCCAAGCTGAAGGCGCTGGAGACAAGCATGTACCGGCATGCCCAGGACCTGGAATTCGAACAGGCCGCGAAGATCCGCGACCAGATTGCGCAGATCCGCAAGCAGGCGCTGGAATGAACGTGCCGGCGCCTCCCTTGTGACGCTTCGGGGGCTCGGCTACAATGCCCGGCCTTCGGGCGGTTAGCTCAGCGGTAGAGCACTTCCTTGACATGGAAGGGGTCACAAGTTCGATCCTTGTACCGCCCACCACCATTGCGTGAACCAGGCCCGGCTTTCAGCCGGGCCTTTCATTTGCTGCGCCTGCTGCATGCATCCGGAGCATCTGGATGAAGATGGCAGCGGACTGTCAGGCTCAGTGCCTGCCCTGGTCGCGATGACGGGCGCGGATGCAGTCCTGGATCCATTCCAGAAGTCGGCGTGCGGCGTGTTCGTCATCGGGTGCGGCATGCACGGCGGCATGCAGGCTTCTGGCCTTGCGGGCGTTGCCCTCGGCGTAGTGTTCGAGAACAGGCGTCAGGGGACAGGCTTCCAGGGTATCGGCATGCTTAGATCCATACCGCAGCGAGATCCACTGGTAGGCAAGGGCACCAAGCAGCGTGGCAGGGGCATGGGCCTGATCCGCAAGCCGGAACCCGCGTTGCCATGCGGGCAGGTCGGCGGCGGGCATGGGTCGGGCGATGGCGTAGCCCTGGCCCTGGCTGGCTCCGAGCAGGCGAGCGACTTCGATCATGCCGGCATCTTCCAGGCCCTCGGCGATGACCTCGCAGTCGAAATCGCGACCGATCTGGATCACTGCGCTGATCAGGCTGATGGAGCGCGCCGGATCCCGCAACAGGTGCGCAAACAGGTCCTGATCCACTTTCACGGTATGGAACGGAAGGCTGGCCAGTCGCCGCAGGCTGCTGTAGCCCGAACCCAGGTCGTCAATGGCCATGCGCACGCCGGCATCGAGCAATTGCTGCACGGTGTCGGTTCGGGCCATGTGTTCCAGGCGCTCGGTTTCCAGCATCTCGAGGATCAGCCGGTGCGGTTCGATGCCATGGTGTCGCAGGGCCTTGCGGACCCACCCGGGGCAGTTGCCATCTTCCAGCGTTTGGGGCGAAATGTTGACGGTCAGGCCGAGGTCGTGGCCGTCCTTGCCAAGGGCCACCAGGTCGCCAAGAGCCATGTCCAGCACGTGCTGGAACAGCAGCGCCATTTCCTGCCGTCGCAACAGCGGCAGGAAAACATCGGGTCCGATGAAGTCGCCCTGTTCGGTTTCCAGTCGCGCCAGCGCCTCGACCTTGCGTAGGCGACCATCATCGAGGTCGACGATGGGCTGCACAAGTATGCGCAGTCCGCCCTTGAACAGGCGCTGACGGAAGGCCACCGACTGTTCATACGGCATCGGCGCGGGTGGTCGCATGCTGTGTTGCCATATCTGGTTGCCGCGCAATTGCAGGTTGTGCAGGAATTGCTGCATGGGCCTGGACTTGAACTGATTGGGGAAACGGCCCAGCAGCAGGACCATCGCCGCCGGTCGTTGCGAGGCATCGAGGAGCGGGATGCATGCGCAGGTGCGTACACCGGCCTGGACCAGCCTGGGAGGCAAGCTCGCCTTGCCGTCCCGCGTGTCCGGATCCAGGGCGTGCTCGGTCTCGATCGTGGCCATGTTCCAGCTGCGGCTGATCAGGCTCGCTTCCCCGGGCGCCAGTGCCCGGCTGCCGGCAGCGGCGTAGTCCTCGCGCAGGATCGCGGCAACCCGGGCTGATCCGGTGCCGGCACTGTATTCGATGGCAAAGGCGTCCTCGGTACCCTGTCGCAGGATCATGACGCAGTGCATGCCCGGCAGGTGGGCTGCCCAGCGGATGCCGGCACGGATGATGTCATTCCAGTGCACATTCCGGTCCGGCACGAACTGGTTGGCAATGGCGGCATAATGTTCCTGCACGGCCAGATGTGCTTCCACCTGTGCCTTGAGGTCGTCGTGCAGGCGGTGTTCGAGCACCTGGACAAGTTGGTGCCGCGTCCATGCATCGAACTGCGGAAGACGGCACAGGGCGGTCAGGCTGTCATGGTAGACCGTCATCCAGCGGAACAACGTCACCGTGTCGATGCCGACTAGGGCATGCACACGACCGGCCCTTCGCCCGGCGTTCAGTACATCGTGTTCGTGCGTGGTGGCCGCGACAAGCAGCCCCGCATGGCGCAGCTGACGCTGCTTGAGCGCATCGATTTCCCCGGGCAGCAGGGCGGAGAGGACCTCACCCGTCTGCGGATTGCGTTGCAATAGCGCATAGAACGACTCGATCATGCCGGGAAGTTCCCTGACCATGTGCGCATGCACTGCGGCAAGCAGTGAAGCTGCCTGCTTGCCGTACGGGGTGGCTGCGGGTTCGGGCACGGTCTGGGTCGACTCGCCGTGGAGAATCCACCATCGGTCGCGTCGACGCTTGTGCTTCTTGGCCTCGAACAGCGCCGTATCGGCCAGGCGCAGCAGCTTGCCGCCCTCACTGGCATGCGAGGGGTAGAGGGACACGCCCATGCTGAGGCGGATGCGTACCGGGGCATCGATGCCGACGTCGACCGGTTCCTCGAATTGTTCGCCCAGCGCGTCGATGCGTTTGCGCAGGTGGTGTTCGATGCGCCAGCGCGAAGGCAACCCGAAGATGATGACGAACTCGTCGCCCCCGAGGCGGGCGAAAAAGTCGCCTTCCCCGATCACCGGCTGGATACGCTCGGCGACCTGACACAGCAGGTGGTCGCCGCATACATGGCCGTGGCGGTCATTGATGAGCTTGAAATCGTCCAGATCGAGGATGCATACGGCCAGCCTTTGCGACGAACTGCCATTGCCGTTGAGCGTGCTGCCGAAGTAGCGGTCCAGGGCGCGACGGTTGGGCAGGGCGGTCAACTCGTCGTGGAAGGCAAGGTATTCCATCCGCTCGGTGAGCCGCTGCATGTCGGTGATGTCCCGCTGCACGCCGACGAACTGGGTCAGCTTGCCCTCGGCATCATGCAGCGGGGTGATCGTCAGCAGGTTCCAGAATGTGCTGTGATCCTTGCGGTAATTGAGGATCCTGCCGTGGAACGCGCGTTCTTCATGCAGCGCCCGGCGCATGCTGTCCACGGTGTCCTGGTCGGTATCCGGTCCCTGCAGGATGCGGCAATTGCCATCGATAAGCTCCTCGTAGGCATAGCCGGTCATGTCGATGAAGGCATCGTTGGCATAGACGATGCGCTGGTGCGCATCGGTGATGACCACGCCTTCCTCGACGGTACCCAGGGCGTCAGCCAGCAGTGCGCGTGTACGTTCGGCAAGATGCCGGTCGGTGATGTCGATCAGGCTCCAGATTTCGTCGTAGTCATCATCCGAGAATGGTGCGCCTTCGATCCGCGCCCAGATCCTGCTGCCGTCGAGGCGATTCAATTCGACTTCGAGCACGGCGCGGTGAGCTTCCCGGTACTGTGCGCGAATGCTTTCGCCGGCATCGGCGTGTGCGGCATCGCTGCGATAGAACTTCCGGGTCGACTGGCCGATCAGTTCGTCGGGGCTTTGTGCGCCGAGGATATCCGCGGCACGCTGGTTGGCGAACTGGATGACGCGCTCGCGGGTCAGGGTGATGCCGACGCTGGTGCTCTGCAGCATGGCGTGGCTCAGGGACAGGCTGTCGTGCTCGCGGCGGGCAAGTTCGATGCGATCCAGGCCATGCGAGATATTGAGAGCCAGGGTTTCGAGCAATTGCCGCATCGCCGCATCAAAGGCATGCGTCTGGGGATGATAGACGCACAGTTCGCCCCACAGTTGCCCGTCGCGGTGGATTGGAAGCACCGCGATCGTGGCAAAGCCGTGGCGTCGCGCCAGATGTGCCCAGGGTTTCAGTTGCGGGGAGAACTCGAAGTTGTCGTCGAACCGGCTTGCCCCCTGGTTCCATACCAGGCCGCAGGGGCCGCGTCCCTCGGGGCGATCCTGCCGGCTGGAGATGCGAACCTGCTTGAGGTACTCCTTGCCGGGCCCCGCTGCAGCCAGGGGCTTGAACCATCCTGTCTGCGCATCGGGGCGGCCGATCCAGGCCAAGCGCAGTCCGGCATGGCGCACGGCCAGCTCACAGATTTCCTGCAGCAGGGGTTCGATTTCGCGATGGCTGGCCAGCGCGCGATCCACCTGTGCCAGCAGGGTATTGAAGGCCGAGAGCCGCTGCAGGTCGGTCAGGTCGACCAGCATGATGACGGCGCCGTCGCATAGGCCCTTGCCGTCCTTGCGTGGTGCGCAGCCGAGCTGCAGGGTTCGCTCGACCCCGCCCATGGTCAACTGCAATGTGCAGGTGAACGGCTCGCCACATGCGATGGCGCCGAGTGCAGCCGCGAGGGCGACATGATCGGACGGGACGCCCAGCGCGCCGCCCAGGGAATGGGGAAGGATCTGGCCGCGCGTCTTGCCCAGAAGCGCCAGTGCCGCGGCATTGGCATCCTCGATCATCCCGGAGGTATCAGTGAACAGCACGCCATGCGGACTGGTGTCGAAGGCCAGGGCCAGGCGTCGCATCTTGCGCTCGTCGCGCACACGTCCTGCTTCCTGGCGGGCCTGGTCGAACAGCAGCCCCGCGCACAGCGCGCCAAGGTCGAGCAGTTGTCTGTGCAGGGCGTCGGGAAGACGCACGTTGAGAGAGGTCAGGGCGAAGGTGCCGATGGTCTTGCCCTCGCGGTCGCGGATGGGCGACGACCAGCAGGCGCGCACACCGTAGTGTTCGGCAACGTCGCGCAGCGAGGCCCAATGCGGGTCGACCGAGGCGTCACCGACATAGGTGGCCTTGCCCGACCATGCCGCATGTGCGCACGAACCGTTGCCATCGCCCGGTTTGACATGATCGAGCACTTTCAGCAACGCCGTGGGCGCATGCGGTGCGCTGACGAAATGCAGGCGTTTGCGACTGGCATCGAGCCGCATGACGGTGGCCACCGTGCCATCCACGGTCTGTTCGAAGCGTTCGCACAGCCGATCCAGCCGCTCCTGCAAACGGCCGGGGCGGGCCACGATGGCCAGCAGATCCCGTTGCAGGACAAGCAACGAATCGATCTGACCCTGTGTTTCGGGATGTAGGTCGTGCTCCCTGGCCGACATCGGCGTTCCCCCGGCATTCCGGGCGACGATCCTGCAGCATCCGTGTGTGCGGAAATGCCTGATCGAACGTGTGTTTCATGCCATTCGGGGGCAGTATTCCACCCTGAAGGCATGCCGCGCAACGTTTACGGATGCGTCGCGTCGTCCAGCGCCCAGGTGAGGGATTTTCCGGCATGAAGCGGGACGCCGGGTACGCCGCCGAAATCCAGTTCGTTGGCCACGGTCCAGGTCTTGCGCTTCAGTGTGAGGGTGTCGCGGTTGCGCGGCAGACCGTAGAAATCAGCACCATGATGGCTGGCAAAGGCTTCCAGGTGCCCCAGTGCACCTGCCTGTTCGAAGGCTTCGGCGTAGAACTCGATGGCTGCATGGGCAGAGAAAATGCCCGCGCATCCGCACGCGCTTTCCTTGGCCTGGCGCGGATGCGGCGCGCTGTCGGTGCCGAGGAAGAAATGCGGATCGCCACCGGTTGCAGCCGCCAGCAAGGCCTTGCGATGCACCTCGCGCTTGAGCACCGGCAAGCAGTAGTGGTGCGGTCGCAGTCCGCCAATGAAAATCGCATTGCGGTTCATCAACAGGTGTTGCGGGGTGATGGTTGCGCCCACGTGGGACGGTGATTCGGCAATGAACTGGGCGGCCTCGCGCGTGGTGATGTGTTCGAGCACCATGCGCAAGGCCGGATAATCGCGCCGCAGGGCAGTCAGGTGACGGTCGATGAAGACCGCTTCGCGGTCGAACACATCGACCCCGGGGTCGGTGACCTCCCCGTGCATCAGCAGCGGCAGGCCGCGTTCCTGCATGGCTTCCAGTACCGGGTGGCAGCGCCGCAGGTCGCGTACCCCACTGTCGGCATTGGTGGTGGCGCCGGCGGGGTAGTACTTGACCGCATGCACGAAGCCGCTGTCGCAGGCGCGGGCAATCTCGTCGGGATGGGTGGATTCGGTCAGGTACAGGGTCATCAGCGGTTCGAAACGCATGCCTCCCGGCAATGCGTCCAGGATGCGCTGGCGGTAGGCGCCGGCCTGCTCCACGGTGGTGACCGGTGGCTTCAGGTTCGGCATGACGATGGCCCGCGCAAACCGGCGTGCCGTATGTGGCAGTACGGCGGCCATGAGGGCGTCGTCGCGAAGATGCAGGTGCCAGTCGTCGGGACGGGCAAGCGTGAGGCGGGATTCGTGCATCGGGCTAGTGTAGCCGGTTCCGGAACCGGACATGCCCGGGTGCAGGCAGGGCCGCGCCACGTACCGGGCGCGACCCTGCCGGGATCAGCGCTTCCTTGGATGAATCATTCACTTCCTTCTGCTGCACCGTCGCGATGACGTGCCCTGCACGAACGTCACCCGGTCGGGGTGCTGACGCACGATGGAGCTGTGCCTGTGCGTTCCACGTCGTGGTATTCGCGCATGACATGCCTCTGCACCAGCCCGCTACGAGCGCTGATGGTTCATGCAGGTCAGTGTCGTCCGACACGATGGGCGCGGTGTTCGAGCCGGCGTGCATGACGGTCGCCACGCCGGTCGACACGCGCTGCCCTGCGGTCGCCGCGATGCTCGACTCGCCTGGCCATCCGGTCGCCATGGTGTTCGACGCGCCGTGCCGCACGCGCATGGCCGCTTGCCGCAAGACGATGCGCCTTGCGGTCGCTGCGGCGATCGATCATGCGCGCGCGATGGTCGCTGCGGCGGTCGATCATGCGTGCCCGGTGGTCGCTGCGGCGGTCGATCATGCGTGCCCGGTGGTCGCTGCGGTGATCGATCCGATGGGCCTTGTGCTCCATGCGATGCGCGGCGCGCTCGCCGGTGTCCTGGGCCGCTGCGGTGCCGGCGGCAAACAGGCACAGCGTGGCCAGCATGGCCAGAGGCAGGATTTTCATGGTCGTTCCCTTGTCATGACCCGCGACAGCGGGCCTTCGGATGCAGAAACGCCGCAGCCGCAAGAAGGTTGACGCGATATGCATGCACCCGGATCCCCAGGCCAGGCCTGCCGCAGGAGGGGACCCGTGATAAGGCAGTGGTGGGTTCGTCGCGTTGTCGATTCGCGCCTGCCGGCGCTCCTGCAGCCAGGACGGGCCGCCGATTGCAGGAGCGGCGGAAGCCGCGATGAGGAGCCGCCATAAGGCGCGAATCACATGGAATACGACGGCGATCCAGCCAACCCGTTGCATTCACTCCCCATGCTTCATGCCGTGGCGAAGCTTTTGTCCAGCCAGGCAGGAACCGGAATGCCCTTTTCGCGCAGGAGGGACGGATTGAACAGCTTGCGCGGGTAGCGGGTGCCTGAATCGCACAGCATGGTGACGATTACACGGCCGGGTCCCAGCTCCCGGGCGAGACGGATGGCTCCGGCGATGTTGACGCCGCTCGATCCACCCAGGTTCAGGCCTTCCTCGATCAGCAGCCGGTGCAGCAGCGGTACCGACTCGTCGTCGGGTATCGACCATGCACGGTCGATGGGCGCGTCTGCGAAGTTGGCGGTGATGCGGCTCGATCCGATGCCTTCACTGATCGAATTGCCTTCGGATAAAAGTGTCCCGTGCTCGACGTAATGTGCGAGAGCGGAGCCGGCGGGATCGGCCAGCGCGATGCGGACCTTGCGGTTGTGCGACTTGAGCGCACGGCCCACACCGGCGAGGGTACCGCCGGTACCGCTGGCGCAGACGAAGCCGTCCACGCGGCCGTCGGTCTGGCTCCAGATCTCCCTGCCGGTGGTGGTTTCGTGCCAGTCGCGGTTGGCGGTGTTGTCGAACTGGTCGGCAAACCAGGCGCTGCCCGGATCTACATCGTTCATGGACTCGGCCAGCGCGCGCGCGCGGTGGGCGTAATGGCCCGGATCCTTGTACGGCACGGCAGGCACCAGGCGAACCTCGGCCCCGGTCATGCGCAATGCGGCAATCTTCTCCGGGCTTTGCGTTTCCGGCATCACGATGACCGTGCGGTAGCCACGGCTGTTGCCGACCAGGGCCAGGCCGATGCCGGTGTTCCCGGCTGTGCCTTCCACCAGTGTGCCGCCGGGCCGTATCTGGCCCTTCTGTTCGGCGTCCAGCAGCAGGCCCAGGGCGGTGCGGTCCTTGATCGATCCGCCCGGATTCATGAATTCGGCCTTGCCCAGGATCTCGCAACCGGTCAGCTCGCTGGCCCGGCGCAGCCGGATGAGCGGGGTATGGCCGATGGAGGATGCCAGGTCGGGGTGATGTCGGATTGCGGGGGCTGGCGCGGCCGTGTCGCGCAGGGTGCAGATGTTCATGGTTCACGTAAGTATGTGCCTGGCCGGCCGTTTTCAAGGCTGACGCGTGGAGGGTTGTCCAGTCTCGCGCCATGCGCGGGAGGATGGAAATGAATCGCGTTCCTGACGACATGCCTGTCAGGCATATGCATTCGTATGCATGCGTTTGGACAGATAGACGTCCAAACAAGGCTATGGACCGCTGCTGCCCATGCTGATATGTTCAAGATGCATAACCGGCATGGTGCCGGTTAATGGAGAGCCTGAACCATGAAACGAATCGCCAATTCCAAGCCCATGAATCCAAACACCTATTGCAATCTCAGCGGGTTCGTATGCGTGCATTTCCAATCCTCTAGGCCACCTCTGGAACGATCCTCATGACCCTGACCCAGCTTCGTTACCTCGTCTCCATCGCCGATTCCGGCCTCAACATCACGCTGGCCGCCGAACGCATTCATGCCACCCAGCCCGGCCTGAGCAAGCAACTGAAGCAGCTCGAAGGCGAGCTCGGCTTCCAGGTGTTTTCCCGCAAGGGCAAGAGCCTCGATTCCATCACCCCGGCCGGCCAGCAGGTCATCGCCCGCGCCCGCGCCATTCTCGAAGAAGCCCGCAGCATCCGCGCACTTGCAGCCAACCTGCGCGGAGATGCGCACGGTGAACTGACCGTGCTGACCACCCATACCCAGGCCCGTTTCGTGCTCCCCGCGGCGATGGCCGCTTTCGGGCGCATGCATCCACGCGTCAGTCTGCATCTGCGGCCGCACGGCGATGCGCAGATACAGGGTCTGTTCGCCGGCGGTCAGGCCGACCTGGCCATTGTAAGCAGCAGCGGTGCGCCACCCCCGGGCGGATTGGCAGTGCCGCTTTATCGCTGGCGGCGGGCTGTCATGGTGCCGCATCGCCATGCCCTGACCCGTCTGGGTCGTCCCCTGCGCCTGGGCGATCTGGCAGGACAGCCGCTGGTGGGGTATGACTCCTCGCTGCGTCCTGAGTCGTCCATGCAGCAGGCTTTCCAGAAGGCAGGACTGCGCCCGGTTTTTGCCTGCACTTCCAGCGATGCCGACCTGATCAAGACCTATGTTCGTGCCGGACTCGGCGTCGGCGTACTGGCCGAAATGGCCGTGCGACGCGAGGATGCGCGCGACCTGGCCGTGCTCGACGCCGCACACCTGCTGCCTGAATGCACGACCTGGCTGGTGCTGCGCCGGGACCGCGTATTGCGCAGCTACGTGATGGACCTGATCACGCAGATCGCGCCGCATCTCCATCCGCGCGACGTGCAGGCCGCGTTGGTCGGTGATGCCGAACCGTCATGGCCGATCCCGCCCGCGTGGGGCGAGGAACGGGCAGACGACATGCGGCGTCTGGCCGTGGCCTGAAGCGCTACGTGACCTGCCAGTGACGACGCCCGGCATGCCCGGGCGTCGTCGTGCAGGCGCGGCGTAAATTGATCGAAGTCAAGAACGGGTGCGGTAAGTGCCTGCTGCGACATCATGGCTCTGTAAGCAATACTTTGTGGCGGTACGATGGACTGGCTTCGGGTTTCGGCTGCCTTTTCGTCCAGCCGTCCCGCACAGTACCATGCCTGCCCATGTCTGCAAGGAGAACCGGCATGATCGATTCGACGGTTGTCGAACTTTCGCGCATCCAGTTTGCTTCCACGGCGCTGTACCACTTCCTGTTTGTCCCGTTGACCCTGGGGCTGAGCTTCATCCTCGCCACCATGGAGACGATCTATGTCACCACGGGCAAGACCATCTACAAGGAAATGGCGCAGTTCTGGGGCAAGCTGTTCCTGATCAATTTCGCCATCGGCGTGGCCACGGGCCTGACGATGGAGTTCGAATTCGGCACCAACTGGTCGTTCTATTCGAGCTTTGTCGGCGACATCTTCGGTGCCCCGCTGGCCATCGAGGGCCTGATGGCGTTCTTCATGGAATCGACTTTCGTCGGCATCATGGTGTTCGGCTGGGATCGCCTCAAGCGCGGCCAGCACCTCGCAGTCACCTACCTGGTAGCCCTGGGCTCGAACCTGTCGGCGCTGTGGATCCTGATCGCCAACAGTTTCATGCAGGATCCGCAGGGCGCCAGGTTCAACCCGCATACCATGCGCATGGAGCTGAGCAGTTTCACCGACCTCATCTTCAGCCCCGACGCGCAGGCCAAATTCGTGCATACCTCGATTGCCGGTTATGTGACGGCGGCGATCTTCGTGTGCGGCATCAGTGCTTTCTACCTGTTGCGCAAGCGACATGTGGAACTGGCCAATCGCTCGTTTCGCGTGGCCGCCGTCTTCGGTGTGCTTGCTACCTTGGGCGTGATCACGCTGGGTGACGCGCTGGGCTTTGTCGGCGGCCATGCGCAGCCCACCAAGCTGGCGGCGATGGAGGCCTTGTGGAAGAGCGAAAAAGGGCCCATGCCCTTCAGCGTAGTTGCCTTCCCCTCGCAGAAGGAGCAGAAAAACTACGCCGAAATCCAGGTGCCCTATGCCCTGTCGCTGCTGGTGACGCATACGCTTGACGGTTCTGTTCCCGGTGCCGACCAGCTTGAGGCCGAAGCCGCGCAGCGGATCCGCAACGGCATTCCTGCCGTGAAGGCCTTGCAGGCGTTGTCCAGGGATCCCGGGGACCAGAGCGCCCTGGCAACCTTCCGTGCGCATCAGAAGGATCTCGGCTACGGCTTCCTGGTGCAGGGCTTCCAGAAGGACCTGGACAAGGTCACCGATGCCGACATCCAGGCCGCGGCGCGCTACAGCATGCCGCCGGTGTGGCCGGTATTCTGGTCGTTCCGCGTGATGGTGGCGGCCGGGTTCACCATGCTGGCGTTCTTCGTGCTGGCGATGATCTTTTCGCTGCAGAACAGCGTGGACAAGCGGCGCTGGTTCCTGAAGATTGCGCTATGGATGATCCCGGTACCGTTCATCGCCAACGAGGTGGGCTGGCTGGTCGCGGAACTCGGCCGCCAGCCGTGGACGGTGTTCGGTGTGCTGCCCACCTGGATGTCCGCCTCCACCCACAGCGTGGCCTACATGGTGTTCTCGCTGGCCGGCTTCGTGCTGATCTACAGCAGCTTCATCGTGGTGGAAATGTTCCTGATGGTGCGTGCGATCCGTCAGGGTCCGGATGAGCCGCATGGGCCTGCTGCGCCGGCCCTGTCCACGTCACATGCGGAGGCTTGAGCAATGGATATCTATCTGACCCTGAAAGTGATCTGGTGGCTGCTGCTCGGCGTGCTGCTGATCGGACTGGCGGTGATGGTCGGCATGGACATGGGCGTGGGTACGATTCTTCGTTATGTCGGGCGTAACGATCTGGAGCGCCGCGTGGCCATGAACATCATCGGTCCGCACTGGGACGGCAACCAGGTGTGGTTCATTCTTGGTGGTGGCGCGGTGTTCGCGGCCTTCCCGCTGATCTATGCCACGGCCTTCTCGGGTCTCTACGTGGTCATGCTGGTCCTGCTGTGGAGCATGATCGTGCGGCCGCTTGGCTTCGAATACCGCAGCAAGCTGGCCTCGTCAGGCTGGCGCAATGTCTGGGACTGGTCACTGTTCGTCAGCGGCTTCGTGCCGATGCTGGTGTTCGGCGCGGCCATCGGCAACCTGCTGCAGGGCGTGCCATTCCACTTCAGCTGGAACCTCACCTCGTACTACACCGGCAGTTTCCTGGCGTTGTTCAACCCGTTCGCGATCCTGTGCGGCCTGCTGTCGGTGGCCATGTCGGTGCTGATGGGCTCGCTGACCCTGATGAACAAGTCCGAGGGCGCGATGTGGCAGCGCGCGCAACGTCTGGCCCTGATGGCCGCCGGCCTGGCGGTGGTGCTGTTCGCGATCGGCGGGTTCTGGGTGCATGCCCTGGAAGGCTACCGGCTGGTTGGCGGGCCTGCTGGTGGTATGGCGCAGACACCGTTGCAGCAGACTGTGCAGCGCAGTGCCGGTGCCTGGCTGGACAACTATGCCGTGCATCCGTTGCTGTGGCTGGTTCCGGCGCTGGGCTTTGCCGGCATGATCGGCGCGGCGCTGGCGGCACGTGCAGGCCGTTCCTTTTTTGGCTGGTGGCTGGGCGCGGCAGGATGGGCAGGCATGATCGGCAGCGTGGGCGCGGCGATGTTCCCGTTCATGATGCCCTCGAGCAGCAACCCGTCGCAAAGCCTCACGCTCTGGAATGCGGTGTCCAGTCAGGGCACGCTGACCTGGATGCTCGGTTTTGCCCTGGTCTTCGTGCCCCTGGTGGTCTGGTATACCAGCTGGGCGTTCTACGTGATGCGTGGCAAGGTTCGCCCCGAGCAGATCGCCCACGACGAGCACGCCTACTGAAGGAGGCACCTCCATGTTTCGAAGAATCATCATGTTTGCTCTGGTGATGGGGCTGGCGCTGCTTGTCCTGTTCCTGGCGATTGTTCTGGGTGACAGGGCGCCCTGGTATCTGGCCTGGGTGCTGGGTACGGGCACCATCGTGCTGGTTGCGGCCGCAGGCGGCGCCATGTATGACGCGCAGCAGGAAGAGGCTGCCAGTCGCAAGAGCCCGGACCGCGCCTGACCGGGGCGCATTGGCCGCAACTGCATGGCGCAGACGCAACAGGCACAAGTCTGGCTGGATGCAGCGGCTAGCAACGTGCGTCGCCGGTTGCGTCTGGCACTGGCGGCAGCCATTACCGGTACCGTACTGCTGTGCCTTCAGGCCGCCTTGCTGGCCTGGGCCCTGCAGCAGGCGATCTTCGAACAGGCCGGTGTGCAAGAGCTTGTGCCCGCTCTCGCAGCCTACCTGCTGCTGGCGGGATTGCGCTTCCTGCTGGCGGTGCGTGGACGCCGTGCAAGTTTCGAGGCGGGGCAGGAGGTCGTCGCCACGACCCGCAAGCGGATCCTCGATCACATGCGTCGCCTCGGGCCGGTTTGGCTGACGCATCAGTCCGGCGGTGCGCGCATCACCCAGGTGGTCGACGGTATCGATGCCCTGGCACCGTACTACGCGCGCTACCTGCCGCAGAAGGCGGCCTCGGCGCTGTTGCCGCTGGTGATCGTGGCCACGGTGTTTCCATTCGACTGGGTGTCCGCAACCGTCATGCTGGTGTCGGCACCGCTGGTACCGCTGTTCATGGTGTTGCTCGGTGATGCGGCCGAGCGGGCGAGCCAGCGGCGCTGGCTGAGTCTGACCCGGCTCGGCGAACAGTTTTTCGACAGTCTGCGGGGACTGGTCACCCTGCGCCTGTTCGGTGCCGGCCAGGTACGACGAAAACATCTGGCCAGGGCCAGCGACGCCTATCGCCGGGAAACCATGGCAGTGCTGCGCATGGCGTTTCTTTCCTCGCTGGTACTGGAGTTCTTCGCCACGGTCAGCATCGCCGTGGTGGCGGTGCTGGTCGGTTTTCGCCTGTTGTGGGGCGATCTGGATTTCTTCCGCGGCATGTATGCCCTGCTGCTGGCACCGGAATTCTTTCTGCCCCTGCGCGCGCTTGGTGCGTTGCGTCATGCGCGCATGGATGCGCTGTCGGTCGCGACCGACCTGGATTCCCTGCTGTCGCAGGCCCCGGGACCGTCGGTGCAGGCCGCAGGGCCGCGCTCCGAATCCTGCATGACGCATGCTGCAGTCGCCCTGGATCTCAAGGCCGTACGCTACCGGCATGAAGCGGATCGCGGCGGCGTTCTGGATTTCAGCCTGAGTGTGCCTGCCGGCGCGCACGTGGTGCTGGTTGGTGCCAGCGGTTCGGGCAAGAGTACGCTGCTGCAACTGCTGCTCGGGTTTCTTGCCCCGCAGGCGGGCAGCATCCGGGTTGATGGGGCGGATCTGTCCACGCTGGACCCGGCCGCATGGCGCCGGCGGCTGGCCTGGGTGCCACAGCGCCCGCACCTGTTCGCCGGGACCCTGCGCGATAACGTGCTGATGGCATGCCCGCAGGCGGACGATGCGCAACTGGAGAGGGTGGCGGCTCAGGTGGGCCTGGACAGCGTGTTGCAAGCACTGCCGGCCGGCTGGGATACCCGTCTGGGCGAATACGGCCATGGCCTGTCGGGCGGGCAGGCCCAGCGTGTCGCGCTGGCGCGCGCCTTGTTGCGCGATGCATCGCTGGTCCTGCTGGATGAGCCGACCCAGCAGCTCGATGCAGGCAGTGCGGCGACGATCCAGCGTGGACTGACAACCCTGCGCCGTGATCGTACGGTGATCGAAGCCGCACATCGACTGGCCAGAGCGCTGCAGGCCGATCTCGTGGTGGTGATGGAGCGGGGGAGGATCGTGGAAAGCGGTACGCCTGAAGTGCTGATGCATGCGGGTGGTGCTTTTCAGCATCTGCTCGAGGCGGAGGCGGCTGCATGAAGGCGCGGCGTGGCCCTATGTTGCGACTGGTGAATGTGCTGCGTCGCTATCGCGGCTGGATGCTGCTGGGCGCACTGATGGCCCTGCTCGGGGTGCTGGCGGGGATCGGCCTGCTGGCGGTGGCGGGACACTTCATCGCCGCCATGGGGCTGGCCGGGGTGGCCGGGGTGGCGCTCAATTACTTCACGCCTGCTGCGCTGATCCGCCTGTTCGCGATCGTGCGTACCGGCGGCCGTTATCTGGAGCGTCTGCTCACGCATGAGGCCACGCTGCGCACGCTGTCCGGCCTGCGCCTGTGGCTGTTCGACCGGCTGCTGCCACTGGCGCCGGCACGGACCGGTTTTCTTTCCCATGCCGACCTGTTTTCGCGCCTGCGCGCCGATGTCGACCGGCTAGAGCATGCCTTTCTCGGGGTGGGGGTGCCGGTGGTCGTGGCGGTACTTGCGGTGCCGGTGGTGCTGGTCGTGCAGGCGATCCATGTCTGGCCACTGGCGGTGTTCACGGCTGGTGTGTTGCTGGTGGTTGCCATCATGCTGCCCTGGTGGCTGGTGCATCGCGGCGAGGCGCCATCGGTCGCCATAGCCGAACGCGAGACGGCGTTGCGCGAGGGTGTGGACGATCTGGTGCGCGGTGCGCCGGAATTGATGCTGTATGACGCCTTCGAACGTCGTCAGCAGGAGGTGGAGGCCATTGCCGCGCGTCAGCATGAGGATCGCCGCACGCTGGATCGCCTGCAGGGCTGGAGCAGCGCGCTGGTGCCCTGGACAGCCCAGGCCGTGGCGATCGCCAGCATAGGCTGGGCGACGGTCGCCTATCGCGAACATGCCCTGCAGGCCGCCGATATCGCCATGCTGGCATTGCTTGCCCTGGCCGTGTTCGAAGTGGTGGCGGCGCTGCCGGAAGCGCTGGCGCAGTTGGGCGCCACCCGTCTTTCGGCACGCCGCGTGTTTGCCCTGGCCGACCAGCAGCCGGTCGTGCCCGATCCACTTCAGCCTGCGCCGTCGCCGCAGGGTTTCGATCTTGTCGTCAGGGGGCTGCGGGTTCGCCATGCGGGCATGTCCGAGCCCGTGCTGGATGGCCTGGATCTGGATCTCCCTGCCGGCGCGCGGGTTGCCATCACCGGCGTCTCCGGAAGCGGCAAGAGCACCCTGGTCAACGTGCTCACGCGCTTGCTTCCATGCGAGGCGGGCCAGGTGAGCCTGGACGGGCGACCCATCGAGGTCTATGCGGGTGACGCGGTGCGCGCGAAGATGGCCGTGGTCGAGCAACGCACCCAGCTTTTCCGTGCCAGCCTGCGCGAGAACCTGTGCATTGCTGCCCCCGATGCAAGCGAGGGAGCCATGCGCGATGCCTTGCGCATCGCCCAGCTCATGCCCTTTGTCGAGACCCTGGGTGATGGCCTGGACACCTGGCTGGGTGAATCCGGTGTGCAGCTTTCCGGTGGCGAGGCACGGCGTGTGGCCATTGCGCGCGCAGTCCTCGCCGACCGGCCGATCCTGTTGCTGGACGAACCCACCGAGGGTCTGGACGCGGATACCGCCGCAGCATTGATGCAGGCGCTGGGGGACTGGAGCCACGGGCGCAGCGTATTGCTCATCAGCCACCGTCTTGGCGCCGTCTCGCGCCTGGTCGATTGCGTTCTGCATCTGGAAGGCGGTCGGCTGCATCCATGGCGTGCGGGCGGGCCACCTGCGTGATGCCTGTCCTGCAACTGCTCAGGGTGATGGCACGTACTGCGTGAGTTTCATCCGGTCGGACTGTCCGCCTTGGCGGCGGGTGCGCCTGTCGCCGCTAACCAGCGTATGGCATGCACCTGGAACTGGCGCCCGGTGAGGCGGAGGGCGTCAGCGCATCAGGGCAGGCATGCCAGCCAATCGTCGTCGGAGCCATCGGGCACGCCTTCGAACAAGGCCGTGCTTAGGTAGCGCTCGCCGGTGTCAGGAAGCATGGCCAGCACGGCTGTTCCCGGCTCGGCGGACTGAGCGAGTCTGAGTGCCGCCGCAGCGGTTCCGCCGGCGGAAATGCCCACGAACAGTCCTTCCTCACGGGCCAGACGTCGCGCCATTGCAATGGCTTCCTCGTCGGTGACCGGCAAAATCTCGTCGGCCACCTCGCGGCGGAGCACCCCGGGAATGAAATCCGGCGCCCAGCCCTGGATCCTGTGTGATGCCCACGGTTTGCCGGCCAGCAACGAGGCGCCGGCCGGCTCGGTGGCCACGATGCGCACTTCAGGGCGGGCCGTCTTGAGCACTTCGCCGACACCGGTCAGGGTGCCACCAGTGCCCCAGCCGGAAACGAATGCATCCAGCCTGCGATTGGCGAAGTCGCGCAGGATTTCCGCTGCTGTGGTGCTTCGGTGGTAGGCCGGGTTGATCGGATTTTCGAACTGTCGCGCCAGGAACCAGCCATGCCTGTTCGCCAGTTCCTCGGCTTTTTCCACCATGCCGGTACCACGGGCGGAGGCTGGGGTCAGGATCATGCGCGCGCCATATGCGCGCATCAGCCTGCGCCGCTCGATCGAAAATGAATCGGACATTACCGCGACAAACGGATACCCGAGCGCGGCGCAGACCATGGCCAATGCGATACCGGTATTGCCGCTGGTGGCCTCGACCACGGTCTGGCCCGGCTTCAGCGTGCCGCGGCGTTCGGCATCGCGGATGATCGCCAGTGCCAGACGGTCCTTGACCGAGCCGCCGGGGTTGAAGGATTCGACCTTGACGAAAACTTCGCGGCCTTCGGGAGCAAGGCGATTCAGACGCACTATGGGCGTGTGGCCTATGGTGTGGAGGATGCTGTCGTGGATCATGAGGGTCGTTCTCCGGTAGTGGCGAGTTCGGGACTGCGCGACGGGACAACCATGCTGTAGATCGGGCGCGGGAAGAGGAAACAGCCGTTTGCCATGGCCATATGCTTTCCGGGCATGCATCATCGCAGGATTTGCGATGGTGTGCTGGCAACATACTGATTGCACCAAACTCCTGAATGGGAATCGCGCCACGGGGGCGGCATGTTCCACCTGCATTACGACACCCGGCTGGAAAGCCTGGCCGACGCGCTGGCCGATCTGCTCGCAGAGCGGGCCGGCGACGAACTGCTGCAGCCGCAGACCGTGCTGGTGCCGCAGCCGGGGCTGAGTCACTGGCTGGTGCAACGCATGGCGGCACGCCTTGGCATTGCCGCCAACCTTGAATTCATCGCTCCCGCGCAGATGGTCTGGCGGGTGCTGCGGGCCGAGCATCCGGAGTTGCCGGCGCAATCGCCGTTCGACCGCGAGCGACTGCGCTGGCGCATCCTGAACGAGTTGCGTGCCGACAACCTGCCTCCGGCGTTGCGCGAGCTGGCCGGCGACGACCCGCAGGGTGCCCGCGGCTTGGAACGTGCCGGTCACCTGGCGCAGCTGTACGAACGCTACCAGGGCTATCGACGCGAGATGCTGGAGGATTGGGCCAGGGGCGGGGATCCGCACGATCCCCAGGCCGAACTCTGGCGCCGACTGCTGCGTGCCGGCGACACATCACGCAGCCACCTGCTCGGCGCATTCCTGAAACGCCATGAGGACCCGGCGGCCCCACCACCGCCAGACCTGCCCGCGCGACTGTTCGCCTTCGGCGTGGTCAACGTCTCGCCCGACGTGCTGCGCGTGCTTGGCGTGCTGGGGCGTCATCTGGACCTGCATTTCTTCCTGCCCAGCCCGTGTCGCGAATACTGGGGCGATCTGCCGGACCGTCGCAACCGACTGGCCATGCTGGAGGCAGGGGAGAGTCTGTTTGACGAACCACCCAACCGCTTGCTGGTCTCGCTGGGCGGGGTGGGGCGCGACTTCGTGGAACGCCTGTTCGGCTACGACGAGGTGCAGCCGGATGCGGAGCACCTCGGCGACGATTCCCATGAACCGCCACGCGGTAGCCTGCTCCAGCGTGTGCAGGCCGATGTGATCGAACTGGCGGCTCCCGACCCGGGAGCGCGGCGCGACCTGCCCGACCCCGGCGACCGCTCGCTGCAGGTGCATGTGTGCCATTCGCCGCTGCGCGAGGTGCAGGTGCTGCACGACCAGTTGCTGGACCGCTTGCAGGCCGATGCGGACCTGGAGCCGCGCGACATCGCTGTGATGGTGCCGGACCTGGCGCGATATGCCCCATGCATCGAGGCCGTGTTCGGTTCACTGGGCATGGACGACCCCCGGCGCATCCCGTGGACCCTGTCCGATCGCCCGCAGGCCGCCAGGCATGCCCTGGTGACCCTGTTCCAGAATCTGCTGGACCTGCCGGTTTCGCGCCTGGGCGCGGACCAGGTGCTGGATATCATGGCGGTGACGGCGGTACGTCGCGGTTACGGTCTGGACGAGGATGCATTGCCGTTGCTGGCCGAACGCATCGAGCAGGCCGGCGTGCGCTGGGGCGAGGATGCCGCCGACCGCGCGGCCGAGGGATTGCCGGCATTCGAGGAGTACAGCTGGCGTTTTGGCCGGCGACGGCTGCTGCTGGGCTACATGAGTGGAGATCCCGCAGATGGCGTGCTGCTGGGCGGCATCGCCCCGCTGACCGACGTGGAGGCTGCCGACGGCGCATCCCTGGGCGCGCTGTTCGCCCTGCAGCGCCAGCTGCGCAACTGGCGCGGGGCGATGCGTGTACCGCATGCGCCGCAGGCCTGGCAGGCCTTGTTCAACCAGATGCTGGACCGCCTGGTGCCCGAGACCGAGGACCGCGAGGAGGAGCACGCGCTGGAAGTCGTGCGCGGTGTCCTGCGCGCACTGGCCGAAAACAGTGCCGCCGCCGGTTTCGATCAGCCGCTGGACTGGCGTACCGTGCGCGCCTTCCTGCGCGAGCAGCTGGACGAGGACCGTCCGCAGCATCATTTCCTTGCCGGTGGCGTCAGCGTGTGCGGCCTGGTGCCCTTGCGCAATGTGCCCTTCAAGCTGATCTGCGTACTGGGCCTGGATGCCGACGCCTTCCCGCGTCGCGAGCCGGCCGATGCACTCGACCGGATGCGGGCCGGACGGCGACTGCCGGGTGACCGTTCGGTGCGCGAGGACGACCGTTACCTGTTTCTGCAGACCCTGATGGCGGCCAAGCAGCAGCTGTACCTCAGCTACACCGGCATCGACATGCGCCGGGGTTCGGAGATCGAGCCTTCGGTGGTGCTCAGCGAATTGCTGGAGCATGTGTGCGAGGGCTACTTCACCGATCCCGTTGCGGCGCGCCAGGCGCTGGTCACGCAGCACCCGATGCAGCCGTTTGCCACGCGGCTGTTCCTGCCACGGGGCCACGAACTGGGCAGGCCCGAGGTGTTTACCTACCGCGAGGGCTGGCTGGAGGCGGCGCGCAGTGGCGTACGCAGCGCGAATCCTGTGCCTTTCGTGGATGCTCCGTGGCCGACGCCCGACGCGACCGAACCTGTCGAACTGGCGGAGCTGCGCCGCTTCCTGCGCAACCCGGCCGAGCATTTCCTGCGCTGGCGGGCAGGGCTGGTGCTGGATCAGGATGCGCCCGGAGTCGATGAGCGCGAACCGCTGGTGCTCTCGCCGCTGGAACAGGGACGGCTCGACCGCGCCATGGCTGCATGCGTCGATCCGCAAGGCCCGCCGGAATCCGCACTGGACGCCCTGCGCGCGCAGGCCCTGTTGCCGCCGCTGGACTGGGGGCGGTCCGTCTTCGAGAACACCCGCCGCGAACTTCGGCCGGGCCTGCGTCACATGCAATCCTGGCAGTCCACGCACCCGCCGCTGCCCACACGCGCGTTTCGTCTGGACCTGGGCGAAGGCCGCGTGCTGCAGGGCGTGCTCGATGGCCTGCACGAAGGTGGTTTCGGTACCTGGATCGGCAAAGCCCACAGCGCTTCCGGCTGGATGCAGTGGTGGCTGGGGGCGCTGGTGGCGGTGGCGCTTGAACACACGGACACATGCATCGCGTGGGGACGCGATACGGACAAGGCGCCCTGGTCGCTGCCCTGGCAGCCGGCCATGCCCGACCCGCAGCAGGCACGTGAATACCTCGGGAATCTCGTCGATATGCTTGCAGCCGGACAGCGCGAACCGCTGCCGCTGCCATTGCGTACCGCGTATGCCTGGGCCGAGGTGCAGGTGACGAAAGACGATGACGACGCGGCTTCGCAGGCGGCCTGGAAGGCCTGGCATGGCGGGTTCAAAGGCTATGCAGAGAAGAGCGACCCGTGGCTAGCCCTGGCATTCCGCGACCGTGACCTGATCGGGGACGCGAAGTTGCAATCGCGCTTCCGTGAATTGGCGAGCGTGGTTCACGTCCCGCTGTGCCGGGCCCTGCACGGAGGTTACGCGCCATGAGCGGCAAGTCGAGTGAGCGTGACCTGGCCCTGCAGGTGCTACTGGACGGCGTGCAGCTGATCGAGGCCAGCGCCGGTACCGGCAAGACATACACCATCGCAGGGCTCTACGTGCGGCTGCTGGTCGAGCGCGCGCTGGAGGTCGATCGCATCCTGGTGATGACCTTCACCAAGGCCGCCACCGAGGAATTGCGCCAGCGCCTGCGCGACCGGCTGCGGCTGTGCGCACGCATGGCGCGGGAGCCGTGGCTGGCCGGGGACGACGAGCCGCCCGCGGATCTGGCGCATGAGGCCGCGTGGTCGGCGGCCCTCCTGCGCCGCGCACTGCATTCGGGTGGGGAATCGCCCGGGGAACTGGCGCGGCGTCTCGAGCAGGCGCTCACGCGCATGGACCAGGCCGCCATCTTCACCATCCACGGGTTCTGCCAGCGCGTGATCGGCGAACATGCCGCCCTGATCGAGGGCGTCGATCAGGGCGCCGTACTCGAACCCAGCGACGACGACCTGCTGGAGGCCTTTGCCACCGATGCCTGGCTGCGCATGGGCGAGGGTGGCGATGCGCTACGGCGCGAGGCCCTCATGGCATTTGGAGACTCGCCACAGAAGCTGTCGCGCTGCCTCAGGGAACTGGTGAGCTTCGATGGCCGCATCGAACCCTTGGCCGACGGCTCCCCACAGGCATCGGATGTGCCCGATGTCGACGCGGCCCTGCGGGACCTGCGTGCGATCTGGGAGACCCAGGGCAATGCGGCGAGCGAGGTCTTCCGGCAGGTGTTCGATGCCGGTCATCTGAATGGTCGCAGCTACCGTGCCGACAGTCCGGACCTGCTCGCCCGTTTGCGTCGCGAGCTGGCTGGCGGCGGCCAGCCATCCGCCAGCCTGCTGGCGAAATTCGCCGGCTCCAGGTTGAAAGCCTCGATGAAGAAGCATGCGCCGGACTTCCCGGACCATGCGGCCTTCGACGCCATCGACGAGGTGCTGGCCTGCGAGCAGGCCTTCCTTGATGCCGTGCGGGCCCGAGTGCCGGTCGTGTTGCAGCGTCTGGTTGCCGAGGCACGTACCTGGCTGGCGGCGCGCAAACAGGATCTGGCACGCATGTCCTACACCGACCAGATCGCGTGGGTGCACCGGGGACTTGGTCCGGATTCGCGCGGCGAGCGACTCGCGCGAGCCTTGCGGCAGCAGTACCCGGTCGCGCTGGTGGACGAATTCCAGGACACCGACGCGCGCCAGTACGCCATCCTCGAACGCCTGTATGGCGAAACCGGCACGCTGTTCTGCATCGGCGACCCCAAGCAGGCCATCTACGGTTTTCGCGGCGGCGACGTGCATGCCTACCTCAGGGCGGCCAGACGAGCCGGAAAATCCTCGTCGCTAAGGCGCAACTTCCGGTCTTCGCTAGGCTGTATCGGTGCCTGCAATGCGCTTTTTGCCCAGCGCGGGGATGTCTTCGTCGAGCCGGGAATCGGATTCACACCGGCCGAGACGGGTGGCCGCGTGGCAGACGGCAAACTTCATCTGGGGACGGATCCGGTGGCGCCGATGACGCTGTGGCGTCTGCCCGATTCGCTGCCGGAAGGCGGCAAGGATGCCGCGCTGTCCCTGATGGCGGCATCCTGCGCCGAGACCATCGTGCAGCTGTTGGTGCCAGGCGCGGCAAGCCTGGACGGATATCCGCTGCAGCCCGGCAGCCTGGCCGTGCTGGTGGATACCAACGACCAGGCCATGCGCATGCAGGATGCGCTGGCCGTGCGTGGCGTGCCCGCGGTATGCCAGCGGCGCGAAAGCGTGTTTGCCTCCGAGGAGGCCATGGAGCTGTGCCGCATCCTCGACGCGCTGCTGGCGCCGCGGCACGCCGGCTACGCGCGTGCGGCCCTGTGCACGCGTCTGCTGGGCCGACGGCTCGGGGACATCGCGGCCATGGCCGAGGACCGGACACAGTGGCGCGAGGAACTCGATGACCTGCGCCAGTGCTGGAACGAGCGCGGCATCCTGGCGCTGCTCGAACGGCTCGGCGAACGCCATGCGCGGCGCCTGCTGGCGCAGGACCGGGGCGAGCGTCGGCTGAGCAACCTGATGCAGCTTGGGGATGCCCTGCAGGCCGAGGCGCGCCGGCTGTCCGGCCTGCGTGCGCAACGCGACTGGCTGGCGCGGCGCATCGAACTGGCCGATGAGCACAACGAGGAGGAACAGCTGCGCCTGGAGAGCGACGCCGAGCGCGTGCAGATCCTCACCATCCATGCCAGCAAGGGCCTGGAATACGACCTGGTCTTCCTGCCGTTCACGGCCTGGATGCAGGCCTCCCAGCAAGGGAAGGGGAAGTTCGCGCGGTTCCATGATGGCGACGATCTGGTCAAGCGCTACCTCGCTACCGGAAAGGATGATCGCGATCCCGGGGATCTGGCAGCGCAGCTTGCCGCGCAACGCGAGGACCTTGCCGAAGGCGTACGCAAGCTGTACGTCGGCGTGACCCGAGCGCGTCATGCCTGCTGGATGAGCATCGGTGCGCGTCATGCTCCCGACAAGGGGTTCGTGCTCGATCATGTGCTTCCCGACGACTTGTCCGCGATGATTGAAAGCGCGGCGGGTGCGATCCGTGAACAGGAGCTGCCGGCTACGTCGCCGCTGCGCCTGGAGGCGGCACGGCCGGCCGCCGTGCTCACTGCACGACGCTTCACGCGCAGTCTGGACCGCGATTGGCGCCGGCACAGCTTCACGCGACTGGCCGACGGCGGTCATGCCAGTGGATTTGAGCCGGTGCCCGACTCGCTGCCTGCAAGTGGGCCCGTGGTACCGGCACTGCCTTCGGGACTGCGTGGCAGCCGGTTCGGCTCGGCGGTGCACGACATCCTCGAGCACATCGATTTCGCCGCCTGGCGCGGGGGGGCTGCGACGCTGACGGATGTGCAACGCGATGTGGTGTCGCGCGCGCTGGCTGCGCAGGGCATTGCTGGCGCTACGGCGCAACGGGCGGTCGAAGGGCTGGTGGCACGCACCTTGCGCACGCCCGTGGTCGACGCACTGTGCCTGGCCGACCTCGCCCCCGCGGCGCGCCGCGCCGAGATGGCGTTCGATTTCGGCATCGCCGGCATCGACCCGCGCGCATGGCTCGATGGCATGCATGCGCATGGCTACCAGACCGGGAGGCAGTCATTCGCGCACATCGGCACACGCCTGGCCGGCTTGATGAATGGCCTGATCGACCTGGTGTTCGTGCACGAGGGCCGCTGGTGGATCGTCGACTACAAGACCAACCACCTGGGTGATCGTGTGACCGATTACGCGCCCGATGCCCTGCAACGGGCGGTGCGTGATAGTGACTACGACCTGCAATATCTGATTTACACCGTGGCCCTGCATCGCTGGCTTGGGCAGGTGCGTGGCGATGCCTACGACTATGCGCGTGACTTCGGTGGTGTTCGTTACCTGTTCCTGCGTGGCATGGGAGTCGGGCCATCGGGCAACGGCATATTCGTCGATCGTCCCGCACCGGAACTTGTGCGTGAACTGGATCACCTGCTGCATGCCCCGGGGGTGGCGACATGAATGATCGCGGCGAACTGCTGGTGCGTTTGCAGGCCCTCGGCGTGCTGCGTCCGCTCGATGCGGAAATCGGCCACTGCCTGCTGGACCTGGATGCGCAGGCCGACCCGGCGCTTGGTTTGCTCGCCGCGACCGCATCGCTGGCTGTCGCACACGGCCACAGCTGCCTTCCGGTTTCGCAGTTGGGCGCCGTACTCGGGGAAGCGTGTCCCGAGGATGTCCAACTGCCCGAATTGCCCGATGCCGGAACCCTGCATGCGGTGTTGCGGGCCAGTCGCTGGGCGGTGCCGGCGGAGGACGGTGCAGCCGAGCCTTTGCTGCACGATGGCGAAAGGGTATGGCTGGGGCGGTATTTTCATCACGAAGCCACGGTCGCGCGCGTGTTGCGCCGTCTGCTTGCATCTTCCCCGGAGTTGCCCGATGCAGCCGCGCTGCGTGCTGCGCTGTCGCCGTTTTTCCCTCTGGATCAGGGTCTGCCGGACCGACAGGCTCTGGCGGTACTGACCGGACTGGTCTCGTCCCTGACCGTCATCACCGGCGGTCCCGGCACCGGCAAGACCACCACGGTACTGTGGTTGCTGGCGGCATGGGCCGGCCTGCGCCTGGCCGCTGGCTTGCCGGCACCGTGCATTCATCTTGCGGCGCCGACCGGCAAGGCGGCAGCGAGGCTCGGCGATTCGCTGCGCGAGCGGGTGGCGCAGTTGCCCGTGAACGACGAGCTGCGTGCGGCGCTGCCCGCGTCGGCATCCACGATGCACCGTCTGCTGGGTGTTCGGCGGGGCAGTACAGGCTTTCGCCATCATGCCGGGTATCCGCTGGATACCGATCTGGTGGTGGTGGACGAGGTATCGATGGTCGACCTGCCCCTGATGGCGCGGCTCCTCGATGCCCTGCCTGAAGGCGCGCGCCTGGTGCTGCTTGGGGACCGGGACCAGCTGGCGTCGGTGGAAGCGGGCAACGTGCTGGCCGCCATATGCGCAGCGGCCGGCAACGGAGCGGTTTCGCCTGCCCGGGCGGCATGCATCGAGGCTGTCATCGGAGGGAAGGTCGAGGCGAACGTACAGGCACCGCCATTTGCCGATGCCGTGGTGGAACTGCATCGCTCGCATCGTTTCAGCGGGGAAAGCGGACTGGGCAAGGCGGCTGCCCTGATCCGGGCGGGCGATGCCGACGGGCTGTGCGACGGCCTTGCATCGGATGCCTTTACCGGGGTGCATCTGGACAACGAGGCGGCCCATCGGCCACACACAGCACTGGTGGAGCGGCACATCGAACGGCTTGCAGAGCTGCTGCGCTGCCAGGATCCGCGTCAGGCACTGGAAATGGCTTCGCGTCACCGCGTGCTGACTGCCCTGCGTGAAGGTCTGTGGGGAAGCCAGGCCATCAATGCTGCCTTCGAAAAGGTCCTGCGGCAACGCGCCGGGGTGGCGCCCGACCAACCCTGGTATTCCGGCCGGCTGCTGCTGGTGACCCGCAACGATTACGGGCTGGGTCTGTTCAATGGCGACATCGGCGTGGTGCTTGCCGACAGCGACGCAACGCTGCGTGCGTGGTTTCCTGCTGAGGATGGCAGTTTGCGTAACCTGGCACTGGCGGCGCTGCCCGAGTGCGAGAGCGCCTGGGCCATGACCATCCACAAGAGCCAGGGTTCGGAATTCGACGCCGTCGACATCGTGTTGCCCCCGCACGACACACGCGTCCTGGGTCGCGGGCTGCTGTATACGGCAGTCACCCGGGCGCGGTCCCGAGTGACGCTGGTGGCCACGGCGGACACCTTGCGTCGGGCGCTCGCACGCAGTACGCGCCGCTTCAGCGGCCTGGCCGATCGTCTGCGTGCACCGATGGCTTGAGGGGTATGTCACGGCATTGCGTTGACAGATTCATGGCGCCGGGCTAGCTTTTGTGAGTCATCCATCGATGCCAACAATGGTGGCCCGCAGGTAACTGCCGGTCGAGTGTGCGACATGGACACTACGAAGTTTCACGACTGAATCCACGCGCCGGGCTTGAACCCTGGGGCGCGATGCGCCCTTTTTTATTGCCTTTGCCATGCCGGTCGGGCTATCCGATACGGTTGCACCCTGGCGCCCCGCATACGATCCAAGCATTCACGGTTTGCCCGATCATGATTGAAATCACCCTTCCCGACGGCAGCAAGAAGCCGTTCGATCATCCCGTTTCCGTACACGACGTGGCTGCGTCCATCGGCCCCGGCCTGGCCAAGGCCACCCTGGCCGGCAAGGTTGATGGCCAACTGGTCGATGCCAGCTTCGCCATCGACCACGATGCACGCCTGGAGATCGTCACCGAAAAGAGTCCCGAGGCGCTGGAGATCCTCCGCCATTCCACCGCGCATCTGCTTGCGCAGGCCGTGCAGCGCCTGTATCCGGGCGCGCAGGTGACCATCGGCCCGGTGATCGAGGACGGTTTCTACTACGATTTCGCCTACGAGCGGCCCTTCACCCCGGAGGATCTGGAGAAGATCGAGGCGGAAATGCACCGGATCGTCAAGGAATCCCTGCCGCTGGAGCGCACGGTCAAGTCGCGCGACGAGGCGGTGAGGTTCTTCCGTGGCATGGGCGAGGAATACAAGGCCGAGATCATCGAGTCGATCCCGGCCGACGAGGAGCTTTCGCTGTACACCCAGGGCGAGTTCACTGACCTGTGCCGCGGCCCGCACGTGCCCGACACCGGCAAGCTGCGCGCGTTCAAGTTGATGAAGGTGGCCGGTGCCTACTGGCGTGGCGATTCGGACAACGCGATGCTCACGCGCATCTACGGCACGGCCTGGCTCAACGACAAGCAGCTCAAGGCCTATCTCACCCGGCTGGAAGAGGCCGAGAAACGCGATCACCGCAAGATCGGCAAGGCCCTGGACTTGTTCCACCAGCAGGAGGAGGGCCCGGGCATGGTGTTCTGGCACCCCAGGGGCTGGGCGCTGTGGCAGCAGGTCGAGCAGTACATGCGCCAGGTGTACCGTGCATCGGGCTACCAGGAGGTGCGCGGGCCGCAGATCCTCGATGTCTCGCTGTGGAAGAAATCCGGGCACTGGGACAACTACCAGGACAACATGTTCTTCACCGAGTCGGAAAAACACACCTACGCGGTCAAGCCGATGAACTGTCCCGGGCATGTGCAGATCTACAACGCCGGCCTGCACAGCTACCGCGACCTGCCGATCCGCTACGGTGAATTCGGCGCCTGTCATCGCAACGAGCCGTCCGGCGCGCTGCATGGCCTGATGCGCGTGCGTGCCTTCACCCAGGACGATGGCCATGTTTTCTGCACCCCCGAACAGGTCGAGGCGGAGGTCACGGCCTTCCATGCCCAGGCCATGAAGGTCTATGCCGATTTCGGGTTCGAAGACATTGCGCTGAAAATCGCCCTGCGTCCGGATGACCGGATCGGATCGGATGCCGTGTGGGATGCCTCGGAAGAGGCACTGCGCAATGCCTTGCGCAAGGCGGACGTGTCGTGGGAGGAACTGCCGGGCGAAGGCGCCTTCTATGGCCCGAAGATCGAATACCACATGCGCGACTCGATAGGCCGCGGCTGGCAGGTGGGCACCATGCAGGTGGATTTCTCCATGCCCGAACGACTGGGTGCCGAATACGTGGACGAGCACAGCCAGCGCCGCCACCCGGTCATGCTGCACCGGGCGATCGTGGGCTCGATGGAGCGTTTCATCGGCATCCTGATCGAGCATTACGCGGGAAATTTCCCGGTCTGGCTGGCACCGGTGCAGGCGGTGGTGATGAACATCACCGACGCGCAGGCGACGTATGCTTTGGAGGTGGCGCAAGTCCTTGTCGAGAAAGGGTTCCGTGTCGAGGCGGATTTGCGCAATGAAAAGGTCGGCTATAAAATCCGCGAGCATACACTGGCGAAGGTGCCCTACCTTCTGGTCGTGGGTGACCGCGAAAAGGAATCGGGCGCCGTCGCTGTGCGCGAGCGCGCGGGCGAGGACCTTGGCAGCATGTCGCTGCAGGCATTTACCGCACGAATGGAGACCGAGGCGCGGCGTTGAGCCGGACACGGTCGAAGATTGCCATCTACTGGAGGACGAAGTATCGCCACCCCCGACAACAAGCGTAACCGTCGCAATCACGAGATCCGCGTACCGAACGTGCGCGTGATCGACGCCGAAGGCGAACAGGTCGGTATCGTGAGCCGCGACGAGGCCCTGGCCATGGCCGAGGAAGCCGGACTGGATCTGGTCGAGATCCAGCCCAATGCCGAACCTCCCGTCTGCCGCATCATGGACTTCGGCAAGCACAAGTTCGAGCAGCAGAAAAAGGCCAACGCCGCGCGCAAGAAGACCAAGAAGATCGAGATCAAGGAAGTCAAGTTCCGTCCCAACACGGATGTGGGCGACTACCAGATCAAGCTGCGCAACATCCTGCGTTTCCTCGAAGGCGGCGACAAGGTCAAGGTGACCATCCGTTTTCGCGGGCGGGAGATGGCGCATCAGGAGCTGGGCCGCGATCTGGCCAGGCGCGTCCAGGAAGACGTGGGCGAGCAGGGTGTGGTCGAGCAGTTCCCGCGCCAGGAAGGCCGTCTGATGGTCATGATGCTGGCGCCGCCCAGGAACGCCTGAACGCGCTCGCAGGTCCTTGTTGTGTGCAAGTCTGTCCCTGTGCCCTGGGTGCAGGGCGTGGGGCGTGTCGCAGGACAGGCTTCCCCGGCAGGGGATGTTCATAGTAGAATTCGCGATTCGGCCCGATCTGGACGGGCCATGACAAGCCGATCCGGGCAGGACGGAAAGCACCGCAGCGCGGTCGCCGGGATCAGTCGAATACCACCATTCAAGGGACGCCATCATGCCCAAGATCAAGACCAACCGGGCCGCTGCCAAGCGGTTCCGCAAGACGGCGACCGGCAAGTTCAAGGCCGGCCATGCCTTCAAGTCGCACATCCTGACCAAGAAGTCGACCAAGCGTAAGCGTGGTCTGCGTGCACCCAACCATGTCAACGAGAGTGACCGCAAGTCGGTCGCCCGTATGTTGCCGTACGCGTAAGGATCAGGAGTAGACCACCATGGCACGAGTCAAGCGGGGCGTCATCGCCCGTCGTCGTCACAAGAAGATCATTGGCCGCGCGAAGGGTTACTACAATGCCCGCCGCAAGGTTTATCGCGTCGCCAACCAGGCTGTCATCAAGGCCGGCCAGTACGCCTACATCGGCCGCAAGCAGAAGAAGCGCCAGTTCCGTTCGTTGTGGATCACGCGCATCAATGCCGCGGCCCGCATGTTCGACCTGTCCTACAGCCGTCTCATCAATGGCCTGAACAAGGCCGGCATCGAGGTCGACCGCAAGGTCCTGGCCGACATCGCCGTGCATGACATCAAGGCCTTCGGTGTCATTGCCGCGCAGGCCAGGGCCGCGCTGGAAGGCAAGGCCGCACCCAGGTCGTCGGCCAAGTCCGCCCCCAGCCCGGCCGCGGGCAAGACGCCTGCACCGAAGAAGGCTGCTGCCAAGGGCGATGACCTGACCAGCATCGAGGGCATCGGCCCGAAAATCGGCGAACTGCTGGCCGGCAACGGCATTGGCACCTTTGCCGAGTTGGCCGCCGCATCAGTCGACAAGCTCAGCGGGATCCTGCACGAAGCGGGCAGCCGCTACGCCTCGCACGACCCGGGCACGTGGCCGCAGCAGGCCGAGCTGGCCGCCGCGGGCAAGTTCGACGAGCTCAAGGCACTGCAGGACAAGCTCAAGGGCGGTCGCGTCGCCTGAAGAAGCCATCTTCGCCGTCGGTGCGCGGCGATGACGCAGTATCCTCATGCGGGGAAGGGCGCGAGTCCTTCCCCGCATGCGTTTTGAGGGGGTGCCTTGATCCTTCCGGGGCACGCGGGCGTCAAGGCGCCCGGCAATGAACTACAGGCTGCAGATCGATGAGCGATATCGAAACCCAGATCCGCGACGCCCTCGCGGACATACAACAAACCGACAGTCTGGATGCACTGCAGGCGCTGCGCGTGTCGCTGCTTGGCAAGTCCGGGAGCATCACCGCGCAGTTGAAAAGCCTGGGCAAGCTGGCACCGGAGGAGCGCAAGGCAGCCGGCGCCGCCATCAACCAGGGCAAGGTGCGTATTGCACAGGCGCTGGATGAGCGGCGCGGGGCCCTTGCGGACAAGGTGCTCGAACAGCGGCTGGCATCGGAGCGCGTGGATGTCACCTTGCCCGGGCGCGATGGCGCACGTGGCGGCATCCATCCGATCCAGCGCGTCCTGGAACGCATTGCCTACATCTTCGAACGGCTCGGTTACCAGCGCGCCGAAGGCCCGGAAATCGAGGACGACTGGCACAATTTCGAAGCCCTGAATTTCCCGCCGCATCATCCAGCCAGGGCCATGCATGACACGTTTTATTTCCCCGACGGGCGGTTGCTGCGAACGCATACCTCGCCGGTGCAGATCCGCGCCCTGATGGGCCGCACGCCGCCGGTGCGCATCATTGCCCCGGGCAAGGTCTACCGCAGCGATTCGGACCAGACCCATTCGCCGATGTTCCACCAGATCGAAGGCCTGCTGGTCGATGAAACCTCAAGTTTCGCCGACCTCAAGGGCACCCTCGCTGCCTTCGTGCGTGCGTTTTTCGAACGTGATTTCGAGATGCGTTTCCGGCCGAGTTTCTTTCCGTTCACGGAACCCTCGGCCGAGCTGGATATTCGCTGGGATACCGGGGACGGCAGCGAGCGCTGGATGGAGGTTCTCGGTTGCGGCATGGTGCATCCGAAGGTTCTCGAGCATTGCGGTATCGATCCCGAGCGTTACACCGGGTTTGCGTTTGGCCTCGGCGTGGAGCGCTTTGCCATGCTGCGCTACGGGGTCGGCGACCTGCGGGTGTTCTTCGAAAACGATATGCGCTTCCTCCGCCAGTTTGCCTGAGTGCGGGGAATGGGCAGCAGGGCATCTGGCTTTGCAAGTGCAGCGTCAGCAAACTTGCGAAATCGTTCATGGCCTGCCCCCGATTTCCGATTTCCGATTTCCGGCTTTTAAACCATGAAATTTTCCGAAAACTGGCTGCGACAACTCGTCGAAATCGATGCCGACCACGAGGCCCTGGTACAGCGCCTGACCATGGCCGGACTGGAAGTCGAAGACGTCCAGTTGCTCGGTCAGGCACTCGATGGCGTGGTGGTGGGCGAGATTGTCGCTGCACGGCCGCATCCGGATGCAGATCGCCTGAAGGTGTGCACGGTCGAGATGGGGTCAGGCGAGCCGTTGCAGATCGTATGCGGAGCGCCCAATGCACGTGTCGGCCTGAAAGCGCCGTTGGCTACTGTCGGCACCCGGCTGCCGGGTGGTGTCCGGATCGACAAGGCCAGGCTGCGCGGGGTGGAATCGTCGGGCATGCTCTGTTCGGGCAAGGAACTGGGCGTGGATGCCGATGCTTCCGGCCTGCTGGAATTGCCAGCCGAAGCAAAACCCGGACAACCACTGGCTGCGGTGCTGGGATTGCCGGATGCAGCCATCGAGATCGGCCTGACGCCCAACCGTTCGGACTGCCTGGGCATGTGGGGGCTGGCGCGTGATGTAGCCGCACAGTGGCAGGGGCGTCTGAAGATCGAGACACCGGCCACATGCACGGCAACCGTACGGACGCAGCGCGAGGTACGTCTCGAGGCCGATTCCGACTGCCCGCGTTATCTCGGTCGGGTCATCGAGGGCATCGATCCGACGGCGGCCTCGCCGACCTGGCTCACCCAGCGTCTGCGGCGCGCCGGCCTGCGGCCCCTCAACGTGGTAGTGGACATCACCAACTACGTGATGCTGGAAACCGGCCAGCCACTGCACGCCTTCGACAACGACAGGCTCGAAGGCGCGGTTTGCGTGCGCCGTGCCCGTGAAGGCGAATCCCTGAAGCTGCTGGACGGCACTCCGGTTGCGCTGACACCCCACTTCCTGATGATCGCCGATGAGGCGGCGCCCCTGGCTGTGGCCGGCATCATGGGCGGGCAGGCATCGAGCGTCACGGATGCCACGCGCAATGTGTTCCTCGAGAGTGCGCATTTCGCTCCGGCCGTCATCAGCGGGCGTGCGCGCAAGCTCGGCTTGCATACGGATGCATCGCACCGCTTCGAACGCGGGGTCGACCCGGAGCTGGCCCCGCTGGCGCTGGAACGTGCCACGGCACTTGTGCTGGAGCTGGCCGGTGGCAGGGCCGGGCCCCGGAGCACGGCCGAGCGGCCCGAGGATTTGCCGCAGAACAAGCTCGTGGACCTGCGCCGGGCGCGCATGAGCCGCGTGCTGGGCATGCAGGTGCCTGATGCGGAGGTCGTGCGCATACTCCAGTCGCTTGGTTGCCGGGTGGAAGACACCGCCGCGGGCTGGAGCGTGCTGCCACCATCGCACCGGTTCGATATCGATCGCGAGGAAGACCTGATCGAGGAAGTGATTCGCATCCACGGCTACGACAACGTGCCCGTTCGCCCCCCATCCGGTGAACTGGCACTCCAGCCCGACCCGGAAGAGCGTCTCAAGCCCCGCGACCTGGCTGCGCAGCTGGCCGCGAGGGACTACCAGGAAGCCATCTGCATGGCCTTCGTCGGCGAGTCCCAGTTGCAGGACTGGGGATTGCACGAGGGGCAGGTGGCACTCGCCAACCCGTTGTCGGCGGACCTGGCCGTCATGCGGCCTTCGCTGCTGCCTGGCCTGGTCGAGGCGCTGCGACGCAATCGCGCACGCCAGCAGGACAGGGTGCGGTTGTTCGAGATCGGCCGCGTTTTCGGTGCCGGTGACAAGGCGCCGCAGGAAGCCGATCAACTGGCACTGGTGGCCTGCGGCAGCGCACACGCCGAACAGTGGGGACGGGATACCCGCGGCGTGGATTATCACGACGTCAAGGGTGACCTGGAATCCTTGCTGGCCATGACCGCCATGCCTGACGCGTGGCGCTTCAGCAACCAGTCTCTGCCGCATTGGCTGCATCCGGGTCGCAGCGCCAGCATCATGCGCGACGGGCGCGTGGTCGGTCACCTTGGAGTCCTGCATCCACGCCTGACGGCCGCCCTGGATTGCAACGATGACATCGTAGTGGCGCAACTGGACCTCCAGGCCATCCTTGCACGCCGCCTGCCGCGTGCGCAGCCGGTATCCCGATACCCGGCGGTGCGGCGCGACCTGGCAGTGGAGGTGCCGGAGGACATCGCGTGGAGCAAAGTCGAGGCTGCCGTTCGTGACACGTTGGGAGCACGATTGGGACAAATCCTGCTTTTTGACCGTTATAGCGGCAAAGGTTTGCAGGAAGGTCGCAAAAGTCTCGCTATGGGCTTGATTTTGCAGGACGCTTCGCGCACTCTTACCGACAAGGACGCTGACCGTTGCGTGGCCGAAGCTCTGGCTGCGCTGGAACGCGAGTGCATGGCGCGATTGCGAGGGTGAAATGGCGCTGACCAAGGCAGACATGGCCGAGCAGCTGTTTCTTGAAGTCGGCTTGAACAAGCGGGAAGCGAAGGAATTCGTGGACGCCTTTTTCGAGACGCTTCGCGAAGCGCTGGAACAGGGGGAGCAGGTGAAGCTGTCGGGTTTCGGCAATTTCGACCTGCGCCAGAAGAATCAGCGCCCGGGGCGCAATCCCAAGACAGGTGAGGAGATACCCATTTCCGCCCGTCGCGTGGTTACTTTCCGTCCGGGCCAGAAGCTCAAGGTGCGAGTCGAAGGCTATGCTGGACCCAGGCAGTAACTCAGAACTACCTGTCATCCCGGCCAAACGCTATTTCACCATCGGTGAAGTCAGCGAACTGTGCGCGGTCAAGCCCCATGTATTGCGCTACTGGGAACAGGAATTTCCGGCACTCAAGCCGGTCAAGCGTCGTGGCAACCGGCGCTACTACCAGCGCCATGACGTACTGATGATCCGCCAGATCCGTTCGCTGCTCTACGAGCAGGGCTTCACCATCACCGGGGCCCGTGCCCGCCTGGAAGGTGGCGATGCCCAGGTCGAATCCAGCATGTCGCAACAGATCATCCACCAGGTGCGGATGGAGCTTGAGGAGGTTCTCGACATCCTGCGTCACTGAACCGGTTCGTGTAGCCATTTACTCCTTTCGATATCCGATCAAAGCTATCGTTCCTGCAAGTGATCGGATAGAATCGCCGCTTCGATTCTTTTGCCGCCCGTCGGGGCGTAGCGCAGCCTGGTAGCGCACTACAATGGGGTTGTAGGGGTCGCGAGTTCGAATCTCGCCGCCCCGACCAATGCGGCAATGCCCGAGTCGAGACAAGCGCCCTGCGGGGCGCTTTTGTTTTTGATCAGGCGGGACCCGGGATCGACGGCCCGATCACAGGCAGGTGCGTGAAATCACCCTGGCGGTGTGTCAGATCCAGCGATCGTTTTCCGCGACACGGTCGGGTGCGTCCGCGTCGCCGGTGTTGCGTACTCCGCGCGGTTCGATCAGCAGTACCTGGCATTCGTTTTCCGCGAACGGCTGGTGCTCCACGCCGCGCGGCACCACGTACAACTCGCCGGGGTCAAGGTGCACGGTGCCATCGCGCAGTCGCAACTGCAGCTTTCCGTCCACGACCATGAACAGTTCGTCGGTATCCATGTGCCGGTGCCAGACGAACTCGCCTTGCAGCTTCACCAGCTTCAGCTGGTAGTCGTTGAGCTCGGCGACGACCCTGGGCGACCAGGCCTGGGTGATCAGGGCCAGCTTTTCGGCAAGATTGATGGCGGGTGCGGGCATGCGGGTTTCTCCGTGGCAGCAGGTTTCAATACAGCACACGGGTCCGGATGGTGCCCTCGATGGAATCCATCTGCTGTTTCACCGATTGGGCCGCGGCCTCGCTGGCACTGATGTCGATGACCACGTAGCCGATCTCGCCGTCGGTCTGCAGGTACTGACCGTCGATGTTGATGTCGTCGCTCGAGAACAGCTCGTTGATGCGGGACAGCATGCCGGGCACATTGCGGTGGATGTGCAGCAGGCGACGACTGCTGGGATGCCCGGGCAAGGCCACCTCGGGGAAGTTCACCGCCGAGAGCGTGGATCCGTTGTCGCTGTAGCGGATCAGCTTGGCCGCCACTTCCTGGCCGATGTTGGCCTGTGCCTCCTGCGTGCTTCCGCCGATGTGCGGCGTGAGAAGCACGTTGTCGAAGGCGCGAAGGGGGGAGACGAATTCCTCGCCCTTGCTCTTGGGCTCGCGTGGGAAGACATCGATGGCGGCGCCGGCCAGGTGGCCGCTTTCAAGGGCGGCGGACAGGGCATCGATGTCCACGACCGTGCCGCGCGAGGCGTTGATCAGCATGCTGCCCGGGCGCATTGCAGCCAGTTCGTCCTGGCCGATGAGGTTGGCGGTTTCCGGTGTTTGCGGCACGTGCAGGGTGACCACGTCCGATGCCTTGAGCAGCGCGGCAAGGCTGTCGGCTGGGTGTGCATTGCCCAGCGCCAGTTTCGACTCGATGTCGTGGTAGATCACGCGCATGCCGAGGGATTCGGCAAGCACGCCGGTCTGGGTTCCGATGTGCCCGTAGCCGATGATGCCCAGCGTCTTGCCGCGGACCTCGTAGCTGCCGTCGGCCGATTTCAACCATTCGCCACGGTGTGCGGCGGCATTGCGTTCGGGAATGCGGCGCATCAGCAGGATCGCCTCGGCGAGTACCAGTTCAGCCACACTGCGGGTATTGGAGTAGGGCGCGTTGAACACTGGAATGCCACGGTGCCGTGCGGTGTCGAGCCGCACCTGGTTGGTGCCGATGCAGAAGCAGCCGATGGCCAGCAGGCGGCGCGCATGGGCAATCACATCGTCGGTGAGCTGGGTGCGCGAACGCAGCCCGACCATGTGCGCGTCCTCGATCGCGGACAGCAGTGCATCGGCGGGCAGCGCCTTGTCGTGGTATTCGATACGCGTGTATCCGGCTGCCTGGAATGCTTCCACGGCTGTGGGACTTACGCCCTCCAGCAGCAGGATCTTGATGTCTTCACGCGGAAACGAGGTCTTCATGGGGACAGGTTCGATGACGGGAGGCCAAGTGCGAGACTATGCCAGAGCGCATGCTCCGCGGGAAATGACGATCGATCAAGTCGTGTCTGCATGTGCTTGCCGTACACTCACAGGTTCCGTACCCGTGCTTGAACATCATGCCTGACCGCTACCAATGCTTGCGTGCGTTGCTTGGAGATGATCGCCTGCTCACGGCAGAGGACGACCTGGCCCATTACGGGCGCGACTGGACCCGGCAGTACCCGCCCGCCCCAGGCGCGATCGCGCTTCCCGCCACGGTCGAGGAGGTGCAGGAGCTGGTGCGCTGGGCGCGGCGTGAAGGCGTGGCGATCGTGCCCTCCGGCGGGCGCACCGGTCTTTCCGGCGGCGCCGTGGCGATGCACGGCGAGTTGGTGGTGTCCTTTGAGCGCATGAACCGGGTGCTGGACTTCGATCCGCTGGATCGCACGCTCACCGTCGAGGCCGGCGTGGTCACCGAGGCCGTGCAGCAGGCGGCGCGTGAGCGGGATCTTTTCTACCCGGTCGACTTCGGCAGTCGCGGGTCCAGTCAGATCGGCGGCAACATCGCGACCAATGCGGGCGGCATCAAGGTCATCCGTTACGGCATGACCCGCGACTGGGTCGCCGGCCTCAAGGCGGTGACCGGGACCGGCGAACTTCTGGAGCTGAACCGCGGTCTGGTCAAGAACGCCACCGGTTACGATTTTCGCCACCTCCTTATCGGTTCGGAAGGCACCCTGGGGCTGGTGGTCGAGGCGACGCTGCGCCTGACCGATCCGCCGCCTCCGCTGGCGGTGATGCTGCTGGCGGTGTCCGGGCTGGACGCGCTGATGGGGGTGTTTGCACAGGCCCGCGAACATCTGACGCTGACCGCTTTTGAATTCTTCAGCGAAGCGGCGCTGAAGCATGTACTGGCGCGGGGCGGGCAGCGTCCGTTCGAGGGCGAGGCGCCGGCCTACGTGCTGGTTGAATACGAGGCGCCAGACGAGCATGCGACGGAAGCCGCCCTGGCTGTGTTCGAGCAGGGCGTGGAAAGCGGCGCGGTGGTGGACGGCGTCCTGGCGCAGAGCCAGGCCCAGGCCTCGGCCCTGTGGCATCTTCGCGAGGGTATTACCGAGGCGGTGGCGCCAAGGACGCCCTACAAGAACGATGTCTCCGTGCGTATTGCGCGTGTGGCCTCGTTCCTGGCCGATCTACAGTCGCTGTTTGCACGGGAATATCCGGATTTCGAGGTGATCGAATTCGGTCATATCGGTGACGGCAACATGCACATCAGCGTGCTGCGGCCCGAAGCGATGGCCATGGACGCATTCACCCGTGCATGCGCGCATGTCACGGGAAAACTGAGCGATGTGCTGGCACGGCACGGCGGCAGCATTTCCGCCGAGCACGGGGTAGGGCTGTTGAAGAAGCCCTACCTCGCCTGCACCCGTTCGGCGCATGAGATTGCGCTGATGCGTCAGGTCAAGCGGGTATTCGATCCGGACGGCATCCTCAATCCGGGAAAGCTGTTCGACCCGGAGCCCGTGAGCGTGGGGCATGACGCCTGACATGCGTGTCGCACGCCGAGGCGTGGCACGATGGTGCGATTGTATGCCGGAGGAAGCATGAACGCCCCCTTGCGAAGCCTGTATCCACAGATCGAGCCCTACGACAGCGGCATGCTTCCGGTGTCAAGGCTGCACACCTTGTACTACGAGCAGAGCGGCAACCCTGACGGCAAGCCGGTGGTGTTCCTGCACGGTGGGCCCGGTGGCGGCTGTAATGCCGAGTGTCGCCGTTTCTTCGACCCCGGCTCCTATCGCATCGTGCTCTTCGACCAGCGCGGTTGCGGTCGCTCTACGCCTCATGCGGAACTGGCCGAGAACACCACATGGCACCTGGTGGCGGACATCGAGAAACTGCGCGAGCACCTGGGGATCGACCGCTGGCAGGTGTTTGGCGGATCCTGGGGATCGACGCTGGCGCTGGCCTATGCGCAGACCCATCCGCAACGGGTCTGTGAGCTGGTGCTGCGCGGCATCTTCATGCTGCGACGTTCGGAGCTGGAGTGGTTCTATCAGGAAGGCGCCAACGCCTTGTATCCGGACGCCTGGGAAACCTATCGGGACGCCATTCCCGAGGTCGAGCGCGGCGACATGATGAGCGCCTACTATCGTCGCCTGACCAGTCCTGATCCGGATGTCCGGCTCGCAGCAGCTCGCGCCTGGTCGGTATGGGAGGCCAGAACCAGTTTCCTGCTACCGAACCACGACTACATTGAAACGGCCGGGCAGGATGCGTTCGCCACGGCCTTCGCGCGTATCGAATGCCACTATTTCGTGCACGGCGGGTTTTTCGAACACGACGGCCAGTTGCTGACCCATGCCGCTCGCCTCAAGCACATCCCGGCAGTCATCGTCCAGGGGCGCTACGACGTGGTCTGCCCCATGCGCAGTGCCTGGGATCTGCATCGCGCATGGCCCGAAGCGGACCTGCGCATCGTGCAGGATGCGGGACATTCCAGCTTCGAGCCGGGAATCCTTCACGAACTGGTGGAGGCCACGGACCGTTTTCGCATGAGCGGGGGTTGAAACCTCCAGGCAAAAAATCGGCCGGATCGCCGATTCGGCGGTCCGGCCGTTCCTGCGGGCAAGCCAAGTGTCCGCGCGACGCGGAACTCGCAGCCATGAAAAAAGCGGGTTACTTGCCTTCTTTCTTGTGTTCCTTCATGGCCTTCTTCGCATGGTGTTTGGCCATTTTCTTGTGATGTTCGGCCTTCTTCCAGTGGTGTTTGGCCATCTTCTTGTGGTGCTCGGCCATCTTGTGATGCTCGGCCATCTCGTGATGCATGGCCTTGGCATGATGGCGTGCTTCCTTGTGCTCGGCTTTCTTGGCGTGCGCTGCCGCTTCACTGGTGCTTGCCTGGGGCGCGGCCAGTACCGGCTGCGCGAGGAAAACTCCGGCAAAGAGGATGGCGGCCACTGCCGTGGCAAGACGGGTCTTCATTGTCATCGAAAGCTCCCCCCGGGGGATGCCGGCGACATTGCCGGCATGCGGAATGTACGCCGGGAGCGTGCACGGCGCCACTCCTTGGGCAGCGGCATTTATTTCCCTGTTCAGGATCGTCCCGCGGGAGCGTTCCCGGTCATGACTGCTCGATGCGGGTGCCGAAGATGCGGTCGCCGGCATCGCCGAGGCCTGGCAGGATGTAGCAGTGCTCGTTGAGCTGCTCGTCGATGGCTGCGGTGTAGATTTCGATGTCCGGGTGGGTCGCGGCGACGCGCTCCAGGCCTTCCGGCGCCGCGACCAGGAACAGCCCCTTGATGCGCCGGCAGCCGGCTGCCTTGAGCATGTCCACGGTGGCTACCAGGGTGCCGGCCGTGGCCAGCATGGGGTCGATGATCATCGCCGTGCGCTCGTCCATGCGACCAGTCAGCTTTTCGTAGTAGGCAACCGGCTGGTGGGTAGTCTCGTCGCGTTGCAGGCCGACCACGCTGACCTTGGCCGCCGGGATCATGTCCAGCACGCCGGGCAGCATACCAAGACCTGCACGCAGGATCGGCACGATGGTGATCTTGCGCCCCTTGATGCGCTGCACGGTCACCGGCCCGGCCCAGCCTTCGACTTCGGTGTCCTCGGTGGCCAGGTCGCGGGTGGCCTCGTAGGTGAGCAGGGAGGCGATTTCACCGGCCAATTCGCGGAACTGCTTGGTGCTGAGCTCGGCCTTGCGCATCAGGCCGAGCTTGTGGCGGATCAGCGGATGCTTGACTTCGACGATTTTCATGACTCGGTTTGGCGCTCGATCGGGTGCATGCCGGCAACCGGCTGGGGACAGCAGGGCTCGCGTGGGCCCAGGTCCGGCGGGGTTCAGGCCGCTTGCGCGTTCTGCTTGCGTGGACCTTCCAGGAGCGCCTTGCGCACATGGCCGACGATCAGGTCGACTTCGGCACTGGTGACATTGAAGTGCGGGGTAAAGCGCAGCGAATTGGCGCCGCCATGGATCACCCCGATGCCGTGCTCGCGCATGTACTCCTCGGTCGAGCCCTCGCCATAGCACTTGAAGTCCGTGGAAAGCTCGCAGGAAAACAGCAGCCCGGTGCCCTGCACCTTGGTGATCAGGCCGCCCAGTTCCTCCTTCAGCGCCAGCAGCTTGTCGACGAACTCGCGCCCGCGTTCGCGGATGTTGGTCCGCACCCGGTCGTCAAGCAGGTCCAGCGTGGCGCAGGCCACGTCCAGCGCGCGCGGATTTGCGGTCATGGTGTTGCCATACACGCCCTTGCGGTAGAGCCTGGCTGTGCGTTCGTTCACCGCCAGCACAGAAAGCGGATACTGCCCGGCGTTGAGTGCCTTGGAGAAGGTTTCCATGTCCGGCGCCTCCAGCTCGCGGAAGGCCGGGTAGTCGACGATCGACAGCACGCCCTGGGTGCGCAGGCCGGCCTGGATCGAGTCGACCAGCAGCAGGGTGCCGTGATCTTTCGTCAGGCGGCGGGCGGCGGCATAGAACTCCGGGGTCACGGCGCGGCCCGGATCGCCTTCGCCCATCACCGGCTCCAGGAACATGGCCTCGATGTGCCAGCCCTGCTTTTCCGCTTCGGCAAAGGCATCCTCGAGCTGGGCCACATTGTAGGGCTCGACGATCACCAGTTCATGGTCGTGTTTGGCAAAGCTGGCCAGGTACTTGAGGTAGGTCGGGCGCGTGGAGTCGGAGTATTTTGCCGGCAGGCTGGTGCGCCCGTGGAAGGCGCCGCGTACCGCGATGCGCTTGATCCTGCGACCGGCATGCGGCCCACCCTCGGCGGTCGCTTCCTTGCTCAGGATGTCGGCGAAACGGCCGGCCAGACCGACTGCTTCCGATCCGGAATTGAGGCACAGGAAACGTGCGTAGGGGTTGCCGTCGGCGCGGGTATGGCCCAGTTCCCGGTTCAGCGCCGCAGTCAGGCGCATCTGCGCAATCGATGGCGTCATCACGTTGGCCATCACCTGCGAGGTGCACATGGCCGCATGCACGGCGGCGTTGTTGTGGCCGAATCCGAGCATGCCGTAGCCGCCGTTGTCGTGCAGCACGGCACCCTTGAGGGTGACGATCCACGGTCCGCGGGCCGCAGCCGGCACATACGGGTTGACCGCGTCATCGGGATAGAAGTTGATGAATCCGGCCTGGGCCTGAAGCATCTGCTCGTTCTCGTCCAGCTTCAGGAAATCGCCGAATTCCGCACGCAGTTCGCGATGACGTGCCAAGGCGTCCTCGATGGCGCCGGCCAGGGCCGGATCGGTCGCCAGGAATCGCTCGATGGTGGCCTCATCGAGCCCGGTGGTGCGCGGTTTTCCGCCGTACTCGCGCATTTCGCGCAGCATCTCGATCATTCCCATATGCATTTCCTCCGGAAGCGGGGCAGCGCCACCACGTATGTGCGCGGCTGAAGCTAAGTGACTATAAAAAAAGGAAAATATCGAAATATCATACCATGAACACGGTCGCTGCGACACCCCCGCATGACGCCTGTCACGTGTGCGAGGTGATGGCCGCGACTGTCACCGGTCACGGGCCGGCGGGATGATTCGGGTCATGGAGGATCCCGTGATGCCCGATGAACGACCCGTAGCCGCCTTGCGCGGCGTTTCCATGCGTTATGGCCGCGTCACTGCGCTGCATGACGTGGACCTGGCGATCCATGCCGGCCAGATGCTGGCGCTGCTGGGACCGAACGGTGCCGGCAAGAGTACGTCCATCGCCCTGCTGCTGGGGTTGTTGCGACCCGGTCAGGGGCGCGCCGAGCTGTTCGGCTGCGACCCGCAGCAACTGGCGGCCCGGCGGCGCATCGGCGTGATGCTGCAGTCGGCGCAGCTGCCACCGACGCTGCGCGTGGGCGAATTGCTGCGCCTGACGGCGAGCTATTACCCACACCCGCGCACGGTTCAGTCCTGTGCATCGCTGGCCGGGATCGAGGATGTGCTGATGCGCCCGTACGGCAAGCTTTCCGGCGGGCAGCGGCGGCGGGTGCAGTTTGCCTTGGCGCTGTGCGGGCGGCCGACCCTGCTGTTCCTGGACGAGCCAACCGTGGGCATGGACATCGAGGCGCGCCAGAAGCTGTGGGCGACGATGCGCAGCCTGGTCGAGGAAGGTTGCGCGGTGGTGCTGACCACGCATTACCTGGAGGAAGCCGAGGCACTGGCCGACCGGGTCGCGGTGATGGCGCACGGCCGAGTGATCCACCAGGGTACGGTCGACGCGCTGCGTGCCCGCGTGGCGGTGCGACGCATTCGCTGCATGTCCTCGCTGTCTGCGGAAACCGTCGCATGCTGGCCTGGGGTTTCCCTCGTCGAGCGTCATGGCGGGGCGTTGCACATCGCCACGCTCGAAGCCGAAGCGGTCGTGCGGAGGTTGCTCGCATCCGATGCCGACCTGAGTGGGCTGGAGGTCACGCGAGCGGGTCTCGCCGAAGCCTTCACCGAACTGACCCGTGATGCCGACACGGCACTCCACACCGCACGCGAGGTGGCCTGAGATGGAAACCGCATCCCTGCAAATTCCTGCTGAACACGAGGTCACCATGCCGTTCCAGCGCGTGATCGGCGCCTATCTGGCCGAGATCCGCAGCGAATGCCTGCGCTACCTGCGCGCTCCCGGTTTCATGTTGCCGGTGATCCTGTTTCCCACGGTGTTCTACCTGATGTTCGGCGTGTTGATGAACGGCGGTCATCCGCACGCAGCCCGCTATCTGCTGGGCAGTTACACGGTCTTCGGCGTCATGGCGCCGGGCCTGTTCGGCTTCGGGGTGTCGCTGGCCATCGAGCGTGACCAGGGCCTGCTGATGCTCAAGCGCGCCCTGCCGATGCCCCCGGGCGCCTATCTGCTGGGCAAGATGGTGATGGCCATGCTCACGGCCGGCATCATCGTCGCCCTGATGCTGGTCCTGGGCCTGACCGCAGGCGGCGTGACGCTCGCTCCGGCACGCATTTTCGCCTTTCTGGCGCTTGGCGTGTTCGGCGTGCTGCCGTTCTGTGCCCTGGGCATGCTGGTGGGCACCCTGATCAAGGGGCAGGGTGCGCCCGGCCTGCTCAACCTGGTGTACCTGCCGATGGCCTTCCTGTCCGGCCTGTGGTTCCCGCTCTCGGTGATGCCGGGCTGGCTGGCCACAACGGCCCCGGTTTGGCCCAGTTACCACCTCAATGCCATCGCCCAGCATGTGGTGGGGTTGTCCACAGCACCGGTGACGGGGCATGTGCTGGTGCTTGCCGGCGTGGCGGCGGGGTGTTTCGCCCTGGCCGCGGCCCGCCTGCGGCGCCGGGGTTGATACGATGAACGCACGAGAACGGGAGCTGCCGTCATGATGCCCGCCTTCCTTCGGCCTGCACCGGATTCGCTGATTGCCGCCTATCGCCGCTGCGGCAGCAATCCGCGCTGGTTTGCCCTGAACCTGCTGTGGGTCCTGTGGATCTTCTTCCAGCCGCTGGTGATGCCTGTCGATGCCGCGTACTGGGGATCGGTGGCGCTCGGCCTGCCGCTGTTCGTGCTGCTTTTTTTCCTCGTGCACGTGCGACCGCAGCGGGAGACCGGTCTGTACCTGGCGGCGATGACGGCCCTGACGCTGCTGTCGCTTCCCTACAATCCCTCGGCCTGGACCTATGGCGTGTTCGCGTGCGTGTATGTCCCGTACCGGGGCTCTCTGCTGCGCAGCGCGGCCTGGGTGGCTCTGATCGTGGCGGTGATGATCGGGTATGCCTGGTGGCTCGGCTTGCCGCGCTATCTGCTGGTGATGATATTCGCCATCTGCGCCAGCGCGGCCTCGGGGAGTCTCGCCGGGCGACTGAACATGCTCAAGAACGCCGCCCAGCGCCTGTCACGCGAGGAAGTGCGGCGGCTGGCCGCGGTTGCCGAGCGCGAACGCATCGGCCGCGACCTGCATGACCTGCTCGGGCACACGCTGTCGCTGATCACCTTGAAGCTGGAGCTTTCGCGCAAGCTGTTCGAGCGCGACCCCGAGCGTGCGCGCAGCGAGCTGGGCGAGGCCGAGCAGGTCGCGCGCAAGGCGCTGGCGGAGGTGCGCGCGGCCGTCACCGGGATACGCGTCACCGATCTGGCGTCCGAGCTGGCCTCGGCCCGCCTGCTGCTGGAGGTAAGCGGGGTGGCCCTGCAGCAACTGCCACCGGCAAGGTCGCTGCCGGCGCGCGTGGAAGGCATGCTGGCGATGGTGGTGCGCGAGGCCGTGACCAACGTGGCGCGCCATGCACGGGCCACGCAGGTGCAGATCGAGGTGCAGGCCGACGAGGAGCGCGCGCGCCTGTGTGTCGAGGACAACGGCCATGGCGGCGTCACGCACTACGGCAACGGACTGCGTGGCATGCGCGAACGCGTGCTGGCCATGGGAGGGCGCTTCGAGGTGATTTCGCCGAAGGGTCAGGGCACGCGCCTGTGCATCGAGGTGCCGCTGCAGGAGCATCGATCCCCGGCCAGGGCCGAAGCGGGCCCCGTGGACGCCGATGCAATGTCCAGCCGGACGGCGGTCGGAGGGTTGCCATGATCCGCGTGCTGCTGGCCGAGGACCAGGCCATGGTGCGCGGTGCGCTGGCGGCGCTGCTGGACATGGAGCCAGACATCGACGTGCTGGACTCGGCCGCGGACGGCGAGGCCGCCTGGCGCGAGCTGCAGCGGCTGAAGCCGGACCTGCTGGTCACCGATATCGAGATGCCGGGTATGACCGGACTGGAATTGGCGCAGCGCGTCCAGCGGCACGAACTGCCGGTGAAAGTGGTGATCGTCACGACCTTCGCGCGCCCGGGCTTCCTGCGCCGTGCGCTGGATGCCGGGGTGCTCGGTTACCTGCTCAAGGACGCACCGGCGGAGAAACTGGCCGAGTCGCTGCGCACGGTGCATCGCGGCGGGCGCGCCATCGACCCTGAACTGGCGCTGGAGGCCTGGTCGGAGGCCGATCCCCTCAGCGACCGCGAGCGCCAGGCCTTGCGCCTGGCCGGCGAGGGACACTCCGCGCTGGACATCGCCGCGAGCATGAATCTCTCCCACGGCACCGTGCGCAACTACCTGTCCGAAGCCATCGGCAAGCTCGGCGCCGGCAACCGCATCGAGGCCTATCGCATCGCGCGGCAGAAGGGCTGGTTGTGAAGCACCGGGGTTTGGGAATCAATGGGGCAGCCTCACGGGCATGCTGTAGTCCGCCACGTCCCGGAGCGAGAGGCTCAGGGGCGCCTGGTGAAGGCATGGGGCAGGAGCCGAATCCGGGAAGGGCGTTGATGTAGGCTTTGCCGGTTACCCGTTTCCGATCCCCGAACGTGAAGAAATCCGATTTCCATTTCGACCTGCCGCAGCGCCTGATTGCACAGACACCACTGACCGAACGCTCGGCCAGCCGCATGCTGGTGCTCGATGTGCCCGGACGCGCCTGGCTGGACAGCCAGGTGCGCGACTTGCCGGGCTTCCTGCGCGAGGGTGACCTGCTGGTGTTCAACGACACTCGCGTCCTGCCGGCACGTTTGTTCGGACGCAAGCCCACCGGCGGTGCGGTGGAGATCATGATCGAGCGCGTCACCGGAACGCACGAGGCGCGTGCGCAAATGCGGGTGAGCAAGAAGCCCGCCGAAGGCAGCGTCATCGAGCTCGACGACGGCACGCCGGTTGTCGTGCTGGGGCGCGAAGACGAATTTTTCCGCCTGCGCTTCGACACGACCGAACCGCTGGAGAAGGTATTGCTGCGTGTCGGCCACATGCCGCTGCCGCCCTATATCGAGCGCGATGACAGCATCGAGGATGCCGAGCGCTACCAGACTGTGTTCGCACGCGAGCCCGGCGCGGTGGCCGCACCCACTGCCGGGCTGCACTTTGACGAAGCGTTGCTCGAAGCATTGCGCAAACGGGGTGTCGATTCGGGCTATATCACCTTGCACGTGGGGGCGGGCACCTTCCAGCCGATGCGTGCCGAGCGCGTCGAGGACCACCACATGCATCGCGAATGGCTGAACGTCGGTGCCGGACTGATCGAGAAGATACGCCGCACCCGCACCGCGGGTGGCCGCGTGGTGGCAGTCGGCACCACCGTGGTACGCGCACTGGAAAGCGCCCTGGTCGACGGCGAGCTGCAGCCGTTCGCGGGCGAAACGCAGATTTTTATCTATCCCGGCTGCAGCATCACCAGCGTGGATGCGCTGCTGACCAATTTCCACCTGCCCGAGTCGACGTTGCTGATGCTGGTCTCGGCGATGGCGGGGCGCGAGTTCATGCTTGCCGCCTACCGGCACGCGGTGGAGACCGAGTATCGGTTCTTCTCTTACGGCGATGCGATGATGATTCTGCCGCAGGGGGTTTGATCCTGTCTCCATATGTCATCAAAGTCCCGGTATTTGTCACTCGAAGGGCGGTTTCGTCCGGCTGGCGCCGGCCGAGTTCATTTCTTGTTCGCCCAAGAAACGAACCAAAGAAGGGCGCCCCGGCGTACGCGCCTTCCGGCCCTGTGGGCCGAAAGGTCCGCTCCGGGTTCCGGGGGTTCGCCGACAGCACATCCTGTGCTGGCGGCGAACGGGCGCACATCC
>Ga0256829_1000039_pt1 | contig 177236 bp, 172 predicted proteins | sample 131447metaG_FD_185979 | JGI IMG/M metagenome (GOLD analysis project Ga0256829, IMG submission 185979) | Hydrothermal vent microbial communities from Lau Basin, Pacific Ocean - 131-447 | ecosystem: Environmental > Aquatic > Marine > Hydrothermal vents | place: Pacific Ocean: Lau Basin... | reverse complement strand
CGAGCAACTGGAACTGTTCGCGGCACTGGGCGTGAAAAAACCCGGCTGAGCCCAATGTTGTGTCATTTTTGTCTATCCGCGGATAGACAGATCAACAACTTACGCGATTAGCTGCGGAACTTGTGTGCGCCAGCCGCTGGGCACAGTCGCCTGCATCAGCCCGTGGAACCTGCCGCTGTACCTGTTCACCTGGAAGATCGCCCCGGCGCTGGCCGCCGGCAACACCGTGGTCGGCAAGCCGAGCGAAATCACCCCGTACACCGCCTGGATGCTGGGTGCCCTCGCCGCGGAATCCGGCCTGCCGCCGGGGGTGCTGAACATCGTGCAGGGCCGCGGCGCCGAGCTCGGGCAGGCGCTGGTCGAACACCCGGGCATCCGTGCGATTTCCTTCACCGGCTCCACGCGCACTGGCGCATCCATTGCCGCCGCGGCCGCCCGGCGCTTCTGCAATGTCTCGCTGGAAATGGGCGGCAAGAATCCCGCCATCGTCCTTGCCGATGCCGAGTTGTCCGACGCCGAACTCGATACCGTCGTGCGTTCGGGCTTTGCCAACCAGGGCGAGATCTGCCTGTGCGGCTCGCGCCTGCTGGTGCAACGATCCATCTACACGCGCTTTTGCGAACGTTACCTGGCGCGTGTGAAGGCGCTGCGCACGGGCGATCCCGGGGATGCCTCCAGCGACCTCGGCGCGCTGGTCTCGCGTGCGCATTACGACAAGGTCATGGCCGCCATCGCCCGCGCACGTGAGGAAGGCGGGCGCGTGCTGTGCGGCGGCGAGGCGCTGCATCCCGGCGGTCGCTGCGCACAGGGCTGGTTCGTGGCGCCCACCGTGATCGAAGGCCTGGCGCCGGACTGCGCCACCAACCAGGAGGAAATCTTCGGTCCCGTGGTCAGCCTGATCCCGTTCGAGGGCGAGGGCGAGGCCCTGGCCATCGCCAACGGCACCGGCTACGGCCTGGCCGCTTCGCTGTGGACGCGCGACCTCGACCGCGCCCAGCGCATGGCCGCTGCGCTGGACTTTGGCATCGTGTGGATCAACGGCTGGATGCTGCGCGACCTGCGCACGCCGTTCGGCGGCGTCAAGCACTCCGGCCTCGGGCGCGAAGGCGGCATCGAGGCGCTACACTTTTTCACCGAGCCGAAGAACGTGTGCATCGCCATACGTTCCGGTTCCTGAACTGGCATGTCCGGCCCGCCCGTGGCGCGGCTGCCGAACTTTCCGATACCCAAAGGGAGACCCTTACCTCATGCCCCGCATCCAGCAACTGCTTGCCAGCAACAGGCAATGGGCCGACCGCATCCAGGCCGAAGATCCGCAGTTCTTCGAGCAGCTGTCCAGGCAGCAGGCACCGAAATTCCTGTGGATCGGCTGTTCGGACTCGCGCGTTCCGGCCACCCAGATCGTCGACCTGCCACCGGGCGAGATTTTCGTGCATCGCAACGTCGCCAACGTGGTCGTGCACACCGACCTCAATGCGCTGTCGGTGATCCAGTTCGCAGTCGAAGTGCTGAAGGTCGAGCACGTGCTGGTGGTCGGCCACTACGGCTGCGGCGGCGTGGCCGCCGTGCTGGAAAAGCAGCGCCTGGGTCTGATCGACAACTGGCTGCGGCACGTCGAGGACGTGGCCAGCATGCATCGCGCACTGCTCGACCCGAACCTGCCCTTCGAGCGCCGACACGCACGCCTGTGCGAGCTCAATGCCATCGAACAGGCCATGCACGTGTGCGCCACCACCATCGTCGAGGATGCCTGGGAGCGTGGCCAGCCGCTGCGCGTGCACGCCTGGGTCTATGGCCTTGCCGACGGTCGCATCCAGGACCTCGGTCTGGACGTGCGCAACGCCAAAACCCAGACCGACGCCTACCGCAAGGCGCTCGATACCCTGAACGCGAAATGGAAGCAGGAAGACGCGGCGTGAACGAGCCGATCCGCACCGACCAGGCGCCCACGCCGGTCGGCGTCTATCCGCATGCGCGACGCGTGGGGTCGCTGCTGTTCCTGTCCGGCATCGGCCCGCGCCGGCCCGGGGACGGCAGCGTGCCCGGCAACCGCCATGACGGCGAAGGCAAGCTGGTCGCCTACGACTTCGAGGCCCAGTGCCTCCAGGCCTTCGCCAACGTGCGCGCGGTCCTCGATGCCGCCGGCGCAAGCCTGCAGGACCTTGTCGACATCACCGTCTTCCTCACCGACATCGAGCGCGATTTCCCGGCCTTCAATCGCCTGTACGCGGAAACCTTCGCCGGCATCGACGCCTGCCGCACCACCGTGGGCGTGGTCGCCCTGCCCACGCCGATCGCGATCGAGCTGAAATGCATCGCATCGGTACATGGGCACACACGACAAGGTCCGCAGCCAGACAAGGCGTGAATGGCTGCACTCGAACCATGGCTATCAAGATCCGGTTCATGCCTTTGATTGGCCATGCTAGCGAAAGCAGGCATTGCCATGGACTGCAAACCGCCTGCGGTCCTTATTCGGTCCATACTCGACGCACAGGACACCAACAACACAGCCTGCAAGGGGCTCCATGGCCCGAATTGATCCTTTCAATTCTGACGGGGAGAGAAATAACCAGTAATACTACGACAGACCACAAGTATCAGCACAACGACGCACAAACCGATCAATTGCGTGCTGGTAAAACTTGACGAATAAAGCTTGATCAGCAACTCACGCAAAGCAAATACGATAGTAACATCCAGGAGTGTGGAAAGACGGACATGACGGGTGCGAAGATAACTCGTGAAAATGCTGAACAACTCGACGATAATGAATACGTCGAGCACATTGGCCACCATTTCCCTGAATTCCGGCTCGTCAATACCACTGGTTCGCAAGCCCGGAATGAGCCGAACGAGATTTGCAACTACGTCATAAAACCCAAAAACAAGAACTATCAGCATAACCAGAACAAGTCCAACCATCACAAAATCAACGGCCCTGTCATAAAGACCCTGAATCCAGTTGTTGAATGCCTGCAGTTTTTTCAATTCCTGTTCCTCGTGAATATGGTTTCAAAGAGACGACTGCATGCCTGTCTCACCCATGGAACGCACGTTGTACGTTGTATACGGGCGGCTTCAAGATAAGCCCCTACTCTCCACACACCCTTCCAGCAGCCCCCGTATCAAACGCTGCACCCGCGCAGCGCGTTCGGGCAGGTATTCGAAGCTGTCCTCGTCCATGTAGGTGGCCTGCACCAGTTCGAGTTGCACGGCGTCGATGCCCTGCTCCGGCTGGCCGTAGTGGCGGGTGATGTAGCCGCCACGGAAGCGGGCGTCGGTGACGTGGGTGTAGTCGCGCTGTGCAGCGAGGACGGCCTCCAGGCGCGCGCGCAGCGCGGGGCGGCAACTGGCGCCGGCATGGGTGCCGAGGTTGAAGTCCAGCAGGCGGCCCTCGAACAGCATCGGCACCTCGGCGCGGATGGAGTGGCCTTCCCACAGCACCACGCGGCCGTGCGCCGCGCGCAGGCGCTCCAGTTCGCCGCGCAGGGCGTCGTGGTAGGGCTGCCAGTAGTGCGCAACCCGTTCGCGGATTTCATCGGTACCGGGTTCCTGTCCGGGCCAATAGATCGGCCCTCCATCGAAACGCACGGTGGGCACCAGGCCGGTCTCGCTGCGGCCCGGATACAACGCCCGGCCATCGGCGGGGCGGTTGAGGTCGACCACGTAGCGCGAGTACCGGGGCCGCAGCACGCTGGCGCCCAGCTCGCGCGCGAAGGCGTACAGGCGGCCCACGTGCCAGTCGGTATCGGGCGAGCGACGCGCCTCGGGCGTCATGCGCGAAGCGAAGGGCTCGGGGATCTCGCTGCCGTCGTGCGGCAGGCTGACCAGCAGCGGGGCGCTGCCGCGGTGGAGTTCGTGGACGTGCATGGGCCGATTGTAGCGGCCACCGGCCCGTGCACGGCGAACGCAGCGGCCTACAGGCCGAAGCGGCGTGGCGAGTAGGGTTCGAGGTCGAGATCGCAGGTCCCGGTGCCACACAGCGCGGCGATGATCTCGGCGGTACCCGCGGCCATGCTCATGCCCAGCATGCCGTGCGCAGTGGCGTACAGCAGATTGTTCCAGCGCGTACTTTCGCCGAGGATCGGCAACTGGTCCACGCTCATCGGCCGCCAGCCCCACCACATCTCCTGCATGCGCGGTCCTTCCGATGTCTGCAGGTAACGCAGCGCGGCGCGACGGATCGCGGCCAGCCGCACGTCGACCAGGCGGTCGTCGTAGCCGGCAAATTCCATGGTGCCGCCCAGGCGCAGTCCCGAAGGCCAGGCACTCACGCACACCGCGTCCTCGCGCAGCATCAGCGGACGCGAGGGTAGTCGCGCGGGCGGCGACCAGGTCAGCGAGTAGCCTTTCCCGGGCTGCATCGGCAGCCGCAGGCCCAGCATGCGGGCGAATTGCGGTGACCAGGCGCCCAGCGCCAGCACCATGCGCTCGCCGTAGTACACCCCGCGATGCGTGCGCACCGCCTCGATCGTGCGGTCGCGAACATGCACGCGTTCGATGCGCGCGCTTTCCTCGAGGATGCCGCCCAGTTCGCGCACGCGACGCGCCAGTTCGGTGACGAAGGCTTCCGGACGCAGGTGGGCATCCCCGGGATGGAAGTAGCCGCCGGCCAGCCCTTGACGCAGCACCGGCTCCATCTCCACCAGGGCATCGCCGTCCACGCGCCGCGCCTCGATGCCAAGGCGTTCGAGCCATCGCGCATGCGCCTGGGCCTCGCGCAGGGCCCTGGCATCGCGGTAGACATACAGGCTGCCGCGCGCGGCATATTCGCAATCGAGGGCGTGTTCGCGCACCCAGTCCCGGGTCAGTTCGGCCGAGCGCAGCAGCAGATCCGCACGCGCCCGCGCCGCGTGCGCGGCACGGGCCGGGCGTCCCTGCCGCGCCAGGCGCAGCAGCCAGAAATAGCGCCCCAGATCCATGCCGGCCGGAATGTGCAGGGGCGCATCATGGTGGCCGAGGAGCGCCAGCGCCTTGCGCACGGCACCCGGGGTCAGCAGGGGAATCGCATGACTGGGCGTCAGCGTGCCGCAATTGCCGTGCGAGGCGCCGCCGCCGAGCTTGCCCTGTTCGACCACGCGCACCGAAGCGCCCTGCTTGAGCAGGTGCATGGCGCAGGCCAGTCCGATGACCCCGCCGCCGAGCACCAGCACGTCACTGCGTCGATCGTTCATGCTTGCATTACATCATGGGCCGCGGCCAGATTCCCGATGCATGTCTCAATGCACGGTACGCCGGCGCAGGCCACGCGGCGTCCATGCACGTTCCAGTGCTTCGAACAGGCCCTGCGCGACCAGCGCCAGCACGGCGGCGGGAATCGCGCCTTCGAGAATCAGCCCGAGATCGTCAAGACGGATGCCGGTGAGGATCGGCTGACCATAACCGCCAGCGCCGATCAGCGCGCCCAGGGTAGCGGTACCGACATTGATGACCGCCGCGGTCTTGATGCCGGCGAGGATCGAACGCCGCGCCAGCGGCAATTCCACCTGCAGCAGGCGCACGTGCGCGGGCAGCCCCATCACCGCCGCCGATTCGAGCAGGGCCGGATCGATGCCGCGCAACCCGGCATGCGTGTTGCGCACGATCGGCAACAGACTGTAGAAGAACAGCGCCGCGATGGCCGGTTCCGCACCGATGCCGAACAGCGGGATCATGAATACGAACATGGCCAGCGACGGCACGGTCTGCAGGACTCCGGTCAGTGCCATCACGGCATGTCCCAGGCGCTGCCAGCGAGCGGCCACGATCCCCAGCGGCAAGGCCAGCACGATGGCCAGCCCCAGCGAGATGCCGACCAGTATCAGATGCTGCCCGGACCGCAGCAGCAATCGATGCACCAGGCCACCCCGCGTGGCGGGTGCCGGCAGGCCGAGGAAGCGCGCCGCCACCGCCGTCTCGCTGGCATGATCCAGTTTCACGGCGGCGTTCATGCGCTGCATGGCGGCAACGTCGATACGTCCGGCCAGGTGTTCGAGCACCGCGAGCGCGCCGGGGTCGCGTTGCGCAAGGTCCAGCCGGTACAGGTACACCGCGCGGTAGGCCGGAAACACGTGACGGTCGTCGCGCAGCACGCGCAGGTGGTAGTAAGGAATCTCCGCATCGGTGGTGTAGAGATCGGTCACCACGATGGCGCCGCTGGCCAGTGCGCGGTAGGCCAGGGCATGGTCCATGCCGCGCACGTCGGTCTGCGGCAGCCGGTACACGCGCTTGAGGCGCTTCCATCCGTCCTCGCGGTCCATGAATTCGTTGGAGAAGCCCAAGGCAAGATCCGGATGCGCACGCAAATCGGAAATCGTGCTTATGCCCAGCTTCTGCGCCAGGCGCGTGCGCATGCCCAGAGCGTAGCTGTCCTCGAAACCCAGGGGCGCAGTCATGCCGATACCCAGCGGTTTGAGGCGCGCGCGCAACTGCGCCAGGCTGGCGCCGCGCGGCGTGTCCGGCAGCAGTTCCTGGACGATGGTGCCGGTATATTCGGGATAGACGTCGATATCGCCATGACGCAAGGCACGCCACAGGATGCGCGTCCCGCCGAGGCTGCGCCGGTGTACCGCATCGATACCGTGCTCATGCAGATCCAGGCGCGCGATCTCGCCCAGCACCACCGATTCGGTGAAGGCCTTGGAGCCGATGCGCACCGGCGGCGGGGTGGCGGCATATGCGACCGCGACCATGCATGCCAGACCAAGAACCAGAGCCAACAGAAGGCGCATCACGGCGCCTCCGGCAAGCTGCGTGCACTGGCCAGGAAACGGCGTACGTGGGTGCTGGCCGGACTCTGGCGAAGCTGCGCGAAACTGCCGTCCTGTTCCACCCGTCCGTCGCGCAGCAGCACCAGGCGCGAGGCCAGCCAGGCCGCCTCGGCCACGTCATGCGTCACCAGCAGCACGGTCTTGTCCAGCTCGGCAAACATGTCGGCGAGTTGTTCCTGCAATTCGCTGCGCACGATCGGGTCGAGCGCACCCAGCGGCTCGTCCAGCAGCAGCACGGGAGGATCGAGCATCAGCGCGCGCATCAGGGCCACGCGCTGGCGCTGTCCCCCGGACAGTTCGGACGGGTAACGCTGCAACAGCGCCTCGGGCAGTTGCACCCGCACGGCCAGTTCCCGCGCACGCTCAAGCACACGCGCTCCGGACCATCCCAGGTGCACCGGCAGCAGCGACAGGTTGCCCAGCACCGTGCGATGCGGAAACAGCCCCCCTTCCTGGATCACGTAGCCCATGCGTTGCCTGGCCTGCCGGAGAGTGGCCGCATCCAGCGAGCAGCCGTCGAAACGCACCTCGCCGGCATCCGGACGGAGCAGGCCGGTGAGCAGGCGCAACAGCGTGGACTTGCCACTGCCGCTGCTGCCGATCAGCGCGGTGACGACACCGCGTGCGAAGGCCAGCGATATGCCGTCCACGGCGATGCTGTCACCGTAATGCTTGCGCACACCGAGCAGCTCGAACATCGGCGCATCGGCCGTGTCCGCAGCTTCACCCGTGATCTTCCGGCCCCGCGCTCCCATGCGCGCATCATACCCATGCGCAGCGGCACCCGGTCGCCAGCGCCAGGCATATGCACGATTCCGGCAAATTTCGTCCATCGTGGCCAGGCATCCATCGCTTGGCATCGTTCCTGCAGGAACACCCGTGCAAACGAAGCGGAGCGATCCCATGGCACTGACATCTTCCGAAATCCTGCTCTCCCTGCGCGCCCCCGGCAGCGGCTGGCTTGGTGTACTGGCCACTGTGCTCGACGAAGCCAACCAGGACCCGCGCTTCGATGCGGCGCAACGCAGCATCCTGCAGCAATTGCTGGACCAGGGCTCGATGTCGTCCGAAGTCGCGGATGCCGCCCGCGAACGCGCGGCCCGGTTCGAGAGTGACATGCACCATGAAGCACGCGCCGCACGCAGTGCCGCAACAGCTCCGGTGACGCAAAGTGTCACTCAGCGTCCCAAACTGACGCTGGTGGGGCAGGCCTGAACCTGCACCAGCACGATTTTCGATCCAGCATGAAAACTTTCCTGTAACACATTGATTTGATAAGCTCGAAGTCGCCCCAACCGGATTTTCCATGCGCGACTCGGCCATCCGCAACCCAAGCCACCCACCGCTGACCCAACGTGTCACGGGTGCAGGCCTGCGCGTTGTGACCCTGCTGGCCCTGCTGGTACTGGCCGCCTGTGCCACCGCTCCACCACAACGCAGCGCGCCCATGCCTGCCGCGCCGACCCAGGCACCACCGCAACGTGCATCCGAAGACGTGCTGTTCCATGCCATCGGCCTGGTCGGCACCCCGTACCGCTGGGGCGGCAACACGCCCGACAGCGGCTTTGACTGCAGCGGACTGGTCGACTATGTCTTTCGCACCTCCGCCGGCGTGGACCTGCCACGCACCTCACGCGCGATGTCGCGCGTGGACGCACCGAAGATCCGCAGCATCGACGCGCTGGCCAGCGGCGACCTTCTGTTTTTCCGTACCGAGGGACGCCGCATCAGCCACGTGGCGATCTATGTCGGCAAGGGACGGTTCGTGCATGCCCCAAACAGCGGCGGCACGGTGCGCCTGGACAACCTGGACAACCCCTACTGGCGCAGCCACTTCGCCTACGCCCGCCGCGTTCTGGACTGAGCGCCCGCCCGCGTGACGGGCAACGCGTGGATCCCTGCGATTTGTGCATCGACCGGCGACCGGCCATGATCAAAGGCGCTGTGCCTTGCAGGGTTTCCGTTTGCGCATGCACATTCGGTCGATCCGCTGGACACCGGTTCATGCACGAATACGGGAGGACCCCATGCCGCATACACAAGCCCCGAACCATGCCGGCGACGCCGACGACAAGCGCCTCAATCGCCATATCGGCATCGTCGGCCTGCTGTTCACGGCCGTCGGCTCGATCATCGGCTCGGGCTGGCTGTTCGGCGCGCTGAATGCCGCCGAGATTGCCGGCCCCGCCTCAATTCTGGCCTGGGCGCTGGGCGGGATCATGATCGCCTTCCTGGCCCTGTGTTATGCCGAACTGGGTACCATGTTCCCGGTCTCCGGCGGGGTGGTGCGCTTCCCGCATTTCGCCTTCGGCTCGTTTGCCAGCTACACCCTGGGCTGGATCACCTGGCTGGCGGTCGCCTCGACCACTTCGATCGAGGTGCTGGCGGCCCTGCAGTATTCAACCAACTACCTGCCCTGGCTGGAGCGACTGGAGGACGGCGTCCCGGTGCTGACCGGGCCCGGCTTTGCGGTCGCGGTCGGCATGCTGGCCCTGTTCAGCCTGGTCAACGTGATCGGCATCCGCTGGTTCGCGCGCCTGAACAACGTGCTGGTGTGGTGGAAGCTGGTGATCATCCTGGGGGTGATCGCGGCCTTCCTGTTCACCGCCTTCGAAGGCGCCAACTTCAACGGCGGGATCAGCGACCACAGCGATGCGGGAGGCTTCATGCCGTTCGGCTGGAGCGGCGTGTTCGCGTCGATCGCCACCGCGGGCATCGTCTTTTCCTATCTCGGTTTCCGCCAGGGCGTGGAACTGGCCGGGGAAACCCGCAACCCGCAGCGCAATGTGCCTATTGCCGTGATCGGCTCGGTGCTGATCACCGGCGTGATCTACGTCGCCCTGCAGGTGGCCTTCATCGGCGCCCTGCCGAAGGAAGCGCTCGGCCACGGCTGGGCCCACATCGGCACCAGCTTCACGGGCGGACTGGATCACATCGCGGCCACCTACGGACCGCTGGCCGCGCTGTCGCTCAACCTCGGACTGGTGTGGCTGGCGGTACTGCTCTACATCGACGCCTTTGTCTCCCCGGCCGATACCGGACTGATCTACACCACGGTGACGGCGCGCATCTCCTACGCCATGGGGCGCAACGGCAATGCCCCGGCCGCCCTGGCGCGGGTCAACCGCCGCGGCGTGCCCTGGGTCAGCGTGATCGTCACCTTCATGGCCGGCATCGTGTTCCTGCTTCCTTTCCCCGGATGGCAGAAGCTGGTCGGATTCGTCACCTCGGCGACAGTGCTTTCCTTCGGATCCGGTCCGCTGGCCCTGCTGGCCCTGCGCCGCCAGTTGCCGGACCACAAGCGTCCCTTCCGCCTGCCCGCGGTGAAGGTTTTCGCCTACCTGGGATTCCTTTCCTCCAACCTGATCGTGTACTGGTCGGGATGGGATATCGTGTGGAAACTCATGCTCGCGGTGCTGATCGGCTATGTCGTGCTGGCCCTGCATGAAGGCATCCGCCACCGGCACACGCCGAACCTCGAGTTGCGCTCCGGCAGCTGGGTCCTGGTGTGGCTGGCCGGCCTGACCGTGATCAGCTGGCTGGGCGAGTACCCGGCGCTGTCCAGGCACGCCGGCAACACCGGGCAGATCGGCTACGGCTGGGCGATCGCGGTCATCGCCGTGTTCTCGCTGCTGGTGATGGCGATGGCCACGGCATTGCGCCTTCCGCCCGGTCGCGTGCATGATCACCTGCGCGAACCGGTACCCGACCGGCCCGCGATGCATGAACCCGGACCCTGACAGCACCGTCGTCAACCCCCTGCCCGGCCCTCGAACCGTCCTGCAAGGTACTGCACCATGTTTGAACACCTCCCTGCCCTCGACGTCGCCCTGACCGTCCTGCTGCTGCTGTTCACTGCAATCAAGGTCGGCGCGGCCCGCGGCCGGCACGGCATCAAGGCGCCGGCCGTGGAAGGCCACCCGGAATTCGAACGGGCATTCCGTGCGCAGATGAACACCCTGGAGGCGACGGTGATGTTCCTGCCCTCGCTGTGGCTGGCGAGCGAGTACGGCGGAACCCCCTGGTTTGCCGGACTGATCGGGCTGCTGTGGGTATTGGCGCGTACCTGGTACGCGCTGGCCTACCTGCGCAATGCAACCAAGCGCGGCGCACCTTTTGCCCTGGGCACCCTGTGCATGGCGATCCTGCTCGGCTGGGGGCTGATCGGGGTCCTGCAGGCCATGCTGCACGCGGCCTGAAACTGCAACGCATGTAGCTGCCCGGAACAGTGCTTCACAGGCGCTCGAGTGACGTGGCCGCTGCGGCGAGTTCCGCCCCCAGGTAACCATGCGAACCGCAGGCCGTGAGCCCGGCTTCGGCGAACACGCGCCGGTACCAGGAGGCGCTGCGGGACAGGAAATTCCCGCGATCGCCGACGATGGCGTCGCCCCGCGCATAGACCTCAATGAAGGCCATGCCGCGCAGCAGTTCGGCGAATCCGGACAGCCCTTCGCGTACTTCCGCAGCCGGAATGTAGTGCAGCACGTCGGCGCACACGATCAGGTCGAACGGCTCCTCGAATCGCAACTGCGCCAGTTGCCCGAAACGCGCCAGACCGATGCGACGGCTGCGACCGTAGCGCTCGACCACATAGGGGCTCGGATCCAGACCGCGGTAGTCGATGCTGGGGCGCAGACGTCGCAGCACGGCGCGCCACGGGGCCTCGCCACAGCCCACGTCGAGCACGTTGCGCAACGGGCGGGCCAGATAGAACTCGGCCTGCGCCACCGCCAAGGCCACCTTGCGCGCGAGCACGGCGGGCGTCACCGCCACATGGTCGGGGTCGCGATACCACTTGTCATAATAGGCGCGGTCGTAGCGTTTGTCGGCCATGGCGGGCGCTTCTTTCGCGGGAAACCGGCAAGCCTACCGGAAAACACCCTGCCGACGCCGGCCGGCTGGCGGTCAACCGCGACGCATCCGGTGCGTTTCCTGAGAACGTGTCCTCACCCGGAAGCTGCCCGATGCGCGGTCCGACCGAACTCCGCAACCGTTGCCTTATCGCATTCGCTCTGATCGTGTCCGCCGGATGTGCCTCGGCGCAGGCCGCTGCGCCACGCCCGGATACCGTGGCCTGGCTGGATCGCGTCACCTTCGGCGCCACCACATCTTCCCTGCAGCGTCTGGACGAACTCGGACGCAGGCACTTTCTGCAGCAGCAACTGACGGCCAGCGCCGGCCCCTTGCCGGACTCCGTGCAGGCGCAGATAGCGGCGCTGGATGCAGAAGACGGCACGGCGGCACAGATTACCGGGGAACTGATGAGCGCGCGGCGCCAGATTCGCGACACCACGAACTCCGAACAGAAACGCGCCCTGCGCAAAGAGCTGCGCCAGCGCGGCATGGCGATGGCCGATCGCGCCGCGCAGGCGCAGCTCCTGCGCGCGATCTACGACCCCAACCAGCTGCGGGAACAGATGGTGTGGTTCTGGTCCAACCATTTCAGCGTGTTCGCGCGCAAGTCCGTGGTGGCCTGGTACATCCCGGACTACATCGACCATGTCATCCGCCCGCATGCGCTGGGCCATTTCCGCGACCTGGTCATGGCCACGCTGAAGAGTCCGGCGATGCTGCTCTACCTGGACAACGTGCGCAACGTGCGCGGCAAGAACAACGAGAACTACGCGCGCGAGCTGATGGAGCTGCACGTACTGGGGGTCAAGGCCGGCTACACCCAGCAGGACGTGCAGGCCCTGATGCACATTCTCAGTGGTGCCGGCATCGCACCGCCCAACCGGCGGGTGCGCTTCGCCGGCCGCTTGCCCGGTTTCGTGCACCAGGGCGCATTCTTCTTCAATCCGCGCCGACACGATGACGACCCGCAGCTGCTGCTGGGCAAGCGCATCGACGCGCGCGGCTTCGCGCAGATCGAGCAGGCGGTCGACTGGCTGACCCGGCAGCCGGCCTGCGCGCGCTTCGTTTCCGGCGAGATCGCACGCTATTTCGTCAGCGATCATCCGCCCGAGGCACTGGTCGAACGCATGGCGGCCACCTTCCAGCGCACCGACGGCGACATCGCCGCCGTGTTGCACACGCTGTTCACCTCGCCGGAGCTGACCACCAGCGGCGCGAAGTTCAAGGATCCGATGCAATTCACGGTCTCGGCCATGCGCCTGGCTTACGACGGGCGGCCGGTGCCCGATGTGCAGCGCCTGGTCCGTGCGCTGCGCGCGATGGGCGAGCCGCTGTACGGCCGCATCACACCCGATGGCTGGTCATTGAACGGCAGCGACTGGCGCAGCTCCGGCCAGCTCACCCAGCGCTTCCAGATCGCACGCATGATCGGCGCCGGCCTGGCCGTGCTGCCGCTGAAGGCCGATGTGCAGCAGCGCCGCGCGGCCACCGTGCCGGACATCGCCGACAGCACGCTCTACCGACAGGCGATGGCACCGTACCTTTCCAACGGCACCCGGACCGTACTCGCGGACACCCGCGACCCGCGTGCCTGGAATGGCTATCTCCTGGCCTCCCCCGACTTCAATCAGCGTTGAGAGGACATCCCCATGCAACGTCGCACCTTCCTCAAAGGCCTGGCCGCGCTGCCGGCCCTCGCCACGCTCAGCACCCGTCTGTACGCCGCGCCGCCCGGCTCGCCGTATTTCCTGCTGGTGTTCCTGCGCGGCGGTTTCGACTGCAACCACCTGCTGGTGCCCTGGTCCAGCGATTTCTACTACGAGGCACGATCCACCCTGGCCCTGCCGCGACCGGACGGCAGCGCCAGCACCAGCCTGTGCCTGGATGACCGCTGGGCACTGGCACCGTCACTGCGCGCGCACTACGCACCCTTGTATGCCGCCGGGCAACTGGCCTTCGTGCCCTTTGCCGGCACCAGTGACCTGTCGCGCAGTCACTTCGAGACCCAGGACCATATCGAGCGCGGCCTCGGACCCGATGCCGGGCACAGCCGGCGTTCGGGTTTCATGGCGCGACTGGCCAGCGTACTCGACGATCGCGGTCGTTCCATCGCCTTCACCCGCTCGCTGCCGTTGAGTTTCGAAGGTGGCGGGGACATTCCCAACCTGGCCCTGACCCGGGGCCTGCGTGCCGGGTTCGGCCCGCGCCAGGCCTCGGCGCTGGAACGCATGTATGCCGACACCCCGATGGCCGACAGCGTGCGCGAAGGCCTCGACCTGCGCCGCCAGGCGGCCAGCGACATCCAGCAGGAAATGCAGCGTGCCGGGCGCGGCGCCATCAACCCCAACGGTTTCGCCGGCCAGACCCGGCGCATCGCCACCCTGATGCGTGACCGCTTCCGGCTCGGTTTTGTCGACGTCGGCGGCTGGGACACCCACGTCAACCAGGGCGGCATGGACGGGCCGCTGGCCAGGCGGCTGGCCTACCTCGCCGAAGGGCTGTCCGCCTTTGCCGAAGCCATGGGCAGCGACTGGAACCGCACCGTGGTGACGGTGGTCTCCGAATTCGGGCGCACTTTCCGCCAGAACGGCAACGGCGGGACCGACCACGGCCACGGCACGGTCTACAGCTTCCTCGGCGGCGCGGTGCGCGGCGGGCGCATTGCCGGCGAGCAGCTCGACGTCACCCGTGCCAACCTGCTGCAGGATCGCGACTACCAGGTGCTCAACAACGACCGCGAGATACTGGGCGGCGTGTTCACGCGTCTGTGGGGCCTGTCCGGCAAACAGATCGGGACGGTTTTCCCCGGCTCGCCCCTGCGCGACCTCGGGCTGGTGTAGCAGCCATCAACCCTGACGCGAGCGTTCACGCACCAGCAGGTGCTTGGCAAAGGCGCCGTGCAGGCGGCCGATGCCGCGCGCCAGATGCATCACCGCAAACAGCAGCAGCACGCCGAGCAGACTGATTACGGGCACCAGCACGATATCCCAGACGCCCGGCACCCAGGCATGGCCGTTCACCGTCAGCACGCCGTGGCCCGTGAGCAGTGCAACCAGCGGCGCGAACACCATGGACAGCGACAGCGAGATGCCGGTCACGACCAGGGTGAAATACGCAATGCCCAGCGGCAGCATCAGCAGCATGTACAGGAAGGTCGACCAGGTGCGCCCGTCGGTGAACATGGCGCCGATACGCCGCAGCCACGACAGGTCGCGTTCGGCCGTCACCGGCCGACGCGGCATGCGCACGCCAAGCATGGTCTCGACCATGCGTCCTTCCACCAGCGACAGCACCCGCACCGTACCCAGGAACAGCACCAGGAACGGCAGGCCGATGATCAGGATTGAAAACCCCAGCGACAGGCCGATGCCGGTAACGACCCAGGTGAAATAGAAGGTTCCGGTAGCCAGCGTCAGCAGCATGTAGAACAAGGCGCCGTAGGTGTGTGGATCTGCAGCCACGTCAAAGAATCTCGCCGCGGTACCGCGCTGCGCCGGCGAACGCGGCGGGTGCAGGGCACGTTGCACCGTGATTTCCTGATCTCGGTAGATTTCGGCCACTTCTTCGGGCGCCCCGTAACTGCCGACCACTTCGGCCAGCATCGCTGCCTCGTCCCCGTCCTCGCGCGCGGCCAGTTCCGCGCGCAGGTGTTCCTCGGCGTCGTACAGTGCGTCCTGGATCATGGCCGGGTCGGCACCGTGAAGTGCTGCGCGCAACTGCTCCAGGTATTCGGCGATGGTGCGGGGCACGGGGATGTTCATGGCGTTTCTCCAGCAAGGACCTTGTCGAGTGATTCACGCGTGGCGCACCAGGTCATCGTCCACTCCGCCAGGGTTGCCCGGCCGGCTTCAGTGATGCGGTAGTAGCGGCGCGGCGGGCCGCTGACGGAGGGCTCGGTGCGGCTGTCCAGCAGACCGGCGGCCTTGAGGTTGCGCAACACCGGGTACAGCGTGCTCTGCTTGCCACCCAGCACTCCGCCGCTGCCTTCCAGCCGTTTGGCGATCAGATACCCGTACAGCGGCTCCCCGGCCCGCGCCAGCACCGCCAGCAGCGCCAGTGCCACGGTGCCGGAAGCCAGCTCCTTCTCGAATTTCTTCTGCAGACGTGCATGCGGGGCGTTCATGAATCGAGCTTCTTTATATACATGACTTCATCTTATTCTTAGGTTAACAATAGTCAATCCGCCGAAAGTCATGCCTGTCCGTGTTGCCCACAACACGATCCGCACACCCCCGGAAAACCGGAAGTTCAGGGCAGGGCTTCGAGCATGCGGCCGGACGAGAGCACGTGACACCGACCGTTGCCGGACGACCGCTCACTGGCCGTGGAAGGAAACCTCGAACGAGGTATGGAACGCTGCCGGCCAGTGTCCGGGCACGCCGGATGCGACCAGTTGCGTGCGCACGCAGCGGGCGAACGGCGTGCGGCCCTGCAGCCAGCTTGCCGCCACCGAGCCGTCTGCGTGCAGGGACAGCACCACGGTGAACGGCGACAGGTTCGGGTGCGGACGCGCGCATTCGGCCACCGCCGCCTTCAGTACCTTGTCCTGACTTTCCAGCAGGTGCACGTGCACGACTGCCGGCAGACTGTTTTCATCCGCATCGGCCTGCGCTTTGGCCTGCCGATACGTAAGGGATGGCGTCGCCATCTGTGCCATCAGGATGAAGCCGGCCAGCATGCTGTCCCCGTATGCTCGTGTCGCGCGTGCCGGCCCAAGCTTATCCGATGAAGCCCTGCCGCGCAGAATGGCATGCCGCAAGCTGCGGGCCTGCCGCCGGGGCGCCGGTCACCCACTGCTCGGCGCTTCTGCTACCGTTCCGAAACCTGCCACCGGAGCCTTGCCATGCGCCCATTCCTTGCCTGTACGCTCGCCCTGTGCGGCCTTGCCCTGGGTTCGGCCACCGCACGCGCCGGCACGGCCGATACACCGAGCACGGCGCAGATCCTCAAGGCTTCCAAAGCCGCCGAATGGCACGCGCTGGATCCGGCCCGGACGCTGTACATGGACCTGCCCTCCGGGCGGGTGGTGATCGAGCTGGCGCCGTCCTGGTCGCCGGCGCACGTGGACAACCTGAAGACCCTGGTGCGCGAACGCTATTTCGACGGCACCTCGGTATACCGCGTGGTGGACAATTTCGTGGCGCAATGGGGCGATCCGCATGGCGATGACCCGGCGAAGGCCAAATCGATGGGCACGGCGAACAAGACCCTGCCGCCCGAATTCGTGCGTCGGGTGCACGGCGCCCTGCCCTTCGTGCGGCTCGACAGCCCCGACGCCTACGCGCCGGTGGTGGGTTTTTCCGGCGATTCCCCCGTGGGCCGCGACCCGGCCTCGCACACGGCGTGGATCGCGCACTGCTACGGCACCGTGGGCGTGGCGCGCGACGTGGCCCCGGACAGCGGCAACGCCAACACGCTGTATGCCGTGATCGGCAATGCGCGACGCATCGACCGCAACCTGGCGGTGGTCGGGCGGGTGGTGTACGGCATGCCGCTGCTGTCCGCGCTGCCGCGTGGGCCGAAGGACAACATGGGCGTGTACCGCGATCTTGCGCGTGCCACGCCGATCCTGCGCGTGCGTCTGGCCAGCGAACTTCCCGCCAGCCAGCGCCTGCCGCTCGAGGTACTGCGCAGCGACAGCGCCAGTTTCCACCGCCTGGTCCAGGCCATGGCGCACCGTCACGATGCGTTCTACCGCGTCAGCCCGGGACACATCGGCCTGTGCGCGGTCCTGCCGCCGGTGCGCTTGCGACCTGCGAAGCGCGCATCCGGCAAGGCCCACGGCGCGTAGATGTAAGCAGGACCGCAGCTTCCCGGTCCTCCTGCATACCGTCCCCATTGCGATCCGTGCCCATGTCCCGCTACCGCCTTGCCCTGTTGCCCCTCGCCTGTGTCGCCCTGATCGCCCTGATCGGCATGCCAGCCCCCGACGCACGCGCCCAGGTGCCTGCCCGCGCCCCTGATTTCACCGGCATCGCGCACTGGATCAACAGCCCTCCGCTGTCCATGAAGTCACTGCGCGGCAAGGTGGTGCTGATCGACTTCTGGACCTATTCGTGCATCAACTGCCTGCGCACCCTGCCGCATCTGAAGGCCTGGTGGGCCAGATACAAGGACAAGGGCCTGGTGATCGTGGGCGTGCATTCGCCGGAATTCGACTTCGAGAAGAAGACCGCCAACGTCGAGGCCGCGGTGCGCCGTTTCGGTATCGGCTGGCCGGTGGCCCAGGACAACGACATGGACACCTGGAACGCCTGGAACAACCGCTACTGGCCGGCGGAGTACCTGGTCAATCGCCAGGGCGAGGTGGTGATGCACCACTACGGCGAGGGTCACTACCTGGAAACCGAGAACGCCATCCGGCGCCTGCTCGGTCTCGTGCCGCTGTCCCGTGACACCGTGACGGAAGCCAATCTGACACGCATCGGCTCGCCGGAGATGTACCTGGGCAGCAACCGGGTGCACAACATGGCCAACCCGATCCCGCCGCTGTTCATCAGCCACGACTACAAGGCGCCCGCACGCCTGGACCTGAACCGCTTCGCGCTCGAAGGTCGCTGGCGCCTGCACGGCGAATACGCGCAGCTGACCGGCGGGCACGGTGCGATCCGCCTGCATTTTTATTCGGGCAAGCTGTTCATGGTGGCTTCGAGCCGCGAGCCGGTGACGCTCTCGATCACCGTGGACGGCAAAAAGCAGCCGGACGTGACCGTGCACGGCAGCCGCCTGTACACCCTGTTCGACAGCGACGACTACCGCGACCACGTGGTCACCATTTCCATCCCGAAGTCCGGATTCAAGGCCTTCACCTTCACCTTCGGCTGAAGCCGCTTCACGCACATTCGGCCGTACGATCCCACCCCTTCCGGGTGACCCCGCAGCGTCACGATGCCATGGGCCGGGGCAGGCACGACTTCACGGCGGACGCGGCTTGCTGCATGCTTGACGGCCAGCCGACACGCCGTCTTCTCCATGCCCCTGACACCCCATGCCAAGGCCCTCCTGCAGATCCATTTCTGCGTGCTGCTATGGGGGTTCACCGCCATCCTTGGCAAACTGATCACGCTGGCCGCGCTGCCGCTGGTGTGGTGGCGCATGCTGGTGGTTGCGGCGGCGCTGCTGCTGTTCCCGCGGGTCTGGCGCGGCCTGCGTGCGATGCCGCTTCGGTTGATGGCAGGCTACGCCGGCATCGGCGTGCTGGTGTCGCTGCACTGGCTGACCTTCTACGCCGCCATCAAGCTGGCCAATGCCTCGGTGGGCGCGTTGTGCATCGCCATCGCGCCGGTATTCCTGGCCGTGATCGAGCCCTGGATCACGCGCCGCCGCTTCGATGCTCGCGAACTGCTGATGGGCATCGGCGTGGTGCCCGGGGTGGCGCTGGTGCTGGGCGGCATTCCCGGCGACATGTACCTGGGGCTGGCCGTGGGCGTGCTCTCGGCGCTGTTCGTGGCCATCTTCGGGGCACTCAACAAGCGCATGGTCGAACATGCCGACCCGCTGACCGTGACTTTCGTGGAACTGGGCGCGGGCACGCTGTTCCTGACCCTGCTGGCCCCCGCGCTGCCGCACCACGGTCCGCTGCTGCCGATACCCGACCTGCACGACACGATCCTGCTGCTGATCCTGTCTCTGGGCTGCACGTTGCTGCCTTTCGCCGTGGCGCTGGTGGCACTGCGGCGCCTGAGCGCCTTCGTGGTGCAGATGACCACCAACCTGGAACCGGTCTACGCCATCGTGCTGGCCATCGTGCTGCTGGGCGAGCAACGCGAACTGGACAGCCTGTTCTATCTCGGCGTGGCCATCGTGCTGGGTACGGTATTCGCGCATCCATGGATCACCCGCGAGCGACCCTCGCTGCCGCCGGCGGAGATTCTCGGCACCTCCGAGGCGAAGAATCTCGGCGATACTGCGGGTACCGACCCGGTCGCAGCGCGCGACTGAGGCAGGTCATCACGCGTTGCGGAAGCGTTCGCGCGGGCGCCACTCCAGCCAGCCGATGGCGTCGAAAGCCGCCACGCAGTTGAACACCGACTGCATGTCGACCCCGGCATGAGCCGCCACTTCGTGCAGGCGGCGCCAGTCCTGCAGTACCTCGATTATGCGGATCTGGGTATCGAAATGCGAATCCAGATCGAGCATTCGCCGCACCCGGTAACTGCCACCGGGATCGAGATGCCGCGGCAGCCAGCCGTCGCCGCGCCGCAGTGCCAGCAACCACGAAAGGCGCAAGTAGGGACGTCCTTCGCACAGGGCATGCCAGCGTTCCAGCTCGCGCGTGGTCAGGCGTTCGAAATCCGATTCGAGGAACTGTGCCCCTGCATAGGGTTCGGCGGACGCCAGGTCACCGACGATCCGGTATTGGCGGTGTTTCGGATCCAGGATCAGGGGTTCGGTGCCTTGCAGAATCAACTGGCAGGGTGCCATGAGCCGCCCTTCCACGAGGAAGGTCTCCAGGAAAGCCGCATGCTTGCGGGCGGCGCTGGCGGGTGGGTCGGGATCGAAGACCTTCGGCGACTGCCCGTTGACCGGCCTTGCGTAGGGTGTACGTTCACTACCGCGCACCTCGGCACGTGTGGAGGGGCGCTCGCGACTTGCCGGCTCGACCGAAGTGCGCTCATCGAGCCTGCCCGGCACGATGCGTTCGAGGGTGTATTCCTCGCTCTCGCGCTGCAGGAACCGGTCCAGGTCGACAGGCTCGGACAACACGGGGTTCTGTGGATCGTCCCCGGCCAGCAGGGCCTCGATGTCGGTCAGGTTCGGATCCCGTGCACCGGCATGGACTCCGGTGGTCTCGAAGAAAGCCGGGTCATGGGCATCCAGTGACTTGAACCGCGATCCGGGACCGACCGAACTGGAAAGCACCCGGACAAGTTCGTCGACACCGAATCCCGTCGGCAGCGTCTGCGCATCGGACAGGGCACCATCGCGTACGTCCACGCAACGCACGCCACGCCCGGCGGCCACCAGTCTGCCGGACGCAACTTCATCCGCGTCGCCGGCCAGCAAGAGGACGTCGGCATGCTCGGGCGACCCCAGCTTCCACTGGGCATCCAGTCTGGAGGCTGCCTCCCCCAGGAGGATGCGCAGGCGCGCCAGCTCGATCCGGTTGCAGCCGATGCATGCCAGTGTCCTGAACTTCGCCAACCCGGACCCTCCTGTTACAGAGTTGTTGCCACTACAGACATGTGAGTCTGCAGCGGCATGAATTGTTCCTCATCCCTGAACGATTCGCAGACGTCCACCCCGATGGAAACATGGAGCGTCGATCCCTGGCGCTGCCGGCAACGGGCACCGACTGCAGGATACTTCAGGATATCAACCGGGGCCGTTGCATTGCGAGTACGAAGAACAAGACCCAAGCAGGCTCTGGACGCGTCTGCGCGGGATTCATGATGGCCACCGATGGAACGGGCCGCCTGAACACAGCCTTGCAAGCGCCGTCTCGACAGACAGGCAATGTATCTTCATCCATGCACTACGCACCAGCACAGACAGAACGGTTGCACCTGCGTAGACTGGTTCAGAACATCCATACCATCTGGAGCAGAACAAGCCGCGCTGCAAGTCTTGTGTCCGCACGTGGCCTGGATATCGATCACGACGGAGAAGGATGCATGCACCCGGAACAACTGCCCTGGTGGCGCCAGGCACCCATAAACCGCCGCGCCCACGCCTGGGAGAAACGCCAGAAAAGCACCACGCTCGGCGAATGGTGGCACGGAGCGGCCATCTACCAGATCATGCCCTGGAGCTTTCGCGACACCAACGATGACGGACGCGGTGACCTCAACGGCATCATCCAGCGGCTCGATTACATCCGCTCGCTGGGCGTGGATGCCATCTGGCTGATGCCGCTTTATCCCTCCGGCGATGTCGACGCCGGTTACGACGTGAAGGACATGTGTGCCATCGACCACGGCCTGGGCTCGATGGACGATTTCGACCGCCTGCTGCGCCTGGCCCACCAGAGCGGCCTGCGGGTGATGCTGGATATGGTCTGGAGCCACACTTCCGATCAGCACCCCTGGTTTCGCGACAGTCGCAGCGGACGCAACAATGCACATGCCGACTGGTACATCTGGGCCGATCCGGCTCCCGACGGCGGACCACCCAACAACTGGCCGGCAGTTTTCGACGGGTCGCCCGGATGGCATTTCGCCCCCGAACGCGGCCAGTACTACTTCGCCAACTTCTTCCCTGGCCAGCCGGCGCTGAAATGGCACAACCCGGAGGTGCGCGAGGCGATCCTCGAAGTGGCGCAATTCTGGCTCGATCGCGGCATCGATGGCATGCGCCTGGATGCGGTCAATTTCTACGCACAGGACCCCCACTTGCGCGATAACCCGTTGCGTGGCGATGACGACCCGTTCCCCGACGGCTTCCAGGACCCCAACCCGGCCACGGAGCAGAAGCTGGTCAACAGTTTCAATCGCCCCGAAACGCTCCAATACCTGGCCCCACTGCGCAAGCTGGTCGACCGCTACCCCGGTGTCGCCCTGCTTGGCGAGGTGGTGATGTGCGAGGACAGCATCTCCGAGGCAGCCAAATACACCCGCAATGGCGACCTGCTGCACATGGCCTACCATGCCGGACTGCTGTTCGACGAGCGCATCACCGCCAGGCGCATGCGCGAGGTGGTGCGCAAGACCCTGGACACCTTCGGTTCCAGCGGCAGCTGCTGGATCGTCGGCAACCACGACTTCGGCCGCATGAGCACACGCTGGGGCGGCGACCGCTTTCCCTACCCGCACGGCTTCCGCCGCACCATAGCGGCCCTGCTGATCTCGCTTCCCGGCGCATTGTGCCTGTGGCAGGGGGATGAGCTCGGCTTGCCGGAAGCACGCGTGCCCGAGGACATCCCCGAAAAGGCCCTGCGCGACCCGCTGGCCGAAAGCAACGGCCGCGGACGCGATGGCGCGCGAACACCCATGCCGTGGAACGACCATTCGCCCAACTGCGGGTTTTCGCGCTGCCAGCAACCCTGGTTGCCGATACCGCGCGCCCACCGTGCACTCAATGCCGAACGCCAGCATCAGGATCCGGACTCCCTGCTCAACGACTGGCGATCCCTGCTCAATTGGCATACCGCACAACCGGCCATGCGTGCGGGAACCACCGAACTGATGGACGCCAGCGAGCCCTGGCTGGCCCTGCGCCGCAGCTATGCCGAACAAACGCTGTTGTGCCTGTTCAATCTGGGCGACGAAGCGGCCGAGATCGAACTGGACGGCTACCGCGACCCGCAGCCTGTCGAAGGGCTGGGATTCGATTATGAAAGGCGCTCCCCGCAACGCTTTCGGGTCCCGGCCTGGGGCGCCCTGTTCGTGGACGTGAGCACGGAGCACGGATCCACGCATGCCGTGATTCATGCCGAAGCAGACACCGACAGGGGGATGTCCTGAACAGTGCCGCTTCGCTTTTTCGAACCACGGCATCCCTTCGGTCGCGCCTACCGGCGCGCCTTCTGCCCGGTTGCTGCCTGCCCGATCAGCCGGTGGACAAAACGGCCTCACTCACGGCGTGACTGCGCGGTAAGCTTCCGGCACGGTCGCCTGCGGGCGGGCCACACGGTACATCTGCCAGGCGATGTCCTTGAGCAGCCAGTCGCGGTCCTTGCCCTTGGCGTACATGTCGAAATGCGTGCGACCGGGCAGGAAATGGAATGACGATTTTGCACCCAGGCCGTCCAGCACCGCTTTCAGACGTCGCGCGGAGCCGTTGAGGTAGAAGGTGTCCGCGGTGCCCACGTAGAGGTGGATCTTGCCGTTGAGGTCTGGCTTGAGCTGCTTCCAGTGCGTGCGGATGCGGTGGGCAATGTCGTAGTGGGCCCGCCAGTAGGCGACCACATCTGGGTTCACCTCCCCGGTGACGCGGTTGAACATCGGCTCGGGTCGCCCGTCCTTGCCGCGCGGCGAGAACACCCAGTCGAACGAGGCCATCTGCCCGCCGTACGGGCCGATCACCTGCTCGAGCCGTGCGAACTGGCGGAAGGTGGCGAGTACCTTGCCGTGCATGCGCACCAGCGGATAAGGCTTGCCCTCCGGCCCGACATACACGTTGGCATGCGGCGCATACAGGTCGATCCCGGTGAAATCATGGAAATCGCTGGGGTCGGGCGAGGTTGGCCAGGTGCCGCCGAACAGTTTCGGATAGCGCACCTGCAACCACAGCGTGGCCCAGCCACCGGAGGAATGTCCGGTGAGGAAACGCCCGCTGGCGCGCGCGTCCATGCGGTATTCGTGTTCCAGCCGCGGGATCAGCTCGGTGGTCAGCGCGGTGCCCCAGGGGCCGTTGTTGACCGAGTCGGTGAACTCGTGCGTGCCGGTGGGGCTGGACTCATCGAGCAGGACCCAGATCATCGGCGGCATCTGTCCACTGGCCATCGCCTTCCAGACCTGCGCCGCGGTGAAACTCCCGGTGGCCAGGTCACCGCCGAAACCGTGGGTCTGGTAGACGGTGGGGTAACGGCGGGGCGCGGCGGGATCGTAACCGGGAGGCAACAGGACCCAGCCGCGCATGTGGACCGGACGACCCCAGAAGGCGGTAAGCGCCGGACTGACGAAATCGATGCGTCGTGCATGCGCGTGGGCAGCGTCGAGCGCCTGCTGGAACTCCTTGCGCATCGCCTGCGGCATGCGCGAAGGCGCCTTCCAGGCCTCCATGCGCGGGCCCAGCACGCGGGTCAGGGTGAGTTCGGGGACCGCGCCGCGCACGCCGAGACGGACGGCCTTCACGGCGCTGACCAGATCCCCGGCATCGCGGCCCGAATAATTGTAGTCGTGATGCACGTCCAGGACGGCCTGCACGGCGTAACGTCCCGGCTTGAGTTCGGAGAAGGCCTTGGGGTAGGCCATGAGGTCGGCATCGACGAGTATGCTCTTGCCGGGCGCAAGATACGCCACATCCTGCGCCGCCACGGCCGTAGCGGTAGGGCGGAACGGGCTGGTATTCACCTGCACGGGAAGCTTTGCATCGTCGGGAAGCAAACGCGCAAACAGCAGCAGGCGACCGGAAGTGGCATGCGTCATGTCGCCGGACAGGCTGACGCGAACCAGTTGGGGACGGTGGACATCTGCGGCCGGACGGGCCAGCGCCGGCCATGCCGCCAGCCCACAGAGCATGAAAAGGGTGAAAGCGCCGAATCCGCGCAGGCAAGTCTTCATCTGGGTTCTCCCCTGGTGACACGCCGATTGTGGCCCCTTGCCTGCCATCCGGCCAGCTCCGAAAGTCATGGCTCCGTCAGCGGCGTTACACTGGCGCGGTTCCCGCCTCGCCATGGCCCCGATGCAGACCCGGACCGAAACCCTCGACCTCGACAATCCCGCGCAATCGGGGGTCTTCCTGGTCACCGACGAAGACCTGCAGCGGGTGGCCGCCGCCGACCACGCACCCGCGACCTGCGTGCGTCATGTGCACCTGCAAGGTCACTGCGATCCGCCCTCGGTGGTGGCTGCCTTCGATCAGGTACTGGATGGTCCCGCACCGCACGCACAGCGCTGGGAGGCGCTGGGCGAACGGCTGCACGATCTGTCGTGGCTGCCGGCGCAGGGGTATGTGCTGCTGGTCAGCGGTGCCGGCGATCTTCACGCCGCCCATCCCGTCGAGTGCGACCGTCTGCTCGATGTCCTCGATGACGCTGCCGCGCGCTGGGCGCAGGCGCGCATTCCGTTCTTCGCCTTCGTCACCCTGCCCGGCGAACCCCCGCGCCAGGACGAAAACCGCGAGGTGTTCGAACTGCGCGGCGAACACATCGCATTGAACCGCCTGCTCAAGCTGGTCGGGGTGTGCGACAGCGGTGGCGCCGGCAAGGCGCTGGTGGCTTCAGGAGCGGTGCATGTCGATGGGCACCTCGAGCTGCGCAAGACCCGCAAGATCCAGGCAGGGCAACGGGTCGAGGTCGACGGCAGGTGTATCCTCGTGCGTCGCGCCGACCACTGACCCGCCGTCACGCCCGTCCATGCCCGCATCGCCCCCGCTCCCGCCGAACATCGACCAGGCCGCCGAACTGCTGGCCCACGGCGGCCTGGTGGCCTTTCCCACCGAAACGGTCTACGGGCTGGGCGCGAACGCGCTGGACGAAATCGCCGTCGAACGCATCTTCGCGGCCAAGCAGCGCCCCTACAGCAGCCCGCTGATCGTGCACGTGCCGGACAGTGCCGCCGCGCAGCGCGTGGTGTCGGCCTGGCCGGACGAGGCCGCACGGCTGGCCGATGCCTTCTGGCCGGGCCCGCTGACCCTGGTCCTGCCACGTCGTGCAGAGGTACCTGATCGCGTGACGGCGGGCGGCACGCATGTCGGCGTACGCGCGCCGGCCCATCCCGTGGCGCAGGCCCTGCTGCGGCGCGCCGGCGTGCCGGTGGCCGCGCCCAGCGCCAACCGCTTCATGCAGCTCTCGCCGACCACCGCCGAACACGTGCGACAGGGGCTCGGCGACGCGGTGGACATGATCGTGGACGGCGGGCCGTGCCCGGTGGGCATCGAATCGACCGTGCTGGCCTTGTACCCGCAGGGCCCGGTCCTGCTGCGTCCCGGGGGCATCCCGAAGGCACGGCTGGAACAGGTGCTGGGCCGGTCCGCGGCTCTGCCCCCCGAGTCCGCGCCAGGCCAGGCACACGCCGCTCCCGGCATGCACCCGCGCCACTACAGTCCGAACACGCGCACGCTCAAGCTGCAACCCGGCACGTCGCTGCCACCGGGGCATGGCGCCGTCGTCACGCACCGCCCGCGGGCGTTCGATCCGGTTCCCGACGTGCGCATGGTCGCCATGCCCGAGGATCCGGCGGGCTACGCCCGCATGCTGTATGCCATACTGCATGACCTGGATGCCCAGGGGCTGGACTGGATCGGCCTGGACCTGCCAGCGGACGAGGACGCCTGGCAAGGCGTGCGTGACCGGCTGCTGCGTGCCGCCGGCTGAGCGGCACGCAGCACCTCAGGCGCCGCGAGCGAGTCGCGAGACCCAGCGGTACAGGAACACAGCCACCCCCACGAACACCGCACCGCCCAGTGCCATGCCGATCGGAGCGAAGCCGGGGCCGACCAGCGCCAGCGGTTCCTGCCCGCCGGCGAAGAACTTCTTGCCGAACACCACCACCGCGGCCAGGACCACGCCGATCAGGCTTTCGCCGACGATCAGGCCCGACGCCATCAGCACACCGAGCTGGCGGGTGGTGTCCGGACGCGGCGTCCGCCCGGCATGGCGGTCGAAAGCCCAGCCGACAAAGGCGCCGACAACGATCATCAGCGTCACCTCGGTCGGCAGATAGATGCCCAGCCCCACGGCCAGCGGCGGCAGGCGCATGCGGGTGCCGGCAAGGCCCAGCACCTCGTCCACCGCGATGATACCGGCGCCGATGGCGGCACCGGTCCAGATCAGTCCCCAGTCGATGTTGTGTTGCAGCACGCCCTGCGCCAGCGCCGAGATCAGACCGGCCTGTGGCGCGGCCAGGGCATCCTTGGTCGCATGGGCGGCACCGACGAAGCCGTAGGCCTCGTTCAGCAGGTTGAGCACGAACGGGATGATCAGTGCCCCGGCCGCCACGCCGATCACCAGCGCCACCTGCTGCTTCCAGGGCGTGGCGTCGACCAGCTGGCCGGTCTTGAGGTCCTGCAGGTTGTCGTTGGCGATGGTCGCTCCGGCAAACACCACCGAGGACGTGAACAGGGCGAAGGCCACCAGCGCCTTGCCGGCACTGGCCGGGAGCGAGGGCTGCACGAAGAGCGCCAGCAGCACCGAGGCGATCACGATGACCAGGATGCCGATACCCGACAGCGGGCTGTTGGACGAACCCACCAGACCGGCCATGTAGCCGCACACCGAGGCGACGAAGAAGCTCATCAGGGCCACGAAGGCAACACCGCCGATGACCAGCACCCAGAGACTGGACGACAGCCCCGCACCGATACTGAAATCGCCCAGCAGCCAGGCAATAGGCACCATGCACGCCAGCGTGACCGCCGCCACGATGCCGATCGGCAGGTCGTGTTCGGTGCGCGGCAGGCTGCCACCCTGCCCGGCCTTGCGCAGGCGCGATGAGCGCAGGGCATCGGCCATTCCGACCGCCACCGGGCGCACCAGTTTCAGCAGTGTCCACACCGCCGCCGCGGCGATGGTGCCGGCACCGAGAAAGCGCACCTTGTCACCAAACACCGTACTCGCCACCTCGGCGGCCGAGCCGTCCAGATGCGCCAGCACGGCATAATGCGGCACCGCCCAGCCCCAGGCGATGAGCGTACCCAGCAGCATCGATACGCCCACCCACAGCCCCACCAGATGACCCACCGCCAGCAGGGCGAAGGAAAGACTGAAATCGAAGCCGCTCACGGCGCCGCGCTCGCCGATGCGGAAATAGCTGCTGACATCCTTGGCGAAGACATGCGTCGCCTCGACCAGCGCAAAGGCCGCCGATGCCAGCGCACCCCACACCACGGCGAGAAAGCCCGCACGCCCGGCTTCGGCCGCCTGTGCATCACCACCAGCGCCCTCGCGATGGCTGGCACCCACCTTCAGCACTTCAGCGCAGGCCACGCCTTCCGGATAGGGCAGGTCGGAATGGGTGACCAGTGCGCGGCGAAGCGGAATCGAGTACATCACGCCCAGGGTTCCGCCCAGCGCGCAGATCAGCGCGGTTTCCCAGTACGGAAACCCGGCCCACCAGCCGGCGATGACCAGGCCCGGCAGCACGAAGATGATCGCCGACAGCGTGCCCGCAGCCGAGGCGATGGTCTGCACGATGTTGTTTTCCTGGATAGTCGCATCACCGACCTTGCGCAGCACCGCCATCGAGATCACCGCGGCGGGTATCGAGGTGGCAAAAGTCAGCCCTGCCTCCAGCCCGAAGTACACGTTGGCGGCGGTGAACAACACAGTGATCAGGACGCCGATGACGACGCCGCGGGCGGTCAGCTCGGATTGCGGTGCGAGGGCGGCGTGCGGGTTGGATGGCAAGGGTCGGCATTCCTGTCGAATCGGTCTTCGATCCTTCCATGAATGGCGCCGAGACCGCAACCTCGGCGGGGGTGCAGTTCGGGCACGCGGGAATCAACCCGCGGGCGGCGCCGACCTCGCCTGTCCCGTCCAGGTGGTGCGTTTCCTGCGGAACATGCGCTCGATGTCCTCCGACTCGACCGGTCTGGCATACAGGAAGCCCTGGCCTTCCGCGCAGCCGGCCTGGCGCAGGAAGGCGTGCTGGGCTTCGGTTTCGACCCCCTCGGCGATCACTTCCAGCCCCAGGCTTCGCGCCATGACGATCATCGCCTGCACGATCTTCGCGTCCTCCGTGCTTTGCGGCAGTTCGAGCACGAACGAGCGATCGATCTTCAGGCAGGCCACTGCCGGCAACTTCAGGTAGGCCAGCGAGGAATAGCCGGTGCCGAAGTCGTCGATCGCCACGGCCACGCCGAGCGCATGCAGGGCACTCATGGTGCTGCGCGTGGCCTCGCCGAGCCTGAGGATCGTGCCTTCGGTGATTTCCAGCATGAGGTGCGCGGCTGGAATGCCGTGATGGCGGATGGTGCCGGTCAGATGCTCGACGAAATCGGGGCGTGAGAACCAGCTTGCGGAAATGTTGACCGCGATACGCGGCAACTCCAGCCCACTCGCCTTCCATGCCGCAATGTGGCGACAAACCTCGTTGAGCACCCACGCATCGATATGACGGATCAGCCCGAGTGACTCGGCAATCGGCACGAATTCGGCCGGCTGGATCGGTCCGCGGTCAGGATGCTGCCAGCGCACCAGCGCCTCGGCGCCGACCAGCTGTTCGTCGGCAAAGCGCACACTGGGCTGGAACACCAGCCGGAACTGGTTTTCATCCAGAGCACGCCGCAAGTCGCTCAGCAGCAGCAGGCGGCGGTTGGCGTCGGCACGCATGCGCGGGTTGTAGAAGCGGAAACTGCTGTGCCCTTCCTGCTTGGCATTGTGCATCGCAGCATGCGCGTTGGTGATCAGCGTCGATGCGTCGTGGCCGTCGAGAGGGAACGTGGCAATGCCGATGCTTGCACTGAGGGCGATTTCGCAGCCTTCGACCTGGAACGGCAGGGCCATGGACTCGATGAGCTGGCCGGCCAGCGCAGAGGCGTCATCGCGCATCTTCAGACTGCTCAGCAACACCGTGAATTCATCACCGCCGATGCGGCCGGCCAGCGCGCCGGTGGGTACCAGGTGCTGGATGCGTTCGGCCACCACCAGCAGCAGGCGGTCGCCGATGGCATGGCTGTAGCTGTCGTTGACCAGCTTGAAGTTGTCCAGATCAAGGAACACCACGGCCGCGATCTGGTGGCGCTTCTCGCTTGCGACGATCACTTCGCTCAGGCGCTGCTCGAATTCGCTGCGGTTGGCCAGGCCGGTCAGGGTGTCGTGCGCGGCCAGATACTGCAGGTGGCGCTGCGCGGCCTTGCCTTCGGTGATATCGGTGCATACCGCCACGAAATGCTCGATCTGGCCGTCCGGACCGCGAATGGCGCTGATGCTGAGCAATTCCGGGTACAGGCTGCCGTCGTGCCTGCGGGCCTGCACTTCGCCGCTCCAGTGGCCCCTGCGCGCCACTTCATCCCACAACGTCAAGGGCAGCGGCACGCCGTCCGGCATGCGTCGCCAGGCGTCGATCGGCTGACCCTCGACATCGCGTGAATCGTATCCGGTCATGCGCCGGTAGGCGGCATTGATGGACAGTATCCGCCGCCGGGCATCGGAAATGATCACGCCCTCGGCCACGTTGGCCATGGCCTGCGACGCAATGCGACGTTCGCGGTCCATTTCCATGCGCTCGCTCAGATCATGCAGGATCTCCTGGCGAACGCGCAGTTTTTCACCCCAGCGCACCACACTGCTGGACACTTCCACCGGCCGAAGCTGGCCCTGGGGGCCGCGCAGCATGCATATCCGCCTGCCCTGATCCCGGATGGCCTCACGCCTATCGAACAGGCTGAAATACGCCCGACCGCGCAACTGCCTTTCACTGATGCCGGTCCATGCCGAAGCCATCCGGTTGGCATGCAGGATCGTGCCGGCGTCTTCCTCGACCATCACGATCGCCTCGGCTGCGCTGTTGAATAGCAGTCGGAACCGTTCCTCGGTGCCCCGCATGTCCTGGAGAATCCGCCGCGCCAGCCACAACCACAGGGCAATCGCCAGCACGGCGGCCAGCACCAGACCTGCGAACAGCACATCCGAAACCCAGACCGCAGCATGCGCCATCTGGACCGAAAAGCGGTTGCTGAGCGGCTCGATATAGGCGTTGATTGCAGCAACTTCGCTGCGCACGGCCTGCACGCGCAGCGGTGCCAACCTGTCCCCGCTGGCATAGTCCGCCTCAAGCTCCCGGGCAATGGCATCGAGCCTCTCCACACGTGCATCGGTTGCACGCCAGGCCGCCAATGCATCGCGTACATAGGGCGCGCCCTGGAAATGGCGCAGCATGAATATGATCATCGGGATGGCCTGCGGCATGGCGCGGCCTTCCTGCAACCGGGCGGCGATCCGCGGATAGTCGTAATCGGCCTGCGTCGACGCATCACGGGCATAACGGTAGTCGAGCAGGACCTTGTACTTGCTGCGGAAGCGCTCCAGCTCGCGGGGGTCGCCGGTTCCGGCATAGGCGTCAAGGTCGATCACCGCCTGCTTCTGAGCCTTGGACCAGATGCTCTCGCCGTTAAGAAAGCCGGCGAGAGCCACCTGGACCTTCAGGGCACCCCAGGACAGGCCCAACAGCAGGATGACCACCACGGCCATCCCCCACACCAACGGTCTCAGCCGCCGGCTCAGTGGGACCTGCATTCCGCTCGACACATCGCGCATGAGCACCCCTGTACCTCAATGGCTGAAGGATGATACGGCGACTCGGCACGCATCTGCCGGCCTACGCCACCGCAACTCCGTTCATCTCCGCGGCAATGCTCGGCGCAACACAGATATCGGCAAGCATTCGCATGCTGATGTAGCTCCTGCGCACACATTCGGTGATGTGTTCGACCACGTCAAGCGAAGGCCGGGTGCCCAGCAGGGTACAAATGATCTCCAGCGCTTCCCACGGATGGGTGTCGTCGTAATCGGCATGCAGGTGCAGCCAGCGCAGGCTGCGCGTGCGCTGAGCGGGTGCGAATCGTTCATGGTAGGCGGCGCTGTCGTAGAGAATCTGCGACCATTCCCCGGTCGCGCCCTCCACGGCATAGTTGGTGGCGGCCATGCCCGCGGCCAGCGTGTCGTGCGCACTGACTTCCTCGCACCAGCGGGCCAGCACGTCCGCACCACGCGGCATCTCGCCCGAAAGAACATCTTCGCGAGGAATGCCTGCACCGACGGCCCAGTGCAACCAGTACTCGGCATGATTCTGTTCGACGCGGATATTGCGTACCAGCCAGCGGCGCGCCATGTCATCCCCCGGGCTACGCCCGTACTGCGTTTTCAGCAGGCTTTGCGCCATGTAGCCGGGAAAGCGCTCGATGACCGGCCAGATGCCGATCATGAAATTGCGCGTGGACACGGCCTCGATCCTGTCTTCACGCATGCGGTCCCACAATTCATGGGTGACCACGCTGCGCCTGGCATCTTCGCAAGCCTCCACCATGTCCTGGGCCCACTGCGGGTAACTGCCAAGTTCCTGCAAGGGGCCGGTACGTTCAAAATATGTACTCATCCATCCTCTCCAGTCGATGACCAAATGCCGCCCGATACCGCTCGCACCGGGCGGTGCCGGGTGACACAAGCGTCCCGGCACGCATCCAGCCTACGCACGGGGCTGCCGGGGACGTGCGCAATTTCGGCGAAGTCATGGGGCATCGTGACCCGTGCCCGGTGTGCAACTAGCGTCAGGTGCTGTCCGGGGCACCGCAGGCCATGCATTGCAGGTTGGCTGGTGCATGCTGCAAGCTTGGCGTCCGCTCTCCCGACCCATGCAGAACGTGCCCGAACCGACCGTCGCCACCCCCTCCCGCAGCTTCCGCTATTACGATCTGATGGTCGGCGGCATGGTCGCGGTATTGCTCAGCGCCAACCTGATCGGGCCGGCCAAGGTGGGCATGCTCACCCTGCCGTTGCTGGGCACCCTGAGTTTTGGCGCCGGCAACCTGTTCTTCCCTGTCAGCTACATCTTCGGCGACGTGCTGACCGAGGTCTACGGTTATGCCCGGGCGCGCCGGGCCATCTGGGCCGGTTTCGCCGGGCTGGCCTTCGCCACCGTCATGACCTGGGTCATCCTCGCCCTGCCCGCCAGTCCCGCCGAGCCGTTCAACGCAAGGCTGCAGCCGGCGCTGGAAATCGTGTTCGGCAACACCGGCCGCATCGTTGCCGCATCCATGCTGGCCTACTGGCTGGGCGATTTCGCCAATTCCTATGTCATGGCGAAAATGAAACTGTGGACCCAGGGCCGGCACCTGTGGACACGCACCATCGGCTCGACCCTGGTCGGCCAGGGGGTGGACAGCCTCACCTTCTACCCCATCGCCTTTCTCGGTATCTGGGAAGGCCAGACACTGGTCAAGGTGATCGCTTTCAACTGGGTGATGAAAGTAACGGTCGAGGTGGTCTTCACGCCACTGACCTATGCCGTGGTGGGCTTTCTGAAACGCCGGGAAGGCGTGGATGCCTACGACCGCGACACGCATTTCACGCCGTTCAGCCTGCGCGACGAAGGGGAACTGGAATCGGTTCGCGATTGATGAGCACGGCAAGCATGTAGCGGACCGTCGGAGGCAGACCGTGTGCTACCGTGTGCGCACGCACACCCTTGATTGTTCCGGATATGGGAAAGAAAGGGAGGGTCTGGATGCGCCTTGACATTTCGCGCAAGCGGCTCGCGCTTGCCGCATTCACGACGATCTACTTCGTGTTGACCGTGGCCATGATTGCGTGGTCCGAAGGCCCCGCGCACCACATCGCGGAGGCCTGGTTCGCCAATGCCCTGCTGGTCGCCGCATTGCTGCGTGGCTGGCTGAAGTCGATGCCCAAAACGCTTGCTGCCGGTTACCTGGCTGCCGTACTTGCCTTCATGGCCATGGGCCAGCAATTCCTTCCAACATTGTTGATCGCCTTGGCCAATATGGCCGAGGTGGCCGTGGCGGTTTGGCTTTCCCGCCTGTTCGGCCTGCGCACCGGGGTCATGCTCTCGGAACGTTTTTTCCTGCTTGGCTTCTTCGCCACCATGGTTGCGGCACCTTTCGTTGGCGCACTGATCGGCACCAGTGCCGTGCATCAGATGTTCGGCTCGGACTGGAATGCCACTTTCATGACCTGGTGGGCCGGCGATGCGGTCGGCATGTTGCTGCTCCTGCCACCCGCATTGACTTTCGACAGCCGTCGCCTGCACCGCCTGCTGGCCGGTGATCGCGCCCCGGTTTTCTGGATACTGCTGCCGCTTTCCCTGGGCGTCACGGCGCTGGCCATGACCCGGTCCGCTACCCCCTTCGTGCTGATCGTCGTGCCTCTGCTGCTGATTGCCTATCGACTGGGCCTGCTGGGTACCACGCTCATCGCGAGCCTGAATGTCGTTGCCATCCTGTTGCTGCGGGTGGCCGAAAGCATGGGCAGCGTCACCGTTCCCGCGCTGCATGCGATGCACGAAGGGGAACTGGTCCTGTACGCCACTCTCGCAGTCATGAGTCCGGTGCTAATCGCCATGGTGGTCGCCCGCCACAAGGGCATCGCCTCCCGCCTGGACAAGGCCACCACGCAGTTGCGCGTCTTTGCCGACAATATCCCCGGCATTGCCAGCCAACTCGACGCGCATGGGCAATACGTGTTCGTCAACCGCAAATACCTGGAGTGGTACGGCAAGGAATCCTCCGAGATCATCGGCAAGACCCCGCGCGAGGTGTTCGGGGACGATTTTGCCCGCGCCATTGCACCGCGTGTGTCGCGTGTACTGCAGGGCGAATCGCAGCATTTCGAGATCACCATGCCGGAAGGGCATCGCGTGCAGGTGCAGTACGAGCCGTACCTGCGGGGGTCGCGTGTCGAAGGCTTCTTCGTGCTGGCCCAGGACATCACCGAGCGCAGGGAGCTCGAAGCCCGTCTGCACGAGATCACAGACAACGTGCCCGCGCTGATTGCCTACCTGGACCACGAGCGCGTATACCGTTTCGCCAACGCGCGCTACCTCAGCATGTGGGGACTGAGCCCGGAAGAACTCATCGGTCAGCCCGCCGACAACGTGCTCAAGGCGCGTTATGCCGACATTCTGCGACCGAAGCAGATGGCCTGCCTGGAGGGCCAACGCGTCACGGCGGAAATCGAACGCGATGGGCGGTTCTATGAGCTTACCTACGTACCGCACCGCGTGAACGGGGTCATCCGCGGCATGTACAAACTCGGCATCGACATCACCGAGCGCAAGCTGGCCGAAGCGGCGCTGTTCGAGGAAAAGGACCGCGCGCAACGCATGCTCAACGCCATCGGCGATGCGGTGGTCGCCTGCGACGCGAATCTGTGCGTGAGCCTGATGAACCCGGTGGCCGAACGCATGACCGGCTGGAAGGAAGCCGAGGCCCAGGGCCGGTCGTTTGCCGAGGTGGTGCAACTGGTGGACATCGACAGTGGCGAGACCATAGCCAATCCTCTGGAGAAGGCCGTCAGGGAGAACCGCGTGACCACCCTCGCGGCCAACAGTGCCGTGCGCCGTCGCGACGGCATCGAGACGCCGATCGAGGATTCGGCCGCGCCCATCCACGATCCCGATGGGCATATCAGCGGCGCCATCATGGTGTTCCACGACATCGGCGAAACGCTCGCCATGGCCGAGAAGATGGCGCACATGGCCCACCATGACACCCTGACCGGCCTGCCCAACCGGATCCTGCTCGATGACCGTCTGGAACGTGCGCTGCAATGCCGTGAGGGGGACTGCAACGGCGCGCTGCTGTACATCGACCTGGACCATTTCAAGCACATCAACGATTCGCTCGGCCACCAGACCGGCGACGCGGTGCTCAAGGAAGCGGCACGACGCCTGGTGCATTGCGTGCGCAGGGACGACACGGTCAGCCGCCAGGGGGGTGACGAATTCGTGGTCTTGCTGCCGCGCCTGAGCGATCCGCGTCACGCGGCACGGGTGGCGAAGAAGATCATCGAGTCCATCGAGAAGCCGATCCGGCTGCATGGCCAGGATCTGCATCTTTCGACCAGCATCGGCATTGCACTCTACCCGCAGGACTCGACCGACCCCGTCGAACTGACCAAGCAGGCCGATACCGCGCTCTACCACGCCAAGCACTCCGGACGTGGCCGTTACAGTTATTTCACTGACGAGATGGGCAAGCAGGCCGAGGATCGGCTGCGTGTGGAGCATGCCCTGCGCCAGGCGCTGCAGCATGACCAGCTCTATCTGGTCTATCAGCCCAAGGTGCACTGGCCGGAGGGTACCCTCACCGGCGCCGAAGCCCTGGTGCGCTGGCAACGTGGCGATGGCGACACGGTTTCCCCAGCCGACTTCATCCCGCTTGCCGAGGAAACCGGCCTGATCACCCAGATTGACGCTTGGGTGCTCGACAGCGCCTGCCGGCAGATGGCGGCATGGCGCGATCAGGGCCTGGACCCGACCCCTGTATCGGTTAATGTCTCGCTGAAATTCCTTGACCCGGACAAGATGCTGGAAACGGTCCGCCTGGCACTTCAAACCCACGGGCTGCCTGCGCCATGCCTGGAAATCGAGGTCACCGAAAGCCAGATGGCCGCACACCCGGAACAGACTGTCGCGCTGATGAAGGGGCTGCGCAAGCTGGGCGTGCGCCTTGCGGTCGACGATTTCGGCACCGGCTATTCCAATCTGAGCTACCTGTCGCAGTACGAGTTCGACGTGCTCAAGATCGATCGCGTCTTTGTCAAGGACATTCCGGACAACGCCAAGCAGTTCAGCATCGTGCGTGGCATCATCAGCATGGCCCAGGCACTCGGCTACCAGCTCATCGCCGAAGGCGTGGAAACCGCCACCCAGGCACGATTGCTGCATGAACACGGGTGTCCCCAGATGCAGGGGTTCCTGTTCAGCCGGCCGATCGATGCGCAATCGTACTCGGCACTGCTCCAGGACAAGTCACCCTTGAAAACCCCGGATTCGGCCCGAGCTGTGGACTAGACCCCTCGCCTTCAGGTCGCCCGCGGACGAGGCAGGTGGACCCTGCGCAGTTCGTGAAACGGTCGTATCGCCATGTCTCCATTTCGCAAATCGCCGCAAGTCCTGGCCCGGCTCACTCCCGAGCAATACCGCGTGACCCAGGAATCAGGCACCGAACCCCCGTTCCGCAACGCGTACCACGATCACCGGGAGGCAGGCATCTATGTGGATATCGTTTCCGGCGAACCGCTGTTCACCTCGCTGGACAAGTTCGACAGCGGATGCGGCTGGCCCAGTTTCACGCGACCGATCGAACCTGCGCACATCGTCGAGCGCCGCGACACCAGCCACGGCATGATTCGCACCGAAGTGCGCTCGGCCGAGGGCGACAGTCATCTGGGGCACGTGTTCCCCGACGGCCCGCCCGAGCAGGGCGGGCTGCGCTACTGCATCAACTCGGCGGCGCTGCGCTTCATTCCACTGGCCGATCTGGAACGCGAGGGCTACGGCGCCTGGCGCAAGCTGTTCGACAGGGACAGGAACATGCCGTGAACAAGACGACCGAACGCGCCATCCTCGCCGGCGGCTGCTTCTGGGGCATGCAGGAACTGCTGCGCCATCAGCCCGGCGTTGTGTCCACCCGTGTGGGATATGCGGGTGGCGACGTACCGCACGCCAGCTACCGAAACCACGGCAACCACGCCGAGGCGGTGGAGGTCGTGTTCGAACCCGCGCGCATCAGCTACCGCAGGCTGCTGGAAGTATTCTTCCAGATCCACGACCCGACGACCCGCAACCGCCAGGGCAACGACATCGGCCCCAGCTACCGCTCGTTGATCCTCTACACCAGCCCAATTCAGAAGCAGATCGCCGAAGACACCATTGCCGATGTCGACGCTAGCGGACTGTGGCCGGGGAAGGTGGTGACCGAGCTGCAGCCGGCGGGCGACTTCTGGCAGGCCGAACCCGAGCATCAGGACTACCTGCAGCACTACCCCAGCGGCTACACCTGTCATTTCGTGCGCTCCGACTGGGTGCTTCCGCGGCGTGACGATGCCGCCGCCAGCGACGCTTATTCGCCCGTGCCCAGGTAATCGGCGGGTCGGGTCGGGTCGTTGCCGCGCGACCAGCCCAGCGCCCCCGCCAGCCACGTGACCAGCACGCATACCAGCAGGTTGACGGCCAGCGCATACACCGCGGCGTAACCCGGGAACGTCGCATCACCCAGGTGCAACGGAAAGATCGCCTTGAAGCCTTGGGTCGCCGCCATCCAGGTGCCGACGAGCATGCCCGCCGTCCACCCCGCCATCAATGCTCCGCGATGCAGCCAGCGCGTGTACAGGCCGATCACGATCGCGGGCAGGGTCTGGATGATCCACACCCCGCCCAGCAGCTGGAAGTTGATCGCGTACTTCTGCGGCAGGAACAAGACGAAGGCCAGCGCCCCGACCTTGACCACCAGCGAGGACAGCTTGGCCATGCGCGCTTCCTCGATGTGCGTGCATCCGGGCCTGAGGTACTCGCGGTAGATGTTGCGCGTGAACAGATTGGCCGCCGCGATTGACATGATCGCCGCCGGCACCAGCGCGCCGATGGCGATCGCCGCCATCGCCACGCCGAAGAACCACGGCGGGAACCAGCGCTGGAACAGTGCCGGCACGGCGAAGTTGGCTCCGTACTGCCGAAAACCCGCGGCGAAGGCCGGGTCATGGTGTACCCCCGAGGCCAGCGCCATGTAGCCCAGCGCGGCAATCAGCGCCAGCACCAGGGAATAGGCCGGAAGCAATGCCATGTTGCGCTTGATGGTGCGGCGACCGTCGGCACTCAGCAGCCCGGTCACCGAATGCGGATACAGGAACAGCGCCAGCGCCGAACCCAGCGCCAGCGTGGCGTAGGCCCCCGCCTGCCCGGGCTTGAGCAGCAGCTTGTCGTGCGGCACCGCCTCGAACACCTTGCCGTAGCCGCCCAGCCTGGCCGGGATGATCACGATGGCGGCGATCACCACCAGGTAGATCAGCACGTCCTTGACCACAGCGATCAACGCAGGAGCGCGCAGGCCGCTGGTGTAGGTGTAGGCGGCCAGGATGGCGAAGGCGATGATCAGCGGCAGCTCGCCCATCCAGCCCGGCCCGGTCAGTCCCAGCGCGCCGATCACCACCTCGATGCCGACCAGTTGCAGGGCGATGTAGGGCATGGTGGCAAGAATGCCGGTCAGCGTGATCATCAGCGCCAGGGTCGGGCTGTCGTGGCGCGCGCGCACGAAGTCACCGGCGGTGACGTAGCCATGCCGGTGCGCCACCGACCACAAACGGGGGAACACCACGAACACGAACGGGTAGACCATCAGCGTGTAGGGCAGCGCGAAGAAGCCCAGCGCGCCGACACCGAACACCAGTGCCGGCACCGCGATGAAGGTGTAGGCCGTGTACAGGTCGCCACCGAGCAGGAACCAGGTGACCACGGTGCCGAAACGGCGCCCGGCCAGGCCCCATTCGTGGATGTGGTTCAGGTCTCCCGCGCGCCAGCGCGCGGCGACGAAGCCCAGCACCGTGACCAGGGCAAACAGGGCGATGAAGACTGTGATGGCCATGCCCATGCCGCCCTCAGAGTTTCGATCGGTAGGCCAGGGCCGTGGCCAAGGCCGTCACCAGGATCCAGCCGAACTGGAACCAGTAGAAGAACGGAATGCCGGCGAGTGTCGGCTGCACGCGGTTGTACAGCGGCACGCTGAGTGCCACGCCGACGATGATCAGGAACACGGCGTACCAGAATGCACGCTGTCCACGCGATGCCCGGGTCATGCGCATCCTCCCCTGCACAGTTCGCCCATCCGCGCAGCAAAACGCCACGCCGGGTTCATGTCAAGTGCAGCCGGGCATCGATGTTATGGATACTCGCTATCCGTTCGCCGCAACGACGCAAAGGCAATCTCGCAGCGCACGCGCCATCCGATGCTCCGGTAGAGGTCCAGTGCCCGCCGGTTGTCCTGGCTCACGTGCAGGAATGGCAGCCAGCCGCGCGCCAGGTGGTCGTTCGCAAGCATCGCCAGCAAGCGCCGCGCGTAGCCACGACCGGAGAATTCCGGGTCGCTGCACACGGCGCTGATCTCGCGCGCACGCTGCGTACCCAGCCGCTCGCCGGCCATCGCCGCCAATCGCCCGTCGACGTAGATGCCGAAGTAACGTCCCAGGGCCATGGTGCGCGGACGGAAATAGTGCGGATACACCCGCCCCACCAGATCCAGCACGTCCCCGCGGTGCGGTGCGCCCAGTTCGGTCACCACAGGCCCGTCCGGCACCGGCACCGGCGTCTCGCAGACCAACTGCGCCAGTGGGCGGAAGTGCTGCACATGCCATCGCGACGACAGCACCGGGATCACACCGAGCAGAAGCCTCTCCTCGCCCCGCCCCACCAGCGACGCCAGCGCATCGTCGACATCGGCATCGACTCGTGCAACGCCCAGAAAAGGCGCCACGTCGGCCGGGTAGCAGGCCACGTCACCCACACGTTGCGCCATCCCCGCGTGCCGTGTCGCCAGTGCGGACCAGAACGGATTGTCCAGCGCCGCGGCCAGCGCTTCATCGATGCAGGAATCCATGCGTGCAAGTCTACGCGGCTGCATATGACTTGCGGAACCGGCTGGATGCGTATCGCTTGCCGCCTTTCGCAGGGACCTCATAGGATGGCGGCATACCCATCTGGAATTGCCCATGTCCCCTTGCCTGATCGCCTGCGTCCTCGGCGGCACCGCAGCGCGGGCCCGCACCGAACTGCACGACGTGGCCTTTGCCGTCGGCGCGTCGCTGCAAGACGTTCACGATCAGTTGCTCGATGCCTGGTTCGGTGAGCCACAGGGCCTGCATGTCGATGCGTGGTGCCGGGTCGACAGCGTCGCCGGTTACCGTGTGCACCTGGCACGCACGCCTGCCGACAACGGCCTGCATCTGTATTTCGTCAACATCGGCGGCTACCTGCCGGGCGAATTCGGCGAGCGCCACGCCTGGGGCCTGTTTGGCGCCACCGGCCCCGGCGAGGCCAAGGCACGCGCCAAGGCGCGGCTGCTCGTCGGTCATGACTCCGTGCACAAGGATGACCTGCACGCCGTGGACGACTGCCTGCCCGTGGATGCCGTGGGCGGCTGGCACGTGCATCTCGAACCCGATCCGGACGCCACCGATCCGCCGGTGACCAACGGCTATTTTCCACTGCCGCTGGCCACGATTCGGGCATGGATGGCGCACCGAAGCCGGCATTCCCCGGATACCGGGTCATGATCTACCGGTGGCCTGCCCCTCGGGCCGAATCTGGAAATTGCAGTGACCGCAGGATTGGACGAGGCGCATGTGCGGAACGGAGGGTGGCGATATGGCGGGTCCATGCATCGCGATCGCGGCTGCCCCTGGTCCGACCGCAGGAGCGGCGAAAGCCGCGAGGCGGCAAGGCGCACAAGCCCGGACACCCGGCCTGGCCGACTCACACCATCGGTAGCTTCAGGCCCTGCTCCCGGGCGCAGGCGATAGCGGCTTCGTAGCCGGCATCGGCATGGCGCATGACGCCGGTGCCCGGGTCGTTCCACAGCACGCGCGCGATGCGCTGGTCGGCGGCTTCGCTGCCGTCGCACACGATCACCAGGCCCGCATGCTGGCTGTAGCCCATGCCGACGCCGCCACCGTGGTGGAAACTGACCCAGGTGGCGCCGCTGGCGGTATTCAGCAGCGCGTTGAGAATGGGCCAGTCCGAGACCGCGTCCGAACCGTCGCGCATCGCCTCGGTCTCGCGGTTCGGGGAAGCTACCGAGCCGGAATCCAGGTGATCGCGGCCGATGGCGACCGGAGCCTTCAGCTCGCCCTTGCGCACCATCTCGTTGAAGGCCAGGCCCAGCTTGTGGCGCTGGCCCAGGCCGACCCAGCAGATGCGCGAGGGCAGACCCTGGAAGCGGATGCGTTCACCGGCCATGTCCAGCCATCGATGCAGATGCGGATCGTCGGGGATCAGCTCCTTGACCCTGGCGTCGGTCTTGCGGATATCCTCCGGTTCGCCCGACAGCGCCACCCAGCGGAACGGTCCGACGCCGCGGCAAAATAGCGGGCGCACGTAGGCCGGCACGAAGCCGGGGAAATCGAAGGCGTTTTCGCAGCCCTCGTCCCTGGCCATCTGGCGGATGTTGTTGCCGTAATCGAAGGTGGGTATGCCCTGTGCGTGGAAGGCCAGCATGGCCTCGACATGCTGCTTCATCGACTGCTTGGCGGCCCGGGTGGTGCCGGCCGGATCGCGCTGACGGCGCTCGAACCATTCCTCGACCGTCCAGCCCAGCGGCAGGTAGCCGTTGACCGGGTCGTGGGCGCTGGTCTGGTCGGTCACTGCGTCGGGCCTGACGCCGCGCCTGACCAGCTCCGGCAGGACCTCGGCGGCATTGCCCAGCAGGGCGATGGACCTGGCCTCGCCCGTCTTCGTGTATTTGTCGATACGCGCTAGCGCGTCATCGATGTCCCGGGCCTGCTCGTCGACGTACAGCGTGCGCAGACGAAAATCGATGCGGCTCTGCTGGCATTCGATGTTCAGCGAACAGGCGCCGGCCAGCGAGGCCGCCAGTGGCTGCGCGCCGCCCATGCCGCCCAGGCCCGCGGTGAGGATCCAGCGGCCCGTGAGGTCGCCGCCGTAGCTCTGCCGTCCCATCTCGACGAAGGTCTCGTAGGTACCCTGCACGATGCCCTGCGAACCGATGTAGATCCACGACCCGGCGGTCATCTGGCCGAACATCATCAGGCCCTTTTTATCGAGCTCGTGGAAATGCTCCCAGGTGGCCCAGGCCGGCACCAGGTTGGAGTTGGCGATCAGAACACGCGGCGCGTCGGCGTGGGTACGGAACACGCCCACCGGCTTGCCCGACTGCACCAGCAGGGTTTCGTCCGGCTCCAGATCGCGCAGGGACTCGAGGATCGCATCGAAGCATTCCCAGTTGCGCGCGGCGCGGCCGATGCCGCCATAGACGACCAGCTCGGCCGGGTTCTCTGCCACCGCGGGATCGAGGTTGTGCTGGATCATGCGGTATGCCGCTTCGATCTGCCAGTTCCTGCAATGCAACGTACTGCCGGTGGGCGGGTGGATCTCGCGGCTGGGATCGATGCGGGTCGATTGCGTCATGCCTGGCTCCGGGCTTGGGTCTTGCTGGGTGGGCACCGTTCCGGCAGGACGGATCCTGCCGCTCTGAAAGCCCCCATGGTTGCACCACAGGGCGGCTCGCGCCAGAGGTGCCGGCCGGATCATGCAGGCCCAAAGCGCACCGCCCGTTGCCCTGCAGGGGGATGCACGGAAACGTGGGGTTTTCAGTGCCCGCTGGAAGTCGCCGGAGCCGGCCGGGCGCGCACTGCGCTCTGTGCGGCCGTGGCGGCGGCCTGTTCGCGATGCAGGTATTTCTGGATGCGGTTGTCCTGGTGTTCATTGTAGCGCTCGCGCTGGGCGCGACTGGCTGCATCCAGGTTGGCACGCGCCTGCCGGGACGGGAAAGCGCGCCGCAGGGTATCGACGGTGCGCTGGCGCTGCTGTTCACGCAAGGCACTGGCGCGCGCCTGGCTTTGCACCTGGTCCGCACGCGCCTGCTGCTGCGCCGCCGTCTGCCAGGATTGCGCCCGGCCGATGCCTGCGGTACCGGCAAGCAGGGCGACCGCGCAAAGCACCGCGGTGGATACGGCAACCAGGGGGCGTCGAAAGATTGTCATGGTTAGTTCATATAATCGCACACTGTCCTGAATACTTACCGACCATGAAAGCATTGCTGCGCATCCTTCCGCTGGCCCTCCTGATCGCCGCCTGCTCGGCGACGACACATCCGTCCCCGCCCTTGCCGGCAACCACACCCCCGCCGCCCGCAAGAGTGCACAAGACCCTGCCGATGGAACCGCCGCGCAAGGCCGTCGTGGCTCCCAGCCGGCACGTCACGCCCCTGTTGCTGATCTCGATCGACGCCTTCCGCCCCGATTACCTCGACCGCGGGGTCACCCCGACCCTCAACCGGCTGGCAGCCACCGGGGTGCGGGCCACGGCCATGCAGCCTTCGTTCCCGACCCTGACCTTTCCCAACCACTACACCCTGGTGACCGGCCTGTATCCGGACCATCACGGCGTGGTCGACAACACCATGTACGACCCCAGGCTGGGTCGCTTCAGCCTCGGCAACCGCAAGGCCGTGGCTGACAGCCGCTGGTGGAACGAGGCCGAGCCGATCTGGGTGACCGCCGACAGGCACGGCCTTAAAACCGCCACCATGTTCTGGCCCGGTTCGGGCACCCGCATCCGCGGCTACCGTCCCGACCACTGGCGCGCCTACAACGGCAAGCTGACGCCGACCCAGCGGGTCGACCAGGTGCTGGCCTGGCTGGACCTGCCGCCCGGCCAACGGCCCAGCTTCATTACGCTGTACTTCGATCGCGTCGATCATGCGGGGCACGAATACGGGCCCGACGCGAAGCAGACCGATGCCGCCGTCGCACGCATCGATCGCGCCCTGGCCCGCCTGCTGGCCGGTCTCAGACAGCGCCACCTGTACCACCACATCAACCTCATCGTGGTCTCCGACCATGGCATGGCGCGCTCGCCGGCCAGCCACACCATCGAACTGGACCGCCTGATCGACCTCAGGGACGTGCGCATCGTGTCGATGGGCGAGCTGGCGGGCCTGATCCCCAGGCCCGGCCACCGCAAGGCCGTGCGCGCGGCACTGCTGCGTCCGCACCGCCACATGCGCTGCTGGGACAGGCACGACATACCCGCGCGCCTGCACTACGGCAGCAACCCGCGCGTGCCGGCGATCGTCTGCTCGCCGCAGACCGGCTGGCGCATCAGCACATCGGCCTGGATGGCCACCCACAAACCCAGTGCCGGATCGCACGGCTACGACAACGCCGATCCGCGCATGCGCGCGCTGTTCATCGCGCACGGACCGGCCTTTCGCCGCGGCCTGGTGGTGCCGGAATTCCCGAATGTCGACGTGTATCCGCTGATGATGCATCTGCTGGGCCTGCCGCCGCAGCCCAACGATGGTCATTTCGACGCTGTGCGCGACATGCTGCGCGACGAACATGGCCATGGGCACCGCTGATCCGGGTCCGCCGCGGCGTCATGCGTCGCGGCCCGGGTGACTGAACCGCTCAACCGAGCTGGTCGTCGGCCAGGTGGTAGGTCGGATCCTCCAGCACGTTGACCTCGATCATGTTTCGCGCCTTGTGCAGCAGTTCGGCGCAGTCCGGGCTGAGATGGCGCAGGTGCAGACGCTTGCCCAGCTTCTGGTATCGCACGGCCAGCACATCGATGGCCTCGATGGCCGAATGATCCATGACCCTGGCATTGCGAAACTCGACGATCACGTCCTTCGGATCCTCGCGTGGCGAGAACAGGTCGGCGAAATTGCTCACCGAGGCAAAGAACAGCGTGCCTTCAAGCTCGTAGACCTTGCAGCCATCGCGGTCGATCCTGGTGCTGACGCCGATCTGCCTGGCATGTTTCCAGGCAAACACCAGCGCCGAGATCACCACGCCCACGACCACCGCGATGGCCAGGTCGGTGAACACCGTCACTGCCGTCACCGCGACCACCACCAGGGCGTCGGCACCCGGCACCTTGCCGAACACGCGCACGCTGCCCCATTCGAAGGTCTTCTCGGCGACCACGAACATGACGCCGACCAGCGCCGCCAGCGGAATGCGCTCGATGAGATCCGAGGCATAAAGGATGAAGCACAGCAACGCGACCCCCGCGACAATGCCTGACAAGCGTTTCGTCGCGCCGGCATTGACGTTGATCATGCTCTGCCCGATCATCGCGCAGCCGCCCATGCCGCTGAACAGGCCACTGAGCACGTTGGCCGCGCCCTGGGCCATGCATTCGCGGTTGGGCTGGCCACGCGTCTCGGTCATCTCGTCGATCAGGTTCAGCGTCAACAGGGATTCTGTCAGGCCAATGACCGACAGGATCAGCGCGTACGGGAACACGACGCGCAACGTGGCGAAGTCCCACGGCACATCGGGAATGTGGAACGGCGGGAACCCGCCCTTGATCGAGGCCAGGTCACCGACCGTGCGGGTGTCGATACCACCATAAAGGGTCACCAGCGCCACCACGATGATCGCCGCCAGCGCCGATGGAATGGCACGCGTGAACCTGGGCAGCAGGTAGATGATCGCCATGCTCAGCGCCACCAGGCCCAGCATCACCAGCAGTGGCGTGCCATGCAGCCAGTGCATGGCGCCATCGGCACCCTTTTCCTTGAAGTGGCTCAATTGCGCCATGAAGATCACGATCGCCAGGCCGTTGACAAACCCCAGCATCACCGGATGCGGCACCATGCGGATGAACTTGCCGAATTTCAGCGCCCCGAACAGCAGTTGCATCAGGCCCAGCAGCACCACGGTGGCGAACAGATATTGCACACCGTGGGTGACCACCAGCGACACCATCACCACCGCCATCGAACCGGTGGCGCCGGAGATCATCCCTGGGCGCCCGCCGAACAGCGCCGTGACCAGGCACATCACGAAGGCGGCGTAGAGGCCGGTCAACGGATTGACATGGGCAACCAGCGCGAAGGCCAGTGCCTCGGGCACCAGCGCCAGGGCCACGGTCAGACCGGACAGCGTGTTGTTGCGGATTTCACTGAAGGAATAGGACATCGATCGGGGACTCGATAACGCCAGCATCGGCACGATCTGCGCATGCCGGGACAAGCAGGAACGACGTCGCCACGCATCGTGGCAACACGAAAGTGCGCATCCACGCGGACACGCTCACGGATGGGTAATGGATGGACGGAAGCCGGCTATTGGGCGCCGGGCGGCGCTGCCGATGCAGCCATTGTCGCATCCCCGGCGCCGTCGGTACACCAGCATCCACGACATGACACGCTCAGGCCGACCGCGCAGCAGCGACATCATGGTTTGCGGATGACGCGTGCCCGGCTACGACAACGCCGATCCGCGCCTGTGTGCGCCGGGGCGTGTAGCCGCAGCCAATGACGGCCATTTCGACGCTGAGCGCGACATGCTGCGCGGTCCCGGGCACTACCCCTCGGACCCCAACTTGAGGTGCGGCTCAGCCTTCCACGCTCTTCATCGCCGAGGCCGGATAGCGCTCGCCGGCCACCGCATCGGGTGGAAACACGGCATCGATTTCATCGAGCACCTTTGCATCCAGCGCCACGTCCAGCGCGGCAAGGTTTTCTTCCAGATAGCGCAGGCGTTTGGTGCCGGGGATCGGCACGATATTGGTATCGCGCGCCAGCACCCATGCAAGTGCGAGCTGCGCGGGTGTGCAGCCCACATCGCTCGCCACCGCCTCGACCTTGCGCACCAGCTCGAGATTGCGCCCGAAGTTCTCGCCCATGAATCGCGGGTTGCTGCGCCGATAGTCGTCGGCAGCGAAGTCCTCCGGGCTCCTGATCGCACCGGTCAGGAAACCGCGTCCGAGCGGACTGTAGGCCACGAACCCGACGCCGAGCCGATGGCATGCATCGAAGATGCCGTGTGCCTCCGGGTCGCGGGTCCACAGCGAGTATTCGCTCTGTACCGCAGTGACCGGATGCACGCGATGCGCACGTTCGAGCGTGCCGGCTGCCGGCTCGGACAGTCCGATGTAGCGGACCTTGCCCTGGGCTACCAGTTCGCCCATCGCGCCGACGGTGTCCTCGATCGGTGTGTCCGGATCCACGCGGTGCTGGTAGTACAGGTCGATATGGTCCACACCCAGGCGCCTGAGGCTGGCCTCGCAGCTGGACTTGACGTAGTCGGGACGGCCGCAGATACCACGCTGCGACGGATCGTCGGGGTCGCGCACGATGCCAAACTTGGTAGCCAGGAACACGGCATCGCGACGACCGCGGATGGCCTTGCCCACCAGCTGCTCGTTGGTGTGCGGTCCGTACATGTCGGCGGTGTCGAGGAAATTGAGTCCGGCATCGAGCGCGTGATGGATCACGCGCACCGATTCGGCGTCGTCCCGGCCTGCGTAGAAATCACTCATGCCCATGCAGCCCAGACCCAGGGCCGAGACCTCGGGTCAGGACGGACCCAGCGTGCGCGTTTTCATGCCTACCTCCTTCGTGCATATCGTGTCCGGGCCACGCAACACAGGCAACTCCGATGCAGGACTGTAACGCCCGGCGCATGCATGGCGTCCGCATCCTGATGGATCCGGTCAGGCGGCGCGCAATGCTTTCATGGCCTTGCCGAAACGGGTCGCAATACGATCCTCATCGCGATGACGATGGTCGCGCACGACCCATTCACCCGCGACCATGACATCACGCACCAGAGGAACGTTGCCGGCGAAGATGAAACGATCCAGTGCATCGTGGTCGTCACAGGCTGCCAGTATCGGTGCCTCCTCGTCGAGCACCAGCAGATCGGCGCGCTGTCCAGGCAGCACTCCTCCCGATCCGGCAGCGGACGCCTGCGCTCCACCGGCACACGCCGCATCCCACAGGACTTCCCCGACACTGGCACCGGGCGCACGGGCAGCGACATTGCGATGGCGCGCGGTGAGTCGCTGCCCGTATTCCAGCCAGCGCAATTCCTCGACCGGAGAGACCGAGATCTGGGAATCGGAACCGATGCCCAGGCGCCCACCCGAAGCAAGCCAGTCGCGGAGGGCAAACACGCCATCGCCGAGATTGGCCTCGGTAGTCGGGCACAGTCCCGCCACCGCGCCCGTGGCGGCCAGTGCGCGCACCTCGTCGCTGTCCATGTGGGTGGCATGCACCAGGCACCAGCGCGCATCGACCGGCGCATGATCGAGCAGCCACTGCACCGGACGTGCGTTGCGCACGGCCAGGCAGTCCTGCACTTCGCCGATCTGTTCGGCGACATGGATGTGGATCGGCCCTTGCGCGGCCAGCGGACTCCCGAGCACCTCGCGCAGGGCCGGTTCGGGCACCGCGCGCAGGGAATGCAGTGCGATGCCGATCCGCAGCATGGGACCTTGCTGGACGCGCAGGGACTCGACCAATGCAAGAAAGGAATCGACGGCCATGCCGAATCGCCGCTGCCGTTCGGACAATGGACGTCGGTCAAAACCACCGCTGAGGTAGAGCACCGGCAACAAAGTCAGCCCGATGCCAGCCTCGCATGCGGCGGCCATCAATGCCTGCGACATCGCGGTCGGATCCGGATAGGGCGTCCCGTCCGGGCGCTGGTGCAGGTAGTGGAATTCGCAAACCTGCGTGTAGCCGGCCTTGAGCATGTCCACATACACCTGCGCGGCGACTGCCTTCAGGCTGTCCGGGTCCAGCCGTGAGGCAAAGCCGTACATGGTCTCGCGCCAGGTCCAGAAACTGTCGTCTCCGGGGCCACGACGCTCGGCCATGCCGGCCATCGCCCGCTGGAATGCATGCGAATGCAGGTTGGGCATGCCCGCAAGCACCCGTCCCAACCGCGTCGGGGGCAAAGCGTCATCTGCGGGCACCTGGTTATCGGCCAGGATCATTCCCCCTGCATCCACGGCAAGCCTCACGCCTGTCTGCCAGGATCCGTCACGTCGCAGATGATCGATGGTGTATCGGTGTTCGGACATGGGCATTCTCGTGCAGGCTCCACAGCAGGAGCGTATCGCAGGGGACTGCAGTCTGCGGCAAGGCGCATCGATCGCCAAGGCCTGGTGGCGGCAGCGCGCGCTCCCCCTGCCAGGCTGCAGGCGTTTCCGTTCCCGCTACGAAAAAAGTTCCTCCGTGGCGAGGATTTACCGGGCAGGTTTTGCCATAATGGGCGGATGTCCGACGCCCCCACCCCTCGCAAGTCAACGAATCCGCGTCTGGAAGCGATTCTCGGCCACGAATTCTTCGCCCCGCACCACTGGAAGCGACGTATTGCCCTGTGGCTGGGTGCATTGCTGGTGGCACTGGCCGCCATCGCTTTCGCCAAGGCCAGCGACTGGTCATTCGAACTGTTTCAGAAGATGGTCGCCTGGAACCAGTGGCTGCCGTTGGTACTGACGCCCATCGTCTTCGGACTCCTGGCCTGGGCCACGGAAGGAAAACTGCGCGCCGCTCGAGGCAGTGGCATTCCCCAGGTCATTGCCAGCCTGCACGTGGAAGACACGGGATTTCGTGCTCGCATGCTGTCCATGCCGATCGCGGCCAGCAAGATGGTGATGACCCTGGTGGCGATGGCCGTCGGCGCGTCCATCGGACGTGAAGGTCCGACCGTGCATGTGGGTGCGGGCCTGTTTCACTGGATTGGTCGCCGGTTCGGTTACACCGACCCCAAGGCGGCCTCGCGATTCATCCTCGCCGGTGGCGCGGCCGGCATCGCCGGCGCCTTCAATGCACCGTTGGCCGGTGTGGTATTTGCCATCGAGGAACTGGCCGGCGCATTCGAGCACCGCTTTTCGGGTCTGCTGCTGACCGCAGTGATCATCGGCGGCATCGTCACGCTGGGCGTCATGGGCAATTACTCCTACTTCGGAGAGGTCAGCGCCAGCCTGCCGATGGGCAATGCGTGGCTCGCGGTGCTGGCAACCGGCGTGATCGGCGGCCTGCTCGGCGGCATCTTCGCCCGCCTGATCCTGCTCAGCCGGCGCGGACCGCTGGCCTGGATCGGCAGCCTGCGCGCGCGCTGGCCGGTGCTGTTCGCGGTTGGCTGCGGTATCGCCCTGGTGGTGCTCGGACTGGCGTCGCACAACACCATCTACGGCACCGGCTACGACCAGGCCCGTGCATTCGTCCAGAATACCCCGGAGTCGGCCGGCTCGTGGTTCGGCATCAACAAGCTGTTCGCCAACGTCGTCTCGTACTGGGCCGGGATCCCCGGCGGCCTGTTCTCGCCGGCACTGGCGGTCGGTGCCGGCCTGGGTCACAACATTGCCGAATTCCTGCCCAGCGCCCCCACATCCGCCGTGGTCCTGCTGGGCATGTGCTCCTATCTTTCGGGCGTGACCGGAGCCCCGCTGACCTCCGCGGTCATCTCCATGGAACTGACCGACAACCAGGACATGGTGATCCCGATCATGGCCGCATGCCTGCTGGCGCGCGCGGCGGCCTCGCTGTTCAGCCCGACGCCGGTCTACAAGGATTTCGCCGAACGCCTGGTGCGCGACTTCGAGCAGCAGGCCATGGCAGCGCAAGCGGCAGCCGACGCGGCAGCGGCCACCAGCACACCCCCGCCCTCCGCAGCCGATGCAGTCAATCGCACCACCGCGTTCAAGGAACCGGTTACCGAACCCGCCGTGACCGACGAGGGGCAGGAATCACGAGACAAGCCAACGACTCCGGGTGGGGGCCGTGCACCCGAGCCAGGCGGCGATTGACCCGTGAACGCCGCCCCCCTGCCTTTCGATTGGGTCATCCGCCATGCGCGGATCATGGCGCCGACAAGCGGCATGGCTGGCGACACCCCGATCGAGGACGCCGCCGTGGCCTGTCGCGATGGCACGATCGCCTGGGTCGGCGCAACGCGTGATTTGCCGGATGTTCCAGCCCGACAAAACGTGAATGCACATGGACGCCTGCTGACACCGGGCCTGATTGACTGCCACACGCACCTGGTCTTCGCTGACGACCGTGCCGATGAGTTCCGCATGCGCCTGGAAGGCGCCGACTATGCCGACATCGCGCGGGCCGGCGGTGGCATTCTCTCCACCGTGCACGCCACCCGCGCCGCCGACGAGGATGCCCTGCTGTCCCAGGCCCTGCCGCGCGCACGCGATCTGCTCGACGACGGCGTGACCACGCTGGAGATCAAGTCCGGGTACGGCCTGGACCTGCCTGGCGAACGGCGCATGTTGAGAGTGGCTCGACGCATAGGCGAGCATCTCGGCATCACCGTGCGCACCAGCTTCCTCGGCCTGCACGCGCTGCCGCCCCAATTTGCCGGTGATGCCGACGGCTATGTCCGCCACGTATGCGAGGACATGCTGCCAACCCTGGCCGGGGAAGGCCTGGTCGATGCCGTGGACGCGTTTTGCGACACCATCGGTTTTTCCCGCGAACAGGTGCAGCTTCTGTTCGCGAAGGCGCGCACGCTGGGCCTGCCGGTGAAACTGCATGCCGAACAATTGTCCGACCAGGACGGTGCCGCGCTCACCGCACAATACGGCGGCCTGTCAGCCGATCACCTGGAATATCTGAGCGAACGCGGCGTACGCGCCATGGCAAGTGCCGGCACCGTTGCCGTGTTGCTGCCGGGAGCCTTCTACGCCCTGCGCGAAACACGACGTCCGCCAATCGATGCACTGCGCAGGCACGGTGTCCCGATGGCCGTGGCCACCGATCTCAACCCCGGCTCCGCGCCTGTGCGCTCGCTGCGGCTGGCGGCGAACATGGCCTGCACCCTGTTCCGCCTGACGCCCGACGAGGCACTGCGCGGCATCACCGCACATGCAGCACGCGCCCTGGGTCTTGCAGACCGCGGCACGCTGGTGCCCGGCCAGCGCGCCGACCTGGTGCTGTGGAAGGTGCGCACGCCCGCCGAGCTGGTCTACTGGATCGGCGGTGACCTGGTGCAGCAGGTCTACGCCGGAGGCCGGCCGGTCACCCATCCCGCGAACTGACCGGGACGCCCTCACGTGGCGGCACATGGCTCATCGCATGCTCGGCCAGGGCCGTGATGGCAAGGCTGGGATTGACGCCCAGGTTGGAGGAAAGCACCGAACCGTCGCACACGTACAGATTGCGGTAACCGAATACGCGGCAGCGACTGTCGCACACGCCCTTGTCCGGATCGGCCCCCATGACGGCACCTCCCATCAGGTGGGCGGTCATCGGCACATCGAACATGATCTCGCCGATACTGGTGCCGGCGACACCCCCCGTAAGCCGTGCCCCGGCCTCGGCAAAGGCGTTGGCCTCGGGAATGCAGGTGGGTACCTTCGCCCCCTCGGTGACCAGACGCTTGCGGAACGGCCACCAGACGCGTCTCGCCAGGCGCATGCGCAAGGTCGCGTCCTGCGTCTGCATGCACAGGAAAATGATGGTCTCGCGGGCGAAACCGAATGGCTGCACGCTGCGCAGGGTGCGCCACGGGTGGCGAACCAGCTGACCGGCCAGCGTGGCCACCCAGCGCCCGATGCGCCGCCAGTGGGTGTCACCGCGAACCATCACGGTCAGCAACAGGCCCATGGCATCCGCACCGCGCGGATAGCGCGTGGCTTCGATGTGCGTGCGTCCGTCATCGAGATGGACGCCCGAACCGATGGCTACCCCGCGAGACAGGTCGACCTTGGTTCCGGGATAGCGCACGCCGATCAGCGATTCGGCGTTGGTGCGCACATCGCAACCGACACGCGGTGACAGGCACGGCAGCGAACCGTCCTCGCGCATGCGCAGCAGCAGCTCCTGGGTGCCCAGGGATCCGGCCGCCAGCACCACGCCACGGGCTTGCAGGTGCAGCTTTCTTCCGCGATGGACGGCCTTGATCCGATAGCCCTGCGAACCATCATCGGCTCCCCGGGGACGGATCGCGCTCACCCTGGTTTCCGCCATGACCTGTACACCACGCCGTTCGGCCAGGTGCAGGTAATTGAGGTCCAGCGTGTTCTTGGCGCCGTGGCGACAGCCCATCATGCAGCCGCCGCAAGCGATACAGGTACGACGCGGAGGGCCCTCGCCGTCGAAATAGGGATCGTGGTGGACCGCGCCGGGAGGCGTGTCCGGATCGCCGAAATACACACCGACTTCGGTCAGGCGGTAACGGTCGCCGAAGCCCGCGGCAGCGGCCATGCGCGCGAGCCGGCGGTCGGCCTCGCCCGGTCTGCGGTTGGTGCCGACGCCGAGCATGCGCTGCGCGGTGCGGAAATGCCCGGGCATCAGCGTGACCCAGTCCTCCAGTCCCGCCCAGCTGCCCTGCGACCACACGGTATCCGGAGGCACCAGCAAGGTCCCGGCATAGGTAATCGAGCCGCCGCCCACGGCCTGACCGTGCAGGACCGTGACATGACGAAAGAAACGGATGTTGAAGAAGCCGCGCAGCCCAAGACCCGGTCGCCAAATCCAGCGTCGCAGCGACCAGTTGCTCTGCGGGAAGTCATCGGCATTCCAGCGACGACCGGCTTCCAGCACGGCAACCCGGTATCCCTTCTCGCTCAGACGCAGCGCACACACGCTGCCGCCAAATCCCGAACCGATGACGACGTAGTCGAGGGTCTCAGCTTCGTTCATGGCCTGTCATCGCAGACGAGCGCACCATGCGCGTTCTATCCTGCCGCCGGAGCAGTTCCGCCGGATACAGGAAACCCCGCCGCAGCGGGGTTTCCTGTATGTCTGTTTCGAGCCATCACTTGCCGCGTGCTGTCTTGCGTCCCGGCTTCTTCGGCGAAGCCGGGGCAGCGGCCACTTTCTTGCCGGGGCGGGTCCGGCCGTGGGAACCGCGATAGATCTTGCCCTTGCGGGTACGCATGTCACCCTTGCCCATGATTTCTCCTTGCATCTGGCATGACGGGAACGGGTCCATGGTAGTGCCATGCGCCCATCGCTGCCCAGCCCTTCGGCGCAGGGCATTCAGGATGTCCTGCAAACCCCGCCGCAGCGATGGGTCAGGCGAAGATTGACGGCATGGCCGCTGGCGACCAGCAACCCGCCACAGGTCACCATGATGCTGTGCAGGACCACCTGCGTGTCCAGATCCACTGCCGTCACCCCGAGCACCAGCAATGCCAGGCCCGGGACAGCCAGATACAACGGCAGGCGATAGGCGTGCCGACGATAGCCGGTGACCAGGGTGGTGGTGGCCAGTGCCGCGGCAAACAGCACGAACACCCGCTCGAAGGTGTGATCGGCAAGAAATTCCAGGCCCAGCAGCGGAAGGGCGGCGATCACGAAGGGCAACAAGGCGCAGTGGATGGCGCAAAGGAACGACGCAGTGGCCCCCAGACGGTCGGCCAGCGACCACCAGCGCCGGACCGGCGGGGCCGGGGTTTCCATCACCACATCGGATCGTACGGACATCGGACAGGCTCTCATGCAACAGGCGCGGCGAAGGAACGGCCGCGGTGGAATTGTTACAGTATAACAAACCTGCAGGCAAGCAGGCACCCGTCCCTGCAAGGCCGCACCAGGCACATCTCGCTACTTCCGACCGGACTGGCAGTCCCGGCACAGACCGTGCACTTCGAGGGTCTGGTCCTGCGGCGTGAAGCCGAGTGCCCGGGCCTGGGCCGCAATCAGTTCGGCCACGCGCTCGTCGCAGACCTCGAAGGCGCTGTTGCAGCGGTCACAGATGAGGAACGGGACCTGGTGGGACTGGGCCGGGTGCGGGCAATGCACGTAGGCATTGATGGATTCGAGCTTGTGGATGAACCCGTGTTCAAGCAGGAAGTCCAGTGCCCGGTAGACCGTCGGCGGCGCCGCGTTGCCGTGGTGCTCGCGCAGGCTGTCGAGAAGGTCATAGGCCTTGACCGGCTTGGCCGAGGCCGCGACCAGCTCCAGCACTTCACGGCGCAACGGGGTCAACCGCAGGCCGCGTTCGCGGCTGGCGCGCACAACCTTGGCCACGAACTGCTCGGCATCGTGGTCATGGTGATGCGGTTTGTGCGAGAACACGTTCATGCCATGCGTGCCGGAAGCCCCGGGTGCATGGTATCACTGCTCGTGAGGCGGCCCTTCCCGGTCCGTACCCTGCGTGGGGCGCCGGGACGGCAGGGCCATCAGGATGATCAAGGCCACCGGGCCGATCACCAGGCTCGTCCACAAGCCCAGCCATGGCCGGCCCCGCCACCAGCCCACCGCGATGCCGAGCACGGCACTGAACAGCGTGAACCAGAGCAACGGCACCCAGGGGATCACAAGCATCAGGTTGTGGAAGATCTGCGCGGTCGCTCCCGGCGCACCGAGGTCCACACCCTTGAGGATCCGTTGCAACAGTTCACCCATATTGCGTGCCGCAGTACATGATCAGTCCGCACCCGCCAGTTCGAGCGCATGGGCAATGCGACGCAGGGCTTCATCCCTGCCGGCCAGGTACACGGTGTGATCGATCGAGGGCGAGACCTGGGTGCCGGTGATGGCCACACGCAAGGGCTGCGCCACCTTGCCCATGCCCAGCTGCAGGGTTCCGGCCACCTGCTCGACCACGCCATGGATACTTGCGGGCGTCCACTCGGCAAGGGCCTGCAGTCCTGCCAGCATGGCTTGCAGCACCAACGGCGCGGTTTGCGCATGCAGGTGCTTGCGAACCGCCTTCTCGTCCCAGGACGCAATCGGCTGGTACCAGATGCGTGCGCGATCGGCCATGTCCCGCAGTGTCTGCACACGGTCGCACAGGGCCACGACCACATCGGCCGGAGCCGGCCCCGACGACGGATCGATGCCGATCCGCGCCAGATGCCAGGCCAGCTCTTCGCCGATGCGTGACGGATCGCCCTGCTTGAGGTACTGCTGGTTGAGCCAGCCGAGCTTGGCGAGGTCGAAACGCGCTGCCGCTGCGTTGACATCGGCGACGTCGAACAGCGCGATCATCTCCTCGATGCTGAACAGCTCCTGGTCACCGTGCGACCAGCCAAGGCGCACCAGGTAATTGAGCAACGCCTGCGGCAGGTAGCCGTCCTCGCGGTATTGCATGACGCCCACCGCACCGTGGCGCTTGGACAGCTTTTGTCCGTCCGCACCGAGAATCATCGGCAGATGGGCAAAGGTCGGCACCGTTGCGCCCAGCGCCCGATAGACATTGATCTGCCGCGGCGTGTTGTTGACATGGTCATCGCCGCGAATGACCTCGGTGATGCCCATGTCGATGTCATCGACCACCACGGCAAAGTTGTAGGTCGGAAAACCGTCCGATCGGAAAAGCACGAAATCATCCAGCTCGGCGTTCGACCATTCGATGCGACCCTTGACCTTGTCATCGAACACGACGGAACCCGAGGTGGGATTTTTGAAGCGGATCACGCGATTGGGATCGTCGCGATACGGTTCGTTGCGGTCGCGGTAGTAGCCGTTGTAGCGCGGTTTATCCCCTCTGGCCATGGCCTGCGCGCGCATGGCCTCGATTTCCTCGCGGCTCTCGTAGGCGTAGTACGCCTTGCCCGCTTCGAGCAGCTGCCCGGCGACCTGGCGATAGCGTTCCAGGCGCGCGGTCTGGTAGACCGGTCCTTCATCGGCTTCCAGGCCCAGCCAGCGCATGCCGTCGAGGATCGCCTGCACTGCCGCCTCGGTGGAGCGCTCGCGGTCGGTATCCTCGATGCGCAACACGAACGAGCCGCCGTGATGACGTGCCTCCAGCCAGCAGTAAAGGGCTGTCCTGGCACCACCGACATGCAGGTAACCGGTCGGACTCGGGGCAAATCGTGTACGCACGTTCATGCTCGGAATGTGGTGATGGACCAAGCCGTTCAGGATACCAGAGCCTTGCCCCGCCAGGACCTGGCACAACGGATTGTTGCGGGTGAACAGACAGCCCCGCCATTGACCCGAGCCGAAATAAGGCGACAATGTGCGCACGGTTTACAGGCCGCTGCACGTGGACGGCCGTCGCAGGGGGAGTGTCATTGAAGACTTTTTTCACGCTGGCCTTGTCGGGACTGGACGAGGCGGACGCCCGATTGGCCATCCAGACGCTGGAATCTCCGAAACTGGGCCAATGGAGCCTGTCTGAAGGAAGCAACAGCGACCTGCTGATCATCGACGTGGACAGCGTCTGGGGGCACATGGACTGGGTACGCGCCCTGGCCGAGGGACGCCGTTGCGCGGCCTATACCCAGGAAGCGTCCATGCGCGACTGCGAGCTTCTGCTGCGCAAGCCGCTGGACGGCGAGGCACTGGTCGACATGCTGCGCCAGGTGCAGGGGCTCGACACGCAAGCAGCGCCCGCACCGTCGCCAGGGCACGGAAAGTCAACACCACACGACGGAGCCTCTTCCCCCGCACCGGAACTGGTCACGGCACATCATCCCGCGCACGCACGCGCCACGGCGGAAACTTCCGAACCGGTACCCCATCCCGCACCCGCGACGCCGGAGACTGCAAGGGAAGTGAAGCAGGCCCCTGCCGCTGAACCGGCCACCGTTGCATCCATGTTGCTGGCTGGCGATCTCGATGTTTCCGTGCTGGTCGAGGATGCTTCGGCAGGCCTCGGACTGCATATCGATCCGGCCAGGGGGCAGTATCGCGCAGCGCCGCAGCTCAAGCCGCTGCAGGCGTTGCTTGAGCTGCCCGCCTCGCGTCTTGAACCCGTCGATGCCGACGATCCGAAGGTTTCGCATGTCGGCCCGGAACAGCCGCTGGTGCGCTTGCTGTGGTATGCCGCCCTGTGTGCCAGCGATGGCCGGCTGGCGCCACACCTGGACCCGGAGGCCGCCTGGAAACTGACCCGCTGGCCGCAGATTGAACGCGAGTTTCCGCGTCATTTCCGGATCGCCACCGCCATGATGAAACAGGCCGGTACCGTCGACGAGATCGCCACTGCGGCCAAATCGCCGGTCGAGGATGTCGCCGGCTTCATCAATGCCTATTACGTGGCCGGCTACGTGGCCATCGATGGGGCGGAGGCACCCACCGGCGATGCTTCGGCAGCCACGGTGCTCTCCCGCCTGCGCCGCAGCTTCTCCAAAGCAGACCACCAGGCCGCATCCTGACCCGGAACCGATGCCGTCGCGCCGCCGCGCTCAGGTGTACTGCACACCCGGCGACAGGTAGGGCGCATGGCGTTCCCTGGGCGTACGCCTTGGTTCGTTCAGGGTATCGCTGGGCAATTCGCCGAACATCTGTCGGTAGTTCTCGGCAAACCGGGACAGATCCCACAGTCCGCATTCCATCGCAATGGCGCGTACGGTGTGCTGCCCCGGCGTGGCCTCGCTCAGCAGTCGGCGGGCCTCGCACAGGCGCAGCGTGGCCAGGTAGTGGTTGGGCGAGATGCCGACAAAATCACTGAAGATGTATCGCAGGTTGCGCTCGCTGGTCGAGCCGGCTTCACACAGGTCGTGCACGCGAAGCTCACGGCGGAGATTGGCTGCGATGAAATTCTCCACCCTGCGCAGCACCAGGTAATGGGAGTGCCGTGTACGTGCGTTGTCCGGAAGTGCCGGGAACAGCGAGACCAGATCGGGCATCAGGTTTTCGCGCAGGCGATCCAGCAGGCCCTTGATATTGATGTCACGCCTTTGTTCGAGATAACGCAGGCGGATGCATTCGAACAAGCTGCGCATGCGCTCGGCACTCTCCGCGTCCTCCCCGGGCACGATGCGCTGGATGCGGCGTGACACGCTTTGCGCGTAATACCCGAGGCGCGATAGTTCGATTCTGAGATCATGCCCCTTCAGCAGCACGATGCTCCAGCAGGTACCGGCCCCGAGACGCATCTCGCACGGGATGCCCGGCATCCCGAGCAGCAACATGCCCGAAGCCAGTGGCTCGCCGCCGACCCAGCTGCCTTCGCCCGCCTCATGCATGAATGCGATCAGGTTGTGATCGCCAGGGAGTCGAAACCGTGTCCGTACCGGGAACTCGCAACGGCTGCTGCAGAGGACGGCATCATCCATCTCGTCGGATGCCAGTACGGCATGCATCGGGGCTTGTGCCAGGGGCGTCACCGCCATGCTGCACACCCGCATCAGGCTGCCCAGGGCATGCAGGTCCGGGGCGCGAAGGTCCATGTGCCATTCGCGACTGGGCGACATGGTATTCATGGCCAATCTCCGGACACGGGGCGGCACCGCGCCGCGCCATCCGCGCGCAACGCGTGGTCGTGCCACCGTTCAGTGCATGCCCATGCCTGCATTGCCATCCCCTGGATACCTTGCCCCCGGCCCGTGCCGATCACGTTGCGCATGCCGTAATCGCGCACTGATGCATCGGCAGGCCGCGACCTGCCACCTAGCCATAGGTTATAGGTACCACCAGTGGCCGCCACGCTCAAGAGGCCATGCGCAATTGTGTCGGGTCGCTCCACATGCACCGGACGCCGGCATGTGGCGTACTGCCGGCGTGGGACGCGCGCAGCTCATCGGTCGGGTGCTCGCCTGCAAACAACACAAACCTGTCGTCCCTTCATGCAGCGGGCCAGAATGCCACGGGCCAGAAGCCTAGGCCACACGCTCGGCCCGGGTCAGCAGGGCCAGCAGGTCGGCCAGCCTGTCGCGCATTTCCCGCCGGTCGACGATCATGTCGATGGCACCGTGCTCAAGCAGGAATTCGGACCGCTGGAAGCCTTCCGGCAGGGTCTCGCGCACCGTCTGCTCGATGACGCGAGGGCCGGCAAAACCGATCAGGGCCTTCGGTTCGGCGATGTTGAGATCCCCGAGCATGGCAAAACTGGCCGAAACCCCTCCGGTGGTGGGATCTGTGAGCACCGAAACATAGGGGATGCCGGCATCGCGCAGACGCGCCAGCGCCGCCGATGTCTTGGCCATCTGCATCAGCGAGAACAGTCCTTCCTGCATGCGTGCTCCGCCGCTGGAGGAAAAACTCACGAAAGGAATGCGCTCGGCGAGTGCGCGCTCGGCGGCGCGGGTGAATTTCTCGCCCACCACCGAACCCATCGACCCGCCCATGTAGCGGAACTCGAACGCTGCCACGACCAGGGGGCGGGACTTGAGCAGCCCGCGCATCACGACAAGCGCGTCTTTCTCGCCGGTGGCCTTTTGCGCAGCGAGGAGACGGTCGCGGTATTTCTTCGAATCGCGGAAACGGAGCGGGTCGACCGACTCCAGGCCGGCAAACAGTTCCGCGCTGCTTGCATCGTCAAACAGTGCCTGCAAGCGCTGGCGCGCAGCGATGGCGTGATGGTGACCGCATTTGGGACAGACCATCAACTGGCGTTCCAGCTCCGGCCGGTACAGTACCGCGCTGCATCCCTTGCACTTTTCCCAGATCCCTTCCGGCACCTTGCTCTTGCCGTTGCTGGACTCGGTGCGGATACGCGGCGTCATGAGTTTTTGCAGCCAGTTCATCGTGTCACTCTCCCGGGTCTGCCTGCCCGTATGAATCAAGTCGCCGGCCGTGGCGGCTACCGCTCCAGCGCAGCGCGAATCGGGGCCAGGAACGACTGCACGCGTGCAGCGGCCTCGGTTGCATCGCCCGCACCGTCCAGCCGTTCGACCAGCGCACTGCCGATCACCACGGCATCGGCAAAGGCCGCGATGGCCCGTGCGCTCCCGGCATCGCGGACACCGAACCCGACCGCGACTGGTGCCTGCGATCGCCGACGGATGCCAGCCACCCGATCGGCCATGGTGTCCACGGCCAGCCGGCCCGCTCCTGTCACCCCCGCGAACGACACATAGTACAGGAATCCTTCCGCCAACTCGCAGGCCCTGTCCAGCCGTTCCTGTGCGGTTGTCGGTGCGGTCAGCAGGATGCGTTTCAGCCCGGCGGCGCGCAATGGGGCGACGGTTTCGTCTTCCTCGACCGGGCAATCGACCAGCAGCACCCCGTCCACCCCGGCCTGCGCGGCGGCATGCGCGAAATCTTTCTCGCCCATGATCTCAACCGGATTGAGATAGCCCATCAGCACCACGGGGGTGTCGGCGTCAGTATCGCGAAATGCGCGCACCCATTGCAGCACCCGCTGCACCGTGACGCCGTGAGCCAGCGCACGCTCACTGGCGTGCTGGATCACCGGACCGTCGGCCATCGGGTCGGAGAAAGGCATGCCCAGTTCGATCACGTCGGCGCCGGCGGCGACCAGGGCATGCATCACCGGCACCGTCAGTTCAGGCGCCGGATCACCGGCCGTGACGAAGGGGATCAGGCCGGTGCGTCCGGCGGACTTCAGGGCTGCGAAACGTCGGTCCAGGCGGTTTTGGCTTGTGTCATTCACAGCTCGATCCCCTCCCTGGCGGCGATAGTGTGCACGTCCTTGTCGCCTCGACCGGAAAGATTGCACAGCACCAGGCCGTCCCTGGGCAATGCCTGCGCCAGCTTGATGGCCTGAGCCACGGCATGGCTGGATTCCAGCGCCGGCAGGATGCCTTCGGTGAGGCACAGGCGGTGGAAAGCCTCCATTGCCTCGTCATCGTCGACGCCGAGGTATTGGGCACGCCCTGAGTCCTTGAGGAAGGCATGCTCGGGGCCGACGCCCGGATAGTCCAGGCCAGCCGATATCGAATGCGTCTCGGTGATCTGGCCATCGTCGTCGCACAGCACGTAGGTGCGATTGCCGTGCAGCACGCCCGGCCGACCGGCCGCCAGCGACGCCGCATGGTGCCCGCTGGCCAGGCCCTCGCCCGCCGCTTCGGCACCCACCAGGCGCACCTCGCGGTCGTTGAGGAAGGCATGGAAGATGCCCATGGCATTGGAACCGCCGCCGACGCAGGCAGTGATGGCGTCCGGCAGGCGGCCGAACTGCTCCAGCACCTGCGCGCGCGCCTCGCGACCGACCACGGCGTTGAAGTCGCGCACCATCATCGGATACGGGTGCGGACCGGCCACGGTACCGATGATGTAAAAGGTGTCGTCCACGTTGGTGACCCAGTCGCGCAACGCCTCGTTGAGCGCATCCTTGAGGGTCTTCGAGCCGGAGGTCACCGGCACCACCTCGGCGCCCAGCAGCTTCATGCGGTAGACGTTGATCTTCTGCCGCTCGATGTCGGTGGCGCCCATGTAGACCACGCATTTCAGGCCCAGGCGCGCGGCCACCGTAGCGGTGGCCACGCCGTGCTGGCCGGCGCCGGTCTCGGCGATCACGCGCGGCTTGCCCATGTGCCGGGCCAGCAGCGCCTGGCCCACGGTGTTGTTGATCTTGTGCGCACCGGTGTGGTTGAGGTCCTCACGCTTGAACACGATGCGCGCGCCGCCAACTTCGCGCGAGAGCCGCTCGGCGAGATACAGCGGGCTGGGCCGGCCCACGTAGTGCGCCAGATCGCGATCGAGTTCGGCCATGAACGCCGCATCTTCGCGCAGGTGCAGGTAGGCGTCCCGCAGCTCGGCGAGCGGCGCCATGAGCGTTTCGGCCACGAACATGCCGCCGTAGGGGCCAAATCGGCCCCGCTCATCCGGCCAGGCGTGATAGTCGTCAATGCTGAGGCTCGGTTTCATGTGTGATCGATCGTCTGGCTGCAACCCCGCCAGACTACTGACACACCCGTGCACGGAAAAGCGAAAAGATCGAACATGGCTGTCAGTTTTTCTCAAGACAACGACATGCGGGCCCGGAGGCAACGACTCCGTGTCACGCGATCCGGAACGCCTGGAGTGTCCGCCGGACGGTCGCCATGCCGATGCCCACGAGCTGCGTCCCCAGCGTGTACCCGTGGTCGCCCTCAACGTCGGGCATCGGTATCCGCTGACGCCATGCAGGCCCGGTTGCCGCCCTCCCCCTTCGCGCGATACATCGCCTGGTCGGCGCACGTGAGCATTCGCTCAAGGTCAAGCTCAGCGGACGTGTCCTCTATGCTGCCCAGGCTTGCCGTGATGCATACCTCCCTGCCGGCCAAACGGAACGGACGGGAAATGGCGGCAAGCACCTTGGCCGCCACGGCGGCAACACAGGCCGGGGTCGACATCTCGGTCAGAAGTATCACGAATTCGTCCCCACCCATGCGGGTGACCGTATCGGTACTTCGCACGCTCTCGACCAGCCGCTGCGCCACGCAGCGCAGCAGTTCGTCGCCAGTGGCATGCCCCAGGGTGTCGTTGACATGCTTGAAATCATCAAGGTCCAGATAAATCAGGGCGATACTGCCCGACCCGGGAGCGGACAGGCCCTGCGCCGCCTGCAGGTGCTGCTGCAGCAACAGCCTGTTGGGCAAGCCGGTAAGGGGATCGTGCAGTGCGCTGTGGCGCAACTTTTCCTCCATCTGCTTGCGGGCGATGGCGGCGGCCACCTGCCCGGATGCGAATTGCAGCCACTCCATGTCGGCCTCGCCGATGCGGACATCCGGGTCATAGCTCTGCACCGCCAGCATTCCGATGACGCCGTCGCTTGTCTCCAGCGGTACGCCCAGCCAGTACAACGCTGCATGGCCGCAACCATGGCCCGTCGCGGCACGCGTCCCGGGCGTGGCCAGCACGGCTTTGCCCGTGCGTATCACCCGGGTGGTCAGTAAGTCGGCATCCATCGATTGCGGCCGGGGCCTCTTGTCGTGGCGATCGACGTGATAGGGAAAGTACACCGCAGCCCGCTCGTCATCGCACAAGGCGACATAGAAATTGCCGGCCGGCAAAAGTCGACCGATGATCTCGTGGATTCGCCGGTACAGCTCGGAAATGCTGTCCGCCGAATGCGCTGCCTGCGCGATGTCGTAAAGTGACGCCTGCCTCGCTTCTGCACGCTTGCGCTCGGTGACGTCACGCGCCACGGCAATGCGCAAACGGTCGCGCGCCGACCAGCGTGCCGACCACATGATGTGCACGATGGTGCCGTCCTTGCGCATGTAGCGGTTCTCGAAATGCGTATTGGGCTTTCCTGCCATCACCGCGCGTGCACTTTCCAGCGTCCTCGCACGATCATCCGGGTGCACCAGGTCGATCATGCCGCGTCCCACGACCTCCCGCGGCGTGTACCCGAAAATGCGCTCGAAGGCGGCACTGACGTAAACAAATCGCCCTTCCTCGTCCACGACACAGATGGCATCCACCAGCATGTCGATGATTTCGGGAATCGGCACATGCAGTTCACGCAATACCCGGGGCACGTTTGCGGAGGTTCTGTCTTGCGGCGTCAACAATCCATCTCCTGCACAAGCCCTGCCGACGTGGCGGACAGGTACATGGATTTTTGCATGATACGGCCCGGAAAAAACCGGACCATCCCCCGGCATCGAACCGAATCCGACTGCGCCGCCTTCACTGGCTGCTTCCGGGAAGCACGTCGGGAGAGTGCCCCTGGCAAGCTGGCATCCGCTCCAGGCCGGGCGATGCAGGCGGGTGTAGTCCTGAACCAAGCGCCACCAGGTTTGCGATACCCGTGCAATACCAGCGCTCGCTGGGTACCTCACCACGATGCAAACCTGTCAGATTTACTGATAGCCTAGATCCATGGACAAACTGCCGCCGCTCAATGCGATCAAGGCTTTCGAGGCCATCGCCCGGTGCGGAAGTGTGAGTGATGCAGCACGCAGCCTGCACGTCACCCACGGCGCGGTGAGCCGACAGCTGCGCCTGCTCGAGGAGGATCTGGGCTGCGTGCTGTTCCAGCGACACGGTCGTGGCCTGGTCATGACCGAAGCCGGCGAACGGCTGCAGGCAACCGCCATCGAGGCGCTCGACATGCTGCGCTCGGCGCGCAGGCGATTACGCGCGGGTCAGGACCGAACCCGGGTCCTCGGCTGCCCGGGCAGCCTGCTTGCCCGCTGGATGATTCCCCGCCTCGAACGCCTGCGACAGGACATCCCGGGGCTGGACCTGCACCTGGCTGCGCATGAGCAACCGCCCGACGATGCGCTGTCCGGACTGGACGCGGGACTGTTCATTGCCACGCCACCCTGGCCCCCGAGCTGGACCGTGCACGAACTCGGCAACGAGCGCATCGGTCCGGTGATGGCGCCGGCCGTGGTCGCGGGCATGGGTCTGGACAACGCACCCCCGCAGCGACTTGTCGACCTGCCCCTGCTGCATACTTTGTCGCGACCGGAGGCCTGGCCGGCCTGGGCCCGGGCCGTGGGCATCAACCCCTCGGACTTGCAGCCCGGGCAGGCCTTCGAGCATCTGTACTACCTGCTGGAAGCGGCCGTGGCCGGGCTCGGCATCGCCATAGCTCCCCAGCCGCTGGTCGCCGCCGATCTGTCGGCGGGACGCCTGTGTGCACCCTGGGGCTTTGTCGACACGGGTGGAACATGGATCCTGTGCACAGTGCGCGGTGGCACCGATGCGCGCGTCGGCGCGCTTGCCACCTGGCTGCGCAAGGAGCTCGAGGACGGCAACGGAACCTGAGCGTGCAGCCAGGCCCGCGAACACGCATTGCACCCTTGCGTTGGACGCAGAAGGCACCGGACCCGGCGCTCATGGAGCACTACCGGGCACAGCTTCGCTCAAACGCCGATCAGCCCTGCAACGCCCACTCCACGGCGCGCGCCGCATGAATGCGGGCCGTATCGTACAGGGGCAGCGAGGTATGGGACGGCTCGACCAGCAGGCCGATCTCGGTACAGGCCAGCAGCATCGCCTGGGCGCCACGCCGCCCCAGCGCATCCATGATACCCAGGCAGCATGCCCGCGAGTCCGCAAGCACTTGTCCCCGGCACAGCTCGGCGAAGATGATGCGATCCAGCTGCTCGCGCTCGTTCCCGGGAGGCACCAGCACCTCGATGCCGAACCGGTCGGCGAGTCGCGCGGCATAGAAATCCTGTTCCATGGTGTAGCGGGTGCCGAGCAAGCCGACGCGTCCGATGCCAGCTGCCTGCAACCGCCGGCCGGCTGCATCGGCGATGTGCAGCAAGGGCATGTCCACGGCACGCTCGATGGCATCGGCGACCCGGTGCATGGTGTTGGTGCAAAGGACCAGTCCCTCGGCCCCCGCCCGTTCCAGTGAGCGCGCAGCCTGCGCGAGCTGTTCGCCCGAGCCATCCCAGTCACCGGTACGCTGCAGGTGCTCGATGTCATGGAAATCCACGCTGTAAAGCACCAGGCGCGCCGAGTGAAGTCCGCCAAGGGCCTCGCTGACGCCCTGGTTGATCGCGCTGTAGTAGCCGAGCGTGGACACCCAGCTCATGCCGCCAAGCAGGCCCAGGGTCTTCATGCCATTGACTCTCCGCTGCTGGTGGACACCATGCCTGCCGTGCAATGCATCTGCGCAGGCGTTCGGCACCGACTCTCAAGCAAACTGTGCATCCGCCGCACGCACCGCGTCGATAAAGGCGCGCATCGCACGAGGATCCTTGACGCCGGGGGACGACTCGATGCCGCTGGCCACATCCACGGCCCATGGGCGCGCCTGCGCAATGGCCTGACCGACGTTGTCCGCATGCAGGCCACCGGCAAGCACCCAGGGCCGTTTTGTGGCCACCGGCACCAGGCTCCAGTCGAAGACCTGTCCGATGCCACCCGCTTCGCCCACGGCGTGTCCGTCAAGCAGCCAGGCAGCAGCCTGCGCATAGTCATCGACACGTTCGAGTCCATGCCTGCCTTCACCCATCGCGAAAGCCTTCAGGTACGGGATGCCATGCATCGCGCATGCCTGCGGTGATTCACTACCGTGGAATTGCAGCAAGTGCGGCCGTACCGCCTCGATCACGGCGCCAATCCATCCGGCATCGTCATCCATGAACAGGGCCACGGTATCGACAAATGGCGGAAGGGCCTCGCGGATGGCCCGCGCACGCTCGATGGCCAGGCATCGCCGACTGCGGGCGGTGAACACCATGCCGATGGCATCCACACCCAGTGCCGCGGCCCGCATGGCATCTTCCACCCGGGTCATGCCGCAAAATTTCACGCGTGTGCGATGCATGGGGATCGTTCTCCGGTGCCATGACGTTTCACAGGCTCACCTGATCGGGCAAGCCCCAGTCCGCAGCATAGCGCGGTCCGAGAAAACTCAGGCCTGATGCCGGCGCCGTCGGCCCTGCCTGGTCGCGATCGCGCCCTGCAAGCAACTCCGCAATCCAGTCCCGGGTCTGTTCGCCGCGCCCGACCAGCAGCAGCGAGCCGACGATATTGCGCACCATGTGGTGCAGGAAGGCATTGGCCTCGATATCCACCTGCACCCGTTCTGCGTCCCGGGTGACGCTGATCCGCCGCACTTCGCGGCGCGCATGCCGGGCCTGGCAGGCGATGGCACGAAAGGCACTGAAGTCATGCTCGCCGACCAGCACCTGTGATGCCGCATGCATGTCTTGGACATCCAGCGGCTGGCGCTCCCAGGTCACATAGCGCGCGTCCAGTGCGGGACGGACCGCACGATTGAGGATGCTGTACCGGTAACGTCGTCCGCGCGCACTGTGCCGGGCATGGAAGTCATCCGCCACCGGCTGCGCCCACAGCACGGCGATGCTGTCCGGCAAATTGGCACAGGTGCCCAGTATCCAGCCACGCAGCGGGCGTTCGACCCCGGTATCGAAATGCACCACCTGGCAACGCGCATGCACACCGGCATCGGTGCGCCCTGCGCAGGTGACCCGGATGGGTGTGTCGGCCACCGTCGAGAGCGCCCGTTCCACCGAGGCCTGCACGCTCGGTCCGTGGCTGAGCCGCTGCCAGCCCATGAAATCGGTGCCGTCGTATTCGATGCCCAGGGCGATGCGCATGACAGGATGCCGGAAGAATCAGCGGGCGAGGATACAACGACGCCCGACCGGAGATGTCCGGACCGGCGTCGAAAGCTGGCCTGAGCTGGTATCAGTCGAGTTCGTCGAGCAGTTTCTGCGCCACTTCGCGCTGTGCATCGCTGCCTTCAGCCAGGGCCTCCTCGAGCATGGCGCGCGCCCCTTCGGGGTCGCCCATGTCGATGTAAGCCCGGGCAAGATCAATCTTGGTATCGACTGCATCAACACCCAGGCCGCGCGGAGTTTCGGGGGCGGCATCCTCACCATCGTCCGCCGCCAGATCCAGATCGTCATCCATGCCGTGAACTGAACCTGCATCGTCCTGATCCTGCTTCGGCACATCGGGAGGCACTGCGACCAGGTCCTCATCGTCCTCGCCGTGACCGAACTCCTCCAGCGCCGCCAGATCCTCCGCAGGCACCACCGAGTCCTCTTCATCCGGCAACGGAGGCAGTGCGTCGTAGTCTTCCTCGCTGGGTGCGTCATAGGCACCCTGGGACTGCGGCAGCTCGAAGGCAGCTTCGCTGGTACTCGCCTTCGATGCGTCCTCCTCCACTTCGGGTCCGGACTCGGCATGCGGCGATGCAGATTCCTCATCGGGGATCTGCGGATCGTAGGCATGCGCGACGCCGGCAAACAGCGGGTAGTCCGGGCTCAGTTCCTCGCCCATGGTCAACACGTCCTGCCATTCCGGCAGGCTCTCGTCGTCGACATGGGCATGCATGGCCTCGGCCGCCGCCTCGAATCGCTCTACGTCGCGCCGGGCATAGTACAGGCTGACCAGTTCCAGATGCGATTCGATGTCGTCCGGATGCTCGGCCAGATGGTGCAACAGGGCATCCTGCTCCTCGTCGTCCTGCGTCTGCCCCGGCAGGTCGCCAAACGGGGAGTCGCCGAACTGGTCGGCCAATGACGAACCGGATGCACCGGTGGGAGACTTCTTGCCACCACGCCCGCGCAGCAGCAGGCCCAGGAGTGCAAGAAGCAGTACCACGAGAGCGCCCGCCTTGGCCCACAGCGTGGTGTACCAGGGCTGCTGCCCGGCCTGGCGTGCAACCTGCGTCGCCGCAGTTGGCTTGGCCGACTTGACTGGCTTGACCGGCTGCTGGATGGCAGCCGCGCTCGAGCCCGCAGCCGGCTTCGCGACCGTAGCCGCCACCGCTGCAGCCGTTACGCTTGCCGCGGACGCAGCCGGTACCGTGGAAGCCGTCCTGGCCATGCTGCCATGGGTGGCTGGCATGGCGGTGGAAGCTGCCGCCGCAGGGCGATTGGCCTGGGCCAGCTTGCGCTGCAGCTCGGCGATCTCGGCGTTCTTCAGGCTCAACAGGCGATCGTTCTTGTCCTGGATGTCACGCAGACTCTTCAACCTGGCTTCAAGATCCGCCGTCTGCTGCTGTGTACTCGAAAGGGACTCCCTGGTGCGTGCCAGTTCGTCGCTCAGCTTGCGCACCATGACCTTGCTGCTGCCATTGGCCACGCCTGCCCGCGCACCGGTGCTTTCGCCCCCGTGGCTGGGTGGCACCAGGCGCAGATGGTCCCCGGATGCGGCATTGGAACCTGAGCCGGTTGCAGTTGCGGCAGCCGTCCGCCTCGCTGCGCCCTTGTTTGTTGTGCCTGCTCCGGCACGCCCCACCATGGCCGGACGACGCGGCGCCACGGCCTGCCAGTCGCGGTCCTGACGCAGCACCTGGGCCGTGGCCGCCGCCTTGCTGGTGGCCTGCAGCTGGTCGCGGGTCGGTATGCGCAACACGGCACCACTGCGCAAGGCATTGATGTTGTCCTTGTAGAAGGCGTCCGGGTTGGCGGCCTTCAGGGCCACCATCATCTGGTTGACGCTGACGTCGGCACTGCGCACCTTGCGGGCAATCCCCCACAACGACTGACCACGCGCAACCGGCCCGTACTGACCGCTGCCGACAGCCGCTGACGGCGTCGCGGCTACCGATGGTGCCGGGGCCGGCGCCCGGGTGGTCGCGACCGGCTTCGGTGCCTTGCGTGCCGGTGCCGCGGCGGCTGGCGCTGCAGGGGCTGGCGCCGGAGTCGCTTTGGCGGCCGGGGCGGGTTTGGGCGTCATCACCGGCCTTGCCGGTGCAGGGGCAGGTGCAGGAGCCTTGGCGGGCGCGACCGCACCCTGCAGCCGTGAGGTAGCGACCATGCCGGGTGGATCCAGCAACACCGTGTATTCGCGCAGCAACTGGCCCTGCGGCCATTCGACCTTGACCAGGAAATCGAGGAAGGATTCGCGCACCGGCTCCTTGCTGGTGATGCGTATGACCTTCTGCCCGGCAGCATTGGTCGTCACCTTGAATTCAAGGGGCACGGTCAGGCTCGCGCGATCAAGGCCGGCGCGGGCGAACTCCTGGGTGGACGCCAGCGTCACTGCAAGCTGGTTGGCTTCGCCCGGGTAATCGAGCTGCAACGGAATTTCCGCAACCAAGGGCTTGTTCAAGGCTGACTTGACGCGAATCTGGCCCAGGCCAAGCGCCATGGCCTGAATGCTGCTCAAAGCCAGTGCCGCCAGAATGGACAGCTTCAAAGACCGGTTCATCGAGGGCTCCCCGTGTACGGCGTCACCAGACGCGCAAACAATCTCGACGCGACTTTACAACAATTCCGTAACTTTAGTTCACAAATGGGATTTTCTCCACCCAGAGGACCGCATCACGGACCCGCGACACGCATCGGTGCAATGTCAGTGTTCATGCGGTGCGCTGGCTGCGCCCGCCGGTGCATGACCGGAGGCGTGCTGCCTGCGTGCCAGCTCCGCCTTCAGCCGTGCGATTTCGCGGTCGCGCAAACTCACTTGTGCCTGTTCACTGGCGTTGCGGGCCTTGAGCTCGTGGATCTGGGCCTTCAGGGCCTTGACCCTCGATTCCTGGCTGCCCAGCGCCTTGCGCGCCTGCTGCACCTGCTGGCGCATGTCCGCGGTACTGCCGGCCGGCGTCTGCGCCTGAACCGCAACGGCCATCAGCAGTGCCGGCACAAGCCCCATCCAGGCTCTGGCTGTATTCATCACAGGTACTCCTCGACAAGAATTTCCGCTATCTGTACGGCGTTGAGCGCCGCGCCCTTGCGAATATTGTCTGCGACCACCCAAAGGTCCAGCCCGTTGGGGTGGGAAATGTCCTCGCGAATGCGCCCCACGAAAACCGGATCCTTGCCGGCGGCATCGCCGACCGGGGTCGGGTAGCCACCGTCACGCCGTTCGTCCATCAGTACCATGCCCGGGGCATCACGCAACAGATCCAGTGCCTGGTCGCGTGTGATCCGGTCGCGGGTTTCAATATGCACCGCCTCGGCATGCCCGTAGAACACCGGCACGCGCACGGCGGTCGGGTTCACCTGGATCGAGGCGTCCTCCAGGATCTTGCGGGTTTCCCAGACCATCTTCATTTCCTCGCGGGTGTATCCGTTGTCCATGAAGACGTCGATGTGCGGGATCACGTTGAACGCGATCTGCCTGGTGAACTTGTCCGGCTTTGCCTCCTGGAAATTGAGCAGGGCTGCCGTCTGCCTGCCCAACTCCTCCATCCCGGAACGACCTGCCCCGGATACCGACTGGTAGGTCGCCACGTTGATGCGCTCGATGCCGACCGCGCGATGGATCGGCGCCAATGCCACCAGCATCTGCATGGTCGAACAGTTCGGGTTGGCGATGATGCGACGCCGTTCGTATTCGGCAATGGCATGCGGATTGACCTCGCTGACCACCAGCGGTATGTCGGGATCGTTGCGGTACTCGGAAGTGTTGTCGATCACCACCGCGCCCGCAGCTGCGGCACGCGGCGCGTGTTCGCGGCTGACCGCGCCGCCAGCCGAGAAGAATGCGATGTCGATGCCGGCGAAATCATATTCGGCCAGATTGCGCACCATCACCTGCTTGCCGGCGAAATCGATCCTGCTGCCGGCCGAACGTTCGCTGCCCAGCGGGACCAGCTCGCCGACCGGGAATTCGCGCTCGGCGAGTATCGACAGCAGGGTTTCACCGACCGCGCCGGTGGCTCCCGCCATGGCAACGTTGTAGGTACTCTTGCGACTCATGGTGCTCGATTCTCCGGGCAATGCTTCAGGATTGGTGACAGGTAGGCCGGCTCATTCCACACGCGGTTTCACCGCCGCGACATCGCCGCATTGCGCACGATGGCGCAGTGCGTGGTCCATCAGCACCAGCGCCACCATCGCCTCGGCAATGGGCGTGGCGCGGATGCCGACGCACGGATCGTGGCGACCCTTGGTCACCACTTCGGTCGGCTGGCCATCCAGGTCCAGGCTGCGGCCCGGGATGAGAATGCTGGAGGTCGGCTTCAGCGCGATCGATGCGCGCACCGCCTGCCCGCTGGAAATGCCACCGAGTATCCCTCCGGCGTGGTTGGAGGCAAAGCCTTGCGCGGTGATCTCGTCACGGTGCTGGCTGCCCCGTCGCGCGACAGCGGCAAAACCGTCCCCGATTTCCACGCCCTTGACGGCATTGATGCTCATCAAGGCCGCAGCCAGGTCGGCGTCGAGCTTGCCGTACACCGGCTCGCCCCAGCCCGGCGGCACGCCCTCGGCAATCACGTCGACCCGTGCACCGACCGAATCGCCATCCTTGCGCAGGGCCGTGATGTAGCGTTCCAGTTCCGGCACCATGCCGGCATCGGGCCAGAAGAACGGATTGGCCTCGACCGCGTCCCAGTCGAAGGCTTGCGGTACCAGGCTGCCAATCGCCGACACATGCCCGCGCACGCGCACGCCATGACGTTCGGCCAGCCACTTCTTGGCGATTACTGCGGCAGCCACACGCATGGTGGTCTCGCGCGCGGAACTGCGACCGCCGCCGCGCGGGTCGCGCACACCGTATTTGTGCCAATAGGTGTAGTCGGCATGTCCGGGCCGGAAGGTACGTGCGATCTCGCTGTAATCCTTCGAGCGTGCATCGGTATTGCGGACAAGCAGGGCAATCGGCGTCCCCGTGGTCCTGCCCTCGTAGACCCCGGACAGGATCTCGACTTCGTCCGCTTCACGGCGTTGCGAGGTAAAGCGCGAACGTCCGGTGGCGCGTCGCGAAAGATCGTGTGCAAACTCGGACGGATCGATGGCAAGACCTGGCGGACAGCCGTCGACCACGCAACCGATGGCCGGCCCGTGGCTTTCGCCGAAGGTGGTCACGCTGAAGACTTTGCCGAAGGTGTTGCTGGACATGGGTGTCCCGATGTGGCGAGCGCCGGGGCGCTGTGGGTTGTTACGCGCAACGGCCTGCCGAGCGCGGGCCCCAAGCGTCGGCGGTTCCGCGCATGCTTGCAAGCCCCGCTTATGACTGCAGGTGCTGTAGGCGGGCCGCACGAATGTCATCGGCATGCTCGATCAGGTCGTCACGCTGCAGGACGAAGACCCCCATCGGACCCTGCTGGAATTCGACCCACACGAACGGCACATGGGGCAGACAGGCCACCAGGGCATGCTCGCTGTTGCCGACCTCGACGAACAACAGGCCGTCCTCGGCCAGGTGCTCCGAGGCCTCGTCGAGCAGACGCAGGCAGAAATCCAGCCCGTCCTCGCCCGACACCAGGCCCAGGGACGGTTCGTGCCCGTATTCGTCCGGCAGGGACTGGTATTCCTCGCGCGAAACGTACGGGGGATTGGACACGATCAGGTCATAGCGCTCGGCCTTGAGGCCATCGAACAGGTCCGAGTGCACGGCACGCACACGGCCCTCCTCGAGGTGCTGGAAAGCCATGTTCTCGCGCGCCAGCGACAGGGCATCCTCGCTGATGTCGGAAAGATCCACCTGCCATTGCGGGTGATGCACGGCCATCGCGATGCCGATGCAGCCCGAACCGGTGCACAGGTCCAGGGCCCGCAGCTCCGACCGCCCGTCCAGCCAGGGACTGAATCCCTGCACGATCAATTCGGCCAGCGGCGAACGCGGCACCAGTGCACGATGATCGGACCTGAACCTGAGACCGGCGAACCACGCCTCGCCCACCAGGTAGGCCACCGGTTCGCGGGTCTCGACCCGGCGCTCGATGAGGGCGAGCACATGCTTGCGTTCGGTAGCGGTCAGTCGCGCCTGGCCGTACGCAGGCGGCAGGTCCGGTGGCAGGTGCACCGCCGCCAGCACCAGTTGGGTTGCCTCGTCCAGGGCACTGTCCTGGCCGTGGCCGAAGGTCAGACCGGCAGCGGAAAAACGGCTGGCGCCGTAGCGGATGAAGTCGATCAGGGTGGCAAGTTCGGCGCTCACGCTTCAGGTTCCGGCTCGAAAGGCGTACCAGTATACGAAGCATGCCCGCGCTGCGCCCGACGCTTATACTCGCCGCATGAGGCCGAAGATCGCGCTGCAATACCTGCTGCCCCACCGACTGCTCTCGCGCGTGGTGTACCGCGCCACGCGCTGGACCTGGAGGCCGTGGAAGAATTTCCTGATCCGCCGGATCGTCGCCGGCTACGACGTGGACATGTCGCAGGCGGCCGATGCCAACCCCCTGTCCTTTGCCCACTTCAATGCCTTTTTCACGCGTGCGCTGAAAGCCGGTGCGCGACCGCTCGATCCGGATCCGCTGAGCCTGGTGTCGCCGGCCGACGGTCGCATCAGCCAGGCCGGCATCATCGAAGACGGGGCGATCTTCCAGGCCAAGGGCCGCAGGTACACGGTGGCCGAGCTGCTGGCCGGCGACGACGCGGCGGTGCCCTATCGCCACGGGCGGTTCATCACGATCTACCTGTCGCCACGCGACTATCACCGCGTGCACATGCCGCTTGACGGCGACCTGCTGTCCACCCGCCACGTACCCGGGCGCCTGTTCAGCGTGGCGCCATTCGCGGTGGATGGCATCCCGCGCCTGTTCGCGCGCAACGAGCGACTGGTGTGCCATTTCCAGGGCGAGCACGGCCCGTTTGCGGTGATCCTGGTCGGCGCCATGCTGGTATCGAGCATTTCCACCGTGTGGGATGGCCTGGTGATTCCGCCCTATGCAAAGGGCATCGTAGATCGTGATGCGCGTACGCGCGACATCCATCTGCGCCGCGGCGAGGAATTGGGCCGTTTCAACATGGGCTCGACCGTGATCGTCCTGGTCCCGGACGGCCGCATGGAACTGGAGCCGGGCCTGACCGCGCACATGCCGGTGCAGATGGGGCAGCGACTGGGCCAGCAGTATCGCGCCAATCCGTGACGTCGTTCACGAAACCGGTGAATGTGACGCCGCATGTCACTTTGTGACGCTGCGGGATAGTATTCAACGGCGGCCATCGATTATGCTCATCGTCCAGACCACGGGGCGTTGGGGGGCGTTCCACCGGAGGGAAGCCACAGTGAAACCATTGCATGTCGTGCATCGCATTCTGGCGATGACCCGGATCCTCAAACTGGGCCGGCAACTGCGCGAGATCGAACAGGCCATCTATACGCTGCCGACCCCGCTGGAACGCAAGGTGGCCAGCATCACCACCCGCGAACTGGAACTTGCCGCCCGCTGCGATCCACCCTGGATGTACGGCACCCCGCCCGAGGACGAAACCGCCGAATGGGGCACCGGCACCGATATCGGCCTGGCACGCGCCCGGTCGGACAATCCGCAGGTACGCATGCGTGGCATCGGCCTGTGGCTCGCCGTGGCCTACCACGAGACACGGGTCATGCAGGCGCCCGGCGCTGACGACCTGCACCGGCGGATCATGCGTGTCGTTCGCCAGCTCAAGGAACGCCTCCACACCGATGCCGACGACGCACTGTCGCGCACGGTCCCGCATTCCCACGCCGTGGCCTGATCTCCGAGGCGACGTACGCATCGCCCGCTGGCAACCGGAGTCCGTCCGGAGCGAGCCATGCCGGATTTCAGCGTGCGCAGTGGGGCAGCTTCAGCGTGTGTCCGGCACGAATGGCATAACGCGGTGCGCGCAGATGGTTCATGCGTGCCACCTTGCGCACGCTTGAGCAACCCATCCTGCGCACGATCCCGCTCAAGGTATCTCCGTGTCGCACGCGGTAATGGCGAAAGCGCATGGACGCCGGCATCGTCGGATCACTCGCAGCATGCAGCACGGCCGCCAGTTTCGGCCAGTGGCCTGTCCGGCATTGCCTGGCATAGGCACGCTCGAGCACACGCGGCACCTTGAGCGTGGCACCCCCGGGCTGGGCCTTTTGCGGATTCAGGCGAGGGTTGAGGTTGCGCAGGACGCGAAACCATCCATCACGCATTCCGCCTGCCTGGCCCAGGCACACCGCCAGCTCCGAGATCGATGCCGGCCGCTCCAGCGTGATCGTCCCGGGACGGGCATCGAGACGGGGAAATTTCAGGTTGTAGCGGTGCGGATGAAGGAACAGCCAGGCCGCTGCCAGCACCATGGGCACGTAATCGCGCGTTTCGGCCGGCAGCGAAAAGTAGATCTTCGGATCGTAGAAACTGATGCCGTTACGTCCGTCGACGAGCCGTCGCACCCGCCCTTCGCCACTGTTGTAGGCCGCCAGCACCAGTTCCAGGTTGTCGTTGAACACCTTCAACTGTTCGTCCATGTACGCCGCATTGGCGCGCGCGGAAAGTCGCGGATCGAATCGCTGGTCGAACCCGTCCACGGTACCCAGGCCGAAGCGCCTGCCGGTGGCGTACATGAACTGCAGCGGCCCGGCCGCACCCGTGCGCGAAACCGCATGCACCTTGCCGCCCGACTCCTTGGCCAGGATGCCGAACAGGATGGCTTCGGGCAGGCCGGCCTTGTGGTAGGCCGGCCACATCTCGTAGCGCATGTATTCGTAATTGACGTAGGCATCCATCAGGTTCGGGCGCAACCAGGTCAGCCATTCCTCGAGTGCCGCCTTGACCGGACCGTTCATCGCAATCAGGTCGGACAATTTCTGCCCGCGCAACAGGGTCACGCTGCGCTGCGACTGCGGCAGCGCCTGGAGTACTGGCGAGGCGGCATCGCCCGCCACCCCGGCATCGGGATTGTCGGGCAGGGTGTCGCCCTCGTCGCCGGCGATAAAGCTGCCATCCTTCAGGCGCAGCAAGTGGTCGAACACCGAGAAGAATCGCTGCGGATCGCAGCCCGGCGTGTCGCCGCATTCGGCCGCCGCGGACTTGAGGCGGTCCAGCGCCGCATCCAGGATATGTGCCGAGCCGGAACGGTCGCCACTGCGCGCCTTGCGCAGGGCCTCCGCGTAACTGCTGCTGGCCCGGTCCAGTTCGCTGTACAGGGTATTGATCTTCTGCTCGTTCACGACCTGCTTCGGCGGTGGGTCCGCGGGTGACTTGACGCCTCCAGCCGCACACCCCGCCAGCGTGATTGCCGTCAGACCGCAGGCCATGCGACGGATGACTCGCCGAAAATGAAACAACGACATACTACTCTCGATCATGAACGTGAAAGCCCGTCACCGTACCGGTCACGACGAGCGCACTCAAGAGCCGGACCTGCAAAATCCCCATGCGATCACCGATACAATCGTCATGAACCCTTTCTGGTCCGGGCTGCACGCTCGTGCCGACTCCTTGCCGAACAGGTGGCCATGTCCAGGGATGCACAAACCGTACCTGCCGACCAGCCGCTGGGACGCAGGCTGCTCGACGGCCTCGGTTACCCGCTGCGAGGCGCGGCACTGGCTTCGCTTGCCGCGTTCTCGCTGGCGCATGTACTGACCGACTGGCTTCCGGTTCCCTTCAACATCGCCGGCGGCGTGGTGGTCTGGGCCAGCCTGATCCTGTATGCCATGGAGTGCCTGCGGCGCACGGCCAACGGTTTCGCCGAGCCACCCGAAGTGGCGCTGTACAGCGGATACGTCCCTGCGTTGTCCCTGCTGACCCTGCAAATGCTGGGCGTGGGTGCGCTGCTGTTGACCATCACCCTGGAACCGGGCCTGTGGGGCCTGGTGCTGGCCATACAGCTGGTGGTGCCGGCGATCGCCATGTCGCTGGCCTTCGAGGATCACCTGCTGGCGGCACTCAATCCGTTGCGCTGGGGCGTGGCGATCTCGGCTTTCGGTGCCGGCTACCTGCTCCCGCTGCTGGCGGGGTTTGCCGAAACCATGACGTACTACAGTTATCTGCGCTCCGCGCCGTGGCTGCTGCGCAGCCTGACCTTTGCCGGCGTCGTCTACCTGTATCTGCTGCAATTCCACCTGATCGGCATGCTGATGCACCGCCACCACGACTCGCTTGGCCTCACGCCCGAGGCGGACACTCTGGCCGATGCGAGTGGCACGCATACCGACGAGCACCTGCTGGAACAGGCAGAAAGACTCGATGCCGCGGGAAAGCACCAGGCGGCACGGGTCTTGCTGACCGAACGCCTGCGCCAGCGTGACCCACCGCTGCGCGTGTTCGCCGCCCAGCGTGAACTGCTGCGTCGACACGATGACCGCCGCGCCCTCCTCGATACCGCCCACGCCTATCTGGCACGCCTGCTTGCCGACGGGTGCAGCCGCCGCGCGCTCGGCGTGGTGCGCGAATGCATCGACCTGGATCCGCACTTCCTGCCCGACCAGCCCGACGTGCTGGCCACCCTGGCCGATGCCGCGTCCGACCAGGGCATGACCCAGTTGGCCCTGAAACTGTCGCGCGGGTTCCCCAATGCCTGGCCCCGCGACCCCCGCGCCCCGCACTACGGCCTGCTCGCCGCACGCCTGCTGGCCGAACGCCTGGATCGCAGGGCCGAAGCCGGCGTGCTTGCGCACAAACTGCTGCGTGCCTACCCGCAGCGCCCGGCCCAACCCGAGATCGAGCGATTCCTCGCCGACCTCGGCATGCAGGCACCACCAAAGGGGACGGACCCATGAGCCGCTGGCGACCGCCGCCACCGCGCTCGACCGCGATCATCACCCGCGCAGGCCTTGCGCGGCTCAAGGCCGAACTGGACGAACTGTGGCATCGCCGCCGACCGGAAGTGGTGCGTGCGCTGGCGGCGGCTGCTGCGGAAGGCGACCGTTCGGAGAACGCCGAATACACCTATCGCAAGAAACAGCTGGCCGAGATCGACCGGCGCGTGCGCTATCTCGGCAAGCGCATCCCCGTGCTGCGCGTGGCGGACGGAGCACCGCAGGACCGGCAGGCCATCTTCTTCGGAGCCTGGATCGAGCTGGAAAACATCGCCACCGGACAGATTCTGCACTACCGGATCGTCGGACCCGACGAAACCGATGCACGCCAGGGCCACATCAGCATCGATGCCCCATTGGCCCGCGCCGCCCTGGGCAAGCGCAAGGACGACGTGTTCAGTGCCGACCTGCCTGGCGGCACGCTACAGTGTGAAGTGCGCGATGTTCGCTACCCGGCGCCGGGTGACGAGGACTATTCCTGAACACCTGCCGCAGGTGGTGTCGAGGAAATCAGGGCCGGGAGGCGCTTTGCAGCAGGCGCTGGACCTGCGCCTCGTGCCGTTCGTAGAAGCGCATGTTCGGCGTGTCGGCAAAGCGTCCCGGGGCCTGCCGCTTCGCACTCACCGAGATCGCCGTGGCCACCAGCGCCAGGTTGGCAACCACGAACTGATGCGGACTGAACCCGTGGCGTACCAGCAACGGGGTAATGCGTGGATCGACCGCCGCAAGCTGCCGCGCCATGTCGTCGATCGAATGCACGCGCCGCATGTCCAGCGACGATTTGCGGATATGCAGGCTGTGACTCTCGGCCACCACCGCCTGAAGGCGTGCCAGCACATCGGTATCGAGACGATAGACGGCAATTTCGGCCCGGTCGCCTGCGGTCAGGTGCTGCAACGGACTTTGCGCCTGCGCCCCCACCGACAGCAGCAGGAGCATCAGCATCCACAGCAGACGGGGCAGGTGTCCGCCTGCCCGGAACCTCGCGGGAACATGCGGTGGCTTCATGTCGGAAAGATCCACGTCCATGGCCGTTTACTGTAGCGCATCGTGACCGCCGTGAACGCGGCTCTCCCCGGTCGCCAACCGCGCCGTCAGGTCGTGAGCGTCCGCGGCATGCACACGTACCCGCACCAGCTGGCCCGGGCGAAGGCCCTGTCCGTCGGCAACGAGCACCATGCCGTCGATTTCAGGCGCATCGGAGGCCGAACGCGCCCGCGCGCCATCCGCGTCGACCTCGTCCACCAGCACGGTGAGGGTCTGGCCGACACGTCGCTGCAGGCGCTGCGCCGAAATTTCCGCCTGCACCTGCATGAAACGCTCCAGCCGGTCTTCCTTCAGGTCCTCGTCCACCGGATCGGGCAGCGCGTTGGCCGTGGCGCCATCGACCGGCGAATAGGCGAAGGCACCGACACGGTCCAGTTGCGCTTCACGCAGGAAATCGAGCAGTTCCTCGAATTCGGCGTCGGTCTCGCCGGGAAACCCGACGATGAAGGTACTGCGCAGGGTCAGGTCGGGCACTTCGCGGCGCCAGGAGCGGATCCTGTCGAGCGTGCGTTCGATGTTTCCCGGTCGCTTCATGAGCTTGAGGATGCGCGGACTGGCGTGCTGGAACGGTATATCCAGGTACGGCAGGATCCGCCCCCCCGCCATCAGGGGCATCAACTCGTCCACATGCGGGTACGGGTAGACATAATGCAGGCGCACCCATACGCCGAGTTCACCCAGGCCCTCGCACAGTTCGGTCATGCGCGTGCGATAGCTTCGATCACGCCAGGGCCGCTCGGCATAGCGCAGGTCCACGCCATAGGCGCTGGTGTCCTGGCTGATCACCAGCAACTCCTTCACCCCGCCGCGCACCAGCCGCTCGGCCTCGCCGAGCACCTCGTCGACGGGTCGGCTGACCAGCCGGCCACGCATCGAGGGGATGATGCAGAAGCTGCAGCGATGATTGCAGCCCTCGGCGATTTTCAGGTACGCGTAGTGCCTGGGCGTGAGCTTGACACCGGTATCCGGAAGCAGGTCGACGAACGGGTCACGCCGCGGCGGCAAGGCGGCATGCACCGCATCCATGACGCTGCCGTAGTCCTGCGGGCCACTGATGGCCAGCACCTCGGGATAGGCCTCGCGGATCAGGCCGGCGCGCTTGCCCAGGCAACCGGTAACGATGACCTTGCCGTTCTCGTGCAGCGCCTCGCCGATGGCATCGAGCGACTCCTGAACCGCGGCGTCGATGAACCCGCAGGTATTGACGACCACCGCATCAGCCGCCTGGTAGCTGGGCACGACCTCGTAGCCCTCCACCCGCAACTGGGTGAGAATGCGTTCGGAATCGACCAGTGCCTTGGGGCAGCCCAGGCTGACAAAACCGATTTTGGGTGGCTGTGCGGACATGAAGGCCTGCGCGTGGACCGGAACAAGCCGGCCATTGTACCCGCTTCGGCTTGCCGCCGGCTCGCGCGTCAGTTTCCGGTGGACGGGAACTGGTTCACGCCGCGCGCCGTCGTGCCTTTCATGCGGTCGGGCATATCGGATTTTTTCGTGCTGTCGCGCAGCTTGGGCAGATCCTTCTTGTCGGTCACTTCGATGCGGCGCAGCTTGCCGTCCTTGTCGTAATACAGCGCGAACCCGTAATCGATCGAGAGCCGGGCCATCGCCTGCAGGTGGCTCTTGCGCACTGCCGCATCCTCGCTTCGCATCAGAAGGACGGTGCCTGGCATGCGGTGCTGGTCGCGCAGGTAGGCAAAATGCGAACTCAGATCCACCGGGGTCAGGACGGCACCGTCCAGCAGGAACTGGTCGTTCTTGTAGGATTCGACTGTAAGACCGAACTTGTGTTCGAGCTTGCGGTTGGCTGCCTCGCTCCGAACTCCACTGGAACAGGCGCCAAGCAGCAAGGCGGCCGCTGCCACCGCCAGCAGCAGGAAATGGGACGAAAAGCGGGGGATGCGGTACATGGGAAAATCTCCGGAATGCGGGTGCCTGGATCAGGCGGCTGACAGTCTAGCGCGACTCAGGTGCGCGGCAAGGTCACGCCACGCTGTCCCTGGTACTTGCCTCCCCTGTCGCGGTAGCTGGTCTCGCACTCCTCGTCCGACTCCAGGAACAGCATCTGCGCCACGCCCTCGTTGGCGTAGATGCGCGCCGGCAAGGGCGTGGTGTTGGAGAATTCCAGGGTCACGTGGCCTTCCCATTCCGGTTCCAGCGGCGTGACATTGACGATGATCCCGCAACGGGCATAGGTGCTTTTGCCCAGGCAGACCGTCAGCACCTGGCGGGGGATGCGAAAGTATTCCACCGTGCGCGCCAGGGCGAACGAGTTGGGTGGAATGATGCATTCGTCAGCCTGGATATCCACGAAGCTGCGGGCATCGAAGGCCTTGGGGTCGACGATGCTGGAATTGATGTTGGTGAAGATCTTGAATTCGTCGGCACAGCGCACGTCGTAACCGTAGCTGGACGTGCCGTAGGAAACGATCCTTTGCCCGCCGTTCTGCTTGACCTGGCCGGGTTCGAACGGCTCGATCATGCCTTCGTGCTCGGCCATGCGGCGGATCCATTTGTCGGACTTGATGCTCACGGCGGCGCGTGCTCCGGTGATGTTGCTGGACGGTGGCGTGGAAGCGGCGAACATACCCGCTCGCGGATCGCTTCGCCAGCCATCAGCCTGGCGACGGGGCGTTCTCGACCCGAACCGCGCCCAGTCCGAGCGACTTGTTGCGCGGGCGACGTGACAGACGCCCGGCCAGGTGGCGGGCTATCGCACGGTAACGCATCGCCAGATCGGAATCGGGCATCGCCGCCACGGTCGGATTACCACCGTCGGCCTGCTCGCGGATGCGGATATCCAGCGGCAGGCTGCCCAGCACCGGCACGTCGTACTGCTCGCTCATGCGCGCCGCGCCACCCTCGCCGAACACATGCTCCTCATGGCCGCATTGCGAGCAGATGTGGGTGGCCATGTTTTCCACCACACCAAGTACCGGAATATCCACTTTCTCGAACATCTTCAGTGCCTTGCGAGCATCGAGCAATGCGATGTCCTGAGGCGTGGTGACGATCAGTGCAGCGGACACAGGTACTTTCTGCGCCAGGGTCAGCTGGATGTCCCCGGTCCCCGGCGGCAGGTCGATGACCAGATAATCCAGATCTTCCCAGCGCGTGTCCTGCAGCAACTGGGTAAGCGCCTGGGTGACCATCGGACCACGCCAGATCATCGGGGTATCCTCGCCCACCAGCAAGCCGATCGACATCATCTGCAGTCCATGCGCGCGCTTGGGCGTGATGGATTTGCCGTCGGGGGAATCCGGGCGGCCGTCCACACCCAGCATGCGCGGTTGGCTGGGGCCGTAGATGTCGGCATCGAGCACCCCGGCGCTGGCACCCTCCGCGGCCAGTGCAAGTGCCAGGTTCGCGGCCACCGTGGACTTGCCCACGCCACCTTTGCCGGATGCCACGGCCAGGATGTTCTTCACCCCCGGCAACGGGGCCAGCTTGCCCTGCACCTGATGGGCATGGATGCGGCTGGTGATCGACACCGTCGCCTGTTCGATGGCGTCATCGGCCTCCAGCGCCTCGCGAATCGACCGTACCTGTGTCTCGCGGACGCCCGATCCCGGGTACCCCAGTTGCAGGTCCACCGACACCCGCGCACCGTCGATGCCGACGGCACGAAGGTCATGGCCATACGCGGCGTCGGTATGCGGATCGATCACCGCATCCAGGATCCGTCGGACCTGGTCTGTATCGGGAAGGCTCATGCCTGGATCACCATTGCTGCAGCACAGCGACCATTATGCCGGAGTCGTCAAGGCACCCTGCCTGCCACGACACTTGACGCGGACAGAACAGGTGGGCAGGCTCGCAGTCCATACGTCCACGTACGGGAGGAGTCGCCATGTTGTCCATTCGCCCCATGCTCGTCACTGCCTGCCTGCTGCTGCTCAGCATCCCGGCCCTGGCCGCCGACCTGTCGCCGGTCGGCACCTGGAAGACCATCGACGACAAGACCGGCCAGGCCAAGGCCATCGTCCAGATCACCGAATCGAATGGGGTGCTGGAAGGCAAGATCCTCAAGGTGCTCAAGTCCGATACCGGACCGCACCCCATCTGCTCCAAGTGTGATGGCGAGCGCCACAACAAGCCGGTGGAAGGCATGACCTTCGTCTGGGGCCTCACCCGCGACGGCGATACCTGGGAAGGTGGCCGCATCCTGGACCCGAAGACCGGCAAGATCTACAAGGCCAAGATGCAGGTGATCGACGGCGGCGAAAAGCTCAAGGTCCGCGGATACATCGGCTTCTCGTGGCTGGGCCGCACCCAGGTCTGGCATCGCTACCATGCCCCGGCCCCGGCACCTGTCGAAGCCAAGCCTGCGGCGGCGGTAACCACCGCCATGCCGGCACCCGCAGCCAGCGCAACCACGCATGGCATGAACGCGGAGCCGGACAACGGCATGCGACACTGAACCGGTCCGTGACCCAGCTCGGGCCCGGGGCGTTCATGCGTCCCGGGCCCGTTTCGCATGGGGCTGCACCGCGCGCCGTGCTGGCCCGTGGCAAGGGCTCCCTGCCATAATCGGGGGCTTGTCCCGCCATCCGGAAATTTGCATGAGCCGCCGCATCCTGGCCACCTGCGCCCTGCCCTACGCCAATGGCCCGATCCATATCGGGCACATGGTCGAGCACGTGCAGGGCGATGTGTGGGCGCGCGCCATGCGCATGGCCGGGCACACGGTGCACTTCGTCTGCGCCGACGATGCCCACGGCACGCCGATCATGCTGCGCGCCCAGCGCGAGGGCATCACGCCCGAGCAGCTGATTGCCGACAGCAACACGCAGCACCAGGCCGATTTCCGCGATTTCCACATCGGCTACGACCACTATTCGAGCACCCACGGCGAGGCCAACCGGGCCCTGACCGTGCGTATCTACGAGGCGCTGCGCGACACCCGTCACATCGAATCCAAATCGGTGCGCCAGTTCTATGATCCCGACAAGGACATGTTCCTGCCGGACCGGTTCATCAAGGGCGAGTGCCCGCACTGCCACGCCAGGGACCAGTACGGCGATTCGTGTGAAGTGTGTGGCAAGACCTACACACCGACCGACCTCATCGAGCCCTACTCGGTCATCTCCGGTGCGCGCCCGGTGGAAAAGGAGTCGGTGCATTATTTCGTGCGCCTGGGCGACTTCGAACCGATGCTGCGCGAATGGCTGGCCGAGCGCCGCCAGGCCGGCGGCCTGCAGGTGGAAGTGGTCAACAAGCTCGAGGAGTGGTTCAGCGACGGGTTGCGCAGCTGGGACATCTCGCGCGATGCGCCCTACTTCGGCTTCGAGCTGCCGGACGCGCCGGGCAAGTTCTTCTACGTGTGGCTGGACGCGCCGGTGGGCTATCTGGCCAGTTTCAGCGAATACGCCGCCGAGGCGGGACTGGACCGCGACGCTTTCCTCGAGGCCGATGCCGCGGCCGAAGCCGGTACCGAGATGGTGCACTTCATCGGCAAGGACATCACCTACTTCCACACGCTGTTCTGGCCGGCCATGCTGCACGGTGCCGGACTACGCACGCCCAGTGCAGTGTACGTGCACGGATTCCTGACGGTGAACGGCGCCAAGATGTCCAAGTCGCGCGGCACCTTCATCAACGCGCGCACCTATCTCGAGCACCTGGATCCGGACTACCTGCGCTATTACCTCGCCGCGCTGCTGGGACCGACGCTCGCCGACCTGGACCTGGACTTCAAGGCGTTCGAGGAACGCGTCAACTCGCACCTGGTCGGCAAGTGGGCCAACATCGCCAGCCGCTGCGCGGGCTTCGTGCACAAGTTCTTCGACGGGCGCCTGACCGATGCCATCGCACCGGAACTCAGGCAACGTTACGACGATGCCGTGGCACGCCTGCAACCGTGTGCCGAGCTGTTCGAGAAGCGCGAATACGCGCATGCCATGCGCCTGGTGATGGGCGTGGCCGACGACACCAACGCCTGGATCGCCGAAAAGGCGCCCTGGAAAATGGCCAAGGACGAAAGCCAGCGCGAGCAACTGCACCAGGTCGCCTCGATGGCCATCAACCTTTTCCGCCTGCTCAGCGCCTGGCTCAAGCCGGTGATCCCGGCCACCGTGGCGCGCGCCGAGACCTTTCTGTCCAGCACGTCGTCGCAGTTCGGCGATGTCGACATGCCGCTTGCCGGCCATGTCCTGGCGCCATTCCAGCCCCTGTTGACCCGCATTGACCCGAAGAAGATCCAGGCCATGATCGACGACTCCAAATCATCCATGAACGCCGCCCCGGCACCCGCCGCGACTCCGGCGACTGCCACTCAACCCGCCACACCGACCATCGGCATCGACGACTTCGCCAAGCTCGACCTGCGGGTGGGCAAGGTGACGGTGTGCGAGCACGTGGAAGGTGCCGACAAGCTGCTGCGCTTCGAGCTGGACGCCGGCGAGCTGGGGTCGCGGCAGATCTTCTCCGGCATCAAGGCCGCCTACCCCGAACCGGAAAAGCTGGTCGGCAGGAACGTGGTCTTCATCGCCAACCTGGCGCCGCGCAAGATGCGCTTTGGCCTGTCCGAGGGCATGATCCTGTCGGCCGGCGAGGGCGGTGCCGACCTCAAGCTGGTCGAGGTCGACGCGGCGGCCAGGCCTGGTGCCACCGTGCGCTGACGGCCGTGCGTGGCCGGGGGCAGCCCGGCGTGGGCCTGGATGCCCAAGGGTCCACTCCACCGCTTCGTTACCCTGTCACCTGCGATGCTCGGCCCCTGGCCTGCGCCAAGCCGACACGCCCTGACGTGCCGTGCCTGTTTGGGTGACAATGCATCGCCACCGACATCGATAGCCACCGCAATGACTGCCGATCCCGACACGCTTGCAGACCGTATCGACGCATTGCTGCCGCAGACCCAGTGCGAGCAGTGCGGCTTCCACGGCTGCCGGCCGTATGCCGAAGCCATCGCCGCCGACGAAGCGGACATCAACCAGTGCCCGCCCGGCGGTCAGGCCGGCATCGACGCGCTGGCAAGGCTGCTTGGGCGGCAAGGCAAGCCGCTCGATCCGGAACACGGCGTGGAGAAGCCGCGCATGCTGGCGCGCGTGATCGAGGACGAGTGCATCGGCTGCACCAAGTGCATCCAGGTCTGCCCGGTCGATGCCATTGTCGGCGCAGGCAAGCAGATGCACACGGTCATCGCCGATCATTGCACCGGATGCGAACTGTGCGTGCCGGCCTGTCCAGTCGACTGCATCGCACTCGTGCCGATGCCCAGCGCACAGATCGATGCCGCACATGCGCACGATGCACGCCGGCGCTTTCGCAAGCGCGAGCTGCGCCTGTCGCGCCTGCGTGCCGAACGCGCGGCCCAGCTGGCCGCACGCAAGGCGACGCTGCATGAAACGCGAGCACCCGCTGCAGACACCTCCCGCAAGCCGCTGTCACGCAGCGCGGTGCAGGAAGCCATCGCCCGCGCCCGGGCCAAACGCGAGGCGAGACGCAAATCGTGAAGGCCGCGCAGATCACCGAACTGTTCCGGCGTCTGCAGGAGATCGATCCACACCCGACCACCGAGCTGGAATACGAAACACCCTTCCAGCTGCTGGTCTCGGTGATCCTGTCGGCACAAGCCACCGACGTGGGCGTGAACAAGGCCACGCGCAAGCTGTTTCGCAAGGCCGGCACGCCGCAGGCGATCCTCAAGCTCGGCGAAGAGGGCCTCAAGCGCTACATCAGCAGCATCGGCCTGTACAACACCAAGGCCAAAAACGTCATCGCCACCTGCCGCATCCTGATCGAGAAGCATGCCGGCGAGGTGCCGCAAGACCGGGCCGCGCTGGAAGCCCTGCCGGGCGTGGGCCGCAAGACCGCCAATGTGGTGCTCAACACCGCCTTCGGCCAGCACACCATCGCCGTGGACACGCATATCTTCCGCGTGTCCAACCGCACCGGGCTGGCGCCCGGCAAGACCGTGGACGCGGTCGAGAAGAAATTGCTGAAGGTGGTGCCCGAGCCATTCAGGAAAGATGCCCACCACTGGCTGATCCTGCACGGACGCTACGTGTGCAAGGCACGCAAGCCGGACTGTCCGCACTGCGTCATTGCCGACCTGTGTCGCTACAAACCCAAGACCAGGGCCGAGGCCTGAACAGCGAAACGGCGGGCATGTGCCCGCCGTTCCAGGCCCTCCCTGGCCATCATGCATCCGGGGCCATCCTGCCCGCTTGTGTTGACCGTCTTGTGACAATCAGAACTTCACTTCACCCCAGACGCCGATCTCGTTGGTCTTGGTGTTGGCGACATGCACCGGGACAGGCAGCATCGCGGTGTACTTGCCCGTCTCGTGCTTGTACACGGCGGCGAGCTTGAAGCCCTTGGTCACCACGAACTGGACACCCGCGTTGTAGTAGGTGTTCTTCTTGGCCGGATCCAGGCTCTTGCTCAGCTTGGCGCTGTCGTAACGCGCGAAGGCGGTCACGCCGTCGGTGATGCCGGCGCTGGCCCAGATCGAGTAACCGTTGGCCTTGTCGGCAGCCATCGAGGTGACGTTGTTCCAGTTCTTGGCGGTGAAATACTCGCCACCGACACGGAACCGCTTGCTCACCCAGGCCACCATGAGGTCGGCACGGTTGGCGGTGTGGTAGGCCGGTGTGGTCTGGAAATCCTTGCCGCGCTTGCCGGAGTAGTAGCCACCGGCGAGGATCAGACCGTCAACCGGCATCACCGCGATGCGGCCGGCGAAATCCACGCCCTTGCTGCGGCTGGGATTCTTGTAGCCACCGCCATTCACGACCGCGGTCTCGTAGCTGACCATGCCGCCAGCCAGCTTGCCGCCCAGGTGCAGGCCCCAATCCGCCGAATTGGCGAAATGCAGGCGATCGGTGATGGTGTATTCCACGTAACGGAAGCCATAGGCATGCTCCACGAACGGGATCCACGGCATGTCGGCCGAACCGACGCGCAGCACTGCCGCCTTGCTGAACTTGCCCTGCACGTAAGCCTTCTTCACGAACAGGTTGGTCACGCCGTCGCTGGACACGTACTTGAAGTCGGTGGTGAGGTTGACCGACCACACGTCGTTGAACTGGTGCGTCGCGCCGAAGTAGAAACGCTTGACGTCGATGCCGGTGCCGGTCTTGTTGGTCGTGCCGGTGTCGCTGTTCTTCTGGTCGATGTGGGTGAAATCGAAGTACATCTTGCCGCCGACGGTGGTGTCGCCGGGGGCGGCGTAGGCAGAGACGCTAGCCGCGCCAAGGGCGACAGCGACGGCTACGGCAACGAGTTTGCTGCGCATGGTGAACTCCTCGAACGTTCGATGTGTGCGGTGCATGCCGGACGGTCATGCAACCCCTGGTCAGGTGTGCATCAACGGTTTGTTAACAACCCGTGACGGCGGCCAGCATGACCGTCCAGTTTTACGTTCGTGTTGGTTTTATGTGACCGATTGATGACACGGCATGCGTGCATGCCCCGTCATCACGGCAGATGGGACTGCCATGATCCCGTCATCGTTGCGCGCCAGCATGGGAAGATCGAGACTTCGTTCCTGTCCCTTGCAGTCCCACCTTTATCCGGGAATTTCGCCATGAAGCTCCAGCTCGCCCGTCGCGTCATCCTGTCCGCACTGTCTGCCCTGATGCTGGCCGTCACTGCACCCGCCATCGCTGCCCAGCGTGGCAACGGCCCGACCACCTACACCCCTCTGCAGCAACGCATGTCCTACACCGACTTCACCCGCGCCGGGCTGGATCGACTCAGCCCTGCGCAACTGAAGGCTCTCAATGACTGGTTGCGCACCCATGCGGGCCGCGTCGCCACGCCATCCAATGCCGCCGCAAGCACCCCGCATGAGGGAGCAGGCCACGCGGACTCCAATGTCATCCACAGCCACATCGTGGGCACGTTCCGCGGCTGGAGCGCGGACACGGTCTTCACCCTCGCCAATGGCCAGCGCTGGCAGGTGGTCGGCGGCAGCGACATGATGTTCCACAGCATGAAGGATCCCGCGGTCACCCTGCACAAGGGTTTTTTCGGCAGCTGGATGCTCGACGTGGACGGTGTGGACCAGAGCGTGCGCGTCAGCCGGGCACGGTGAACTCCGGCCAGGCTGGTATGCTGCGCGCATGGCAACTTCCCGCACCCAGCCGGCACAACGCATGGCCGAACGTTTCCGCGGCTTCCTGCCTGTGGTGGTGGATGTGGAAACGGGTGGATTCGACCCCCAGCGCGACGCGTTGCTGGAGATCGCGGTGGCCATCACGCGCATGGACACATCCGGCCGCATCGGTTTCGACGCCCCGATACTGGCCCGCGTCAAGCCGTTCGAAGGCGCCAACCTCGATCCACGCGCACTGGAAATCACCGGCATCGACCCCGACCATCCGCTGCGCGCGGCCATCAGTGAGCGCGAGGCCCTGGACAAGGTCTTCAAGCCGGTTCGCGCAGCCATGCGCGAACAGGATTGCCAGCGTGCGGTGCTGGTCGGCCACAACGCCGCCTTCGACCTCGGGTTCCTGAACGCCGCCGTGGCGCGCTGCCAGCACAAGCGCAACCCGTTCCACCCCTTCAGTTGCTTTGACACCGCCACGCTGGGCGGACTGGCCCATGGCCAGACCGTCCTGAGCCGCGCCGTGCAGGCCGCCGGCTTCGAGTTCGATGCCAACCAGGCGCATTCGGCCCTGTACGACGCCGAACGCACGGCGCAACTGTTCTGCTCGATCGTCAACCGATGGAAGGAATTGCATGACCGGCAGCACGATGCCGTTGACCTGGGGATGATCAGAACAAACCCAGCCGGGTCCTGAGCACCACACTGCTGGCTGACACACGCCATGCCCATCTACGAATACATTGCCGCCACGTCACGCTCCTGCCCACGCTGCAGTGCGGGCTTCGAATCGCTGCAGCGGCTTTCCGATCAGCCATTGCAGGTGTGCCCGCATTGCGGCGCACCGGTAAGCCAGCGCATCAGCGCCCCGAACGTGGTGGCCGGCAACAGCCACCGCACCTCCGAAGGTCACCTGGAAAAGCACGGCTTCACCCAGTACCGCAAGGTCGGCAAAGGCGTCTACGAGAAGACGGCGGGCAAGGGACCCTCGCACATCGCCGATGACGGCCTGTAGCGCCGATATCAAAATTTCTTTTTTATTCATGGCCTTGTAATTTCTTCCTCGCCCCCTTCTGCAGCATCCGCGCAAGGCTGTCACAGAGCTGCAACACCAATCTCATTTCATTGCAATGCCCACCGCCTACAACACACCGAGGCGGGCATCGCCTGAGACCGAAACCCGAGGAGTTACCGTGTTCACATTCAAATCACGCATCGCCATTCTTGCAGCCGCGTCGCTGTTCAGCGTTGCTGCCATGGCCACCGACGTCACCGGCGCCGGCTCCAGCTTCGTTTACCCCGTTGTGTCCAAGTGGTCGGCGGCCTACGCCGAGAAGACCGGCAACCAGGTCAACTACCAGTCCATCGGTTCGGGCGGCGGCATCGCCCAGATCAAGGCCGGCACCGTCGATTTCGGCGCGTCCGACAAACCGCTCGATCAGCAGACCCTGGCCAAGTTCGGCCTCGGCCAGTTCCCGGACGTCATCGGCGGCATCGTGCCTGCCTACAACATCCCGGGCATTGCCCCCGGCAAGCTGGTTCTCGACGGTCCGACCCTGGCGAAAATCTTCATGGGCCAGATCAGCATGTGGAACGACCCGGCCATCACCCGCCTGAACCCTGGCGTGAAGCTGCCGGACGCGAAGATCTACGTCGTGCACCGTTCGGACGGTTCGGGCACCACCTACAACTTCACCCATTACCTGAACCAGGTCAGCCCCGCGTGGAAGGCCAAGGTCGGACAGGGCACCGCAGTGAACTGGCCGGCCGGTATCGGCGGCAAGGGCAACGAGGGTGTCTCGGCCTACGTCAAGCAGCTGAAGAACTCGATCGGCTACGTCGAGTACGCCTACGCGCTGAAGAACCACATCGGCTATGCGCTGATGAAGAACGCCGCCGGCAAGGTCGTCCGTCCGAACACCAAGTCGTTCCAGGCCGCGGCTGCCACGGCCGACTGGAAGCATGCCAAGAACTTCGAGCTGCTGATCACCAACGCCCCGGGCGAGAATGCCTGGCCGATCACCGCCACCTCGTGGGTGATCATGTACAAGAAGCCGAAGAACCTCGAACACAGCAAGGTGGTGCTGGACTTCTTCAAGTGGTCCTATGAGCATGGACAGGATGCAGCCCGCTCGCTGGACTACGTGCCGCTGCCGCCGAGCCTGGTCCAGCAGATCGAAGAGTACTGGAAGACCCAGTTCAAGCTGTAAACTCCATGACTCGGGACATGGTCCCGGCGTCTCATCGGAGTCGCGGCGCGCGCAGCCAGGGTGGTTGCGCGCGCCGTACCGTTTCAATGACCACTGCGGAAACGTCCCCGGCATGACTGCAAGCAGCACCAAACCTGCCACCCGCGACACCGACCGGCGCTCGCGTCGCGATGCCCGGCACGATGCGCTTTTCCGGCGCGTCCTGCTGTTCTGCGCCCTGCTGGTGCTGGCTGCCCTGCTCGGCGCCGCGCTGTCCACGCTGTGGGGCGGTCGCGAGGTCCTGCTCAAGGACGGATTCAACTTCCTGACGCGCAGCGACTGGAACCCGGTGACCGACACCTACGGCGCGCTGGCGCCGATCTTCGGCACCCTGGTCACCGCGATCATCGCCATCGTGCTGGCCGTGCCGGTCAGTTTCGGCATCGCCCTTTTCCTGACCGAGATCGCGCCCTCGTGGATGCGCGGTCCGGTCGCCACCGCCATCGAACTGCTGGCGGCCATCCCCTCGATCATCTACGGCATGTGGGGACTGTTCGTGTTCGTTCCCTTCATGTCCACGGTCGAACCCTACCTCAGCAGCACGCTGGGCAAGCTTCCCGTGGTCGGCGCCCTGTTCCAGGGGCCGCCGCTGGGCCTGGGCATCCTCACGGCCGGCATCGTGCTGGCGGTGATGATCCTGCCGTTCATCGCTTCGGTCATGCGCGAGGTGTTCCGCACCGTGCCCGCACGCCTGAAGGAATCGGCCTATGCACTGGGCTCGACCACCTGGGAAGTGGTCTGGGACATCGTCCTGCCCTACACCCGCTCGGCAGTCATCGGCGGCATCTTCCTGGGCCTCGGGCGCGCCCTGGGCGAGACCATGGCCGTCACCTTCGTACTGGGCAACTCCTACAACATCACCAGCTCGCTGCTGATGCCGGGCACCTCGATTGCGTCCTCGATCGCCAATGAATTCAATGAAGCTGTGGGCCTGCACCGGTCCGCGCTGATTGCCCTGGGTTTCCTGCTGTTCGTGGTGACCTTTGTGGTGCTGCTCATCGCGCGCCTGATGCTGCGCCGGCTTGAACGACGGGAGGGAAGCTGATGGCCATCAACATCTACACCCGGCGCAGCGCAGCCAACATCCTGGCGATGCTGCTGGGCGGCATCGCCACCGTGATCGGACTGGTTTTCCTGGCCTGGATCCTGTGGGTGACGCTGAAGAATGGTTTCAGCGCACTGAACCTGAACCTGTTCACGAAAATCACCGCCTACGGCTCCGACGGCGGCTTGGCCAATGCCATTGTCGGTTCGGTGGGCATGGATCTGCTGGCGCTGCTCATCTGTGCACCGATCGGGGTGATGGCCGGTACCTACCTCGCCGAATACGCCACCCGCAGCAAGCTGGGCGCGACTATCCGTTTCCTCAACGACATCCTGCTTTCCGCACCATCGATCGTGCTCGGCCTGTTCGTCTACGTGATCATCGTCGTGCCGATGTCGAACATGACCAACGGCGCCGTATCCTTCTCCGGACTGGCCGGATCCATCGCGCTGGCCCTGATCGGCCTGCCGGTGATCGTGCGCACGACCGACGAGATGCTGCAACTGGTCCCCGGCACCCTGCGCGAGGCGGCTCTTTCCCTGGGGATACCGCAGTGGAAGCTGACCGTGCAGGTGCTGATCCGCGCCGCCACCTCGGGCATTCTCACCGGCGTGCTGCTGGCCCTGGCGCGCCTGGCCGGCGAGACCGCCCCCCTGCTGTTCACCGCCTTCGGCAACAACTTCATGACCTACAGCCCGCTGGCCAAGACCGCCAGCCTGCCGGTTGCGATCTACCAGTACACCAACGACCCCAGCCCCGCCATGCACGCCATTGCCTGGGCGGGCGCCTTGCTGATCACGCTGTTCGTCCTGACGCTCAGCCTGTTGACACGTCTTTTCTTTGCCCGCAAGAAGGTGAGCTATGAATGACCTCGCCGCCCCGGCCCAGGCCCAGCCGGTGACCGCGACCGGCGTGCGCACCAAGATCGAGGTGCGCAACCTGGACTTCTACTACAACCGTTTCCATGCCCTCAAATCCATCAGCATGGACATTCCGGAGCGCAAGGTGACCGCCATCATCGGCCCGTCCGGTTGCGGCAAGTCCACGCTGCTGCGCGTGTTCAACCGCATCTACGCCATGTACCCGAAACTGCGCGCGGAAGGCTCGGTCGCCCTGGACGGTGAAAACGTCCTCGATCCGGGTTATTCCATGAACCGCCTGCGCACCAAGGTCGGCATGGTGTTCCAGAAACCGGTACCGTTCCCGATGACGATCTACGAGAACGTCGCCTACGGCATCCGTCACCATGAAAGGCTCAAGCGCAGGCAGATGGACGAGCGTGTCGAGGAAGCGCTGCACCAGGCGGCACTGTGGGACGAGGTCAAGGACAAGTTGAAACAAAGCGCGCTGGGCCTGTCCGGTGGCCAGCAGCAACGCCTGTGCATCGCCCGTGGCATTGCCCTGCGGCCGGAGGTGCTGCTGCTCGATGAGCCCACCTCGGCGCTCGACCCCATCGCCACCAGCCGCATTGAACAGCTGGTCGAAGAACTGAAAAAGACCTACACCATCGTCATCGTCACCCACAACATGCAGCAGGCGGCGCGCGTTTCCGACTACACGGCCTTCATGTACATGGGTGAACTGATCGAGTTCGGCAACGCCGAGAAGATCTTCACCAAACCGGACAAGAAGCAGACCGAGGACTACATCACCGGCCGCTTCGGCTGAATCCCTGGACCTGCATCCACGAGACCCTGCCATGAACACTACTGCCGACCACATCATCAAGAGCTACGACAAGGAGCTGGAGCGCCTGCGCGATGAAATCGTGCGCATGGGCGAACTGGCCGTGGCCCAGCTGGAAGCGGCCATCGACGTAGTCGAACGCCGCGACGAACGTGCCGCGCAGCGGGTCGTGGACAACGACGACGCCATCGATGCCATGGAACACGAGATCAGCCACGGCGTGGTGCGCCTGCTGGCCTTGCGCTCGCCCCTGGCCAGCGACCTTCGCGCCGTGTTTTCCGCCTTGCGCGTGGCCTCGGACATCGAGCGCATCGGCGATTACGCCGCCAACGTGGCCAAACGGTCGATCCCGCTGTCGATGGTGGCGCCGGTCGCCCCCGCGCACGGGCTCAAGCATTTGTCCCAACTGGCCGCGAATGCAGTGCGCAAGGTGCTGACGGCCTACCGCAACGACGACGCCGAGAGCGCCCATCAGGTCTGGCGTGACGACGTGCATGTGGATGAGGCCTACAACGCGCTGTTCCGTGAACTGCTCACCTACATGATGGAAGACCCGCGCAGCATTTCCTCGTGCACGCACCTGCTGTTCATGGCCAAGAACATCGAGCGCATTGGCGACCATGCCACCAATATCGCCGAAAATGTCTGGTTCGTGGTCAAGGGCGAACCGCTGCAGGCGCCGCGCGAGAAAGCCAGCGACCCGGACGCCGCCCCCAGGGATTGAACGCTTCCGCTACCAGGGCTCGTCGCGATGCGAGTCGCGCGAGGCCTTGCGGCTGCGCACGCCGAACACGATGCCGTAGATGCTGATCAGCAACCACGCCAACTCCAGCAGGAAGGCCGACAGGTTGAATTTGCCGAATGTCAGCGACAGCAGCACGCCCAGTGCGCCCAGGGCATTCATCAGCTGGTAGGTCGTGCCGTTGCCGTGCAACTTGCGGGCCTGCAGGAGAAAATAGGCCAGCAGGACCAGCACCACGCCGATCAGTCCGGCCCAGACATACCAGGGAAAGAAATTGAGGGTCATGCCGGTATTCCTTGCGCACGGTTCGTGGTGCCCATCATGCGATGTACGGGGGCCCGCGCCAAGCCCCAGCCAGTCGCATGCACGGTTGGCATTCAGACGCGGTGCAGGACCCGGCATCGTGCTGTGAACGGCGGCAACAGCGATGGCAGCACACGCCGCTGCCGATGGCACGCTGGCTTTCGCGTTCCGGATCAGGTGCGACGCTGGCGCAATGCCTCGAAAAGTGCGATGCCGGCGCTTACAGACACATTCAGGCTTTCCATCTCACCCGGCATCGGAATGCGCGCCAGATAGTCACAGGTCTCGCGCGTGAGTCGCCGCAGACCCTCGCCTTCCCCGCCCAGCACCAGAGCGACCGGACCGGTCAGGTCCAGCGCATACAGATCGCTGCTGCCCTCGCCCGCCAGCCCGGTCAGCCAGACGCCCGCATCCTTCAGCGACCGCAGGGCACGCGCCAGGTTGCCGACCGTCACCAGCGGCACCCGGTCGACCCCCCCGGCCGAGGCTCGGCGCACGACCGGGGTGATGCCGGCGGCACGATCTTTTGGCACGATCACCGCCGTCGCGCCGGCCGCGGCCGCACTGCGCAGGCAGGCGCCGAGATTGTGCGGATCGGTCACGCCGTCGAGCACCAGGAACAGGGCCTGGCCTCCGGCCTCCTGCGCCAGTTGCGGAAGGTCCTGCTCACCGCGCGTATCGGGCGCCGCGTAACGGGCGGCCACGCCCTGGTGACGTGCGCCATCGGCAATCCGCTCGAGCTTATCGCGGGCGCATTCGCTGACCGCAACGCCGCGCGCACGCGCGCGGATCACCAGTTCCCGCACCCGCGGATTGCGCGCCTCGCGCTCCACGCGTAACTCAAGCACGCGCTCGCCATCATGCTCGAGCGCGGCCTCGACCGGATTGATGCCCACTATCCAGGTGCCCTTGCTCATCGCTTGCGGCTCCCGCGCCCGCCAGACGATTTGCGTCCCTGCGCTTGCTTGCCGGATCTGCCCTTTGCCCGGTGACTGGCTTTATCGCGCGCGGCAGCTTCCGACGTCGCCTTTTCCTGCCTACGCTTGCCGCGGGCGGGCATCGCGCCTGCCCCGGTGTCGCGCCTGGAGTCATTGCCTTTGCCGGTTTCCTTTTCACCGATCAGCCGGAAGTCGATCTTGCGATCCTCCATGCTGGCGCGCAGCACCTGCACGCGCACGGCGTCGCCGAGCCGGAACACGCGGCCGCTGCGCTCGCCCTTGAGCAGGCGCTTTTCGGCATCGAAGTGGTAGTAGTCGTTGGTCAGCTGGCTCACGTGCACCAGTCCGGACACGCCATGGCCGTCCAGGTCCACGAACAGGCCGAACGAGGTCACCCCGGTGACATGGCCGTCGAAGGCATCGCCGACATGTTTTTCCATCCACGCGCACTTCAGGCGCTCATCGACATCGCGTTCGGCTTCCTCGGCACGCCGCTCGCGTTGCGAGCAGTGCGCGGCCATGGTGGTCATCTGCGCTTGCGAGTACACGTATTGCGCAGGCTTGCCCCGCGCCAGCGCGTAATGGATCGCGCGATGCACCAGCAGATCCGGGTAGCGGCGGATCGGCGAAGTGAAGTGGGTGTAGGCGTCCAGTGCGAGGCCGAAGTGGCCGTGGTTCTGCGGCAGGTACACCGCCATGCTCATCGAGCGCAGCAGCACCGACTGGATCAGTTCGAACTCGGGCTTGTCGCGCACCTTCTTCAGCAGGCGGTCGTAGTCGCCCGGATGCAGCTTCTCCAGCGGCGGCAGCTTCAGCTTGTACTGACGCAGGAATTCGTTGAGGTCCTCGTACTTGTCTGCCGGCGGCGGCGCATGCACGCGGAACAGCGCCGGGATCTTTCTGCGCTCCAGGAACTTCGCCGCCTGCACGTTGGCCGCGATCATGCATTCCTCGATCAGCTTGTGCGCGTCGTTGCGCGGGGTGACCTCGACCTGGTTGACCTCGCCGCCGGCATCCAGTCGGAACCTGGCCTCGGCAGTGTCAAATTCGATCGCCCCGCGCTGCCGGCGCGCGCGGTCGAGCACCTTGTACAGGCCATGCAGGTGATCGAGCACCGGCATGTGCGCAGCCAGTCGCTTGCGCGTGGCCGGATCCTTCTCGCCGATGGCCTGCCAGACCTCGCCGTAGGTCAGCCGTGCGTGCGAGCGCATCACGCCGGCATAGAAGCGCGAACGGGTGACCGTGCCGGCGGCGTCGATGCTCATGTCGCAGACCAGGCACAGGCGGTCGACGTCCGGGTTCAGCGAACACAGGCCGTTGGAAAGCGCCTCGGGCAGCATCGGCACCACGTAACCGGGGAAGTAGGTCGAGGTGCTGCGCTCGAGCGCCTCGGCATCCAGCGCCGTGTCCGGGCGCGTGTAATGCGCCACGTCGGCAATCGCCACCACCAGCCGCCAGCCGCCGCTTCGCCGGGGCTCGGCATACACCGCATCATCGAAATCGCGAGAGTCCTCGCCATCGATGGTCACCAGCGGCAGGTCGCGCAGGTCCGTGCGTCCGTCCAGATCGCCCTTGCCGACCTTCACCGGCATGGCCTCGACCTCGCTCACCACCGCGGACGGCCACACGTGCGGCAGATCGTGCTGGGCGATGGCCACTTCCACCAGCAGCGACGGCTTGAGGCGGTCGCCAAGCACGCTGACGATGGTGCCGATCGGGCCTCGCTTGCTGTTGGGCGGCTCGTTGATCTCGGCGATCACCACCTGCCCGGGCCGCGCATTGTTGATACGGTCGGGCGGAATCAGCACGTCCTGGTGCACGCGGTCGTCGTCGGGCACCACCACGGTGACGCCGTGCTCGGTGACCACGCGACCGACGATGCGCGAGAAACGCCGGTCCAGCACCTCGGCAATGGCACCCTTGCGCCGACCGCGGCGATCAACGCTGATGATGCTCGCCAGTACGCGGTCACCATGCAGCACCTTGCGCATCTCGAACGGTGAAAGATAGAGATCGGGACTGCCGTCGTCCGGCCGCAGGAAACCGTAGCCGTCGGCATTGGCGAGCACCTCCCCTGGAACCAGATCGAGCTTGCGTGCGACACCGTATCCCTCACGCCGCGTGCGCAACAGCTGGCCGTCGCGGACCATGGCGCCCAGTCGCTTGTCGAGGGCGAGGATGTCCGGTTCCTCGAACAGGCCGAGTGCCTCGGCGATGGCCTCTTCGCGCATCAGCTCGCCGCGATCCTCCAGCAACTGCAGGATCGCCTCGCGGCTGGGTATCGGACGCGCGTACCGCTGTGCCTCGCGTTCGGCCTTGGGGTCGGCGGGCACGCCTGGGGAACCGCCTGGGCGGCCAGGCACGTTGCGGGACTTGTTCTTGGTCACATCTGGTCCTTGCGATGAAAACAGACCCCGTTCATCGGGAAAAACGGGGCGGGATATTGACAATCGGAGGGCTGGTGCCTATCTTACGCGGCTCCGCAGCGCCCATGGCAGCTGCCCGCAACCTGCCCAGGTGGCGGAATTGGTAGACGCACTAGTTTCAGGTACTAGCGGGTAAAACCGTGGAGGTTCGAGTCCTCTCCTGGGCACCAGTTTGAAGGTAACGCGACGCTGAATCCAGTCCCGTAACCGCCCTGACAACCCCGCGCATGCCGCGGGGTTTTCAGTATCTGCGACCAGCATCAGGGCGTGCATCCAGGCCGCTGCGCCGCGGGCACGCCCGCCTTCAGCTCCAGCATGTTGCCTTCCGGGTCGTAGACATACAGCGAGGGGCCGTCGCCCTGCGCCCCGTAGCGCGTGCCGGAGTCGCCGATGCGTGCACCGTGGGCCGCGAGGTGGCTTGCAATCGCGGACTCGTCATAGGGTTCGATGCGCAGGCAGAAGTGGTCCATGTTGCGACCCTGCGCGCCTGCCGGAGCCCCACCCTTTCGACCAATGGCGCCCTGCACGTCGACCAGGTCGATCAGGCTGTCGCCGGCGCGCAGCTGCACCAGCCCGAGATCCTCCCGCGTGCGCTCCTCGATGCAACCGAGCGCCTCGCAGTAGAAACGCCGCATGCCGTCCAGGTCCTGCACGCGCAGCACCACGTGGTCGAGTCCGGCAAGGGCGAACGGTGCAGGCAAGGGTTCTGGGCTCACTCGAACGCAAACCCCATGATGCCGCCCGGCGCATGAACCTGTCCACACTCCGGACGGGTTTTTGCCTTCGCGCCCTGTATAATCGGCAGGCGAAACCGGTGGGAGAAGCGGGGCGACCCGCTGCCGAAGGCGCAATGCCCGTAATCGCTCAGGCTCCCGTACCACCGGCGCGGCAACGGCCCGCTTCCCGGCCGCTGCCGCACACACTCTGGAGAGACCGGTTCGATCCGGCGCCGAAGGGGCAGGAAGCGTCAAGCGCTTCGAAACTCTCAGGCAAAAGGACAGAGGGGCGTGTCTGACATCCGATAGCGGGTGCCCATTCCTACGCAACCTTTCCGGACCGCCTCCATGAGCCCGCAACGCCCCCCTGTCCTGCGCGAACTCGAACAGCACGATGCCTTCGTCCACCGTCACATCGGTCCCAACGACGAGGAAATCCGCCACATGCTCGCGGCCATCGGCCACGATTCGCTGGAGGCCATGACCGACGCCATCGTCCCCGGCAACATCAAGTCCACTTCGCCACTGAACCTGCCCGAGGCACTGACCGAGGAAGAGGCACTGGCACGCATCCGCGCCATCGCCCGCAAGAACACAGTCGCACGCAGTTTCATCGGTCAGGGCTACTACGGCACGCATACGCCGGCTGTCATCGCGCGCAACGTGTTCGAGAGCCCGGCCTGGTATACCGCCTACACCCCCTACCAGGCGGAAATCTCGCAGGGCCGCCTGGAGGCGCTGATCAACTTCCAGACCATGGTCGCGGACCTGACGGGCATGGAGATGGCCAACGCCTCGCTGCTCGACGAGGCCACGGCCGCCGCCGAGGCCATGGCGCTGGCACAGCGGCGGGCCAGGGCGAAATCCGGCAGCTTCTTCGTCGCCGACGGCGTGCATCCGCAGACCGTCGAGGTGCTCCGGACACGTGCCGAGAGCCTGGACATCACCCTGCGCTTCGGACCCGCCGGAGAAGCCGCCGATGCCGACTGCTACGCGGCATTGCTGCAGTATCCGGACACCCTCGGTCACATTGGCGATCACGCCACGCTGGCCGAGCGTCTGCACGAGCGCGGTGCGCTGGTGGTGGTCGCCACTGACCTATTGGCACTGACCCTGATCGCCTCGCCCGGAAGCTGGGGGGCGGATATCGTCGTCGGCAACAGCCAGCGCTTTGGGGTGCCGCCGGGATTCGGCGGCCCGCACGCCGCCTGGCTGGCCTGCCGCGAGGACTACAAGCGCAACATGCCCGGGCGGCTGATCGGCGTGTCGGTGGATGCCGACGGCCAGCCCGCCTACCGCCTGACCCTGCAGACCCGCGAGCAGCACATCCGTCGCGAGAAGGCGACCTCCAACATCTGCACCGCACAGGTGCTGCTGGCCGTGATGGCGGCGATGTACGCCGTATACCACGGACCGCAGGGCCTGGCCCGCATCGCCCGCCGCACCCATCGCCTGGCCGCCATCCTGGCCGCGGCACTGCGTCAGGCCGGCGCCACCGTGGGCACGGACTTCTTCGACACCCTGCATGTGCGCGGCATCGACGCCGCCGCGGTGCACGCCAGGGCGCAGGCCGCCGGCATCAATCTGCGTCATCTGGACGATGCCAGCCTGGCATTGAGCCTGGATGAAACCACCACGCGCGAGGATGTCCTGGCCCTGGCCGGGCTGTTCGGCGCGCGCCTGGATGGCGCGGATGCGCTCGATGCCCTGGATGCGCAAACCCCCGACGCCCTGCCCGCTGCGTTGCTGCGCAAGGACGCCTTCCTCACCCACCCGGTGTTCAACACCCACCACAGCGAACACGAAATGCTGCGTTACCTGCGCAGCCTGTCCGACAAGGACCTGGCCCTGGACCGCAGCATGATCCCGCTGGGCAGTTGCACAATGAAGCTCAACGCCACCGCCGAGATGCTTCCGGTCAGCTGGCCCGAATTTGCCAACATCCACCCGCTGGCGCCGGAGTCGCAAACTGCCGGCTACCTGCAACTGATCGACGAACTGGAACACATGCTCGCCGAGGTCACCGGCTACGACGCCGTCAGCCTGCAGCCCAATGCCGGCGCACAGGGTGAATACGCCGGTCTGCTGGCCATCCGCGCCTGGCACCACTCGCGCGGCGAGGGGCACCGCAACATCTGCCTGATTCCCGAATCGGCGCACGGCACCAACCCGGCCTCCGCGCAGATGTGCGGCATGCGCGTGGTGGTCACCAAATGCGATGCCCGCGGCAATGTGGACCTGGACGACATCCGCGCCAAGGCCGAAAAGCATTCGGCCGACCTGGCCGCGATCATGCTCACCTACCCCTCCACCCACGGTGTGTTCGAGGAGGACGTGGTAGCCATCTGCGAAATCGTGCACCAGCACGGCGGCCAGGTGTACACCGACGGCGCCAACATGAACGCGCTGGTCGGTCTGGCCCGGCCCGGCAAGTGGGGCTCGGATGTTTCACACCTCAACCTGCACAAGACCTTCTGCATCCCGCACGGCGGCGGCGGACCGGGCGTGGGTCCGTGCGCGGTCAAGTCGCACCTTGCCGGGTTTCTTCCTGCCACTCTCCATGGCAGCGACAGTCCGCAGGCTGCCGGCGATGGGCACACGGTGGGCATGGTGTCCGGCGCTTCGTACGGCAGTGCCTCGATCCTGCCCATCAGCTGGATGTACATCACCCTGATGGGCGCAGCCGGCCTGCGCAAGGCCAGCCAGGTGGCGCTGCTCAACGCCAACTACATCTCCAGACGCCTGGCACCGCACTACAAGACGCTCTACACCGGGCGCAACGGCCTGGTCGCCCACGAATGCATCCTCGACCTGCGCCCGTTCAAGGACAGCGCCGGCATCGAGGCCGAGGACGTGGCCAAGCGCCTGATCGACTTCGGTTTCCACGCCCCGACCCTGAGCTTTCCGGTCGCCGGCACACTGATGGTCGAACCCACCGAGAGCGAGTCGCTGACCGAACTGGACCGCTTCATCGACGCCATGATCCAGATCCGCGAGGAAATCCGTGCGATCGAGGACGGACGCCTGGACCGCAGCGACAACCCGCTGAAGAACGCCCCGCACACCGCCACCCGCGTGGCGGCAAGCGAGTGGGACCATGCCTACCCGCGCGAACTGGCCGCCTTCCCGCTGCCTGGCCTCAAGCAGCAGAAATACTGGCCGCCGGTAGCCCGCGTGGACAATGTCTACGGCGACAAGAACGTGTTCTGCAGCTGCATCCCGGTAACGGCCTACACCGAGGACGAGGCGACTGCCACCGCGCCCCCGGCCTGACACCCGATCCGCGTACCACGTTCGTCGGTCACGCGGCTTCGCCGCAGCACGCCGGTGCCCGATCACCGAAGGATCCGGCACCGGCTGCAGCCTCCGTCAGCCCGGCAGCGGTTCGCTGTCACGATCAGCTGCTGGCGCCTGCGCATAAGCCGATTCGGGGTCGTCCATGTCCAGCAGGCTGCATGCATTGCGGCCGTTGCGCTTGACGCGATACAGCGCACGGTCGGCGGCATCCAGCATCTCGATGCTCTGTGCACCATTGCAGTTCGTGCAGGCGGCCACGCCGATGCTCACCGTCACCCGGCCATACGGACTTTCCGGATGCGCCAGGTCCAGCGCAGCGACCGCGTGGACCAGTCGCTGGGCCACCTTCATCGCGGCGCGACCGGTGGTATCGGGCAGCACCACCGCGAATTCCTCGCCACCGTAACGCGCCAGAAGGTCCCCGGCACGCAGCAGGGCGCCACGCATGGCGCTGACCACCTGCAGCAGGCAGGTGTCGCCGGCAAGATGCCCGAAGTGGTCGTTGTACTGCTTGAAGTGATCGATGTCGATCATCATCACCGCGCACGGCGAATGGCTGGTCCGGGCGGCTTCAAGCAGGCTCGGCAGTCGCGCGTCCAGCGTGATCCGGTTGGCAATGCCGGTCATCGGGTCGATGCCCAACTGTTCCTGCAGGCGCCGGTTGCTGATGGCCACCTTGTCACGCAGGAAATGGTCACGACTCTGGATGAACGCCACGCGCATGCCGTAGAACAGCATGGCCGCGATGGCCACCAGCAGCCCTGCAGCAAAATGCAGGCGCGAAATGCTGAATCCCAGTGTCAGCACGCCCACCGACAGCACGATCGGCGCAAAACCATCCACGATCTCGATAGTCCGATACGAACTGCGCCAGTGCCGCAGCCAACGGCAGGGCGCGACCAGGGCCAGACCCGCCAGCACCACGAACGGGACATCCAGCATTGTGCCGGCCCACCAGGGCAGTCCGGACAGCTCCAGCCTGTTGTAGACCGCCGCGGCAATCAGATTGAGCCAGAGAAACGCGGTGAAACAGACATACATATGCCTGCGAAGGGCCGTTTCGGCACCGATCAAACGGACCGTCGCCAGCAATGCCAGGGTCAGGTTCACGGCATCGGCATGATGAACCAGCAATGCAATATTGGCCTTCACCTCGTCCGGCGGTGCCACCAGCACGTGGTGAATCAACAGATACAGAATGCCGATGACGCAGACCGACAGCAGTGCATCGAGCACCCGCACTGCGCGCGGCAAGGCGGCATCGAAGGTACGGGCGATCAGGAACATGGCCGGGACCAGGTACAGCGCTGAGGAAAACACCGCCAGGGAACCCAGCACACTGGCTGTCTCACCGGTTGCAAGACCCGCCAGCACGTTGAATGCCCCCCAGGTCATTTGCAACAACACGACCACGGCCAGCAACAACCACATCCAGCGCGCCTCGCCCGCGCTGCGACGCCAGCGCGTCAGCGCGGCAGCCGCCGCCAGCGCCTGCACGGCCATTGCCGCCAGCTCCGGCCCGATGGCCGTACTGGCATCGGCCCTGGCAGCCAGGGTCACATGGATGACCCACAGCGTCAGTACCAGCCACCACAAACCCGCCCTACGCACAATGATTCCTCCACAACGGCCTCAACGCCTTGGCGTTCAAGGGCAAGGAATCCAGGCCATATGGAGATTTCGCCAGTTTTTCCTGCACGCCCATGAATTTGCCTACCATGCGTCCTTTGCCGGAAACGTGCATGCCGCATGCCAAATGCATCACAATCCACGCAAAAACCGCCCAGATCAGCCAATTCGTGACAGGGTTCTCATTTTGTCTGCCGTCGCCGGTTTGCCCTGCCGGGCCTGCCTGATGACGATGCGCCCTCAGACGAACTGCAACCGGTGCATCGTGCCGATTTGCATGGCGAGCGCATCGTCCATGCCTGCCTGCGCGGCGAACTCCGGCCAGCGCCGGACCGCCATGATCACCTGCTCGAGCAGGGCCTTGTCACGCCCGCGTTTGAGCATGGCCGCCTGGGCGCAGGCGTGGAAATCGGCCAGGGTGAAGTGATCGCGCTTGCCGTGGATGCTCATCTGGTGTTGCGCGGTCCAGCGGCCTTGCGGGTTGTGGCTGTAGGTCAGGTCGTAGGCCGGCGCCAGCGACCAGCGGCCTTCGCGGTCCATGAGGAAGGCGATGTTCTTGACGTGGTCGTCCTGGTTGCGCGCGACCACGTTGAACAGCATGCGGCGGAAGAGTTCTTCCAGTGCGCTCATGGGCAGGTCGAGCCGGCGCATCACCTGCAGGGCCTGTTCATAGCCATACGCTCCGGCCCGGTTGTAGTCGAAATGCGCCAGTGCGCCGAGCGATTGCAGATGCAGCCGTCTGCCGTCTTCGGCGCGGTCGAAACGCCGGGTCATGAAGTGGCGCCGTCCGCCTTCCTCCAGCAGCCGGCACTCGCTCATGGCGATGCCGGCCGATTGCGCCATCAAGGCATAGGCGTACTCGATCGCGCCGTAGCCCTGGGGGTCGTCCAGCTCGCGGTCGCGGTTGCCGGACACGCCATCGAACTTCAACAGCCAGTAGCCAAAACCGGGCCCCGCATCGACCTGCCCCGAACGCACCTCGTTGGTGTCCGGATTCCAGGCGATGATCGCCTTGGCCCGCGCACCGCCGGCGGATGTCCCCACGCGCAAGATGTCGCGCATCGCCTTCTCGCGCTTGCGCGATTCCAGGCTGACCGTGAAACCCTGGCGATGGGCAAGCACCTCCGATGCCAGTTCGACCAGCGCATCCAGATCCACGCGGCTGGATATCCTGCGCGGTCCCAGCACCGGCCGGAATGACAGCGCGCCCATGGCCCGCGTACCGATGTAGCACAGGCGCTCTACGGCGTTGAAGCTCTCCGGCGTGCGACCCTGCTGCGCCAGCCACTGATCGATCAGCGCATTGCCGAAACGGTCCGGCAGCGCATCGGCCAGGAGGCCCGGCAGGCCATGGAAACTGGCCACCGGCAGCTCGGGGAAGCGGTACACGCGGTGCGCCAGCGGCATCATGAGCGGCGCCGGCTCGATGCCGCTGGCAACGAATTCGGGCAGGTACTGGAAGGCCGCCGTGGACTGGCCCTCATCCAGCGATACCGCGCCGATGGCGCGGCCCCACAGGCGCACTTCGGCGACGCTCACCGTTCCCAGCTCCACGATACAGGCGACCGAGTGTCGGCCGCCTGCCTGCCGGAGGCGCGCTGGCGCACACGCCCCCCGCCCCTGAGCTGAAGGACCGGTCCCGGGCGCGATTCCGGAAGCAGCAGATCGAGCCGTTCCAGCAGCCCCAGTGCGCGCAGCACACGCAACAAGGAAGACAACTGCGAAGCCACCGCGCCGGCTTCCAGGCGCTCCAGCGTGCGCTTGGAAATGCCGGCCTGTTCTGCCAGCTGCGCCTGGGTCAGGTCCCGCCCCAGGCGCTCGCTGGCCAGGCGTTCACCCAGCTCCTGCAGGAGCGCATGATCTGTCGTATGCGTGGTGATCTTCATTCCTCGTCAATTATGACGAATACAACCTGAATATACGCTTATTTCGTCTTGAATGACGATATAAATACATCGCCATGACATGCCTAGCACCGATACCATGACCGGCCTGCATCATGCACCTGCCTGCCCCAAATCCTACTCCCTCTCCGCCCCGCCTGCCCTTGCCGCACCACGCCGGGAAGCGTATAACGTACGTTATAACCTTCGTAGGAACCTTCCATGAAACTCAAGATCACCACCATCGGCAACTCCTCCGGCGTCATCCTGCCCCGCGAACTGCTCACCCGCCTGCGCCTGAAGAAGGGCGACGCACTGTATGCCGTGGAAACCCCCGACGGCCTGCGCCTGACCGCCTACGACCCCACGCTCGCCGCGCAAATGGACGTGGCAGAGGAAATCATGCGCAAGCGGCGCACGCTGCTGCACAAGCTGGCTCAGTAAGGACAGCCATGATCATCTGGATTGAAAAACTCCTGGCCCTGGCTATCCACGAGCGCCAGCTTGCCGAGCATGGCGGCAACCCCGGCGTACGCGACGACAACCTGCTCGACTCCGCTCTGGCCCGCCCGCAGCAGCGCCACGCCTACGGCAACCCGCCACCCGATCTGGCCGATCTCGCCGCCAGCCTGGCCTTCGGCCTGTCGCGCAACCACCCGTTCATCGACGGCAACAAGCGCACCGCCGCCGTCGCCTGCGAAACCTTCCTGCTGCTCAATGGCGCCACGCTTGAAGCGGACGATCTGGAACTGTATCCACAATACATCGCCCTGGCCGAAGGCTCATTGAGCGAGGATGCCTTTGCCGAGTGGATTCGTGACCACCTGCGCCTGAAAACGGACCAGCGTATCCACGAACCCGAGGCCGGCTACGGCGATCGATGAAGCCCTGCGCTGCGCGACCGTCACCACAGTCCAAGGCGCGCGCACGGCAACGAGAGGTGATGACATGACCCGCGAAGCCTACAAGCCAGTACCTGTAGACATCGAGACCACGCGCAAGCGCTGGGCCCGGGATCCCGCATTCAAGGATGCCTACGACGCCCTGGCCGACGAATTCGAAGCCATGGCCGAACTGGTGCGTGCGCGCCACACGGCCGGCCTGACGCAAGCCGATGTCGCCCAACGCATGGGCATTGCCCAGGCATCCGTGGGCCGCCTGGAATCCAGCGCGGGGAACCGCAGGCACGCCCCCTCACTGGCCACACTGCGACGCTATGCCGACGCGGTGGGCTGCAAGCTGCACATCGCCCTGACACCGGCGAAAAAAACACATCGCAAAGCAGGCTGACGCGCACCACAGACCCTTGCTGCCATGCGTGGTGCGCATCCCTACATGGCTCGCAACACGTCCCGTGCAGCCGGGCCCTACCGAGGCATCGACGGCACGTGAAACCGCACCGCCTGATCCAGCACCGGCGTTTTCGAAACCACGCCTTCGTCGCCTGCTGCGCGACCAGACGGGTGACATGCAGCGCCTCGAAATCCTCTTCACTGCTCACCTTGCCGATAGGCCGGTCCATGCTGTAAGGCGAGGCTTCGGCGAAGGCATGATGCGCCTGCTGGCTGAAGGCACGCGGCAAGTTGCCCTTGGGCGTAGCCTTCAGCTCCCCAGCCTCCAGCGCCTGGCACAGCATGTCGAACAGCTGCGCGATCGGCGCCTCTGGCGCCTCCGGCAGCACCGCGGGAAATTCCAGCCAGCGCGGCGAGTCGAACGGTGCATACAACAAGGCATGCATCTGCACGGGCGACAGGCCGTGGAAGTCATCGTGCGCCGCCTCATTTCGCTGCTGCACGATGGCCTGCAGGTCACGCTGCATGCAGCAGCGCCCATATTGACGACCGCTGCCGCAAGGGCGGGCCTCGTCCGGTGCAACGGGGAATTCCATCATGTCCACGCCTCAACCGACCAAGCCGGCACCAGGCTCACGGTGTCGTTGCCGAAGATGTCCAGCAGATTCACCGCCACAGTCTAGCGTCCCGGCATCGCGCAGGTGTGGCCGGTTGTGGGGCGTTCGGGTTGATTGCATGTGGGCAACATGTCCCTGGCACCATTCTTCCTCCGTACCCAGACCATCAAACAGTCGATTTCCAGACAAATCAGCCGATGCAATCCGGTATAATGAATAGCATGAAGCCAGCCAAGCCAACCGCTGCAATCAAGCCGCGCCGCACTGCCAAAGCGCCGAGTCAGCAGGCCATTATCCGTGCGGTGGCCAGTTCCACCGCCATCGAGACGGGCAAGAGCATCCGCCAGATCGAGAACACCCTGCGCAGCAAGAATCCCAAGCGACGCAAAGTCGCACTCGCGAGCTGACGCGCGAGCCGCGCTCAGTCCGCCAGCGCAGTTTCAACCAGTCGCCGCATCGGCGCATAGTCTCCGGCCATGCCGGCATGGATCGCCCCAAAATACGCTGGCTTGTCCGCGTCCCACGCGCTGTAGTCCAGCGGCTCATGTCCCGCCTGCACCATCATGACATCGGCCAGGAGGCGCGACAGGCGACCGTTACCCTCGCGAAAGGGGTGGATCAGGATGAATTCCACATGGGTCACGGCCACCGCCTCGGTCAACGCCGGCTCGCCGAGATCATGGCAAGGCGTGTAGCGCACCAGGCAGTCGCGCTCGAACACCGTCAGCAAACGTGGAATCTGCGCGGCAGCGGCAAACTGGAAGTCTCCCTTACCCATGTTGACCGAGCGCCCTGCGCCGGCCCAGTCGTACACATTACCCAGCCAGCGTCGGTGCCAGGTTTTGATATCGACAACGCGCAATGTTCGATCGGGAAAATCCGCCACCAGCACGGCCTGGTAGAGCTGTTCCAGCAAACCCAGCTCGACCTCGTCCATCTCGTCAGGGTCGGTGACGCCCAACTTGTTGCGCAAGACCTGGTCGTTCGAACCCGGTTCGAATCCCCCTTGATCCCTTCCAGCGTCGTACCGGCTGTTCATGTCAGAGTACCGATGGGCCTGGGCCTGCAGCTGTTCCCGCCTTCACCAACTTGAAGTCGACCTGATAGCGGTAAAACCCGACGCGCTGGACCGCCGACAGCGCCCAGCGCAATTTTAGATCATCCACCGACGCGATAATCGCATCCTCCACCATCTGATCGAGCTCGGTAATCTGCTCTTTGACGTATCCCATGTTGCGCAAGGTCTGCCCCACGACCACGTTCGTGGCACGATCTCGCTTGAGCTCCACCACCAGTAGACGCTTGCGGCCACGGCTGACAGCGCGGATCTCGATGGGACCCGCGACAGTCGCGTATTGCTGACCCACCGGCTCGTCTTTTTCGTGGATCAGAAAATCCTGGCTCAGTGCGGTCTGGTTCCAGTTGCATATCAGAAAATACTCCAGATGCTTTTCCATGGCGAACGATTAATTGCCTCCAATCCCTTTTCGCGATTCTTCCTTTCGGTGAACGTCACGGTAGCGATCAAAGCTCGGCATTGAGCACATCCACGTACGCGCGGTAACTGAAGATCCGGTTGCGCTGCCGCTGGGTCAGCTCCGCCACGATCCCCGGGTCGATCAATTGCACCAGCATCCGGTTCACCGTGGCCATGGCCAGCCCGGTGTCCCTGACCAGCGCAGGCGCCGTGGTCACAGGCTGGCGCTGCAGCGCCTGCAACACGGCCAGCGCCGATGCCGCTCCACGGCCCAACGTGGCGATGCGGTTCCGGTCTTTGTTGACCAGCGCCAGCAGATGCTGCGCCGTGGCCACGGCCTGCGTGGCACTCTTCTCGACACCTTCGGCGAAGTACTCCAGCCAGCGTTCCCAGTCGCCGTGCACACGCACGGCATTCAGCAGCTCGTAGTAGAGCGCGCGGTGCTTCTTGAAGAACAGGCTGGGGTACAACAGCGGTTCGCTCAGCAAGCCATCGTGCACCAGTTGCAGCACAATCATCAGCCGCCCGATGCGCCCGTTGCCGTCCAGGAACGGATGGATGGTCTCGAACTGCACATGCGCCAAGGCCGCTTTCAGCAACGGCGGTGTCGCCTCCGGCAGATCATTGAGAAAGCGCTCCAGGTCGCCCAGGCAATCGGACACGGCATCCGGCGGCGGCGGCACGAACACCGCGTTGCCCGGCCGCGTCCCGCCGATCCACACCTGGCTGCGGCGGAACTCGCCTGGCGTCTTGCACCGCCCCTGCGGGTGATCCATCAACACCGCATGCATCTCGCTGATCAGACGCACGCTGAGCGGAAAACCGCCACGCAAGCGCGCCAGACCATGTTCCAGCGCAGCGACATACCGGCTGACCTCATGCGCGTCCTCCATCGGCACGCTGGGCTGCTCGTCGATCTCGTACAGCAGCAAATCCGCCAGCGAGGACTGCATGCCCTCGATCTGCGAGGACAGCACCGCCTCCTTGCGCACGAAGCTGTTCAGCACCAACGCCGCATTGAGCAACAACGCCGACACCGCATCCAGCCGCCCCAGGGCCACCAGCGCGTCGTCGAAACGACGCCGCATCGCAGGCGACCATGCCAGCGGCGGATCCGGCGGCAACGGCGCCGGTACAAAGGCGCGAAACGGCTCATCCGCCGTTGGCACGGTGCGGTACGTTCCCGGCGACTGGCGGTGCATGGCGTTTCCCTCGGCGAGCAAGTGAAATTAGTGGCAGTCGTTAATTTCACTTAGGCTTTTATCTGAAATTAATAAAACCGCAATGCCCAAGGCAGTCGAGCGTGCGCCCACCCCTATTCCAGACGTTGCCTCACAGGCTGTCCGGCGAAAGGTATGTCGTCCCCCGACGACCACGCGCGTAAGCGAACCCTCCTGCCGGCGGCTGCGCAGATAGACATGAATACGTTCCAGACCGAAACGCAGCGCCACGTGATACGGATCCTCAGGCACGGCGTAGCGCTCGCGATACAGCCCCTTGCGGATCCAGAGCGGATGAATTTCCTCCGTCCCCGATGTGGGAAGTATGGATGTGGCTCCATGCACCAGCAGTGTTGTTCACGGCACCATGTTGCCACCAGAAAGATTCACACTGTCGCGCGATAGCTCGCTGCATCCAGCTTCAGCTTTTTGCGCATGTTCCCGCGCAGCATGAACATGCGCGGCTGCGCGCGGAACTCGAACACGCGATACAGGTGATATTGCCGCTTCATCCGCTCGGAGAAGTCGACCTCGTTGCGACTGACGTAGAACGGCGTGGCTTTGGCGAACGCCGTGGTCTTGACCTCGATGAAACGCTCGCGACCGTTCGGTTCAAAGGAAAGAATGTCGTACCCCGTGCCGTCGCCAAGTGTCTCGGACACATGTTCGACCTTGCCGGCCAGCGCCTCATGGCCCAGTCGTTCCAGACGATCACGCTCATAGGCCAGCACCAGTTCCTCGCCGGCTTTTCCCAAGGTCCGATTACGCGCTTCCTGCGCCACGTAGTCGCGCTGTACTGGCAGAAATGACGGGGATTTGGCTACCGCCGGATCACTCACCCATGAACGCTTCGGCGGATCCTCCAGCCAATAGCCAAAATCGATCCCACTCGGCGCCAGCGCAGGCTGCGTCGCAGCATGCAGTGCCGCCTGATCGAACAACGGATCATCGGCAATCTGCGCCACCACGACCTCATGCAGCAGCGCCTGGTAGTTGCCCAACGGCTTGTAGCCCGCAATGTACGGACAGTTCATCGCAATCAGGATGGCGCTGATGTTCTGGTGCTTGCGCTCGATGGAGCCATCCGAACGATCATTCAGCAGCTTCTGCAGCGCACGTCGATGCTCGGTCTTGCTGTACTTCTGGCCGCTCAGTTCCTGAATGAGCATGCGCCGGTAGTCGGCCACTGCTGCTTCGACTTCCTCGCGAGTCCAAGGCTTAGTTGGCATGAAATTTCACTCAGTCAGTCACTCTCGACGTAGGATTATTCAAGAACATCTGGCGGGCACTCGAAGTGCATCACAACCTGGATTTCATCTTACGAATACCCTTTTCAGGCTTCGCACTTGACCGAAGTATCGAAGTGAGTGCTGTCAAGCCACCCAGCTCGACGACAACGCCTCGGCCTGCTGCAACACGGTTTGCACCGCTTCGTCCTGCAGATCGGGTGGATACCCGTACTTGCGCAGGATGCGTTTGACCAGAACCCGAAGTCTGGCCCGGGCCGATTCGCGATGCGCCCAGTCCACCGAGACGTTCTCGCGCAGGCTGACCAGCAACTCGTGGGCAATCACGCGCAGTTTGTCATCGCCCATGACCTCCACAGCGGAGCCGTTCTCGGCCAGCGCGTCGTAAAACGCCACTTCGTCCTCGGAAAGGCCTTGCTCCTCACCACGTGTTCGAGCGGCACGAATGTCTTTGGCGAGGTTGATCAGTTCCTGCAAGACTTCGGCCGTGGTGATGGCGTTGGCGTGATAGCGCGCAATGGCATCCTCCAGCCGCTGGGAGAAGGCACGCGTTTCGACCACGTTGGTCCGGGTGCGGGATCGGATGCTGTCGTTGAGCAGCTTGCGCAGCGCCTCAAGCCCCAAGTTCTTCTTCTCCATCTGCTGGACTTCGGCCAGGAATTCGTCCGACAGAATGGAGATGTCCGGTGACTGGATGCCAGCCGCCGCCAGGATGTCGACAATCTCGGTGGAGACCACCGCGCGACTGACGATCTGTTGGATCGCCAGTTCACGGTCTTTCTGCGCCGTGCCTGATCCGGCAGCCGTTTTGACGAGCGCAGCGCGGATCGCCTGAAAGAAACCGACTTCTTCGCGGATACCCTTCGCTTCATCCGAACTGGCCGCCAGGGCAAACGCCTTGGACAAGGCCAGCACGCCATCCGCGAAGCGCCGCTGCGCCTGCTTCTTGGCTTCCTTGGTCTTCTCCGCAGCCGCCCACTGCTGCTGCTTATCGAGAATCCACTCGATAGCGCCCGCCATCATCGCCAACCGTTCGCCCGGTGTGCCACCCAACGCGCTGCGGTAGTCGAAACCGTGGGTCGCTCCCGGCATCCTGCCTCCCGCGACACTTGCACTTCCCTGTGCGGCGAACATGTCGCGCACGATCTCGTACTTCTCCAGCATGACCGCCACGGCCTCGGCTTCATCGATGCCGGTCTTGTCCTGATCAGGTTTTGAGTACTGCGCCAGTGCGGATTTCAGGTTCTGCGCGATGCCGATGTAGTCGACGATCAACCCTGCCGGCTTGTCGCGGAACACACGGTTCACGCGCGCGATCGCCTGCATCAGACCATGCCCGCGCATGGGCTTGTCGATGTACATCGTGTGCATGCTCGGCGCATCGAAACCGGTCAACCACATATCGCGAACAATCACCATCCGCAGCGGATCACCTGGATCGCGGGCGCGCTTGGCCAGCAGATCGCGGCGCGCCCCAGGACTGGTCGAGCCGCCGATATGCGGCTGCCACGCCGCCGGATCGGAAGCCGCGCCCGTCATCACGACCTTGAGGCTGCCGGCGTTGTCGTCATCGCTGTGCCAGTCCGGGCGCAGCTTGATGATCTCGTCGTACAAGGCCACGCAGATGCGCCGGCTCATGCACACCACCATGGCCTTGCCGTCGAGCGCCGCCACGCGGTCCTCGAAATGCTGCACCAGATCGGCGGCCACCAGGGCCAAACGCCTGGGGCTGCCTACCAGGGTCTCGACGGTGCTCCACTTCTGCTTGGTGCGCTCGGCGCTGGCCTCGTCGTCATCCTCCAGCAACGCTTCGATCTCGGCATCGATGCGCGGTTTCTCATCCTCGTCCAGCTGGATGCGCGCCAAACGGGATTCGTAATAGATTGGCACCGTGGCGCCGTCTTCCACCGCCCGGCTGATGTCGTAGATGTCGATGTAATGGCCGAACACGGCCGGCGTGTTGACGTCGCTCGCTTCAATCGGCGTGCCGGTGAAGCCGATGAACGACGCGTGCGGCAGCGCATCTCGCAGGTACTTGGCAAACCCGTAGCCGATCTCGCCGGTCTTGCCCGCCACCTTGGCCTTGAACCCGTACTGGCTGCGATGCGCTTCGTCGGCGATGACGATCACGTTGGAGCGCTCCGTCAGCACCGGAAATTCGGTCTCTCCGGGCTGAGGCGAAAACTTCTGCAGGGTGGTGAAGATCACGCCACCGGACGCACGGTTGAGCAAGCTGCGCAGATGCTCCCGGTCCTCGGCCTGCACCGGCGTCTGCCGGATCAGGTCCTTGCACATGGCAAAGGTGGTAAAGAGCTGATCATCCAGATCATTGCGATCGGTGAGGACCACCAGCGTGGGGTTGGCCATGCGCGGCTCGGCCACCAGCATGCCCGCGTAGAAGGCCATCAACAGGCTCTTCCCGGAGCCCTGCGTATGCCAGATCACACCGGCCTTGCGATCACCCGCCGGCTGGCTGTCGACGCCGGGCAAACCGTATTCGGCCGGATCCTCCGCCTGCCAATCAGACTGACTAGCACGGAGCGTTGACGCCACTGCCTTTCGCACCGCGTGGTACTGGTGATAACCAGCCACAATCTTGACCAGCCCACTACTTGATTCGCCAAACACCGTGAATCGGCGCAGCAGTTGAAGGAACCGATGCTTTTCGAACACGCCCTCGATCAACGTCGCCAGTTCCGGCGATCCCTTGGGCTCGATCTGCCGACCGTCCGTCGTGCGCCAGGGCATGAAGCGCTCCAGGTCCGCCGACAGCGAACCCACCCGTGCCGACAAGCCATCGGACGTCACCAGCAACGCGTTGCTGCGGAACAATGCGGGAATCTGCAGTTTGTAGGTCTGTAGCTGATTGAACGCGCCCACCAGCGTTGCGTTCTCGCCGCCAGGGGCCTTCAGCTCGATCACCGCCAACGGCAGGCCGTTGACGAATATCACCACATCCGGGCGACGGTTGACGTGACCCGACACCACGACGAATTGCTGCACCGCCAACCAGTCGTTTTTCGATGGCGCGTCGAAATCGATCAGACGCACCTTGCCTGCCGTCAGCGTGCCGTCCTCGGCGTAATACTCCACATCCACGCCTTCGATCAGCAGGCGGTGGATGCGACGGTTCTCTTCCAGCAGGTTGGGCAGTTCAGACTGCGTCAGGCGACGCACCGCATCGGCCAGTGCTTCAGGCGGCAACGTCGGGTTCAGGCGAGCCACGGCTTCAGCCAGTCGCGCCTTGAGCACCACCTCATCGTAGGCGTCTCGTTCCGGCTGTTTGCCGTCGGGGCCGATCAGCTCGTCCGAGGTGCAGGTGTAGCCCAAGCCGATGAGCTGCTCAAGCAGCGCGGCTTCGAGCTCGGCTTCAGACAGGAACGTCATTGGCGCAGCCCGGGAAAGGCTTAAATAAATAAGTATCTGTTTTTACATACTTTTCTTGCACCCTATCCCCCTGCCGGTGGCAATGCGTTAAATGAAACTCAGGCCCAGAAAGGCAAGTAGCGGGCGAACTTGCGAGACTTCCCTACAGCCTCGTCCGGCTTGATCAGCCCGGCCTCGGTCGCCGCCGCGATGATTTGGGAGGCAATCGCCGCCTTGCCCTCAGGGAGGTGGAAGCGTTCACGCAGCGATTGATTTGTCATTTTCTCAGCCATCACCCACTTCAGGGCGCAATGCTGGTAGCAGGCCCGCACGCGATCGTTCCGATCCATCTCCTCGAAAGGCTTTGGCCCGTAGAGGGTCACAACCGTCCTGTGGTGACCGGCACGGAAATCCGGCGCCGGCAACTGGTAGACCTCTGCCGCTTGGACCACCCGGTCGATACCACTACTCTTCTCCTCGCAGATGCCAAAGCGGCGCATCAAGTCGGCCAGACGTTCGTTGCGCGACTGGTAGCCGTCGATAAAGCGCTCCACCGGCACGATAGGCTCGCCCGGGTTGGAGAACTCGACCCGGTTGGTGTAGATCTCGATCATCACCGATGCACCACGTACGGTGAAGTCCTGGTGGATGAGCGCATTGGCAGTCAGTTCGCGAACTACCACCTCGGGAACCAGCTTGACCTCCTTGCGGAGCGCATCCTCGATCACTTCATTCTGCGGCAACTGATCCATCACGAACTGCACCAGCCCACGGAAACCCACCGCGTAGCCCTTGATGCCAGTCTGGTCCAGCCGAGTCTCGAGCTTGTTGTTTCCCGTGTAGACCACTACCCGTGGTGCTTTCCTGGCAAGGTCGGGAAAATCTTCCAGGCGGCGAGCCAGCATAAGCGCGCCCAGGCGACGAATGGCAAGAGTGCCGTCTAACGGGTCGACCAGCCGCTCGCGCAGCAGACGGTCGATTACGCCGGAACGATCGGACGGATAGGGCAGTTTCAGCAACTCGAAGAAGGCCTGCACGTCGAGCAGTTCCACCACGTCTTCGGGGTCCGCCCCAGTAATCGAATGCTCTTCCAGCCAATCGGGCTCGCCCTCGGCGAATATGCGCCGCAAGTGGTCCTCGCTCATCGGCACCAGCGCCTCACCGGCACGCATGAGATACTTGCCGTCGAGATGATAGGCCGTGCCGAGCGGCCGCGGCGGAATGTGGAACACGACCACACGGCCATCCGGGTGCGCAACAGCTTCCACATCGACCCGGAAGCCGATGGCATGGAACAGATCCTGCGCAGTCTTGACGGTATCCGGGAACGCCTTGCTGCCAACCACCGGGCGCGGCGGCTTGTCCGCCACCCCCAGTAGCAGCACGCCTCCACCCTCGTTGGCAAGCGCAACGCAGTACTGTTGCAGCTTACGAAAGTCAAACTGGGCCTTGGCTTCCTTGAACTCCAGCCGCTGGTCCTCGGATGGCGCCTGCCGCCAGAGATTGATTTGCTCGGCAGTCGTCACGTCGTTCTCTCCAAGAAACGCTTTGCTTCGGCGATACGCAAGTCGCCGGATATCAGTTTGGGCAGCAGGGTATCGCGGAGTTGGGAGAGGGTGTGAGATTCGCGCTCGTTTTCGACGATATGGCGATACAGCGGCTCGGTATGCTCTCGGAATGCATTCAGAATCGGCTCGGATGGCACGACCACCGGGATCGGGCGGAAGTTGCCCTTGCTGATCTCCTGGAAAGTGGAGCCGTTGGCATTGCCAAGAATGAGATCCATATTCTCGCGGCACCAGAACAGGACGAATACGTTCGGCAAAGAACCATCGCACTTCATGGCGATGAAGCCTTGATTGATAGCTGTCGGCACTTCGGTGATGGCGAGGTAGCCAATAGGGGCACGCGAGGAGAGCAACACTGTACCGACGGGCAATAGGCCAGAGCCGATCTTGGCAATACCTGCATCGGTGATCTTTCGAGCCGTATCGAGTAGCACGGGAAATGTCAGCGTCGAAAGATCCTTCGGTGTTGCCCAGTGATGTTCACCGCCCTCCCAGAAGGCTGGTTCCTTGGTGCTGGGTGTCGAACCACCGCAGACGGTGACTTCGCTGCCGATCGTCGAGTACCGCCACCCCTCCGGCTTGCCCTCGTCATCAAGGCGATCGGGGAGGAGCTGCCAGAGGTCGGCGGGAAGATAGGGGGTGCGGCCTTCCATCTTGGCGCGGACGGGGCCGAAGTCGACGAACCAGTCCTTGAACAGGGCGCGGGCCATGGCCTCCAGCGTCTGGTTGCGGCGGCGGTTGAGTTCGATCTTGTCGTCCAGCGTGCCGAGGATGTGGGCGATGGCGCGTTGTTCAGCTGGCGAAGGCAGTTCAATTTCAAGACGGCCGAACGCCGATTTGTTCAAGATGGGTTGCGCCGAACCGCTGGCAGATCCGCGAATCTCGGATTTCCTTGTGCTGAGGTTGTAGTAAACGAATAGCGCCGAATCATCTGTATCAACGATGATGCTGTTGATTTGCTGGTTAGTCGCGCAATCAGCTCCGGCAATCGCAGCCTTGCCCATATCAGAACCAATGCAGGACACCATAACTGCACCTTTCGGAATGGCCGCATTTTTCACCCCTGTTTGGCCGGATGCAGACAAGTGCCGCGTTGTATTCGTGATGATGCGCGAACCGTCCATGTCCGACGGCGTTACGAAAGGGATGTTTCCGCCAAACGCATTAAGATTGGTCGATGGAGGCGTTTTTCCTGTAACAACGCGACCAAGCCGGTCGAGCGTTTTCACTCGCCACTCACCCGCCATACCCAAGCTCCCTCAGGTTGGCTTCAATCGCCGCATCCAGCCGCGCCGCCTCCTGCTGCTGCTCCCTCCACTGCGTACTGAGCCGCCGCATCTTTTCTTCGAACGGCTCGCCGTCGTCCTCGGCGGCTTCGGCGCCGACATAGCGGCCGGGCGTAAGCACATGGCCGTGCTTGCGGATGGCTTCCAGGCTGGCGCTCTTGCAGAAGCCCGGAATGTCCGCGTACTTGGTCGCTCTCGGCATCCTGCCTCCCGCGACACTTGCACTTCCCTGTGCGTCGCCGGCACCCTTCTCGCCCCGGTCGCTCTCGGACGTCCTGTCCTCCGCGACACTTGGGCCTCCTGCCCGGCGCCAGGCATGATAGGTATCGGCGATCTTCTGGATATCGGCATCGCTGAGTTCGCGCCGGGTGCGGTCCACCAGTGTGCCCATGTTGCGGGCGTCGATGAACAGCACCTCGCCGCGTCGGTCGCGCAGCGTCTCCTTGCCGCGCTTGCCGTTGGATTTGTCGCGGGCCAGGAACCACAGGCAGGCGGGGATCTGGGTGGAGTAGAACAACTGCCCCGGCAGGGCCACCATGCAGTCCACGGCGTCGGCCTCGACCATGGCCTTGCGGATCTCGCCTTCGCCGCTCTGATTGGAACTCATGGAGCCGTTGGCCAGCACCACGCCCGCCGTGCCGTTGGGTGCGAGGTGGTGGTAGATGTGCTGGAGCCAGGCGTAGTTGGCGTTGCCCACGGGCGGCACACCGAACTGCCAGCGCGGGTCTTCGCGCAGGCGGTCGCCGCCCCAGTCGGAGATATTGAAGGGCGGGTTGGCGAGGATGTGGTCGAAGCGCAGGTCACGCAGTTCGTCCTTGTGGAAGCTGCCCTCGTTGTTCCAGCGGATGTCGGCGTCGATGCCGCGCACGGCCAGGTTCATCTTGGCCAGGCGCCAGGTGGTGTAGTTGCTCTCCTGGCCGTAGATGGCGATATCGCCGATGCGTCCGCCGTGTTCGCGCACGAACTTGTCGCTCTGCACGAACATGCCGCCGGAGCCGCAACACGGATCGTAGACGCGGCCGTGGTAGGGCTCGAGCATTTCCACCAGCACACGCACCACCGAACGCGGGGTGTAGAACTCGCCGCCGCGCTTGCCCTCGCTGCCGGCGAACTGGGCGAGGAAGTATTCGTAGACGCGACCCAGCACGTCCCTGGACGGGCTTTCGCCTTCACCCAGCGCGATGCCGGAGATCAGGTCGATCAGCTCGCCCAGCATCACCTTGTTGAGCGCGGGTCGCGCGTAGTCCTTGGGCAAGACGCCCTTGAGCGATTCGTTGCTCTTTTCGATGGCGCGCATGGCGTCGTCGATGAGGGTGCCAATTTCAGGGCGCTTGGCGTTGGCCTTCAGATGCGACCAGCGTGCATCCTTGGGCACCCAGAAGATGTTGTCGGCGAGGTATTCGTCCCTGTCCTCCGCCACCTGCGGGTCGTCGGCCAGCAATTCGGCATGGCGCGCCTCGAAGGCGTCGGAAATGTACTTCAGGAAGATCAGGCCCAGCGCGACGTGCTTGTAGTCGCTGGGTTCCATGTTGCCGCGCAACTTGTCCGCCGCCTTGAACAGCTCGGCTTCGAAGCCCAGATTGGCGTCGCTCGCTTCCTTTGCAGTCTTGCCGCGCTTCGCGCTTGCAGCCTTGTGCTTCTTTTGCTTCGTACTCTCTTTGGTCGCCTTGTCGCTACCCCCTTCGATTGCATGCTGCACGCGCTCGGCAAGGATCACGGAACCACCACGGCCTCGCCCCGCTCGTACAAACCCTGCTTCGATGAGGGACGCGCGGATGCGCTCGTAGGCTTCCTCGGACCATGCCAGGTCCGCCCGCAGGCTGATATTTCCTGCCGAACCGCCGCGTGCCGCGAGCGCCTGGATGAAGGAAGCCTCTTCGTTCGAGAGCTGTGTTACAGACATAGATGCAAACTTCTCTTGTGGTCTCCGGCGTGACCGGCTGTGCCAGGGGAATAGCGATTCCAGATTCACTCAAACGCGCTCTAATGGGATCGTGGTAAGACGTTTCGAATTTGGTGTCGAGGCCCCTTTCATAATCGATGGGATGCCTGCTGCGCTTGACTATATTTCCATCGCCTCAAGCCTGGCGACCACAGCATCGCAAGCCTCGATCATGTCCTGAATCAAGCGCTCCTCGATGTCGAGGACGCCTTCGTACTCGGCCAGGTTGCGTTGATGGTGCCCCTTGTCCAGCACGCGCCATACTTCCGGCCCGAGTTCGAGTGTATGCGGAACGACCTGGAAAACGATGTAGCGATGTTGGGCGCGAAATCCCTTGCTGCGCAATGCGGCAAGACAGAGAGCATGCGCGGCGTTGTAGACCAGGTCAAAGCGGCTCTCGATCTCGAGCGAGGTATTCCTGGCATCTTTCAGGCGCGCGAGTCCCGATCGTTTCAAACCGGCCAATTCGCGCTCATCCGGCGGTTCGCGAATAAGCGCGCCACCAGGCTTACTCAGGTTTTCAAGCGATGAGGTCATCCTGTCCTCCTATCAGCCATATCTTAGGTTGCTCCATGATACGAGTTACAAATACATTGTCGTTGCTGATACGGCGCTGCCACTCTGCGCGCGAGTAGATGCTCGGATTGATCTCGCGCCCCAGTTGTTCATTGACAGGATGCAGGGCAAGGACCACATCCGCGTAGCCAAGCGTATCGGAAAGGATCATCACGTCGATGTCGCTCCCTGCATGATCGCTGCGCTTGGCGACGGAGCCATACACAAAGGCCGCAATGATCTGGTCGCTCAATGGCATAAGGGCCGCACGCAAAGGCTCGGCCAGCCCCACCGTCTTGCGCATCATGCCGACCAACTCGACAAAGATCGGTGAAGCCGGATCGGCCTGATAGTGCTTCTGGTTTCCCCGCTGGCGCGTGGTCAACAAGCCCGAACCGGCCAGTTTGGCCACCTCGCGCTGCACTGCACCATGGCCGGCCCCGGTCGCTGCTATGAGTTCTCGCACCGTGAAACTGCGTTCCGACTGGCCAAAGAGGAGGCCGAGCACGCGCTGCTGCGTTCGCGTGAACAGAGCATCGGCAAGACTGCCTGCTGGCTCGCTGGACGCGTTCGTGGTGGCTCGGCCTTTCGTTCCCATATTGGGTACATTAATACCCAAATTGGGTACGAACAAGCCTTGCAAACTAACCTCAAGGCAAAACCAGGGAACCGAGATAGATTGAGAATCAACCGGTTGTGACTTGCTGGGCGAGCCGCGCTTGTCGTGCATCCTGGCTCTTCTAACGCCTGTTTGGTTCGTTATCCAAGCGATGGGCAGCTTCCAGCATGCCTTCGCGCACAGCATCGAATACTGCGGCTGGAAAACCTTCCGGCAAACGCTCCGCCACCTCATCCAAGACGGTAGGCACCTGCCCTAGCAGTTGTTCGATAAGCTCTGGTACATGCGGCATGCCCAATGCCGCACCCATCTCCACCCAGTGCCAGCGATGAATGCCATACAGATCGTAATGGCGATTCTTTCCGGAGACAGCCATGGCCAGTTGTGCTTTCCGTGGATCCAATTGGTTCACGCCTCTCCCCATGACGGGATAAGCGGACAAGATGTCGTACAACGGCGTCAAGCGATACCTGCCGCCAGGCAACAAATACAAGCTGAAGTTCTTCGCATGTGCATCCGTCGCGGCCATCAGCCAGAACAGTAATTGGCTCTTGAGGAATGTCTCCCGATCTTCCTGGGCACGTTCGGAGCCACGCAATACTTCCATGATCTTACGGATACCCGGCCCACTATCTTGCTCGTATTTTTGGGCTGGAGGCACCCCTAATGCCTGACAGAAGTCCTCTTGCGGCAAGCGAATCCACCATGAGCCATCGCGAGATAGAGCACGATCGAAACGTTCAACAACAAGCGCCTTTTGCTCTTCAAAGTGACCGATCTGCGTTCGCGGAACATCCAGTCCAAAAGTTCGCGCTATTTCCATCGACAACCACTCGATCTCGACAGAGTCACGCATGTCAGTGCGCATGTTGCCAACGACTCCGAGTGGCAATTTGAAGATATGAGTGCTTGGCGTCGCCCCCTGAGGAATACACCACTTCTCTTCATGGCGGACAAGCGCCGTTTTTTCCTGAGCTCCAGCGATGGACAGGCGAAATGCGTTGCTCTCGCGTTTACCCAAAGGTCCCGCCTGCGGTGTATCGCGAAGAACCTGGGCCACCTCGGCTTCGGTTAGATAATCGGCATTGATTGTATGCACGTCATCCGGCGCTGTGCCTGCCGGTACCAGCTGCAAAGCGCCCACACAGTCGCGACCAATGGCTGCAAGGAGATCGAATGCCGACGTACTCCCTGCACTATAACGATCACGCAAACGTCGAAGAATACGGTCGTTGTCGGGTAGCAAGTTGTCAAAATAGGCGGCAACAGCGGCCGATCGCTGTGAAAGAGCCTTTTTGTGACTGCCGGGGGTTATAGGAAGTGAGAGCGACAGCGGTCGCCCCTCTGGAGAAGCAACCCAGTCGCGGTCATAGACAAGTTGATCCGCACCGCTGCGAGTGCGCTCCCAGCGCCCTACGTATTGGCCATTCATCCATAGGTCGAGCGCACGAATGCGAGCAGCCACGGCTACCACTCCGCCTTGGACGAGAGAGCTGCATTCGGCCACGGCTCCGACTTTTTCCACAAGCCCAACTCCAAGCCCAGCAAGAGGCAAAGCCTGTGTATGCGATCAAACGAGGCACGCCCCGCATGATTCTCCAATTTGGAGACTGCCTGCTTTGTGATGCCCAATTGCCTGGCGACATCTTCCTGAGTCCAACCGTGCTGGAGTCGTGCAGCCCGAAGCATGGGACCGAGCTGGTCTGGGATCCGGATAATGTTCACCGAGTCAACCTCAGGGTTGATAGTTACGAAATCAACTTACCGGTTGTATATGACGTTGTCAACTTTAAGGTTGACCTGCACCCAAGTGGGTTCTTCAGAACTATTCCTGGGACGACGAACAACATCCCCATAGACTCGTAACAATTTGTTACACGTCTGTGCTCGTTCGTTGCCGATTGGCGTTGAAAAAAACCCCGCCGAAGCGGGGCTATTTCACGCCTTGCAGAGGCTGCAGGTCACGCAAACGGATCATCCAGCACAATCGTGTCATCACGATCGGCGCCGGTGGCGACCAGGGCCAGGCGACAGCCGGAGAGTTCCTCGATAGCGCGCAGGTAGGCGCGGGCGGCGGCGGGGAGTTTGCTCCACTCGCGTACACCGGAGGTGGGCTGATCCCAGCCGGGAAATTCCAGGTACACCGGCTTGCACTCGTCCCAGCCGTCGGCGTCCAGGGGCGCCAGTTCGCGGCGCTTGCCGCGGTATTCGTAGGCGATGCAGACCTTGATGGATTCGACGTGGTCGAGCACGTCCAGCTTGGTGATGGCCAGGCCGTTGATGGCGTTGATCTGCACCGCGCGCTTGAGCGCCACCAGGTCGATCCAGCCGCAGCGGCGCGGACGGCCGGTGCTGGCGCCGAATTCGTTGCCGTGCTTGCCGATCAGCTTGCCGATGTCGTCGTGCAGTTCGGTCGGGAACGGGCCGCCGCCCACGCGCGTGGCGTAGGCCTTGCAGATGCCCAGCACGTAGTCGATGTCGCAGGCGCCCACGCCGGTGCCGGCCAGTGCGCCGCCGATGGTGGTGTTGGAGGAGGTGACGTACGGGTAGGTGCCGTGGTCGATGTCCAGCAGCGCACCCTGCGCGCCCTCGTACAGGATGTTGCCGCCGGCCGCGCGCAGCTCGTGCAGGACGGTGGCCACGTCGTCGATCATCGGACGGATGTACTCGCCCCAGGAGATGGCCGATTCGAGCACCTGCTTTTCGTCGACCGGTTCGGCCTTGAGCCACTGGGTCAGGACGAAGTTGTAGTAGGTGACTGCGGTCTTGATCTTTTCCGGCAGCTCGTGCGGGTACATCAGGTCGGCCACGCGGATCGAACGACGCGCGACCTTGTCTTCGTAGGCCGGGCCGATGCCGCGGCCGGTGGTGCCGATGGCCTTGCCGCCGGCGGCCTTCTCGCGCGCCTGATCCAGGGCGATGTGGTAGGGCATGATCAGCGGCGTGGCCGGGCTGATCTTCAGGCGCGAGCGGACCTCGACGCCGTTGCCTTCCAACTCGGCGATCTCGCTCATCAGCGCGGCGGGCGAGAGCACCACCCCATTGCCGATCAGGCAGGTCACGCCCTGGCGCAGAATGCCGGAGGGAATCAGGTGCAGGACAGTCTTCTTGCCGTCGATGACCAGCGTGTGGCCCGCGTTGTGACCGCCCTGGAAACGTGCCACCGCGCCGACGCGTTCGGTCAGCAGGTCGACGATCTTGCCCTTGCCTTCGTCGCCCCATTGCGCGCCGAGGATTACAACTGACTTGCCCATGGCATGAATTTCCGTCGTGTATTGGCCAAGGTATGTATTTTCGCAGGTTCTGCGGGTTTGTTGGGCGTTTTGGCGTTGATTGTTTGACGCGATGATCGAGGGGCACCGCGTTGGCGGCGCACCACAGGCATTCCCTTCGGTCACGGCTGCCGCCGTTCCTACCACGGCGTGGTGGGGCTGCTGATCTATTGTAGGAGCGCCGGAAGGCGCGAACGCAGGCAATGGCCGTGGGGTTAAACAAACGATTGGGCAGGTTGCGGGCTTTTTTCGCGGCTGCCGCCGCTCCTACCACAGCGTGGTGGGGCTGCTGATCTATTGTAGGAGCGCCGGAAGGCGCGAACGCAGGCAATGGCCGTGACGCGAAACCAATGATTGCGCAGGTTGCGGGCTTTTATCGCGGCTGCCGCCGCTCCTACCATAGCGTGGTGGGGGCTGCCTGTTTATTTGTAGGAGCGCCGGAAGGCGCGAACGCAGGATATGCGAAACGATGGTGCGGCAGGGGTCAGTGGAAGACCAGGCGCAGGGTGACCAGACCGATGGCCATGGCCACACCGCCGATGATGCGCAAGGTGCGTGGTTCCAGGTCGAGCGCCTGACGCACCATGTTCTGCCAGGCTTGCGGGGCTGCGAACAGCACCAGCCCCTCAAGCACGAAGACGAGGCAGATGGCAGCGTAGAAATCCTTCGGCATGCGTTTCAGGCCATCGTCATTTCTTGTTGCGATCGCCGTTGCTGAAATAACGCATGAAGTCCGAATCGGTCTTCAGCACCATCACGCTCTTGCCGTCGGAGAAGGCATGGCGATAGGCCTCGAGGCTGCGGTAGAAGTCGTAGAACTTCGGATCGCGGTTGTAGGCCTTGGCGTACACCTTGGCCGCCTGGGCATCGCCCTCGCCGCGGATCTTGGCCGCGTCACGCTCGGCATCGGCGATCAGCACCTGACGCTGGCGATCGGCATTGGCGCGGATCTTTTCGGCCTCTTCCTTGCCGGTCGACCGAAGTTCGTTGGCCAGCTTGGTGCGTTCGGCTCGCATGCGCTTGTAGACCGACTCGCTGACCTCGGTAGGCAACTCGATCTGCTTGATGCGCACATCGACTACCTTGATGCCCAGCGTCTTGAGCGTGGATTCGTCGGCAAGCTCGCGCACCCGCCTGGTGATGTCCTTGCGGCCACCGGAAATCAGCTCGTCCAGCGGACGGGCGTTGATCTCGAAACGCAGCGCGTCCTTGATGATGGGCAGCACACGCTGGCGCGCGTTGCTGGTCAGCCCACCGGTGGCCTGGTAGTAACGGGCGTTGTTCTGGATGCGCCATTTCACGTAGAAATCGACCTGCACGGTCTTCTTTTCCAGGGTGAAGTAACGCTCCGGCTGCGTATCGAGCGTCTGGATGCGTGCATCGAACAACATCACCTGCTGCACGAAGGGCAGCTTGAAGTGCAACCCGGGCTTGTCGTTGGTGCGATCGATGCGGCCAAACTGCAGCACGATCGCGGTTTGCCCCTCGCGGACCACGAATGCGGAGTTGTAGGCGCCAAGCAGCAGGATGGCGACGAGAATCAGGCTGGCGGTTTTCATCAGTTGCCTCCCTTGCCGTCAGGCGTTGCCTGCAGGGCCGGCGCCACCTTGGCCGGTGTCGACGAAGCATGTTTGCCCGCCACGCCGTCCAGCGGCAGGTAGAGCACGTTGCGGCCGTTGCTGCCGTCGATGACCTTGGGATTGTTCGACAGCACCTGCTCCATGGTTTCCATCCACAACCGCTCGCGGGTTACGTTCGGCGCTGCCAGGTATTGCGACAGCAGCAGGTCGAAACGCTCGGCGTCGCCGGTTGCACGCGCCACGCGCGCTGCCTTGTAGCCGGCGGCCTGGGCCGCGATGCGTGCGGCCTGGCCGCGCGCGACCGGAATGATCTGGCTGGCGTAGGCCTTGGCTTCGTTCTCGATGCGCTGCTTGTCCTCGCGCGCCTTGTTGACGTCATCGAAGGCATCGCGCACCTGATCGGGAGGCGCCACGTTCTGGAAGCTGACGTCGGTCACCAGGATGCCGGTGTTGTATCCGTCCAGGGTCTGCTGCAGGGCCTCACGCGTCTTGGCCACCAGCTTGGCGCCCTGCCCGGAAAGCAGGGTGTTCATGTCGTTGTTGCCGACCACCGAACGCACCGCGGCCTCGGAGGCCTCCTGCAGGGTTTCATCGGGGTCGCGGATCGAAAACAGGTAATTGCGCGCGTCGTTGACCTGGTACTGCACGTTGAAGCTGACGGTGACGATGTTCTCGTCCTTGGTCAGCATGGTGGCCGTATCGGACCAGGAACGGACCGCGGTGGTCTTGACCAGGTTGACCTGCTCGATCGGCGAGGGCAGCTTGAAATGCAGCCCCGGACCCAGCATGCGCGAGAACTGGCCAAAGCGCAGCACGACGCCAACCTCGCGCGCATTGACGCTGACGAAGCTGGTCAGCAAGGCCCAGGCCAGCACGAGGGCGATGATGATGGTCGCGATGCCGCCACCACCGGAGCCACCGAAACGGCCGAAGCGACCCAGCCGTGCGCGCAACTGCCTGAGAAACTTCTCGAAATCGGGACCGTTGCCGTCGCCTCCACCGGAGCCGCCTTGGCGGCCCCACGGGTCGCGTTTTCCACTTCCAGGTTCATTCCAGGGCATGAATCAGGCCTCTCCTGCGGGCATGCGATTAGACGGTGCACACGGTCGACACCGTCTGTCGGGCAAGACATTTGGGCACAAGGCCGGGATCCGTCACCAGCGACAGGCCTCCGGACCGGCCACATGATGCAAACGCTGGAAATGATAACAGATCGCAGCACTGGCGACGCTGGCCGCTGCATCGCCCGCGGGCGCTGAGGCCGGTGCCAAGGGATGCACCGCGGATGAGCGATGCCCTGCACCGCACAACCCGGAGACAGAAGCCGTACCTATGCCCCGGACTCGGCGACGGGGACAATCAGGTTGCGCAGGGCACGGGAGGCCTCATCGGCGTTGCCGGCCAGCGGCGCCAGCACGCTGCGTGGTGCATCGATCTGCAGCGTCCAGCCTGCGGCGTCGACCTGTTCACTGGTGATGGCGCCCAGCGCCACCAGCCGCGCATGCATGCGTCCGGCCGACAACGGCAACTGCAAGGCCGCGCGCACCCGCTCGCCGCCCAGACGTTCGCCCAGCGCCTCACGCAGCAGGTCCAGGCCCTCGCCACTGGCCGCCGATAGCCACAGGCGATCGGGCCTGCCCTCGGCATCACGCTGCACGGACGGCGGCATGCCGGCCAGGTCGATCTTGTTCATCACCCGCAATTGCGGAACATCACCGGCACCGATTTCGTCCAGCACTGCGTTGACGACGCGCGCCAGAAGGTCCCGCTCCGGGTCTGCCGCGTCGCTCACATGCAGCAGCAGGTCGGCATCGCGCGCCTCGCTCAGGGTGGCGCGGAACGCGGCCACCAGGTCATGCGGAAGCTCGCGGATGAATCCCACGGTGTCGGCCAGCACGGCCGGACCACAGGACAGGTCCTCGATGCGGCGCACGGTGGGGTCGAGCGTGGCAAACAACTGGTCGGCGGCATACACGCCCCCGGTGGTCAGGGCATTGAACAGGGTCGATTTGCCGGCATTGGTGTAGCCGACCAGGGCCACGCGCGGCACGGTATGGCGCATGCGCGAACGGCGCTGCTGCTCGCGCTGGACATTCACCTTGTCCAGGCGCTGACCGAGCATCCGGATGCGCGCGCCCAGCAGGCGGCGGTCGGTTTCCAGCTGCGTCTCACCCGGTCCGCGCAGGCCGATGGAGCCGCCGCGCTGGCGCTCCAGGTGGGTCCAGCCGCGGACCAGGCGGGTGGACAGGTGCCGGAGCTGGGCCAGCTCCACTTCCAGCTTGCCTTCATGCGACCGGGCGCGCTGGGCAAAGATGTCGAGAATCAGCCCGGCGCGGTCGACCACCCGGACCTTGAGCAACTGCTCGAGGTTGCGTTCCTGCACCGGGCTCAGGGTATGGTCGACCAGCACCACGTCGGCTTCGGTGGCGCGCACGGTTTCGGCCAGTTCGTCCGCCTTGCCCGAACCGATGTAGTACCGCGGGCTGGGCCGGTCCACCCGGGCCTGCACGCGCGCCAGCACCTGGGCACCCGCCGAACGGACCAGCTCGACGAATTCCTCGGCCCGGCTTGCGCTGTCCGCATCGTCACGCGCATGTGGCAACACCACGACAGCGCGCTCGCCTTTCTTCTCGCGGTCAAACAGGGGAGTTCACCTTGGGTATCGTTTCCCCGGCAACAGCGCCCGGGACAGGCGTCCATTGTACGCCCTCGCCCGCTGGAAAGCTGCGACACCCCGGCCGGGAACGGGTCTTCAAGCCCCGGAAGCGGCGCCGGACTCAGCCGTGTCGTTGTGGGCATCGCCATCGTCCAGGCGCACGTTGCGACTGGGCACGACGGTCGAAATGGCGTGCTTGTAGACCATCTGGCTGACCTGGCTGCGCAGCAGGACCACGAACTGGTCGAACGATTCGATCGTGCCCTGCAACTTGATGCCGTTGACCAGGTACACCGAAACCGGCACCCGTTCACGTCGCAGTGCATTGAGAAACGGATCTTGCAAGGATTGTCCCTTGGACATTGTTGTTATCTCCCCTGTGCAGCACCTGGCATGCAGGCGCGCCATCGTCAGCACGGCAGGTCGAAGCGGTCATCCGGGATGGCCGAACTTCCCGGTCGCATGCGAATCGTCACCCGACACCGCCGGAAGCGCCATTCGGCCCGCGCATCTTACTCCCACCCGGCGTCGGTGCAAACGCGTATCCGGCACGATTCACGCCGTTCCCGTCATCATCCGGGCAGGAACAGCGACAGTGCGTCGAGCGCCACGGACTGGGCATCGTGGCGATCGGGATCGATGAGGCGCGCATCGAACTCGCGTCGCAACCAGGTGGTTTGCCTCTTGGCCAACTGCCGGGTGGCATACACGATGCGTGCGTGCAGTGCGTCGCGGTCGAGGTTTCCCTGCAGGTACGACCAGGTTTGCCGGTAGCCGACGGCGCGCAGGGCGGGCAAGCCCTCGTGCAGGTCGCCACGATCACGCAGGGCGCGCACCTCCTCGATCAGTCCGGCATCGAGCATGTGCCGCGCGCGGTGCCCGATGCGCTCATGCAGGCGCTTGCGGTCGGACGGCAGCAAGGCAAGTTTCAGCACGCGCCAGGGAAAGGGTGCGGTGCGGACCCGCCGCTGGATCTCGCTCAGCTTGCGACCGCTGGTCTCGATCACCTCCAGCGCGCGGGCAATGCGCTGGGCATCGTGTGCGCCGATGCGCGCGGCGGCGTCCGGGTCCAGTGCCCGCAGCCTTTGGTGCAACGCGGGCCAGCCCAGTTGCTGCGCCTGCGCGTCCAGGCGGGCGCGCAAGGCCGGATCGGCCTCGGGCATCGGCGACAGTCCCTGGTGCAGGGCGCGGAAATACAGGCCGGTACCGCCCACCAGCAGGGGCAGCTTCCCCGCGCGCGTGGCCGCGTCCATGGCGTGGCGGGCATCGTGCGCGAACTGCGCCGCCGAATACGGCTGTGCGGGGTCGCGGATGTCGACCAGAGCGTGCGGGTAGCGCGCCAGGGTCGCCGCATCGGGCTTGGCCGAACCGATGTCGAGCCCGCGATAGACCAGGGCCGAATCCACGCTGATCAGTGCCACGGGATAACGCCGGGCCAGCGCCAGCGCCAGGTCGGTCTTGCCGGTAGCGGTGGGGCCCATCAGGAAGATCGCGGGAGGACGGGTGTCAATGGCAGACATGCAAGGCATTGTAGGCAATCGCACATGCAGGACGGGCGGCATCACTGCCGCCCGTCCTGGCTTGCAGACCCTCGCCGGGGTCAGGGCCTGGTCGGCACACCCATTTCCTTCAGCAGGTTGTCGGCATGGTCGACCTGGTGCATCACCCACAGCATGTAGCGCACGTCGACATGGATCGAGCGCGTCAGACGGGGATTGAACAGCCAGTCGGCACTGACCGACTCCCAGTTGCCGTCGAACAGCAGTCCGACCAGCCGGCCCTGGCCGTCCAGGGTGGGGGAACCGGAGTTGCCACCCGTGGTGTCCAGGTCGGTGAGGAAGTTGACCGGCAGGGCCCCTGCGCTGTCGGGCGCGTAGCCGTCCAGTGCCGCGATGCGCGAGGAGGTGAAACCATCGAAACGATGGGCGCGGATGGCTTCCAGCTCGGCCGCGGGGGCGTTGAACGGCGCCTTGCCCGTGTCCTTTTCGAGGATCCCCTCGGCGGTGGTGAACGGCAGGTACTTCACGCCGTCCTTCGGGAAATAACCCTTCACGGTACCGAAGGTCACGCGCAGGGAGCCGTTGGCGTCGGGATAGACCGGCCTGCCCTCGGCGCGGTTCCAGGCCAGCATGGCCTGCATGTAGCGCGGACGCAGGGCCTGGAATTCACCGGTGACGGTCTTGTCCTGCTTCTCGCGTGCCCGCAACTGGGGCATCAGCTTGCGCGCCAGCACGATCATGCTGTCGTGGCTTTGAGCCACCTGCTTCGCGTCGGCCTTGAACCACTTCAGGCGACCGGCGGTCGTGGTGAGCGAAGTCCCGGCATACAGGCTGGCGACCTTCTTTTCGATGGCGGCCCGGGTGTGCGCACCGTCAAGCCAGGCATCGAGTGCCTTGAGGCGCTGGCCGGTGGGCAGCTTCACGTAGCGCAACAGGCCGTACACCATCATCTGCTGGTCCACGCCTGCATCCATGCGCCGCGCCATCTGCTGCAGGCGACCCTTGATGCGCGGCTCGTCGCGTTGCTGCATGCCCTGGTTGCGTTCGAGGTCGGGTTTGGCACGCTCCTGATCCAGACGCACCAGCATGATGGCCGTCCCCAGCAGGCCGCGGGTGGCCAGGCGCGTGTCCAGGCTGCGCTCGCGATGGACCTGTTGCCGGGCGATCAGCTCCCGCAGCTTGTGGATATCCTCCAGCATGGCGCGATGCGCCGGGCTGGGGTTTGCGGCCAGCCACTTTTCCAGCGCCGCTTCCTGGCGCTGCTTGACCTTGACCGCGTGCGCCTTGCCCAGGCCCGCCAGCTGGCCTTCGAAATTCTTCAGGGCGTTGTTGTAGCTGGCCACCGTCCCGGCGTATTTCACCGCAACCTCGGGATTCTTGCGGCCGGCCTGCTCGATGATCTTCAGCAGGTCGCCGTAGACCTTCAGCAGCGTCGGGTAGCGCCAGTTGACCGCATCGGCCACTTCCGCGGCCAGGCGGTAGCGGTTGGTGCGACCCGGATAGCCGACCACCATGGCGAAATCGCCGGGCTCCAGTCCCCGCGGATTGACCTTCAGCCAGTGCCTGGGCCTGTAGGGCACGTTGTCCTTGCTGTAGGGCGCCGAACTGCCATCCGGCGCCACGTAGGCGCGCAGGTAGCTGAAGTCGCCGGTGTGCCGGGGCCACATCCAGTTGTCGATGTCGCCACCGTACTTGCCGATCGACTCCGGCGGCGCGTAGACCACGCGCACGTCCTTGATCTCGCGCTGCTTGATCAGCTGGTAGCTGGTGCCGCCATAGAAGCTGTAGACGTCGCAGCGGAAGTCCGCTCCGGACTCGCACTGCTTGACCAGGGTTTTCTCCGCGGTGTCGATGGCGTTGAAGCGATCCAGCGGCGACATGCCCGGCTTGATCGCGGCCTTGATGTCGGTGGTGACATCACGGATGTCTTCGGTGACGTAGACGTGCAGGTTCGGGCCGCCCGGCTTCTCCTCGCTGTGCCGCCGGGCCAGGAAACCGTCGACGATGAGGTTCTTCTTGTCGCTGGAGTTGTACTGCAACGCACCGTACGCACAATGGTGGTTGGTCACGACCAGTCCTTCGGGCGATACGAACGAGCCGGTGCAGAACCCCAGGCTGACCACGGCGCCCATCGGATAGGCGGTCAGGTCGGTCAGGTTCTTCGGGTCGAGCTTCAGGCCTTCGGCCTTCAGCGTCCTGGCCAGGCTGGGCAGCTGGGCCGGTTGCCACATGCCTTCGTCGGCATGCGCGGCAGGTAGGGCAAGGCCGGCACTGAGCACGGCCACAGTCAACAAACGTCGCAAGATATTCTCCTGATGTCGACGGGCCGTAATGACCCGCTTTGCGGATGCAAATGCATCGCGACTGGCGATCCTGCCCTAAAGGCGGCAAGGGAACAACATGAGCAAAGTCATGCACTTGCATCAACAGCCTGGGGATTTCGGGCGCCCGCATGGGAAACCACGCGGCCACGTATAATGGGTGCCTACCCTGGAGGTTTTCTGCATGTCCGACACGATGAAGGCGCTGGTCAAGCGCGAGGCCGCCGAAGGTATCTGGATGGCGCAGGTGCCGATTCCCGAGATCGGTCCCAACGAGGTACTGGTGAAGGTCGAGAAAACGGCCATCTGCGGCACCGACCTGCACATCTACAAATGGGATGCGTGGGCCCAGCGCACCATCAAGCCGGGCCTGGTGATCGGCCACGAGTTCGTCGGCCGGATCGTCGACATGGGCCCGGGCGTGACCGGCTACAGCGTCGGCCAGCGCGTGTCCGCCGAAGGCCACATCGTATGCGGCCACTGCCGCAACTGCCGCGCCGGACGCCAGCATCTTTGCCCGCACACCGTGGGCATCGGCGTGAACCGCAACGGCGCCTTTGCCGAGTACGTCGCCGTGCCGGCCTCCAACCTGTGGCCGATCCCCGACCCGATCTCCTCGGAGCTGGCCGCCTTCTTCGACCCCTACGGCAACGCCGCGCACTGTGCGCTGGAGTTCGACTTGATTGGCGAGGACGTGCTGATCACCGGCGCCGGACCGATCGGCATCATCGCCGCCGGCATCGCCAAGCACGTTGGCGCGCGCAACGTGGTGGTCACCGACGTCAACGACTACCGCCTGAAACTGGCCGCCGAGATGGGCGCCACGCGCGTGGTCAACGTGTCCCAGACGCGCCTGAAAGACGTGGTCGCCGACCTGCACATGGAAGGCTTCGACGTCGGCCTGGAAATGAGCGGCAACGCGCATGCCTTCAACGACATGCTGGAAACCATGTACCACGGCGGCAGGATCGCCCTGCTCGGCCTGCTGCCCAAGGGCGCCGGCGTGGACTGGGACAGGATCATCTTCAAGGGCCTGACCCTGCACGGCATCTACGGCCGACGCATGTACGAGACCTGGTACAAGATGACGCAGATGGTGCTGACCGGATTCCCGCTGCAGAAGGTACTCACGCACCAGATCGCCATCGACGACTTCCAGACCGGCTTCGATCTGATGGCCGCGGGCAACTGCGGCAAGGTCGTGTGTTCCTGGCAATGAAACCGGGAATGGTGAATGGAGATTGGGAAATCGACTTCGGTGTGCGCTGTGCATGGCATCGATGTCCCCCGCCCACATGACCGCAATACGATGCATCCGTGACACCCGGCCCCTGTTCCAGGCTCCCCATTTGCGCTGCAAGGAAAACACCATGGCCTATACCATCCGCGACCGCCTCAAGTCCGAACTCGACGACATCCGCGACAACGGGCTGTACAAGGAAGAGCGCATCATCACCTCACCGCAATCGGCACGGATCACGCTGGCGGACGGTCGCAAGGTGCTCAATTTCTGCGCCAACAACTACCTCGGGCTGGCCGATCATCCGGACGTGATCGCCGCCGCCAAGAAAGCGCTCGACACGCATGGCTTCGGCATGGCCTCGGTGCGTTTCATCTGCGGCACCCAGGACCTGCACAAGGCACTGGAGCGCAAGATCGCGGACTTCTTCGGCACCGATGACGCGATCCTGTATGCCGCCTGCTTCGATGCCAACGGCGGCCTGTTCGAGCCGTTGTTCGGCCCCGAGGATGCGATCATTTCCGATGCGCTCAACCACGCCTCGATCATCGACGGCGTGCGCCTGTGCAAGGCCCGACGCTACCGTTACGCCAACTCCGACATGGACGACCTGGAAGCCCAGCTCAAGGCCGCCCAGGCCGACGGGGTGCGCAGCACCATCATCACCACCGACGGCGTGTTCTCGATGGACGGCTTTGTCGCCCGCCTGGATGCGATCACCGCGCTGGCCGAAAAATACGGCGCGCTGGTGCACATCGACGAGTGCCACGCCACCGGCTTCCTCGGCCCCACCGGCCGCGGTTCGGCCGAGGTGCACGGGGTGATGGACCGGATCGACATCTTCACCGGCACCCTGGGCAAGTCGCTGGGTGGCGCTGTCGGTGGCTTCACCACAGGGCGCCAGGACATCATCGACATGCTGCGCCAGCGCTCGCGGCCCTATCTGTTCTCCAACTCGCTTCCGCCGCATGTGGTGGCCGCCGGCATCAAGGTGTTCGACATGCTGGCCGGTGCCGACGACCTGCGCAAACGGCTGAAGGACAACACCGCGTATTTCCGCCAGCACATGAACGAGGCCGGTTTCGAGATCAAGCCGGGGGATCACCCTATCGTTCCGGTGATGATCCATGACGCGCCAAAAGCCCAGGCGATGGCCAATGCCCTGCTGGACGAAGGCATCTACGTGACCGGCTTCTTCTTCCCGGTCGTCCCCAAGGGCCAGGCGCGTATCCGTACCCAGATGAGCGCGGCACACACCCGCGAACAGCTCGATGAGGCCATCGAGGCGTTCATTCGCACCGGCCGCGCCACGGGAGTCCTGCCCAGGGCGTAAAGTACGATCCCGTGCTTGTGGGAACGGCGGAAGCCGTGACCGGCGCGGCCAGTTCCGGCCCTGCGGTCGGCCCTGCCGGGCCTCCTGCAGAAAAATCGCGATGCTGCTCTTGTGGGAATGGTGGAAGCCATGACCGGCGCGGCCAATTCTGGCCCTGCGGTCGGCCCTGCCGGGCCTCCTACGGAAAAGCGCATTGCTGCTCTTGTGGGAATGGCGGAAGCCATGACCGGCGCGGCCAATTCTGGCCCTGCGGTCGGCCCTGCTGGGCCTCCTACAAAAAAAAGCGCGTTGCTGCTCTTGTTGGAATGGTGGAAGCCATGACCGGCGCGGCCAGTTCCGGCCCTGCGGTCGGCCCTGCCGGGCCTCCTGCAGAAAAATCGCGATGCTGCTCTTGTGGGAATGGCGGAAGCCGTGACCGGCGCGGCCAGTTCTGGCCCTGCGGTCGGCCCTGCCGGGCCTCCTGCAGAAAAATCGCGTTGCCGCTCTTGTGGGAATGGCGGAAGCCGTGACCGGCGCGGCCAGTTCCGGCCATGCGGTCGGCCCTGCCGGGCCTCCTACGGAAAATCGCGATGCTGCTCTTGTGGGAATGGTGGAAGCCATGACCGGCGCGGCCAGTTCTGGCCCTGCGGTCGGCCCTGCTGGGCCTCCTACAAAAAAAAGCGCGTTGCGGCTCTTGTGGGAATGGTGGAAGCCATGACCGGCGCGGCCAGTTCCGGCCATGCGGTCGGCCCTGCTGGGCGTCCTACAGAAAAATCGTGATGCGGCTCTTGTGGGAATGGCGGAAGCCATGATCGGCGCGGCCAGTTCCGGCCATGCGGTCGGCCCTGCTGGGCCTCCTACGGAAAAGCGCGTTGCTGCTCTTGTGGGAATGGCGGAAGCCGTGACCGGCGCGGCCAGTTCTGGCCCTGCGGTCGGCCCTGCTGGGCCTCCTACAAAAAAAAGCGCGTTGCGGCTCTTGTGGGAATGGTGGAAGCCATGACCGGCGCGGCCAGTTCCGGCCATGCGGTCGGCCCTGCTGGGCGTCCTACAGAAAAATCGTGATGCGGCTCTTGTGAGAATGGCGGAAGCCATGATCGGCGCGGCCAGTTCCGGCCATGCGGTCGGTCCTGCTGGGCGTTCCTGACGGGGTGCTGGCATACAACCGGTGGTTTTCCGGACTCCCATGAAAAAGCCCGGCCGAAGCCGGGCTTTTCCGTTGCAACGTTAAGGCTGCCGATTACTGGTTTTGCACCTGCAGTTCCACACGGCGGTTGCGGGACCGGCCCTCTGCCGTGGCATTGCTGGCCACCGGATCGTTCTCGCCGTGACCCACCGGGCCTTCCAGCTCCTTCGGGCTCACGCCGTGATCGACCAGGTAGTTGTAGACAATGCGGGCGCGACGCATGGAAAGGGCCTGGTTGTAGGCGGCGGTACCGATCGAGTCGGTGTAGCCGGCGACCTTCACACGCACGTCCTTGTAACGCTTGAGCGTGTCAACGGCCTGGTCGAGAAGATTCACGCCTTCCGAGGCATCCTGCAGGGTCGGCTTGATCTTGGTCTCGCCGATGTGCGGACGGTCGAACTTGAAGTGCACGCCTCGCAGTTCGATGACCACCTTCTGCGGGCAGCCATCCGGTCCGACGATAGTGCCGGGCGGGGTGTTCGGGCACTTGTCGTCGCAATTGTTGACGCCGTCGTGATCGCTGTCCAACTCACTGCAGCTCGGCTTGGGCGGCGGCGGCGGTGCCACTGGCTTCGGCGGCGGCGGCGCAACCGGGGCCGGCGGAGGTGCCGCGGCACCGAAGCGCGAAACCAGGCTCAGGCCGAGGAAGTAGTCGGTGTAGCCGGGGTTGGGCAGCGACTTGTAGTCGTGGTCGTAGCGCACGCCGGTTTCCATGCGCAGGTCCATGTTCTCATTGAGGGTCTTGGACAGGCCCACGCCGGCTTCCACGGCAGGCGACCAGCCGTTCGCGCCCGGATCGTTGTGCAGGCTGCCCATGGCGCCGAACAGCGCATACGGACGCCAGTCGTTCCAGCCCCCGGCATAGAAACGTGCAGCCAGGCCGATGTTGTAGTTCTTCCAGTGGTTGCCGGAGTAATCGACGCGGCGGCTGGTGGTGTCGACAAAGAAGTCCACCGAGGTGAAGTCGTTGATGAACTTGCCGAATCCGATGCCGTAGTACAGCTGGCGACTGTTGGTGTCGCGTGCCGTGTCATTGTAGTAACCGCCTACGGTCGGAGCGACATACCACCTTCCGTCATAGGCGCTGCTGCCGGTTGTCGCCTTGGCAGGACCGCTTCCCGCGGTCTGGGCCTGCGCCACGCCCGTGGTGGCCAGCGCCAGCACGGCGAGCGCGCCGAAAGCCTTCAGCTTCATTGAATCTCTCCTGGTTTTTGAAATGGGTAGGGGGTATCCCGTCCGTCATGGCCAGCAGCACATGAAAGACCGGGATTCCCTGCGCCGGGTCACAGATTCCTGTTACCGATGCAGTCTCGCTCATCTTAACAAAGAATGGACACCGGACACGTGCCGGCACAATTGCGTTCAGCCACGGTTGCCAACCCGCTCAAATCGAGAACAGCGACATGAAATGCTGGATCGGCATGGCATCGAGCTTTTCCGGGTCGGCGGTGGCAGCGAGAATCGCCTCGACCCGACGGGCCGGAAGGTGGCCGCGCAAGGCACGCTCGAATTTCTGCAGCAGGACCGGGATGCCTTCATCACGGCGCTTGCGGTGTCCGATCGGGTAATCGATCGCGATCCGCTCGCTGTGGCTGCCGTCCTTGTAGAACACCTGTACCGCATTGCCGATGTAGCGCTTGTCCGGGTCGAAGTAGTCCTTCGTGAACTGCGGGTTCTCCCTGACCTCCATCCGCTCGCGCAAGGCGTCGATGCGCGGGTCGGCGGCCACGTCGTCGTTGTAGTCGTCGGCCGTCAGGCGACCGAAGATCAGCGGCACGGCGACCATGTACTGGATGCAGTGGTCGCGGTCGGCGTAGTTGGCCAGCGGGCCGGTCTTGTCGATGATGCGGCAGCCCGCTTCCTGGGTCTCGATGACGATCTTCTCGATCTGGTCGATGCGTCCTGCGACCTCGCCGTGCAGCTTCATCGCGCACTCGACCGCGGTCTGCGCATGGAATTCGGCCGGGAAGCTGATCTTGAACAGCACGTTTTCCATCACGTAGCTGCCGAAGGGGCGCTCGAACTCGAACGGCTTGCCGCCGAAGGCCACATCGTAGTAGCCCCAGGTCTTGGCGCTCAGCGCGGACGGATAACCCACCACGCCCTTGTGCACGGCGTTGATGGCATGGGTGACGGCACGGCGGCAGGCATCGCCGGCAGCCCAGCTCTTGCGCGGCCCGGTGTTGGGCGCATGGCGGTAGGTGCGCAGGGCGCCGTTGTCGATCCAGCTGTGCGATACCGCGGTGATGATGTCGTCCTTGTCACCGCCAAGCATGCGCGTGGCAACGGCGGTCGACGCCAGTCGCACCAGGATCACGTGATCCTGGCCGACGCGGTTGAAGCTGTTCTTCAATGCATAGCCGCCCTGGATCTCGTGCGCCTTGATGGCGTAGCCCAGCACGTCGCGCACGGTCGGTGCCGTGCCGCCCTCGCGCCCGGCCTTGCGTCCCAGGTAATCGGCCACGGCCAGGATCGCACCGAGGTTGTCGGAAGGATGCCCCCATTCGGCGGCCAGCCAGGTGTCGTTGAAGTCGAGCCAGCGGATCTGGGTGCCGATGGCGAACGCTCCCTGTACCGGATCCAGTTCATGGCTGGTCCCGGGAACACGGGTGCCGCCCGCAAGGCTGGCGCCGGGCACGATCGGCCCGAGGTGCTTGACGCACTCGGGGAACTTCATGGCCAGCATCGCACAGCCGAGCGAGTCGAGCAGCATGTAGCGCGCGGTATCGAAGGCCTCGTCCGAATCGATGGCGTAATCGGCCACGTAGTCGGCAATGGCGACCATTGGCGCATCGGGTTCGGGGCGCTGGGCGGAACGGATGTCGGAAGCGCTCATGGCGGACCTCGCTGCAGGGAAACAAACGTCCATTGTACCCTCCAGCGTCGCAGGCACGACAGCAGCGCGCTTGACGCCGGACAGGCGGACTGCCGACAATCGGGCCATCAAGGGGGAGTAGCTCCCACGCGCGGTGATCGTCATCACGGGCATGCCTGCCCCGGTCACCGCGGCGGCTCCAGGCCGCGAGCAAGACTTTTGTGGATCCGCCGCGCCGGCGTGCGCGCGGCTGTCCGCACACGGTCCGCGCGCCAAGGGAACCTGCATGGATCTTCTGAACCCTGATCTTCTCTCCGGCCTGCTGGCCATCATCCTGATCGACCTGGTGCTGGCCGGCGACAATGCCATCGTGATTGCCTTGGCGGCCCGCAGCCTGCCCGGCCACCTGCAGAAAAAAGCCATCATCTGGGGCACCGTCGGCGCCATTGCCGTGCGTGTGGCGATGACGGCGATCGTGGTCTACCTGCTGCGTCTTCCGGGCCTGATGCTGGCCGGCGGGGTCGTGCTGCTGCCGATCGCCTGGAAGCTGCTGCGCCAGAAGGAGCCGGACCCGGAACAGCATGTGGGTGCCGCCTCGGGATTCTGGGCCGCCATGCGCACCATCATCGTGGCCGATGCGCTGATGGGTCTGGACAACGTACTTGCCATTGCCGGTGCTTCCAGGGGGCATCTGGGGCTGGTCATCATCGGCCTGCTGATCAGCGTGCCGCTGGTGGTCTGGGGCTCGACGCTGATCCTCAAGCTGATCAACCGCTTTCCGGTGGTCGTGTACATCGGTGCCGGCGCCATCGCCTGGACCGCCGCCCGCATGATCTCGCACGACATCTGGACCCGGACCTGGTTCGATGCGCATGACGGCCTGCGCTGGGTGCTCGACCTGGTGCTGGTTGCGGGTGTGTGCGGTCTGGGGGCATGGGCGCAATGGCGCGACAGGCGCCTGCCCGGCTGACGCACTGGCCTCCAGGGACGGCAGCATCCATAATCAAACGATCGTTTGGATGCAGGCTCCGCCATGAATGCCACCTCCTACCCGTCCCTGCTGCGCCCTCTGGACCTGGGTTTCTGCACCCTGCCCAACCGGGTATTGATGGGCTCGATGCACACCGGACTCGAAGACCGTGCCCGTGACTACGAGCGGCTTGCGGCCTTTTTTGCCGAGCGCGCGCGCGGCGGTGTCGGCCTGATGGTCACCGGCGGAATCGCACCGAGCATCGAAGGCTGGCTCAAGCCGTTCGGTGGCCGGCTGTCGATGCCCTGGCATGTCGCCCGCCACCGCAGGCTGACCCGCGCCGTGCACGCGGAGGGCGGGCGCATCTGCATGCAGATCCTGCACGCGGGCCGTTACGGCTATCACCCGTTGTCGGTGGCGCCGTCGCGGCTGAAATCGCCGATCACGCCGTTTACCCCGCGCGCCCTGTCCGCACGTGGAATCGAACGCACCATCCGCGATTTTGTCCATTGTGCCGTGCGCTCCCGCGAGGCGGGATATGACGGCGTGGAGGTGATGGGTTCGGAAGGTTATCTGATCAACCAGTTCCTCACCGAACGCACCAACCGGCGCAGCGACGCATGGGGCGGTGATGCCGAACGGCGCATGCGCTTTGCGGTCGAGATCGTGCGCCGCATCCGCGAGGCCGTGGGGTCGGATTTCATCCTCATCTACCGCCTGTCGATGCTGGACCTGGTCGAAAAGGGACAGACGTGGGACGACATCGTGCGCCTCGCGCGCGCCGTCGAGACGGCTGGCGCCACACTCATCAACACCGGTATCGGCTGGCACGAGGCGCGTGTGCCGACCATCGTCACCAGCGTGCCGCGCGCTGCCTTCGAATGGGTCACCGCGCGCATGAAGCGTGAGGTCGCCATCCCGCTGATCACCACCAATCGCATCAACCTGCCCGACGTGGCCGAGCGCATCCTCGCCGCCGGCGACGCCGACATGGTGTCGATGGCACGACCGCTGCTGGCAGACCCGGACTGGGTGGCCAAGGCCCGGCATGGCAAGGCCGAAGCCATCAATACCTGCATCGCCTGCAACCAGGCCTGCCTGGACCACGTGTTCGAGAACCGCACTGCATCATGCCTGGTCAATCCACGGGCCTGTCACGAGACCAGCCTGCGTATCGAGATCACCGAAAGCCCGCGTTCCTTCGCGGTGGTCGGTGCCGGACCGGCAGGACTGGCCTGCGCCGTCACCCTGGCCGAGCGCGGCCATGCCGTCACCCTGTTCGACCGGGCGGCGCAAATCGGCGGGCAGTTCAATCTCGCCAGGCGCATCCCCGGCAAGGAGGAATTCAACGAAACGCTGCGCTATTTCAGGTACCGGCTTGGCGATACCGGGGTGGACGTGCGCCTGGGATGCGAGCCGGATATGGACACGCTGCGCGGCTACGAGGCGGTGATTGTGGCCACCGGCGTGAAGCCGCGTGCGCTTGCACTGCCCGGTGCCGACCATCCCAGGGTGCTCGGCTATTTCGATGTGCTTGGCCACGATGCGCCGGTCGGCCGGCGCGTGGCGATCATCGGTGCCGGGGGTATCGGCTTCGACGTGGCCGAATTCCTGGTCCAGCCCGGACCCTCGCCGAGCACGGACGTAAAGCGATGGAACGAGGAATGGGGCGTAGACGAAGCCTATTGCGCCGCGGGCGGACTCAAGCCGCGACGGCCCGAACCGCCCGCGCGCGAGATCTGGCTGCTGCAACGCAGCGAAGGCAGGCCCGGCAGGCGCCTGAACAAGACCACGGGCTGGGTGCATCGCGCCACCCTGAAGGAAAAGGGCGTGCACATGCTCGGCGGTGTGACCTATCTCTCCATCGACGATGCCGGGCTGCACGTGCGCATCGACGGTGCCGAACGCGTCCTGGATGTCGATCATGTCGTGGTCTGTGCAGGCCAGGAGCCGAACCGCTCGCTGGCCGATGCCCTGCAGGCCGAGGGCATCACGACACACGTGATCGGCGGCGCCGACGTGGCCGCGGAACTGGACGCCAAGCGCGCCATCGACCAGGGTACGCGTCTGGCTGCCACGCTGTAGCCGGCCGGAAGACGCCTGCCGGATGGACGCCCCGCAGATGCAGGACCGGCCGGTCTCAATCCCGCTTCCAGTAGCGCTGCATTTCCAGGAACGTGAACGAGGCCGACCAGGTGATCAGCACGAATCCGGCCAGCGCCTCGGTGCCGACCAGGAAGCGCAGCGGCCCGGTCGGAATCACGTCGCCGAAGCCCACGGTGGTGTAGGTCACCGCGGAAAAGTACACGTAGTCGAGCAGTGACCCCGGGTCGATGCCGTGAATCTGGCCGAACCGCGGGTCGGTCTGCTGCAGCACGAACACCGCGAGTCCGAAGATCCAGATTTCCAGCACATGCAGCACCAGCACCCCGAAGATGCCACGCAGCATGTGCCTGCGCGCCCGGCCCTGCAGCCGCAGCAATCCGCGCGAGAGCCAGGACAGCCCCTCGTAATGCAGCAGCACGCACAGGGCCACCACCAGCACCGTGGCCAGCGCCACCGCCACATTGATGTCCCAGTGGCCGTAGGCTCCCGTGGAAACCGTGGACAGGGGGGCGTCGGATCGTCCGACCGCCGCAGCTGCAAGACTCACGCGCCCGTCACCGCTTGTCGACCGGCACGTAGGCGCGATCCTCGGGACCGTTGTAGTTGGCGCTGGGACGGATGATCTTCCCGTCCTCGCGCTGTTCCATCACGTGCGCACTCCAGCCGGTGGTGCGGGCGATCACGAACAGCGGCGTGAACATGGCCGTCGGCACGCCCAGCATGTGGTAGGCCGATGCGCTGTACCAGTCGAGGTTCGGGAACATCTTCTTCAGTTCCATCATCACGTTCTCGATCCGCTCGGAAACCTCAAACAGGCGCATGTTGCCGCCGTCCTGGCACAGCTTGCGGCTGATCTCCTTGATGATGGGGTTGCGCGGATCACCGATGGTGTAGACCGGATGGCCGAAGCCGATGACGATCTCCTTGTTGGCCACGCGCTGGCGGATGTCGGCCTCGGCCTGGTCAGCGTCGCGGTAGCGGGCAATGATCTCCATCGCCACCTCGTTGGCACCGCCGTGCTTGGGTCCGCGAAGGGCCCCGATGGCGCCGGTCAGCGACGAATAGATGTCCGAACCGGTGCCGGCAATCACGCGCGCGGTGAAGGTCGAGGCATTGAATTCGTGCTCGGCGTAGAGAATCAGCGACTTGTCCAGCGCGTTGGCATGCAGCTCGCTGGGCGGTTCGCCGTGCAGCAGATGCAGGAAGTGCGCCGCGACGGTGTCGTCATCGGTCTCGGTCTCGATCGGCTTGCCGTTCTGGCGAAAGTGGTACCAGTACAGCAGCATCGAGCCGAAGCTGGCGACCAGGCGATCGGCGATCTCGCGCGCACCGCTGACGCTGTGGTCGTCCTTTTCCGGCAGCACCGTGCCCAGTGCCGAGCAACCGGTACGCAGCACGTCCATCGGGTGCGCGGCTGCAGGCAGGCGCTCGAGCACGCCCTTGACCTGCTGCGGCAGGCCGCGCATGCGCTTGAGCCTGGCGCGGTAGGCGTTGAGTTCGGACCAGGTGGGCAGGTGACCGTGGATCAGGAGATGCGCCACTTCCTCGAAGCTCGACCGGGTTGCCAGATCCTTGATGTCGTAACCGCGGTAGTGCAGGTCGTTGCCGCTGCGGCCGACCGTGCAGACCGCGGTGTTGCCGGCGGCCACGCCGGACAGCGCCACGGACTTCTTGGGCTTGGGCAGGTTGGAGGGAGTGCTCTCGCTCATGCTGAAAACCTCGTGTGATGTCCTGGTATCGGTGGGTATCCGCGCGAGCCGGACTCGCGCACCCGGAAAACTTGATTGTCGCAGGTCGTAGGGCGGGCACCGTCCGCCATTCCCGCGTTCGCGATGGCGGACGGCGCCCGCCCTACGCCGTGTTCGCTGTCATTTGTCGCCCTGGAACAGGGCGTCGAGCTTGTCCTCGTAGGCGTGGTAGCCGAGGAAATCGTACAGTTCCTCGCGTGTCTGCATGGCGGGGACGACGGTCTTCTGGGTGCCTTCGCGGCGCACTGTCTCGTAGAAATCCAGCGCAGCCTTGTTCATGGCGCGGTAGGCGCCGCAGCAGTACAGCGCCATGTCCACGCCCGCCGTGCGCAACTCGTCCACGGTGAACAAGGGCGTGGCCCCGAATTCGGTCAGGTTGGCCAGGATCGGTACCTTGACCGCATCCTTGAACCTGCGGTAATCGTCCAGCGTCCGCATGGCCTCGGGGAAGATCATGTCGGCCCCGGCCTCGACGTAGGCCATCGCGCGCTCGATGGCGGCGTCGATGCCTTCCTTCGCGGCCGCGTCGGTGCGCGCCATGATCACGAAGCCGGCGTCGACCCTGGCATCCACCGCGGCCTTGACGCGATCGACCATTTCGGCCGCCGGCACCACTTCCTTGCCCGGCCGGTGTCCGCAACGCTTCTGCCCCACCTGGTCCTCCAGGTGCACCGCCGCCACACCGACGCGCTCGAAGGAACGGATGCTGCGCGCGATGTTGAAGGCACCGCCCCAGCCGGTGTCGATGTCGACCAGCATCGGCATGCCGGTGGCTTCGACGATGCGACGGGCATCGGTCAGCACATCCTCCATGGTACTGATGCCCAGGTCCGGCATGCCCAGCGAATTGGCGGCCACGCCACCGCCCGACAGGTACAGGGCGCGGTATCCGACGCGCTTTGCCATGAGGCCGGCATAGGCGGTGATCGCGCCGACCACCTGCAATGGTTTTTCTTCCTTGAGCGCGGCGCGGAAGGCGGCGCCCATCGAGGATGCTGCTTGCATGGAGCTGACTCCGGGAGAGCTGTCTCAGCCGGTCATTGTAGTCCATCGGCGCGCCGTCCAGCCGAATGCACCCTGCCTGCGCTGCCCGCCTGCGGCGGCTTGCGGTACGATGCCGCAACGCCACGAACCACAGCCCCGGACGTACATGGTTTCCCGGCCACGATGAGTTCCGCATGACCGCCATCCCGATTCTCATGTACCACCATGTCGCCCCCGTGCCTTCCGGGTTGCGCGCACTGCGCGGTCTGTATGTCTCTCCCGGCGCATTCTCCCGCCAGATGCGCCTGCTCGGATGGCTTGGGTTTCGCGGCCTGTCCATGTCCGATGCCATGCCGTACCTGCGCGGCGAAGCCCGCGGCAAGGTGGCGGTGATCACCTTCGACGACGGTTACGTGGATAACCTCGAACACGCACTTCCCGTCCTGCAACGGCACGGCTTTTCGGCCAGCTGCTACGCCGTCAGCGGCGCACTCGGTGACTACAACCGATGGGACGAAGCCCGGACCGGCGTGCGAGCGCCGATCATGACCGCCATGCAGTTGCGCGCATGGCGGGCGGCCGGCATGGACGTGGGCGCGCACACACACTCGCACGTGCGACTGACCCAATGCGATGACGCGGCCCTGCAGCGCGAAGTAAACGATTGCCGCAAGGCATTGCAGGATTGCACAGGATCGCCGGTGACGCAGTTCTGCTATCCGTACGGTGATCATGATGACCGCGTGGTCGCAAGCGTGCGCGAAGCCGGCTTCTCCGACGCCACCACCACGCTGCGCGGCCGTGCCCGAGCCGGGGGCGATCCGCTGCGCTGGCCGCGCGTGCCGATCTCCAACCGCCACCTGCTGGCCCAGGTCGCCGTGCGCCTGGTGAGCCGCTACGAAGACCGTCACGCATGAAGCTGCTGTTCGTGGGGACCGATCGCGATCGTGCCGGCGGTGCCGCGCATTTCCTGTCGATGGTGCAGGCAATGGCCGGCGCCGGACACACCGTATGGGCACTGGCGGACCGCAACACCCATATCGCCCGCCAACTGGAAAATGCCGGACTGACATGGCGGCACGCGCGCTTTCGCAACGTGTTCGCCCCGCCTGCCCATCGCAGCCTGTCACGTGCCATCCATGATCTCGAACCGGACTGGCTGATCGGCGATTTTGGCAAGGAATACTGGCCGCTGATCGTTCAGGGACGGTTGCACGGCATTCCCGTGGCGCTGTTTCGCCAGCGTGCACCGGCCATGCACCGCATGTCCGAATACCTGCTGCCACGGCTGGCCCAGCGCTTCATCGCCGTGTCCGGATATGCCCGCGAACTGTTCGTTGCGCGCGGCATGCCTGGCGACCGTGTCCAGGTCGTCTACAACCCGGTCGACACCGGTATCAGCAAGCCGGACGCGGAACTCGGGCGCCGTATGCGCCATGAACTGGGCATCCCCGGGGACGCGGTGGTGGTCGGCTATGTCGGCCGCATGTACACCGGCAAGGGCATCTTCGTGCTGCAGCAGGCACTTGACCAGGCGATGCAGATCGATCCCCGCCTGCATGCACTCTGGATCGGCGAAGGCCCGCAGCTGGAGGACCTGCGCTCGCGCATCGAGCACGGCGGGCTCGCATCACGGCACCACGTCGCCGGCTGGCGAGCCGATGCGGCTCGCTGCTACAGCGCCATGTCCATGCTGGCGTTCCCTACCGTGATGCAGGAAATGTTCGGGCGCGTGTCGGTGGAGGCACAGGCCAGCGGCATCCCGGTGCTGGGCAGCCATATCGGCGGCATTCCCGAAACCCTGCGCGAGGGTGAAACCGGCAGGCTGCTTCCGGTGGGCGACGTCGATGCCTGGCGTGACGCCATCGTGGACCTGGCCCACGAAGAAAAACGCCGCCGCATGGGTGCGGCGGCGCGGGCTTTCATCGAGGAGCGCTACGCCATGCCGGTGATCGCGCGCACTTTCGCGGAGCTGCTTGGCACACCGGCAGGCACTTGAGCCACCCGCAGGAATGGTATTCCGGCATCCCCCTGGCCGACACAAAGCGGCCCGGTCAAGGGACGTTCAACCCGGAAACAGGCCTTCAACGGCGCTGCGCTCTTCATGCAGTTCCCTGGCGGTAGCGTCCATGCGCTGGCGCGAGAAATCGTTGATTTCGAGCCCCTGCACGATGCTGTAGGCACCGTCCTTGCAGGTCACCGGGTAGCCGTAGATCACGCCGGGCTTGATGCCGTAGGAGCCATCCGACGGGATACCCATCGATACCCAGTCACCCTCGGCCGTACCCAGCGCCCACGAGCGCATGTGGTCGATTGCGGCCGAAGCCGCCGATGCTGCGGACGAGGCGCCGCGGGCCTTGATGATCGCCGCGCCGCGCTGCTGCACGGTAGGGATGAACTCGCCCTCGTACCAGGCCTGGTCGACCAGTTCCATGGCGCGGGTGCCGGCAACGGTGGCGTGATGGATGTCCGGGTACTGGGTCGAGCTGTGGTTGCCCCAGATGATCATCTTCTTCACATCGGTGTTGTGCTTGCCGGTCTTCTCGGCCAGTTGGCTCATGGCGCGGTTGTGGTCCAGGCGCACCATGGCAGTGAAGCACTTCGGGTCCAGATCCGGTGCATTCTGCTGGGCAATCAGTGCGTTGGTATTGGCCGGATTGCCGACCACCAGCACCTTCACGTCGCGCCTGGCGTGGTCGTTCAACGCCTTGCCCTGCGGCCCGAAGATCTTGCCGTTGGCTTCCAGCAGGTCCTTGCGCTCCATGCCGGCCCCGCGCGGACGCGCGCCGACCAGCATTGCGTAGTCGGCGTCCTTGAAGGCGACATTGGCATCGTCGGTGGCGACGACGTCGGCCAGCAGCGGGAATGCACAGTCGTTGAGCTCCATCACCACCCCCTTGAGCGCGTCCAGGGCCGGGGTGATCTCGAGCAGGTGCAGGATGACCGGCTGGTCCTTGCCCAGCATGTCGCCGGCGGCGATGCGAAACAGCAATGCGTATCCGATCTGGCCAGCGGCGCCGGTGACGGCAACTCGAACGGGGGTTTTCATGGTTTGGCTCCGTAACGAATGTGGGGTCATGGTGGAAGGTGCGACGGAAAGCGAAATCGGTGGATGTCCCTTTCCCGATGCCCTGTGCTCAGGTCAGTTCGGAAAAGAAGTCGCGGATGCGGTTCATCCCCGGCTCCAGCTCCTCGGGCTTGCAGGAATACGAGATTCGCAGTCCGCGCGGTTCACCGAAGGCCGAGCCCGGCACGCAGGCCACGCCCTTGGCTTCCATCAGCGCCGTGCACACGTCGACGTCATTCTCGATGAGCCTGTCGCCATGACGCTTGCCGAATGCGCAGGAGATGTCCGGGAAGGCATAGAAGGCACCCTGGGGACGCGGGCACTCCACGCCCGGGATACCGTTGAGGATATCGACCACGATGTCGCGGCGTCGGGCAAACTCGGCGCACTTTTCCTCGGGCACGTCCTGCGGGCCGCTCAACGCAGCCGCGGCGGCGACTTCGGCCACCTCGGGGATGTTGGTGATGTGGTTGGAATTGAGCACGACCACGGCATCGGCGACGGCCTTCGGGCCGGCCATCAGGCCGACGCGCCAGCCTGGCATGCCATAGGTCTTGGATAGCGAATCGACGAAGATCATGCGTTCGCGCAGCTCGGGGCGGAAGTGCACGAAGTTGTGATAGCCCACGCCGTCGAAGATCATGCGGTTGTAGATGTCGTCGTTGATGACCCAGGTGTCCGGATGCTTCACCAGCACATCGGCCAGGGCGGCGATCTCGTCGCGGGTATAGACCATGCCCGTCGGGTTGGACGGGTTGTTGAACAGGAAGATCCTGGGCTTGCTGGCCAGCGCCTGGTCCAGCTGCGCCGGGGTCAGCTTGTAATTCTGCTCGGGCGGGCACGGCAGCAGCCTGACCCTGGCACCGAGGATCTCGGCAATATCCAGATAGCTGGTCCAGTAGGGCGTCGGAAAGGCGATCTCGTCGCCCTCGTCCAGGAGCGCCTCGGCCAGGTTGTAGAGAATGTGCTTGGCGCCCACGGCAACCGCACAGTTCTCGATGCCGTAACCGTCCAGGCCAAGGCCTTTCATGCTGTGCAGGAAGGCGTCCAGCAACGGCTTGCCGCCACGGTTGGAACCGTAACTGCCCGAGTCCCTGTCCAGCCACTCGCGCACCGCCTGGTAGACATGCGGGCCGGGCAGGAAATTCGGCACGCCAATCGAGAAGCTGATGATGTCGCGGCCTTCGGCCTTGAGCTGGCGGGCCTTCTGCGCAATCTGCATGATCGCGCTCGGCTTGGCACGGCTCATGCGCTGGGCGAGCTTGGGCATGGATGAGTCTCGCGAAACGAATCGGAAAACCGCGATTTTATCACACGGCCCAAACCGCAAGCCTCCGCTCGCGGCATGGCACACAGTCGCCGGCACCCGGGTGCCGGCGACCGCGTCGCGCTACTGGCCGATGTCGCGCAGCGCCTTGCCGCCCATCAGGTTGCGCTCGATCTGCTCCAGGCTGGTGCCCTTGGTTTCCGGCACGAACCAGAAGGTGAACAGCAGGAACAGGACGTTGAGACCGCCGTACAGCCAGAAAGTCTGCGCCGGGCCGATACCGTTGAGCAGGCTGAGGAAGGTCAGTCCGACGATGGCATTGGCCACCCAGTTGGTCAGGGTGGATACGCCAATGCCGAAGTCACGCCCTTTCAGCGGCTGGATCTCGGAACAGATCGCCCAGACCAGCGGTCCGGCCGACATCGCGAAGCCGACGATGAACACCAGCAGCATCGCCACGGTGAAAATCTGCTCGCCCTGGGTGAGGACGCCCATGTGCATCATCGTCCCTACCGAGAGCAGCCCCGCCGCCATCACCAGGAACCCGGCGTAGAGAATCGGCTTGCGACCGACCCTGTCGACGAAGGCGATGGCGATGAAAGTGGCCAGCACGTTGGTCACGCCCACGATCACCGTGGCCCACATCTGCGCGTTCACTCCGAAACCCACCTGATGGAAGATGCGCGGCGCGTAGTACATGATCACGTTGATGCCGGTCAGCTGCTGCACGACCTGCAGGCCGATGCCGAGGAAGACCGAGCGGCGGAAGTTGGCGTTCTGCAAAAACATGTGCCAGCCGCGCTGCGGGATCTTCAGCTGTTCCTGGATGTCGGCCACTTCCCGCTCGACCGCGGCGGGATCCGTGCGCAGGTGGTTGAGCACATCCTGCGCTTCGCCGGAGCGCCCGCGCATGACCAGCCAGCGCGGGCTCTCGGGAAGGCTCAGCACGCCCAGCAGGAACAACGCGCCGGGGATGGCGATCACGCCCAGCATCCAGCGCCACTCGCCATGCCGGCTGAACCACAGGTTGGACAGGAAAGCACCCAGGATGCCGATGGTGATCATCAGCTGGTACATCGAGATCATCGCACCGCGGGTTTCCTGCGGCGATACCTCGGCCAGGTACAGCGGCGCGGTGAAGGCCGCCACGCCGATCGCAATGCCAAGCAGGAAGCGCGCGGCCACCAAAGCCTCCGGCGTCCACGCGAACGCGCACAGCAGCGAGCCGATCACGAACAGTGCGGCGCTGACGACCAGCGTGCGCCGGCGGCCCAGGGACGAGGACAGCCACCCTGCACCCGCCGCACCCGTCGCCGCACCCCACATCATGCTGCTGACGATCCATTCGATGTAGTTGTCGCTGATGTGGAAATACGTCTGGATGAACTGCTCGGCGCCGGATATCACACCAATGTCCAGTCCGAACATCAGACCGGCCAGCGCGGCCAGGAGATAGGTGAATATGGTCGATCGTTGCTTGGGTGCGGTCACGGCGGCTTGCATGGAATGGCTCTCCCCCTGGCAGGTGTCCTGTGGAATAGAAACCGCCGTCATGGGGACGGCGACCCTCTAAATGTGCGCCAAGAGCGCGCCAACCGCAAATAACCGTTTACCGTCCGGGCACGATGCTTGTACGCCGTGCCGTCTGAAGACACATCCCGGGTACTGAGCTTCATGGTCACATGCATGCGCATGCCCAAGCCTTGCCCGTGTCCAACTGGACACCCACACTGGCAAACCCTTCCACTGACCTGGGAGATTGCACATGTACTGGATAGGCTTGTTCGTGGTTGGCCTGGTGGTCGGTCTGGTCGCCAAGCTGCTGATGCCCGGCAAGGACCCGGGTGGATTCATCGTCACCGCCCTGCTCGGTATCGCCGGCATGTTCCTCGGCAACTGGCTCGCCGGCGTGTTCGGGGTCGCCATTGGCGGGGCATTGGCCGGCTTCATTGCCGGTGTCATCGGCGCCGTCATCTTGCTGTTCGCGTATCGCGTGGCGTCCAGGAAGCGTTAAGTCCGAAACAGGAAAGGGCGGCCGAAGCCGCCCTGGTCCAGGGTCCTGCGGCAGGCTCAGCCGCGCGCGTCCAGCACCGCATTCCAGTCGGTCACGCGATCATTCATTTTCTCCAGCAACGCATCGACATCACCTTCGAGCTCGACCTTTTCGATGCTGTCGCCCTGTTCGATCGCGTCGACCACGGCCTGGTCGGAGGCATCCACCACCTCGCCGAACACGCTGTGCTTGCCGTCCAGCCACGGTGTGGCGCCATGGGTGATGAAGAACTGACTGCCGTTGGTACCCGGGCCGGCATTGGCCATCGACAGCACACCGGGTTTGTCGTGCCGCAGGCCGGCGTCGAACTCGTCCTCGAACCGGTACCCCGGCCCGCCGCGCCCACTGCCCTCGGGACAACCGCCCTGGACCATGAAATCGGCAATGACGCGATGGAAATCCAGTCCGTCATAGAAACCGCGACGGCTGAGATTGACAAAATTGGCCACGGTCAGTGGAACCTTGTCGTCATGCAGGCGGATGCGGATCGGGCCGCGGCTGGTGTGCAATGTGGCAATGATGGGCATGCGAGGTATCCGTTATTATTGAACCAATTGGTACTATAATTTCGTGCCCGCAAATGATACCTGACCGTGACCCGCTCCCGGTCGAACCCGAACCGTTCCGTGCTCCGTGCCGTGGCATGTGTGAGGCAATTGCATGCACAGCCGGTATGTCGCACACCCCACGATCACCCACGGCAACGACTGCATGAAGCTTCGCACCGCACCAAACGACCCTCACTACACCCGGCTGGCTGCCCTGGGCTGGCTGCATTTCCTGAATGATGGCGCAGCCAATTTCCTGCCCGGCATCCTGCCTGCGGTCCTGATCGCCGTGGGCCTGAACACGGGTTATGCCGGTGCGGTGATGTCGGCACTCCTGGTCGGTCAGTCCCTGCAGTTTTTCGGTGGTTGGCTGGCTGATCGTATCGGCGGGCGCTGGTTGATCCTGCTTGGACTGGCCGGGTCCACGCTCGGTGCGATCGCCATAAGCCTGGCCACGAGCCCCGCTTGGCTGATCCCGGCCCTGTTCGGCATCGGCATTTCCAATGCCCTGTTTCATCCGCAGGCGCTGGCCGGCGCGCGCACGCTCAGCGGCAAGCGCCCGGGGTACGGCATGTCACTGTTCCTGGTCGGCGGCGAAATCGGCCGTGGCATCTGGCCGCTGCTGGCCAGCCTGGTCGTGGTCGCCTGGGGACTGCGCAGCCTGTGGTGGCTGGGCCTGCCTGCACTGCTCAGCATGGCGATGCTGTGGCGCGTCATTCCGGAGCAGCCACGCCGCCCGGCCCATCTCGACGGCGTGGACTGGAGCCGCTACCGCCTGGCGCGGGTGGCCCTGGTCGGATTTTCCCTTTTGCGCGCCCTGGCAATCTTTGCCACGGTCACCTACCTGCCCGTCTGGTGGCACCAGCAGGGGCGCCCGCTGGTCGACGGAGCGAGCGCCATCGCCGTCCTGCTGGTGGTCGGCATCGTCGGCAACATCGGTGGCGGGCACCTTGCCGACAGGATCGGGCGCCGCGCCGTGATGGCGGGATCGAGCGTGCTGGGTGCCATCCTGTTCGTCGTGCTGCTGAAATCCGACGGCATCGCCGTGTGGATCGTACTGGGCTTGCTGGGAATGGCGCTGTTTGCCTCCCTGCCGCTGGGCATCCTGATCGGCCAGGACCTTTTCCCCGGCAACCGCTCCCTGGGTTCAGGCATTGCGCTGGGCGTGTCCAATGGCCTGGCGGCGCTGGCACTGCTGCCGCTCGACACGCTTGCCCGCAGCCATGGTGTCGCAGCAGTGTTCGGGTGCCTGGCCGCGGCAATGCTGGTCTCGGTCATCGCGGTGGCGGCCTTGCCGGAAGCCATTCACCACGAGCAGTGATCCGGCCGCCCAAACCACTCAGCCACCCCCTGCCCGAAGGCCGCAATTGCAGTACAGTAGCGTGACATGACCCATGGCAGGGGAGAAAGGGATGTTCGCCAGACGCATGTTCACGGTCGGCCTGGTCGCCGGCTTCTGCCTGTTATCAGCCTGTCGCGAAAAGCCGCACCCGGGCCCCGCGACCACCTCCGCATCGGTTGCGCGGGCACAGGCGCTTACATCACGCCCGGCATGGCTGCACCAGCACATGCCGGCACACGCCCTCGCCTACGTGCGCCTGCCATCAGCCTGGACACTGGCCGGCGCCACCCCCATGGGGCGACCGCTGGATCGGGCCGTTACCGGCCGGCAATCGCTGGCTGTCATCCGGCTGCTGCGTGGATCGGCAGACCACCCTAATCCCGACATCGGTGCCCTCGCCCCACTGGCCAGCGTGTTCCTGGCAAGACTGGACTCGCCACTGGAAGCGGTGCTCATCGACCCCACCGGCTTGCCCACACCCAATGCTCAGGTGCTTGTGTTGGGACGCCTGAATGTGACCGGCCAGAAGCAGGTCGATGCACTGTTCAACCGCTTGCCAAAAACGGAATTGCAGCTTGCCGACCCCCTGGATAGAGCAGGAAACGGCGCACTGAAGAACGGTGCACGCGTGCACTTCGATGCCGGGAGCGGACGCCTTTTCGTTCTGGCTGGACGGCAACCGGCCACTCCGACACAGATGGCCAGCGTGCTGGCATCACTCGGCAAGCAAGCCGTGCCGGCGAGCATGGCACGCCTTGAACCGCAGATCGACGGATCCGGGCAGGATCTGTTCGTGTGGATCAGGCTCAAGGGCATGGCTGCAGCAGCAGCCAGCGGATTGCCGCAGGCCCTGTCCGGAGCGCTCCCCGGCAACCTGCTTGAACATGCCGATGCCGTGGCCTTTGGTGCCGGGAGTGTTCAGGGCCACGGCCGGATCCGCATTGCCCTGTCCGCGCCCGGGGCTCGCGTGCTCGATTACCTGGCGCCACGCGTGGACACCGACGGACTCAAGGCAGTGGGCAAACTGCGCTGGGCCTTCACCCTCGCCCTGCCCAATGCAGAGCAGGTACAGCGTTTCGAGCAAAACGTGAATCGCGACCTCGGCGCACGTGGCGCCCAGGTCGTTCGCATCCTGACGGCACGGCTGAAAGCCGCCGGCCTGCCGGGACCGCAGGAACTGAGCCGTTGGCTGGGACCAGAACTGGTGGCGTTCGGAGATTCCAGTGGCACCTACACGGCGCTGCGCGTGCGTGATGTCGATGCCTTCCATGCCGCACTCGAACGTCTCGCGCACCGCTACCACTGGCGCATGGGTGTCGCCCGCTCCGGCAACGCCAGGGTCCACTGGCTGTCGGCTTCGTCACCGCTGTCCGCACGTATGGGCAAGGACCAGTCAGGTTCGGACCAGCACTTCGGCAAGGCCCTGGCCGAGGCCGTCATGCAACCACGCGTACACCTGTTCTGGAGCGAAGAAGGTCACTGGCTGATCTTCGCGCAGGTGCCCCAGGCCCTGGCAGACCGTGCCGAAAAGGGGGCGCATGCGTCTGTCGCCGACTGGCTGCATGCCCGGGACTATCCCGCCTTCACCTGGATCGGCGCCACCGCCATCAATCGCGACGCGCAGCGCCAAGCCTATTACAACTACATCCAGGCGCTCTTGTTCCTGGGTGATGTGCTGCATCAGCCCGTGAACATCATGCCATTGCCCAGCGCCAGCCGGCTTGGCCTGCCCGAAGACGGCTTCATCGGCGGGGGGCTGACCATCACACCCGACACCATGGGCCTGGAACTGGATTACTCGCAATCGCCCGCTGAACTGCTGCAGGGCCGCAGCACCACCTCGGGCATCGCGGTGATGGCTGTCCTGGCCGCAATCGCGATTCCCCAGTACCAGCAGTACCTGGTCAAGGCCAGGTTCAACGAGGCGCTTACCGTTGCCGACGCTCTCAAGCGTCCCGTGGAGGGGTACCTCGAGCGGACCGGCCGCTGCCCAACCCCTGGCCAGGCTGGCCTGGCCAGGGCTGATCAATACGCCGGGCGCTATGTGGCTGCAGCCCAGGCGGGCGGTCATGCGCCGCACTGCACGATCCGCGTGCAATTCAGGAATGCACCCACAGCACCTGCCGTGCTGGCCGGAAAGACGGTCCTGTTCACTGCCTCGAGGCATGGCCAGGGGCTGGTCTGGACATGCCGGGCGCCGTCCATCGACAACAAGTACAAGCCGGCGTCCTGCCGCTCGCCATGACAGGCGCGATGCCCTCGAATAATCTGTTTCCCGGGCAGTTTTCCAGTACAATGGCCGGCTTGTCCAAGACCCCAAGGCGGCGTGACCGACCAGGCCACGCCGGGTACCCATGTCCATCGAAAAGCTTCGCAACATCGCCATCGTCGCCCATGTCGACCATGGCAAGACCACCCTCGTCGACCAGCTGCTCAAGCAGTCGGACACGCTTTCCGCGCGCGAGGTGATCCCGGACCGGGTCATGGACTCCAATGACCTGGAGAAGGAACGCGGCATCACCATCCTGGCCAAGAACACGGCCATCCGCTGGAAAGATGAGCACGGCGAGACCTGGCGCATCAACATCGTCGACACCCCGGGCCATGCCGATTTCGGCGGCGAGGTCGAACGCGTGCTGTCGATGGTCGATTCGGTGGTGGTGCTGGTGGACGCCTTCGACGGCCCCATGCCGCAGACGCGCTTCGTCACCCAGAAGGCCTTCCAGATGGGCTTCAAGCCGATCGTGGTGATCAACAAGGTCGACCGTCCGGGCGCGCGCCCGGACTGGGTACTCAACGCCACCTTCGACCTGTTCGACCGCCTCGGCGCGAACGACGAGCAACTGGATTTTCCGGTGGTCTACGCCTCCGGCCTGCAGGGTTACGCGGGCCTGGACGAAAGCGTGCGCGAAGGCGACATGACGCCGCTGTTCAGGACCATCGTCGAGAAGGTGGCGGCGCCGCAGGTGGATGCCGACGGCCCTTTCCAGATGCGCATCAGCCAGCTCGACTACAACAGCTATGTCGGCGTGATCGGCATCGGTCGCGTGCAGCGCGGCATGGTGCGCACCAACCAGCCCGTCAGCATCATCGACCGCGAAGGCCGCAAGCGGCAGGGCAAGGTGCTGCAGGTGCTCGGCTTCATGGGCCTGGAACGCCATGAGGTGAGCGAAGCACGTGCCGGCGACATCATCGCCATCTCCGGCATCGAGGACCTGGGCATTTCCGACACCGTGTGTGCGCTGGACACCCCCGAAGCACTACCGGCGCTGACGGTGGACGAACCGACCATCTCCATGACCTTCCAGGTCAACAATTCGCCGTTCGCCGGCAAGAAGGATGTCAGCGGCGGCAAGTTCATCACCAGTCGCCAGATCCGCGAGCGCCTGACCCGGGAAATGCTGCACAACGTTGCGCTGAAGGTCGAGGACACCGACGACCCGGACAGGTTCAAGGTATCCGGTCGTGGCGAACTGCATCTTTCGATCCTGATCGAAACCATGCGCCGCGAAGGCTATGAACTGGGCGTCTCGCGCCCCGAGGTCATCATCAAGGAAGTCGACGGCGAGCTGCAGGAGCCGTACGAACAACTGGTGGTCGACCTGGAAGAACCCTACCAGGGTGGGGTGATGGAGCGCCTGGGCCTGCGCAAGGCGCAGCTCAAGAACATGGAACCCGATGGTCGCGGCCGCGTGCGCCTGGAATACATCATCCCGGCACGTGGGCTGATCGGATTCCAGACCGAGTTCAAGACGTTGACGGCGGGCACCGGCCTGCTGTTCCACGTTTTCGACCATTACGGTCCGAAGTCCGAGGGTGCTATCGGCAAGCGCCAGAACGGGGTCCTGATTTCCAACGGCACCGGCCCTGCCCCGGCCTACGCCCTGTACGGCCTGCAGGACCGCGGGCGCATGCTGATCGATGCCGGTGTTGAAATCTACGAAGGACAGCTGGTCGGCATCCACGCCAAGAGCAACGACCTGACGGTCAACGCCCTGCGTGCCAAGCAGCTGACCAACATCCGCGCCTCCGGCAAGGACGATGCCCTGACCCTGACGCCGCCGGTCAGGATGTCGCTGGAGCAGGCGCTGGAGTTCATCGACGACGATGAACTGGTTGAGGTCACGCCCCGGGAGATCCGGCTGCGCAAGAAGCATCTGACCGAGAACGACCGCAAGCGTGCCTCGCGCGCGGCCTGAGGTTGGCCGCGCGACCATCTCCGGGAGTGGAAGCTTGCACCCTGTACTCCCAGGGGCTCTACACTTGACGCCATGAGCACGCCGATATTGCTGTCCTGGAGCGGTGGCAAGGATTGCCTGATGGCCCTCGCCGCCCTGCGCGATGACCCGAACTGGACGCCAGTCGGCCTGCTGACCACGGTCACCCGCGATTTCGACCGGGTAGCCATGCACGGCATTCGCCGCAGCGTGCTCGAAGCCCAGGCCCGGGCCCTGGACCTGCCGCTGCTGACCGCCGAAATCGACTGGCCCAGCAGCAATGAAGCCTATCAGCAGGCCCAGGCCGACGCCTTGCAGCGCGCCGCTGCCCGCTGGCCCGGATTGCATCATTGCGCTTTCGGTGACCTGTTCCTCGAAGACGTGCGCAATTACCGCATCGCCCAGCTCGACAGCCTGCGCTGGGAAGGCGTGTTCCCGCTCTGGGGGCGCAATACGGCCGAGCTGGCACGGCAATTCGTGCGGCAGGGTTACGTCGCACACCTGAGCTGTGTGGACACCTCGCAGCTGGACGCCTCCCACAGCGGCCGCCGGTTCGACGACGCGTTGCTCGATGCTTTCCCGGCAGGGGTCGATCCATGTGGGGAAAACGGCGAATTCCACACCCTGGCCAGTGCCGGCCCGGCATTCAACACAAGCCTGCGCCTGCGCGCCGGCACATCGGTGCTGCGCGATGCGCGGTTCCAGTACACCGACTTCCTGCTCGATGATGCATGCTGAAACGGACACCGTGCTGCCGGACCTGTTGCGCGACGGCTTGCGCCTGGTGTTCTGCGGCACCGCTCCCAGCCGGCGTTCGGCGCGCGAACAGGCCTACTACGCGCATCCCGGCAACGCCTTCTGGCCCACCCTGCACACGGTCGGCCTCACACCGCAGCGATGGTCTGCGGATGCATTCCCGCAACTGCTGGATCTGGGTATCGGACTGACCGACCTGGCCAAGCACCACTCGGGCAATGACAACGAACTGCCACACGGCGCATTCGATATTGCTCGCTTCAGGGAACGCATACTGGCCCACCGTCCGGCCACCGTGGCCTTCACCAGCAAAAATGCCGCACGCGCCGTCCTGCAGCAGGTCGTGGCCTACGGGTGGCTCGATGCATCGATCGGTTGCACTCGCCTGTTCGTGCTTCCCTCGCCATCCGGCCAGGCCCGCGCATCATGGTCGATTGCGCCCTGGCAGGCGCTGGCCGACTGGTTCCACGCGGACTGAGTCGGCCGTCGCAGTCGAACTTTTTGCCGGCTCGCCACCTGTCGGCACGGCCGTGTAGACTCAACCACTTCACCGGACCAGTTGGGGGAAATCATCATGCGCCACATCCAGAACTGCATCCGCTTGTGGGCAGTGCTGCTGCTGTCCGGCATCGTGTTTCCGGTATCTGCCCAGCCCGGACCGGTATCCAGCCCAACCGCATCAGCCCGGACTCCGGTCGATGTGTACGCCTCCATCGCCCAGCAGGAACAACGCATGCGACGAGGTTCACTGAGCGCCGAACAACTGGCCAGGGCCTACCTTGCCCGCATCGCGGCGATGGACCGCTCGGGCCCGCATGTCAATGCCGTCATCGAAATCAATCCCGACGCCCTGTCCATTGCCCGCCAGCGTGACCGGCAGCGCAGCGCACACCCGCAGCAGGCAGCGCCGCTTCTGGGCATCCCGGTCCTGCTCAAGGACAACATTGATACCGGCGATCGCATGCAGACCACGGCCGGTTCGCTGGCTTTGGTTGGCGCTCCAGCCGCACGCGACGCCACGGTCGCACGCAAGCTGCGCGAGGCCGGCATGGTGATCCTGGGCAAGACCAACCTCAGCGAGTGGGCCAATTTCCGTTCCACGCATTCCACCAGCGGCTGGAGCGGGCGTGGTGGCCTGACCCGCAACCCGTATGTACTCGCGCGCAATGCCTGCGGATCCAGCTCCGGCTCGGCAGCCGCCGTGGCCGCAGGTTTCGTCACCGTCGCCATCGGCACCGAGACCGACGGCTCGGTGATCTGTCCTTCGGCGGTCAACGGCATCGTCGGCATCAAGCCCACCGTCGGCCTGGTCAGTCGCGCCGGCATCATCCCGATCAGCCATACCCAGGACACCGCCGGCCCGATGGCGCGCAGTGTGGCCGATGCCGCCCGCCTGCTGACCGCCATGGCAGGCAGCGACCCGGCCGACCCGGCCACCCGCGAAGCCGACCGGCATGCCACCGACTACACGCGCTTCCTGAATGCAGATGGCCTGCGCGGCAAGCGCATCGGCGTGGTCCGCGAGCTGGCCGGATACGATCCGAACACTGATCGCGTCCTGGACCGTGCGGTGGCCGCGATGCGTGCGGCCGGGGCCATCGTGATCGATCCGGTCAAGCTGCCCCATGCCAACGATTTCGGCAAGGCGGAGATGACCGTGCTGCTGTACGAATTCAAGCACGATCTCAATGCCTACCTGGCGCATCGCAAGGGCATCGCCGTGCATTCGCTGGCCGATCTCATTGCCTTCGATCGTGCCCACGCGGCACAGGAAATGCCCTGGTTCGGGCAGGAACTGTTCCTCAAGGCCCAGGCCATGGGACCGCTGACCGATGCCGCCTACCGCAAGGCCAGGGCCACCGCGCATCGCCTGGCCGGCCCCGAGGGCATCGACGCTGCCTTGCGCGCACATCATCTGGACGCCCTGGTGGCGCCGGCCACCGGTCCTGCATGGACCACCGACCTGGTCAACGGCGACCACACCAGCGGTGCCGGATACAGCGCCGCGGCGGTTTCCGGCTACCCGTCGATCACGGTGCCGGCCGGTTTCGTGCACGGGCTGCCGGTCGGCGTGGTGTTCTTCGCCGGCAAGTGGAGCGAACCGTCACTGATCTCCATCGCCTACGGCTTCGAGCAACACACCCACGCCCGGCGTCGCCCGAAATTCTTCCCGACCGTGCTGGATATCCCGCGCCCGGCCACCAGGTGACCGGGCCGATACACCTGCAACAGACGGATCAGTCGGGGCGGCGCCCGCCGTACTTGCGCACGATGAGCATCGCCAGTTCCAGCGACTGCTCGTAGTTCAGGCGCGGGTCGACCATGGACTTGTAGGCGCGATCAAGATCGGCTTCGACCAGTCCCCGGGCACCACCCATGCACTCGGTGACATCTTCCCCGGTCAACTCCAGATGCACCCCGCCGAGCCGCGTGCCCGCCGCAGCATGGATGTCGAAAGCCTGCTCCAGCTCGCCCGCGACATTGGCAAAACGCCGGGTCTTGTACCCGTTGGAAGTGTTTTCCGTGTTTCCATGCATCGGATCGCATATCCAGAGCACCCGTCGTCCGTCGGCACGCACGGCATCGAGAAGAGGTGGCAGCTTGTCGGCAACCTGGGCCGCTCCCATGCGATGAATCAGGGTCAGACGCCCCGGTTCGTCCTGTGGATTGAGCACATCGATGAGGCGCAGCAGATGGTCGCGCTGCATGCCGGGCCCGACCTTGACCGCCACGGGATTGCGAATACCCCGGAAATACTCCACATGGGCACCGTCCAGGGCCGCCGTTCGCATGCCGATCCAGGGGAAATGGGTTCCCAGGTTGAACCAGCCCCACTGGCGCGGGACACGGCGTGTCTGCGCCTGCTCGTAGTGCAGGAGCAAGGCTTCATGTGAAGTATAGAAGTCGACGCGGGAGAAACTTTCCAGCGACTCGCCCGCAAGGGTTTCCATGAAACGCAGCGAATCGCTGATGCCCGCGACCATGTTGCGGTATTCGCTGGCCAGCGGGGAGTGATCGACCCAGGCAAGATCCCAGTACTCGGGATGGTGCAGGTCGGCAAACCCGCCATCGACAAGCGCACGCACGAAATTCATGGTCATTGCCGAATGCGAGTGCGCCCGCAGCAGCCGCTGCGGATCGGCCCGGCGGGCATCCGCGGTGAAATCCGGGCTGTTGATGATGTCACCCCGGTAACTGGGCAACGTCAGGCCGTCGCGAGTCTCGGTATCGGTTGAGCGTGGCTTCGCATACTGACCCGCAAAGCGCCCCACGCGCAAAACCGGAAGCCGCAGACCGTGCACGAGCACCAGGCTCATCTGCAGCAGCACCTTGAGCCGGTTGGTAATGACGGCACTGGTGCAGTCGGCGAAACTTTCCGCACAATCGCCGCCCTGCAGCATGAATCGGCGACCTTCCTGCGCTTCGCCAACCATGCGCTTGAGCGCCAGCACCTCCCAGGAGGTGACCAGAGGTGGCCGAACGGAAAGCTGGTCTACTGCCTGTTCCAGCGCAGCCTCATCCTCGTACTGCGGTTGCTGGATGGCTTCGTGCCGCCGCCAGGAGTCGGGCGCCCAGTTTTCGGGTTCCCGGATCGGTTGCAGGCTGCGGTCGCTGGCTTTCATGGCTTTCAGGCTCGGTAGGGAATTCCATCATAGGCGTGATGGCTGAAGAGTGGAAATGCCCTCGCGGCATGGTCTGCTGCCGCGGGGCGGTTCAGCGGCTGCGCCAGCCCGTCAGCCCACCGGCTGCGCCCAGCAGCACGAACCAGGCCAGTGACCATAGCGGGATCGGCAAACCGAGAACATATTCCACCTGCGCACATTCCCCCGAGCCACTCAATACCATGCGCAGTACCCCCCACAAGCCACCATGGGCGTGGCGGGTTTCCAGCAGATAACCCAATGGCGCACCGCAGCTGGAGATGGTGCCGGGCGGCAACGACTGGATCCACAGATGACGCATGGCGATGGCGATACCCACCAGTGCTATCAATGTCACCAACAGTGCAAGCAGCTTGCGTGCACTACCTCGCGGCGCCCACAGGCCGCCGACCAGAAACACCAGGCCCAGGGCAATGAAGGCCACCCGTTGAAGTATGCACAAAGGACACGGATTCATGCCCAGTCGATATTGCGCGTACAGGGCAAAGGCAATCAGTCCTGCGCAAACCAGGAATCCGCCAAGAAATACGGCGCGAAACGCGTTACGGGTGAAATGCATGTCGGTTCAATCGGCCTGCGGGGCCACCAAGGTAGCGAATCATGATCCGCTTGTCATGCCCGCCAACGAGGGATGGGCATAACGCCATGACGAACGCGCTCCCGGGGCCAATTACCCGGTAACCGGCGTCAGGATGGCTTATCCCTTATTCGGCCGCTTCAGCATGCACGCGATCGACAAGCTCGACATAGGCCATGGGCGCATTGTCACCGTCGCGGAAGCCGCACTTGATGATCCGCAGATAACCGCCCGGGCGATCGAGATAGCGGGGGCCAAGGTCGGTAAACAGCTTGGCGACCGCTTCACTGTCGCGCAGGCGCGAGAATGCAAGGCGGCGATTGGCCACGCCGTCGGTCTTGCCCAGGGTAATCAGCGGCTCGGCCACTCGACGCAGCTCCTTGGCCTTGGGCAAGGTGGTGCGGATCAGTTCGTGCTTGATCAGCGATGCCGACATGTTGCGGAACATCGCCTGGCGATGGCTGCTGGTCCGATTGAACTTCCGTCCGGATTTCTGGTGACGCATGTCTGGATACTCTTTGTTTGTCGTTATGAGCTGCCGGTCCACAAGTCCGGTGCCCGCGGTTACCCGCTATGTTAAGCGCCAAGATAACGACGCTTTTCGAGCAGTGCGGCCATGGAAGGCCGCTTTCGGTGTTTCAACCAGAGCGCATTAGGCGCCTTGGCCGATCCCTGACTACTACAGCGATCAGGGACGATCGCATGAATAACCACTCGGAAATCACAAGCATCCGTGATTCCCAACCAGGCCGACATCAGCCCAGCTGCATCCCGTGCACCAACCCAGGCGGCGGCCAGTTCTCCAGCTTCATGCCCAGGGAAAGTCCACGGGCACCAAGCACATCCTTGATCTCGGTCAGCGATTTCTTGCCGAGGTTTGGCGTCTTGAGCAGTTCCACTTCGGTCTTCTGCACGAGGTCGCCGATGTAGTAGATGCTTTCTGCCTTAAGGCAGTTGGCCGAACGCACCGTCAACTCGAGGTCATCGAGCGGACGCAGCAGCAGCGGATCGAAACCGGCCTGCTCTGCTTCCTTGTCGTCATGCTCGCGCTGCGAGAAGTCGCCGAAGATGGACAGCTGATCGTTGAGGATTTCCGCAGCCTTGCGCACCGCATCCTCGGCATCAATGGTGCCATTGGTCTCGATATCGAGGATGAGCTTGTCCAGATTGGTACGCTGCTCGACGCGCGCCGCATCCACCTCGTAGGCCACGCGGCGAACCGGGGCAAACGATGCATCAAGCTGCAGTCGACCTATCGGCTGCGATTCCTCATCGGGATGATGACGCGCGCTCACCGGCTGGTAGCCCAGGCCCTTGCGCACCTTCAGGCGCATGTTGAGCGTGGCATCCTTGGTCAGGTGGCAGATCACGTGGTCGGGGTTGACGATTTCAACCGTATGATCGACGGTGATGTCGCCCGCAGTAACCACCCCCTTGCCCTTCTTGGACAGGGTGAGCATGGCTTCGTCACCGGTGTGCTGGCGAATGGCCACGTCCTTGAGGTTCAGCAGGACTTCGATGACATCTTCCTGCAGGCCTTCCAGGGTGGTGTATTCATGCAGGACATCGTCGATTTCGACCTCGACAATGGCCGAGCCCGGTATGGATGAAAGCAGGACGCGGCGCAGGGCGTTACCGAGTGTGTGGCCGAAACCACGCTCGAGCGGCTCAACCACCACCTTGGAACGGTTCGGTCCGAGCTGCTCGACACTGAGGCCGCGCGGCCGCAGCACGCTAGTAGGGGAAACTGCCATGTACGGCTCCGGTAATGGTTACTTCGAGTAAAGCTCGATGATGAGGCTTTCGTTGATGTCGGAAGGCAGGTCACCGCGCTCCGGCACGGCCTTGAAGACACCCGAGAACTTCTTGGTATCCACTTCGACCCACATGGGACGCAGGTCCATGCTGTCGGCAAGGGTGCTCGCTTCCTGGACGCGCAACTGCTTGCGCGCGTTTTCGGTCAGGGCGATCTCGTCACCCTGCCTGACCTGGTAGGAAGGGATATTGACCTTGCTGCCGTTGACCAGGATGGCCTTGTGCGCCACCAGCTGGCGGGCCTGGGCACGCGTGACGGCGAAACCCATGCGATAGACCACGTTGTCCAGACGGCTCTCGAGCAGGCGCAACAGGTTTTCGCCAGTGTTGCCCTTCAGCGAGGAAGCCTTGGCGTAGTAATTGCGGAACTGGCGTTCGAGCACACCGTAGATGCGCTTTACCTTCTGCTTTTCGCGCAACTGGCCGGCGTAATCGGACTGGCGCATGCGACGATTGGCGCCGTGCTGGCCAGGCTTGTTTTCCAGCTTGCACTTGGAATCGAGCGCACGCGAGGGACTTTTCAGGCCAAGGTCGGCACCTTCACGGCGTGCAAGTTTGCAGGTAGCTCCACGATATCGGGCCATAATTGCTTCTCTTTTGAAAGTCCGGTCATCAAGGACCGGGTCTTGATCTTCGCAAACGTGTTTGACAGCAAAACCAAATGGTCAGACGCGGCGTTTCTTCGGGGGACGGCAGCCATTGTGCGGAATGGGCGTGACGTCGGTGATGTTGAGCACCTTGTAACCCAGGGCATTGAGCGAACGCACCGCCGATTCACGGCCGGGACCCGGTCCCTTGATGCGCACCTCGACGGTCTTTACGCCGTAATCCAGGGCGGCACGCCCTGCACGTTCGGCGGCAACCTGGGCTGCAAATGGCGTGGACTTGCGCGATCCGCGGAAACCGGCACCGCCAGCGGTCGCCCAGGAAAGCGCATTGCCCTGGCGATCGGTGATGGTGACGATGGTGTTGTTGAAGGACGCCTGCACATGGGCGATCGCATCGGTAACGACGCGCTTGACCTTCTTCTTTGTCTTGACCGGCTTTGCCATAGTTAAGGTTCTTGTAGATCCATGCGGCCCGTCCGGGCCGTTCAACGTTACGCGGTCAGCATTGACCGCACGTGAAACACTCAGCGCTTGATCGGACGACGCGGGCCCTTGCGGGTACGTGCGTTGGTCTTGGTACGCTGCCCGCGCACCGGCAGGCCACGACGATGACGCAGGCCGCGGTAGCAACCCAGGTCCATCAGACGTTTGATCGACATGCCGACTTCACGCCTGAGATCGCCCTCGATCACGTACTTGCCGACCTCGGCACGAAGCTTTTCGACTTCGCCTTCGCTGAGCGACTTGATCGGGGTGGTGGGTTCCACTCCGGCTTCGGCGCAGACTTTCCGGGACCGGGTACGCCCGATGCCGTAAATGCTCTGCAGACCGATCCAGACGTGTTTGTGGACCGGCAAATTGACACCCGCAATGCGCGCCATGAGTTCTTCTCTCCGATATCTATCGAGCGCGGTAAACGCGCAATTCTAACTGCAAATTGATCAAACAGAAAGCCCTGTGGTGACTGACGTCAGCCATCGGCTTTCACCCAGAACCGATCTCCCTGCGTCTCAGCTACGACGGAGATTGGCTTTCTTGAGCAGATTTTCATACTGGTGACTGACCAGATGCGCCTGCACCTGGGCCGTGAAATCCATCACCACCACGACCACAATCAGCAACGAAGTACCGCCGAAATAAAACGGCACATGCCACGCATTCTGCAAGAACGTGGGAACCAGGCACACCAGCACCAGGTAAATGGCACCCACCGTGGTCAGACGGGTCATCACCCCGTCGATGTACTGCGCCGTGCTGCGCCCGGGACGAATGCCTGGAATCAGGGCACCGGACCGTTTGAGATTGTCCGCCGTTTCCTGCGAGTTGAACACGATAGCGGTGTAGAAGAACGCAAAAATCAGGATCAGCGCGCCATACATGAACTCATGCAGCGGCTCGCCCGGCGACAGGGTCGTGGTCAGGATCGTCAGCCAGTGCGAGCGATCGCCCGCTCCCATGAAATTCGCCACCGTGGCCGGGAACATCAGCAGGCTGGAAGCGAAGATCGGCGGAATCACACCCGACATGTTGATCTTCAATGGCAGGTGCGATGTCTGGTTCTGATAGCCCTGTCGTCCACCACCACGTCTTGCATAGTTGACCGTGATGCGGCGCTGGGCCTTTTCCATGAACACGACGAAGGCAGTCACGGCAAGCACCACGGCAATGACCATGAACATGCGCAACGTGGACAGCTCCCCGTTCTGCGACATGGTCAGCGTATGCATGACCGCCGAAGGCAGGCCTGCAACGATACCGGCAAAGATGAGCAGCGAAATGCCGTTGCCCACGCCGCGTTCGGTCATCTGCTCGCCCAGCCACATCAGGAACATGGCACCCGCGGTCAAACCGACCACTGCCGACAGCACAAATCCGCCCCCCTGGAAGTAGACCAGCGCGGTGCCGTCAGGCGCGTGCTGCTTCTGCAGCGCCACGGCAATGCCGAAGGCCTGGAACGCCGCCAGACCGACCGTCCCGATCCGGGTATACATCGTCAGGGTGCGCTGCCCGGCTTCGCCTTCCTTCTTCAGGGCCTGCATGCTCGGCACGACGGCGCCCATCATCTGCACCACGATGGACGCCGAGATGTACGGCATCACGCCCAGGGCAAACACGGACAAACGGCTGAGCGCGCCACCCGAGAACATGTTGAACATGCCCAGGAGGCCGCCCTGCTGATTGACGAAATTGGTCATGGCCTCGGGATTCACGCCAGGCACCGGCACGAACGAGCCCAGGCGGAACACCACCAGTGCGCCGATGACGAAGAAGATGCGCTGGCGAAGCTCGGTGAGCTTGCCAAGCGATCCAAGCATGCTGTTGCCCTGCGAACCTGCCATGATCGCGATTTACTCCACGCTTCCGCCGGCTGCCTCAATGGCAGCCTTGGCACCCGCCGTGACCAGCAGGCCGGACAGCTTGACGGCGCGATCGATGCCGCCCTGCAGCACGACCTTGACCTTCTTGGCACGACTGCTGACCAGACCCGCTTCACGCAACGCCGCGAAATCGATGGTATCGGCCTTCACGACGGCCAGCTGGTAAAGAAATACCTGCTCGGTATCGGCTTTCTTAAGCGAGCGAAAACCCACCTTGGGCAGGCGACGCTGCAGCGGCATCTGGCCGCCCTCGAAACCGACCTTGTGATAACCGCCCGAGCGCGCGTGCTGACCCTTGTGGCCGCGACCGCAAGTCTTGCCCAGACCCGATCCGATGCCACGCCCGACACGAGTGCGGGACTGGCGCGAACCCGCGGATGGCTTGATGGTATTCAGACGCATGATCGATTACTCCTCGACACTGACCAGGTAGCCGACCTTGTTGATCAGACCACGCACCTGGGGGCTGTCCTTCAGTTCACGCACATCGTTGATCTTGTTCAGGCCCAGGGCCCGGACGCTGAGACGATGACGCTGCTGCACACCGCGCAGGCCCTTGACCAGGCGCACACGTACGGTTGCCACGTTGTTCTTAGCCATGACCCATCACCTCTTCCACGGTCTTGCCACGCTTGGCCGCCACATGTTCGGGAGAAGCGACCGCCTTGAGGCCGTTGATGGTGGCGCGGACGAGATTGATCGGGTTGCGCGAACCCACGGCCTTGGCCAGAACATTGCGCACGCCGACCACCTCGAGCACGGCACGCATGGCGCCGCCTGCAATCACGCCGGTACCTTCCGCTGCGGGTTGCATGTACACCCGCGCTGCACCGTGGTTGGCCTTGATGGCATACCACAGGGTGCCGTTGTTGAGGTCGATCTTGACCATGTTACGGCGGGCACGGTCCATGGCCTTGGAAATGGCCAGCGGCACTTCGCGCGCCTTGCCATATCCGAAGCCGACGCGGCCCTCGCCGTCACCGACCACCGTCAGGGCGGTAAAGCTCATCTGCCGGCCACCCTTGACGGTCTTGGCCACGCGGTTGACGGCAATCAGCTTTTCCAGCAGGCCGTCCGAATTGTCACGATCACTCGAAGACATGTCTTTTCCTGTCGTGCCCGGAATCATTCCGGGGCTTGCAAATTACGGCTCTTGGCCGCTTGGAGTTGTTGTTTGAACGCCTGGAATGTGAAATGGGGAATTGTGCATGCTACAAGCGCGTTGCAATTCCCTGTCCGCGATTCCGTGTTCCCGGTTTAGAACTTGAGGCCGGCCTCGCGGGCAGCCTCGGCAATGGCCTTGATGCGGCCGTGGTATTTCATGCCGGAGCGATCGAAAGCCACGCTTTCGACCCCTGCAGCCAGGGAACGCTCGGCCACAGCCTTGCCGACAGCGGCGGCGGCAGCGATGTTCTTGGTGCCCTTCAGGCCCTCACTGACCGACTTCTGCAAGGTCGAGGCGGCGGCCACGACCTTGCTGCCGCTGGCATCGATCACCTGCGCGTAGAGATGCTGGCCGGAACGGTGCACCGTCAGGCGCGGCACGGCCAGCTTGCGAATATGGGCGCGCGTGGATTTGGCACGGCGCTGACGGGCGATTTTCTTGTCCACGATCTTGCTACTCCCGGAAACGGATCGGCTATGCACTCAGGAAACGTTCCTGCGCGGATTAGGCCTTCTTGGCTTCCTTCAGACTGATACGCTCGCCCGCATAGCGGACACCCTTGCCCTTGTACGGTTCCGGCGGGCGCACCGAACGAATTTTTGCTGCCACCTGGCCGACGCGCTGCTTGTCGGCACCCTTGACCAGCACTTCGGTCTGGCTCGGGGTTTCAATGGTGATCCCATCCGGAGCCTCGAAAAGCACCGGATGCGAATAACCCACGCTGAGATTGAGGCTCTTGCCCTGCATGGAGGCCCGGTACCCAACCCCGACCAGCTCGAGCTTGCGCTCGAAACCGGTGGTAACCCCATGGATCATGTTTGCAATCAGGGCGCGCGCGGTACCGGCATACTTCACTTCACCGCCCTCGACCATACCCACACGCAGGGTACCGTCCTGGTTCTCCACGCTCACACCGGGGAGTGCATGAAGCGAAAGCGTTCCCTTCGGACCCTTGACGACCACGCCTTCGGCATCGGACTTGAATTCCACACCCTTCGGCAGGGCAATCGGGGCATTGGCAATACGTGACATGACAGACTCCCCTTAGGCCACCAGGCCGATCACTTCGCCACCCACGCCCTTGCTGCGGGCCTGGGCATCGGTCAAGAGGCCGGCTGAGGTCGAGATGATGGAGATGCCAAGGCCACCGATGACCTTGGGCAGTTCATTCTTGCCGCGATACACGCGCAGGCCCGACCGGCTCACACGCTGGATGCGCTCGATGGCCGGGCGACCTTCGAAATACTTGAGCTGTATTGCGAGCGTGGGCTTCTTGTCATCGCCTTGCTCGATCGTACTGCCGAGGATATAGCCCTCGTTGGCGAGCAAATCGGCAATGGATGCCTTCAGCTTGGAGGCCGGCATGCGAACGGTTGCCTTGCCCATGGCCTGGGCGTTGCGAATCCGCGTGAACATGTCGGCAATGGGATCAGTCATGCTCATGAGTCAAACCTTTGAGATTGCACCGATATCCGTTGACCGGAATCTTTGATTGTAATACCCGGCGAGCAACCGCCGGCCGGGCAGACAGACAATTATAGCAGCGACGCCCCCGGAAAACGAGTCCCGGGGACTGGCGTTCACTCTTACCAACTGGCCTTGCGCAGGCCGGGCACGTTGCCACTCATGGTGGCCTCGCGCAGCTTGTTACGGCCAAGACCGAACTTGCGGTAGACGCCACGTGGACGCCCGGTCAGTGCACAACGATTGCGCATGCGAACCGCACTGGAATCGCGCGGCAGCTTCTGCAGCTGCGCCTGTGCTTCCATCTTTTCCTCGTAGGAGGCTTCCGGATTGAGCACGATCTTCTTCAATGCGGCACGCTTTTCGGCGTACTTGGCAACTAGCTTGGCGCGCTTGATGTCACGCTGGACCATGGAGGTCTTGGCCATGTCGGTACCCTTGAATCAGTTGCGGAAGGGGAAGTTGAAGGCCTCGAGCAGCGCCCTGCCTTCCTCGTCGCTTTTGGCGGTCGTGGTGATGGAGATATCCATGCCGCGAATGGCATCGATCTGGTCGTAGTCGATCTCCGGGAAAATGATCTGTTCCTTCACGCCCATGTTGTAGTTGCCACGGCCATCGAAGGAACGGCCATTGACACCGCGGAAGTCGCGGACGCGGGGCAGTGAAACGTTGATCAGGCGGTCGAGAAACTCGTACATGCGGGCGCGTCGCAACGTCACCATGCAGCCGATCGGCCAGCCATCACGAATCTTGAACGACGCGACCGAGACGCGGGCCTTGGTGGTCACCGGCTTCTGGCCGGCAATGCTTGCCATGTCGCCAAGCGCGTTCTCGAGCACTTTCTTGTTGCCCACGGCTTCGCCCACGCCCATGTTCAGCGTGATCTTGGTGATGCGGGGAACCTGCATCACGTTCTTGTAGCCGAACCGCTCGACAAGCTTGGGTACGACCTGCTCTTTGTAGAAGTTTTCAAGGCGCGTCATGATTTCGTCCTTACAGGTCAACGACCTCGCCACTGGAGCGATACACGCGCACCTTTCGCCCATCTTCGAGCGACTTGGTGCCAACGCGTTCACCCTTGTTGGTGGCGGGGTTGAACAGCATCACGTTGGAAATATGGATCGAGGCTTCACGCTCGATGATTCCGCTCGGGGCCTGCGGATCCTGGGGGTTGCCCTTGGTGTGGCGCTTCACCAGGTTTACGTTCGAAACGAACACCCGGTCACCGTCCACACTGAGCACGTCACCGCGCTGGCCCTTGTTCTTGCCGGTGGTCACGATGACGTGATCACCCTTCTTGATTCGATTCATGGTTTCAGGTCTCCGCTCAGAGCACTTCGGGCGCGAGCGAGACGATCTTCATGAACTTCTCGCTGCGCAGCTCGCGAGTAACCGGCCCGAAGATACGGGTACCGATCGGCTCGAGCTTGTTGTTGAGTAGTACGGCCGCATTCCCGTCGAAACGGATCAGCGAACCGTCGCCACGACGCACACCCTTGGCGGTGCGTACGACGACGGCGTTGTACACCTCGCCCTTCTTCACCTTGCCACGTGGAATGGCATCCTTGACGGTCACCTTGATGACATCGCCGATGCGAGCATAACGGCGCTTGGAGCCACCGAGCACCTTGATGCACATCAACTCACGGGCACCGCTGTTGTCGGCTGCGGAAAGCGTGCTTTGCATCTGGATCATGTCTGCATCCTCGCCTTACTGTTCCGCACGCGAAACGATTTCGACCACGCGATGATGCTTGGTCCTGGAAAGCGGACGACATTCCTCGATCCGCACGACGTCGCCTTCCCGCGCACCCGATTCATCGTGCGCGTGCAACTTTGTGGATCGACGGATGATCTTGCCGAACACCGGGTGCTGCACCTGGCGCTCGATCAGCACAGTGACCGTATTGGTCATCTTGTCGCTGATCACGCGACCCTGCAGGCTACGTGCTGTTTTCTGATTCTCGCTCATAACGGCGGCCCTTACTTCTTCTCGCCCAGCACGAATTTCGTGCGGGCGATGTCGCGCCGTACACGGCGCATCTGATGCGGTTGGGAAAGCTGTCCGGAACCCTGCTGCATGCGAAGGTTCAACTGCTCCTTGCGCAGTTCGAGCAGGTGCTCCTTGAGCTCATCGACCGATTTGTCACGAATGTCGTTGATAGCCATCACATCACCGCCCTGGTCACGAACTGGGTTTGCACGGAAAGCTTGGCCGCTGCAAGACGGAAGGCCTCGCGTGCGGTCTGCTCGTCAACACCCTCGATTTCATACAGCATGCGGCCCGGCTGGATAGGGGCAACCCAGAACTCGACGTTGCCCTTGCCCGAACCCATGCGCACTTCGATCGGCTTCTTGGTGATCGGCTTGTCCGGGAACACGCGGATCCACAGCTTTCCGCCACGCTTGACGTAACGGGTGATGCAGCGACGCGCGGCCTCGATCTGGCGCGCAGTCAGTTGCCCGCGGGTTGTTGCCTTCAAACCGAATTCGCCGAAGCTGACGAGGTTGGAGTTCTGGCTCAGGCCACGGTTGCGGCCCTTGTGCATCTTGCGGTATTTGGTTCGCTTCGGTTGCAGCATGACTTCGACTCCTTACTTCGCAGCCCGGGCACGACGGCCTTCACCGCCGTCGCGGCGAGGGGACGACTTCTCGTCCTTGGCTTCCTCGACATGCTCGAGATCAAAGATCTCGCCCTTGTAGACCCATACCTTGATGCCGATCACGCCGTAGGTGGTGTGTGCCTCCGCAAAACCGTAATCGATGTCCGCACGCAGGGTATGCAGGGGGACGCGTCCTTCCCGGCTCCACTCCGAACGGGCGATTTCAGCACCGTTGAGACGCCCCGCGACATGTACCTTCACGCCCAAGGCACCCAGGCGCATGGCATTGCCGACTGCGCGTCGCATGGCGCGGCGGAACATGATGCGACGTTCCAGCTGGTTGGCGATCGATTCGGCAACCAGCTGCGCGTCGAGCTCGGGCTTGCGCACCTCGTTGACGTTGATATGCGTAGGCACACCCATCAACTTGGTGACTTCCGTGCGCAGTTTCTCGATGTCCTCGCCCTTCTTGCCGATCACCACGCCCGGACGTGCGGTATGGATGGTAATACGGGCATTGTTGGCGGGACGCTCGATCTGTATGCGCGAGACACCTGCCTGCTTGAGCTTGTCCCTGAGCAGCTCACGAACCTTCAGATCGGCGGCAAGATACTCGGCATAGTGGCCCTTGTTGGCGTACCACTTGGAATTCCAGTCCTTGGAAATGCCGAGGCGGATGCCGGTGGGATGAACTTTGTGACCCATCGTTTACGTCCTCGCTTCAGTCGCCAACAACGACAGTGATGTGGCTGGTACGCCGCAGGATGCGTGATCCGCGACCCTTGGCACGGGCATGCATGCGCTTCATCGTCGGCCCTTCGTCCACGAAGATGCGTGCCACCTTGAGTTCGTCGACATCGGCGCCGAGGTTGTTCTCGGCATTGGCAACGGCGGACAGCAGTACCTTGCGCACCAGGTGCGCGGCCTTCTTGTTGGTGTATTCGAGCACGCCATCGGCCTGGCCGACGGGCATGCCGCGGACCATGTCGGCCACCAGGCGCACTTTCTGCGCCGAGATGCGCGCACTGCGCAGGATCGCTTTGGCTTCCATCGTGCTACCCATCGTCATTTCGACTTCTTGTCGCCGGAGTGTCCCTTGAAGGTGCGGGTCACCGCGAACTCGCCGAGCTTGTGCCCGACCATGTTCTCGTTGATCAACACCGGGACATGCTGGCGCCCGTTGTGAATGGCTATGGTCAATCCGACCATTTCCGGAAGAACCATCGAACGGCGCGACCAGGTCTTGATCGGACGCCGGTTGTTGGCGGCAGAGGCAGCCTCCACCTTTTTCAGCAGATGCAGGTCGACGAACGGACCCTTCTTCAAAGAACGCGGCATGATCGTCTCCCTTTACTTCTTGCTGCGACGGCGCACGATGAACTTGTCCGTGCGCTTGTTGTTGCGGGTCTTGTAACCCTTGGTCGGCGTGCCCCAGGGGCTGACCGGATGACGGCCGCCGGAGGTACGGCCTTCACCACCGCCGTGCGGGTGGTCGACCGGGTTCATGGCCACACCGCGGACGGTCGGGCGCACACCACGCCAGCGCTTGGCGCCGGCCTTGCCGAGCTTGCGCAGGCTATGCTCGCTGTTGCCGACCTCGCCTATGGTGGCACTGCATTCGATCGAGACGCGACGCATCTCGCCCGAGCGCAAGCGCAGGGTGGCATAGGCCGATTCACGCGCGACAAGCTGGGCCGAGGCCCCGGCGCTGCGCGCGATCTGCGCACCCTTGCCCGGCTTGAGCTCGATGCAGTGCACCGTGGTACCGACCGGAATGTTGCGCAAGGGAAGGCTGTTGCCCGGCTTGATCGGCGCACTGGAGCCGGCCAGGATGCGGTCGCCGACCTCAAGGCCCTTGGGGGCGATGATGTAGCGGCGCTCGCCATCGGCATAACAGACCAGGGCAATGTGCGCGGTGCGATTGGGATCGTATTCCAGCCGTTCCACGCGCGCAGCGATACCGATCTTGTTGCGCTTGAAATCGATGATGCGGTAAAGCTGCTTGTGACCACCACCACGATGACGCGTCGTGATCCGACCATGATGGTTACGCCCACCGGTCCGCGACTGCGCCTCGGTCAGCGCCGCGTAGGGCGCGCCCTTGTGCAGCCCCGGGGTGGACACGCGCACCGTGGATCGGCGTCCGGGTGAAGTTGGCTTGAGTTTGATCAGTGCCATCGAAATTGAACTCCTGAATCAGGCCCGTGCCGCAATATCGATGGACTGGCCATCTGCGATACGGACATAGGCCTTGCGCTTGCCCTGGCGCTTGCCGGCGCGGAAACGGAACGACTTGCTTTTGCTCTTTCCGTTCACGATATTGACCCGCTCGACGGTTACCTCGAACAGATCTTCCACGGCCGCTTTCACGTCGGCCTTGGTCGCGTCGGGCGCAACCACGAATACGTACTGGTTCTGACCGCCGAGCAGCGCCGACTTTTCGGAAATGTGCGGGCCGCGCAGGGTATCGAGAATGCGTTCGTTGCTCATGCCAGCCACTCCTCGAGTTTCTTCACCGAATCGACCGTGGCAATGACGTAGTCGGCTGCCACCAGACTGACCGGATTGAGCGCCGCCACATCGACGACGTGCACATACGGTATGTTGCGTGCGGCCAGGAACAGCTCCTCACCGGCACTCTCGGAAACCAGCAGCACACGGCCGCTGACTTCCAGCTCGGCAAGCTTGGCCGACATGAGCTTGGTCTTGGCCGTGTCGATGCCAAAGTCCTCGACCACCTTGAAACGATCCTGGCGAGCCAGCTCGGCCACGATGGAGCGCAGCGCACCGCGATACATCTTGCGGTTCACTTTCTGTCCGAAATCTCGCGGCTTGGCGGCAAACGTGATGCCGCCACCAACGAAGATCGGCGCGGTCAGCGCACCGTGACGCGCTCCGCCACCCTTCTGGCGTTTGGATTTCTTGGTGGTGCCATTGACCTCGGAGCGGGTCTTCTGCGCCTTGGTGCCGGCACGACCGCTGGCCTGATAGGCCACCACCACCTGATGCACCAGATGCTCGCGAAACTCCGCGCCGAAAACGGCCTCGGAAACCTTCATCGGCTTGGCGCCAGTTACATTCAGTTCCATGCCGCTACTCCTCAACCTTTCGACGTCGCACGGATGATGACGTCGCCACCGGTCGCGCCGGGCACTGCGCCCTTGACTGCAATCAGGTGACGCTCGGCGTCGATCTTCACGACTTCCAGTCCCTGCGCTGTGCGTCGCACGGCGCCCATGTGACCGGACATCTTCTTGCCCGGGAAGACGCGACCCGGGGTCTGGTTCTGACCGATCGAACCCGGCACACGGTGGGAAAGCGAGTTGCCGTGCGTGTTGTCCTGCCCACGGAAGTGGTGACGCTTGATGGTGCCGGCAAAGCCCTTGCCCTTGCTCACACCCGCCACATCGACCACCTGGCCGGCTTCGAACACGTCGTCGACCTTGATCTCGGCGCCCACGGCATACTTGCCGGCGTCGTCGTCGCTGACGCGGAATTCCCACAGGCCGCGGCCGGGCTCGACCTTCGCCTTGGCGTAGTGACCCTTGGCCGGCTTGGTCAGCAGGGAGGCACGCTTGGCCCCTGCAGTCACCTGCACGGCACAGTACCCGTCGTTGTCCCGGGTCTTGACCTGGGTCACGCGGTTCGGTGTCGCTTCAATCAGCGTCACCGGAATCGAGTGGCCATCTTCGGTGAAGATCCGGCTCATGCCGCATTTGCGGCCAACCAGTCCGATACTCATCTTCGTATCCTGTCTATCGCTCAACCGAGCTTGATCTGGACGTCCACGCCCGCTGCAAGATCAAGCTTCATGAGCGCGTCCACGGTCTTGTCGTTGGGGTCGATGATGTCGAGCACCCGCTTGTGCGTACGCGTTTCGTACTGATCGCGCGCATCCTTGTCGACATGCGGCGAAGTCAGAATCGTGTAGCGCTCGATCTTGGTCGGCAGCGGGATCGGACCGAGTACCGTGGCGCCCGTGCGCTTGGCTGTCTCGACAATCTCGCTGGCGGAACGATCGATCAGTCGATGATCGTACGCCTTGAGCCGAATGCGAATCTTCTGGTTCGCCATAACCGTGTCCTGTTTATCGAAAGAACGTTTCTACTGCTCTGTCATGGAACCGGCTTCTCGCCTGTTCCTGCGTAACCGGTTGCGGTGAGTGGGCTCCGGGATTGGCAAAAGCGAACCCCGGACCCCTTCATGCCGCATCCCGGCTCTGTCTCACTCGAAGATCTTCGCCACCACGCCCGCGCCGACGGTACGACCGCCTTCGCGA